>Ga0134125_10004986_pt1 | contig 15111 bp, 16 predicted proteins | sample KB31751_FD_96464 | JGI IMG/M metagenome (GOLD analysis project Ga0134125, IMG submission 96464) | Terrestrial soil microbial communities with excess Nitrogen fertilizer from Kellogg Biological Station, Michigan, USA - KB3-175-1 | ecosystem: Environmental > Terrestrial > Soil > Unclassified ... | reverse complement strand
GACCGTAAGGGAGGGGCGACAGGCGGCCTTTTTCAGCCTCCTGCTAACCGAAGGAGCTAATTCCGCAGGGCATAAAATTGCTATAACCTTTATCTGAGATCACCATTCACGGCTGGAGGCAGCAATGATTAAAGTGATTACGCTCGATCGAGAGTATGGCAGCGGCGGTTCGGCTATTGCTGAAACAGTGGCCGCCGCCCGCGGCTGGAAGCTCTGGGATCATGAGCTGACTTGCGAAATAGCCAGGCTGGCGAAATGTGAACGTTCGGCCGTTGCGCGGTGCGAAGAGCGGAGAGACCCACTGCATTACCGCCTTTGGAAATCGTTTTTCCTCGGCGGTTTCGAGGGAAGCTTTAAAGCGGAGCATTTGCTGAATGTGGTCGATTCCGACACGCTGATCGAGGTGACGAAAAAGGTTGTGAAGCGCGTCTCGGCGGAGGGGAACTGCGTAATCGTCGGCCGCGGGTCGGCCTATTTTCTTCAGGACGTGCCAAACGCGTTTCACGTCTTCATCTATTCCACAAAGCAGGACAAGGTGAGACGGCTCCGCAAGGAAGGCAAGAGCGCGGACGAGGCAATAGAGTTGATAGATCGGGTCGATCATGAGCGCGCCGCTTTCATCAAGCACTATCACGGAAAGTGCTGGCCGGACCGGCGCCTGTTCGACTTAATGGTGAACGCCGCCGGCGGCGAAGACGTCGCAGCGGACATCATCGGCAAAGCCGTCGCCGTGCACGAAGCACATCAGCTCGACAAGGCGGTAGTCACGGAATCGAGCACGCAATGCGTTTAGCAGTTTTCGAATGTAGTTAAGAAAACTAGCTCGAACGGGAGGCTTGTTCGCCGGGGAGACCGGCCGTTTTACTCGATCTCGATTTCAAGGCGCAGCGGCTTATTGAGGAAGAAATTCTTCTACTGTGAACGAGCGGCGAACGATGTCGCGCATTTCTTCAAGAGAAGCGAGGTCGCCTGCGCCCATGGACTGCGTGAGTGCGTTGCCCGCGGCTGTAGCTTCCGCGGGGCCTGCCACGATGCGGCGGCCGGTGACATTTGCGGCGAGTTGATTGAGCAGCCTGTTTCGCGATCCGCCGCCAACGATATGGATGACGTCAATACGGCGGCCGGTGAGCCGTTCGATGGTTGAGAGCACTTCTTTGTAACGTACGGCGAGGCTATGCAGGATAACCCGGCACAAGCTGCCTACATCCTCGGGAACGGTCTGACCGGTTGCGTTGCAATGCTGAGAGATGCGGCGCGGATGATCGCCGGGCGCATAGAAAGCGTCGGGATCGATTACGGTGTCAAGGGGCTTTGCGGCCGCGGCAAGCTCCATAAGCTGCGCGTAGGTGTATTCGTGGCCTTCGCGAGCCCAGGCACGCCGGCATTCCTGGATGAGCCAGAGTCCCGCGATGTTTTTCAGGAATCGGATCTTTCCTGCGACGCCAACTTCGTTGGTGAAGTTGGCTTTCATGGCGTGCTCGTTGATAATTGGCGCATCGAGTTCGACGCCCATCAGAGACCAGGTGCCCGAACTGATATAGCACCAATTCTCCCCGCCCGAGGTGGGAACGGCGGCAACAGCGGACGCAGTGTCGTGCCCACCAACCGCGTAGACAGGCGTGTCGATTTCAAGGCCTGTTTGCTCGGCCACGTAGGGCAAAACGGGGCCTAGATGCGTGCCGGGATCGACCAGATTGCCAAGAAATCCAGCGGTGATGCCAAGCCGGCGCAGCATGTCGGTAGCGAACGCTTTGGTTACGGGGTTGTAAAACTGCGATGTGCTCGCGATAGTGCGCTCGGAGCACTCAACGCCGGTAAGGAAGTAGTTGAGAAGATCGGGCATGAATAGCAGGCGGTGTGCCGCTTCGAGCCGCCAGGGAGAATGCAGGTGAATGGCATAGAGCTGATAGAGCGAATTGATCTCCATCACCTGAATGCCCGTTTCGTTAAAAATATCCTTTCGCGACACTTTTTTGAAGACTTTCTCGGGAACGCCGTGATTGCGCGTATCGCGATAATGGCGCGGATTATCGAGCAGCGCTCCTTCCGGCCCTAACAGACCAAAATCGACGCCCCAGGTATCGACCGCGATGCCGTCAAGCTGATCGGTCTGGCGGGCGCCGAGGCGCAAACCTTCGCAGATTTCATGAAAAATGCGCAGCGTATCCCAATACAGACCGGTAGGCAAGGAGACAGGTGTGTTGGGGAAGCGGTGCAGTTCGTGAAGCTCGAGTTTGCGATCGGCGAGACTGGCGAGCATGGCACGCCCGCTCTCGGCTCCGAGATCGATAGCAAGGTAGCGGCGATTCGTCACGTCTCGGAGTATAGCGCCGGAGCGAATTGTTACCCGGACGAATTGGCGGATTTACTGGGAATTCTACGTATTTATGCACGATCACGCTAGGCTGAGAGAGATGCCGAGAATCGCAATCGACATGGACGAAGTGATTGCCGACGCGCTGGAAGAGTACCTGTCGCGGTACAACGCCGAGTTTGGACAAAAGCTTAAGAAGAAGGACTTGCTGGGTAAACGTCTTGCCGATCTCGTGCCTTCAAAACATTGGCCGCGGCTTGACTCCTATTTCGACGACGAGTCATTTTTTCGAAATTTGAAAGTGATGGAAGATAGTCAGGACGTTATTCGGGATCTTTCGGCCCATTACGATATTTACATTGTGACGGCGGCGATGGAAATTCCGTGCTCGTTTGCGCCGAAATTCGAATGGCTGCGGCGGCATTTCCCCTTCATTCCACCTGACAACTATGTGTTTTGCGGCAACAAAGGTGTGATTGCAACAGATTTCCTGATCGACGACAGCGTGTATCAGCTGGAACGCTTTCGTGGGCAGGCAGTTATTTACACCTCGCCGCGAAACGTTAATGAGAAACGATTCCCGCGTGTCAACAATTGGAACGACGTGCGCGAGATGTTTTTAAAGGACCTGGTGTTGGCTTAGTGGACAGTGCGCGTCTTGCGGTTCATATAGTCCATCAGCAGATATTCGCCGAGGTTGTAGGGAGTGGTGAAATAGGCCTTGCCGCGGCACATTTCGGTGATTTTTTGCACGAATTGAATTAGCCCGTAATCGCTGGCGAGCATGAAGGTGTTGATCAGGATGCCCTGGCGCTTGCAGCGGGCCACTTCTTCAAGAGTCTGGCTGATGACGAGTGGATCGAGTCCGAACGCATTCTTGTAAATGCGCCCGTCTTCGAGCGTGAGAGCCGAGGGTTTTCCATCGGTAATCATCACAATCTGCTTCATATCCTTCTTTTCCTGGCTGAGCAGACGCTGGGCAAGGATGAGTCCGTCGCGGGTGTTCGTGTAGTACGGACCCACTTGCACGCGAGCGAGTTCGGAGATGCGCAATTCCTCGGCGGAATCGTGGAAAAGGACACAGCGGAGCGAATCGCCCGGGTATTGTGTGCGGATGAGGTGTGACAAAGCGAGGGCGACGCGCTTGGCGGGTGTGAAGCGGTCTTCGCCATAGAGAATCATGCTGTGGCTGCAATCAAGCATTAGCACCGTCGCGCATGAACTTTGATATTCGGCCTGGTGAACGTGGAGGTCGGCGTATTCGAGGTTCAGAGGGAGACCGACGCCCTCGCGCTGCATGGCCGAAAAAAGCGTGGCGCTGATGTCGAGATTCAGAACGTCGCCAAATTCGTATTTCTTTGCTCCGCCGCTTGCATCGACGCCGGTGGCCAACTCCCGTGTATCGTGCGCGCCGAAACTCGCTTTGCCAAGCGATCCCAGCAGGTCTTTGAGTGTTTTGAATCCGAGAAAGTCGATGGCTTTGTCGGTGACTTCAAATTGCACCTGCGGACCATTTTGGCCGCTGGCCGAGCCAGGCGCATTGGCGCTTTCGGGTTCCTGTCCCTCGAAGCTGACATAGCCGGATTCTTCCAGCTTTTCAACAAGGTTTTCGACCAACTGCTCGCGCTGCTGGGCGGTCATCTGATTGAGCCGCTGCCGCATTTGCTCCATCTGCTCGGGATTGAAGAGATCGCCGCTTTCAAGCGCACGCTCGATTGCCTGCTTCAGGTCGTCGAGCGATTTGCGGTTCATCTCGGAGAACTGCATGTAGGGATCGTCGAAGCCGCTTCGCAGAAAGAAGTCGGAAAGGGCGTTCAGCAAGTCTTCGAGCTCGATGCCGAGATCTTGTTCATTGAACTTGGTGTAGTCGATCCACTTCATAGCGGCCTTTCGCGGCGAATGTGCCGCAGCGACGAGTCAGTTCAGGTTGCGTCGGCCGCCGCCGGGTCCGCGGCGCTGCTCAAAACTACGGCGGATGTCTTCTTCGGCGCGTTCGGGACGGGCGGGTCGCTCGCTTGCGGCAAATGCCTGCTGCTCGTTGCGGCTAATTCGTTTTTGAGCGTAGAGCCCTTCGAGAATAAACTCGGCGGCGGCGGCTCGTAGCGCATCGCTTTCGCTCTCGCCTAATCCCAGTTTGCCGGTGAATTCGAAAAGGTCCTGAATGCGAGCGAGTTGCTTCACCATTTCGGCCACGGGCACGACTTCGCCAAGACGCAGAGTGCCGCCAAGCTCGAACCACTGGACTACCTGCCGGAGATTGACACCATCGAAATACGAATTGAATACCTTGCCTACAGCAGTACGGATGATTTCACGGGCGATTGTGTCTCCGCCCTTGAGTTCACCCTCATATTCCAGTTCGAGTTTGCCCGTAATGGAGGGGAGAGCGGCGTAGAGGTCGAGAATGCGCGGGACTGCTTCTGTGTCCTTGGCCGCGAGAGATCGCCGTTCGGCATTCGATATCGCATTTTCCATCACCGAGATGGGAAGGCGCTGCGAAACGCCAGACCGCTTGTCGATTCGCTTATCTTCACGCGCGACGAAAGCAATTTGCTCGATCACTTCGCGGATGAACGCCGGCACTTCCACCTGTACGGGGGAGTAGCGGTCCGACCAGGATTCCTGTTCGGTAATGGCGATGCCATGTGCCAGTGTTTGCGGATAATGGGTGCGGACCTCGCTGCCGATGCGGTCCTTCAGCGGTGTGATGATTTTCCCTCGCGCGGTGTAGTCTTCCGGATTGGCGGTGAAGACCAGCATCACGTCGAGCGGCAGCCGCACGGGATAGCCTTTGATCTGAACGTCGCCTTCCTGCATGATGTTGAACAAGCCGACCTGGACCTTGCCGGCGAGATCAGGCAGTTCGTTCACGCAGAAAATGCTGCGATTCGCGCGAGGAAGCAGGCCATAGTGAATCGTTAGCTCGTTTGAAATGTCCTGCCCGCGGCGCGCGGCTTTGATTGGGTCGATATCGCCGATCATATCCGCGATAGTGACATCGGGCGTAGCTAGTTTTTCAACGTACCGGTCGGCGGGCTTCAGCCATGCAATAGGCGTGTCTTCTCCCTGTTCCGCGACAAGTTCGATGCAGCGTTTGCAGATGGGGCGGAACGGATGGTCGCGAATCTCGCAGCCGGCGATGTAGGGAGACACCGGATCGAGAAGCCGCGTCAGCATGCGCGCTAAGCGCGTCTTGGCTTGCCCGCGCAGCCCAAGCAGAATGAAGTTGTGGCGCGAAAGGAGCGCGTTGACAATCTGCGGAATGACGGAATCCTCATAGCCCATGACACCAGGAAAAAGTTCTTCGCCGCGTTCGAGCTTGCAAAGCAGATTGGAGCGGATCTCTTCTTTCAGGTCGCGCCGGGGATCTAAGCGATCGGCAAAGCGGCTGGCGCGGAGGTCGCGCAGAGTGGAGGGAAGGTCGGTGTGTTGCATTATGGAGACCAAAAACTCCCTTATGAGCCGATTCTAACAGCGGGGGTTCGGGCGGGTGAGGGCGCTTGATGCCGCCGACAAGGAAGGACAAAACCCACAACCGTTCTGACGTATGATATGAACTCGAATCCGTGAAGACACAGGAACTAACAATTGAGCAGTTTCCATCGTCGGGTTTTCAGTTGAATTGGCGAAAACTGCAGCAGGTCGGTTTGAACGCTTACGAGGCGCGCTCGTACCTCGTCCTTATCGGACATCCGAGGTTTAAGGCGCTAGAGCTTGCGGCGCGCTCGCATGTGCCGCGGCAGAAAATTTATGAAGTGCTCGACAGCCTGGTGGAAAAAGGCTTCGCGCAAGTGATTCAGGAAAAGACGAAATTGTTTTCGGCGGTGGATCCGAGTCTCGCGATTCCCGGCTATCTGGCGCGGCGCAACCGCGCGATGCAGAACGAACTCACTGAGCAGGCGCGCCTGGCGAATGGGCTGATGGAGGACCTGCGGCAGGCCTATGAAGAAGGGCAGGGCGGACGGGGAACGCTGGATTTTTTAAATTTGGTAAACGATCCGACCCAGACTGCCTTCCACTACCGGCGGATGCTGGGGCAGGCGGAGACTCACTATGCGGAGTTTTCGAGGCCGCCATTTGCCGTAGATCCGCTGGACGAACAATTAGTGCGCGATGCGAAAGCGCGTGGTGTGAGCTGCCGGCTGTTGATTGAAGCCGGGCCGCTCGATGAAACGCATCGCAGCCGGTTGTTGGACTATAGCGCGGCCGGCATCGAAATTCGCTTTCACGAAAAGCTGCCGTTGAAGCTGGCGCTGTTCGATAAACGGAAGGGGCTGGTGGCGCTGCTCGACCCTGTGTTGACGAAACCATCCTGGACATCGGTAATTTTCGATCACGTCGGTTTTGCCGAAGCGATGAACGGGCTCTTTGAAGACTATTGGCGCAAGGGGAAACCGGAACACAGCGCGCAACTTTTAGGCGCGAATGCGGGCTGATCGGCGGGGTCAGACGCGTCGCCGCTCTTGATCGAGCCGCTCAGCAAGAAAAAGTTTTAGTAGCGATTGATAGAGGACGTCGCGTTTATTTGCCAGAACCTTAAGATCTTCGATCATTGAGGAAGGCAGCCGCAGGGAAATTGTTCGAAGCGTGGGCTTCAGATTGGACAGCTTGCGCTTCTTCGCGGCGTCCCAGTCAATAAATTCGGTTGAATCGTGTGTCGCCCAGAACTCGCGTTCTTCCGCTTCCGAGCGAAACTTAGGAATTTTTTTCGTAACGGACATAAGCAGTTTGCTCTCTTTGATTCATGTCTCGAACCGAAATGACCCGAATTAGCTTGCGGCGGATTGTAAAAGAAACGAATAGCCGGCGTCCTCTGGCTGTTTCGCCCAATAGCGGTTCTCTTATTGAAAACCCGAAACAATGCGATAAATGCAAGCGTCGAACCGGGGTAGGTGGGCGCTTGAGCGGTATGTTCGCGCGCATACCGTAAAAGGAGATTGATCAAATGAAAGCATTGGGGATAGTTCTGATCGTGGTGGGCATCGCGATCGTGATATGGGGAGCATTTGGATTTACGACGCAAAAGAAAATCGCAGATGTCGGACCGATCCACGCCAGTAAGACTGAACACCACAACGTACCTTACGGGACAATAGCGGGGGCGGTTATTGCTTTGGGCGGAGTGGTTTTGCTGGTCAAGAGCAAGGGCTAGAACTCAGCATCTAAGTCCGCTCCTGCAGCCTCGGCAGGACTTCTTCGCGGGAAGTGAATTGGACGGCGTCAATGTTTAGCTGCTCGGCCCCTCTGACGTTTTCAATGCGATCGTCGAGAAAAAGGGTTTCTTCCGCCGCGGTCCCGATGCCTTGAAGACAGTGGCGATAAATATCCGGCTCAGGTTTAATGGACCGCACTTCATAGGAAAGGGTGAGGTGTTGAAAAGGTTTAAAGCCAATAGCGGTTGCTTTGATGCTCTCCCCGAGTTCATGGGGCATATTTGAAAGCACCGCCACTCGCTTGCCTTGAGCCACAAGGCTTTCCACAAAGGTGTACATTACCGAATCGAAATGCGTCCAGGAGTCGATGTCCGCGTCGATCAGATCTCGAATCTGAGTGGCGGTGAGGTTGCGTCCAGATTGGCGTCCAATGTCGCCCCAATAATCCTCGGCTGTGAGTAATCCTTTATCGTACGGACCACGATCGGCCCAGTAAAATCGCTCGAAAACGTCGATGGGAAGATTGGCAATACCCGCAAGCCGTTCGACATCCGACGCAGTCTGATGGAATGCTAGCACTCCACCGTAATCAAAAATAACTCCAGCGTAGCGGTCAACGAGCGCCATCGATAACTTGTGGTTCCTTCCGGGTTCTGATTTCGCGCACCGCGTAGATACGGCGTCCCTGGCTTTCGAAATAGATGCGAGTCAGGATCTCGCCAATCAATCCGGTGGAGAACATCATCATACCGGCCAGCCATAGCAAGGCTCCGGCCACAAGCAGCGGTCCGTGTTCCGCTATGATGTCGTGGCCGATTAACTTTTCGACCAGCATGTAAAACAGAACCACGGTGCCGAGGCCGACGCCCGCCAAGCCCCATTTTCCGAAGAAGTGCATGGGCCGAGTCTGGTAGCGGAGCAGGAATTGAATAGTGACGATATCAAAAAACACACGGAACGTGCGGCCCAGCCCGTAATGCGATTCGCCGCTGGGGCGGGGCACGTTTTTAATGGGTACCTCCGCAATACGTGCGCCATATTGGCTGGCGAGCGCGGGAATGAAGCGATGCAACTCGCCGTAGAGATTGATGTCTTTCAGCACTTCACTGCGATAGGCCTTGAACGTGGTGCCGAAGTCGTGAAGGTCGACGCCAGAAGCTTTTTTCATCAGCCAGTTGGCGATGCGCGACGGAATTTTCCGTGTAATGGCGTTGTCGACGCGCGCCTTGCGCCAACCGCTGGCTATGTCGTAACCTTCATCGATTTTTTCCAGAAGTAGCGGGATGTCTTCCGGTTCGTGTTGCAGATCGCCATCAAGGGAGATAATCACCTCGCCTGTGGCTTCATCGAAGCCGGCCGCGAGGGCGGGAGTCTGACCGAAATTACGGCGAAGGCGGACCACTCGCAAGCGGCCGTCGGTTTCTACAAGGTTGGCGAGTAGGTCGAAACTGCGGTCGGTAGAGGCATCGTCGACGAAGATAATTTCATACGACCGGCGCAGCCGTTCCAGCACGGTTGTCAAGCGATCGTAGAGCGGCAGAATCGCCGGCTCTTCGTTATGAATCGGAACAACGATCGATAGACTAACGGACACTACTTTAGTGTACCGGAAGGTTCCGGAGGTCAAGTGCCAATTTGGTTTCAGGGAAATATTCCAGAATTTTCCCGACGTAAAAATACGAGAGCCGCTGCCCAATCAGTCGAACAGCGGCCCAAGAATTGAAAGCTGGTTTAATTTACGGACGCCCGACGTTCTCCGCCTGGAGACCCTTCGGTCCTCGCTTCACTTCAAACTCTACCTCCGCGCCTTCTTCCAACGTCCGGTATCCATTCATCTGAATCGCCGAGAAGTGCACGAAAACATCGTCGCCATTCGAGCGCTGAATAAATCCATATCCCTTGGCGGCGTTAAACCATTTGACAACACCTTTTTCTCTCACTACTAATCTCCTGTGAATGATGCGAGGAAGTAGGCCCAGTCTCGGAGCCGCACAGGCAGGGGACAAGCCCTCCAAAGCGGACCCCGGGCTTGTGGGGTACAACCAGTTGACATCTGTAAATCTGCTGTACACTTTAGCAGATAGACCGTTTGGCAGCAAGCAAAATTATTGAAGCTGTTATGTTTAGCTGAACAGCTCAGATTCTGAAGCTGCGGTGAATTTCTTGCCCTCGTAAAGAAAGCCGCCGCCATTTTGGCGGGTTGATACTGGTTAGCTTCGCCGTTCTTGCGGTTTTAGTTGCTCCATGACGCTCGTCACCAGTTCCTTGGCATCTGTCAGGCTTTTGGAGATGAGTTGAATGTCCATCGCGGGCTTGCCGAGTTGCCGCGCGCTTTGGCAGTAAACGCCATGTTGGCCGACCAGCACCAGCGCGTCGGTGATGAGGTCGAGGGTAACGGCGAGCCTCCCGCGCTCCTTCCCCATCATGAACTCAAATTTCTCCAGGTCATCCTTACGTTCGAGGTAAACCGACATGTTATTGCGATTGTCCCACCGGTAGCGGCCTGTTTTATGCAGTTCCGTTCCATGCGCGGGGAAGAGAGACGGAAAACTTAGATCCGCCTCCGGCAGAAGGCTGAAGTGTCATGGCGGCGTTATGCTGCTGCACAATTGCCTGAGCAAGGGCAAGGCCTAGCCCGTGGCCGCCCGATTCGCGATTGCGTGAAGGGTCGACGCGGAAGAATCGCTCGAACAGGTGCGCGCGCGCTTCTTCAGGAATACCGGGGCCGGTATCTTCCACGGTCACCACGGCAACTTCGGAATCGAACGAAAGTTTAACGGCCACCTGGCCTCCGTCGGGCGTGTATTTGATTCCATTGTCGAGGAGAATGAGAAGCAGGCGGCGCAGGTCCGGCAGGCGGCCCCGCATGGTTGCCGGTTCGGAAGGCAGCTCATATTTAAGGGCAATGTTTTTTTCGACGGCCAGTGGTGCGAGGTCGGCGCAAAGTCCTTCAATTAACCTGCCGAGATCGATCCGTTCATCGCCTACCGGAATCCGCTCTACATCGGTGCGCGCTAGAAAGAGCAGGTCTTCAATGAGCCCGGTCATGCTTTCGGACTGTTTGAGAATGCGGCGCAATGCTGCCTGGTATTCAGATTCGCTACGGGTTCTGCGCAACGCGCTTTCGGCTGCGAGGCGAATGATGGCGACCGGCGTTCTGAGTTCGTGAGAGGCATCGCTGGTGAATTGCGAGATGCGATCGACCGAGGCTTCCAGACGGTCGAGCATACCGTTCCATGTTTCAATCAACCGTTGCAGTTCGTCCTTAGTTTTTGGGACGGGCAGCCTCTCCGAAAGGTCACCGATGCCAATGGTGCGGGCCGCTTCCGTGATTTCGTCCACGGGTCGCAACGCTCTTCTGCTGAGCCAATAGCCGCCACCAACGGTACCAACGAGGAAAATTGGGACGATTACCGCTAGCGCGAAGCCGAGGATGCTTACTGTACGCGAGACGTATTCAGAAGAGAGCGCGAGAAACACATGAATCGAACCGCGCCGCAATTGAATGTAGCGGCTGGAGCCCAGATACGGTTGTTCATTCCAGCGGAACTCCTGTTGGATACCTGCGACTGCGAATGCCCGGCTTTGCAGGTCGAGTTGTATCTTTCCGGAGGGATGCGCGTACAGCACTTCACCGGACGCATCGTAGACCAGAAGCAAATGCTCTTGCGGCAGCGATTGCGAATATTCATCAATCTCCTTTATCAGATCCAGGGACGGGTCTTCATCTTCCAGATGAAGGTATTCCTCGAATCCACGCGTTTGATTTGCAAGAGCAGTGGAAAGATCGGAGCGTAAAATATGGCGCAGCGCCAGCCAAATCGTGGTGCTGAAAAGCAGCAGGCCAATCGACAGAATGACGGAATACCAAATCGTCAGGCGCGTTCGAACGGAGAAATGCATTTACTCCGCCGAATCCCGCAGCGTGTATCCGACACCGCGCACCGTCCGAATGAGTTGCGGAGTATCGGGTGATTCGATTTTGGCCCGTAAGAGACGGATAAATACGGCAAGCGTATTCTCTTCAATTTCGGAGTCAAACCCCCAAATATCTTCCACAATTGAAGCGCGCGTTAAAACGCGTCCCCGATTGCGCATTAGAAGCGCAAGCAAGTTGTACTCGCGGGGAGTAAGCGCAATCTGCTTTCCGCCGCGAGCCACTTCGCGCGTTGCGGTGTCCAGTGTCAGATCTGCCACCTGGAGCCGAACAGGTTGCGGGATATCGCCGCGCCGGCTTACGGCCCGAACGCGCGCCAGGAAGACATCGAGCGAAAAAGGCTTCGGCAAGTAGTCATCCGCGCCGGCATCGAGCGCTCTCACGATATCGGCGGAAGAATCGCGGGCGGTCAGCACCAGGATAGGTGTTTTGACAGAAGCCGCGCGAAGCTGCCGCGCGATTTCAAAACCATCCTTTCCAGGCAGCATCAGGTCGAGGACGACCAGATCGAAGTGAAAATCATGGGCGACATTCAAGGCCCTCTCGCCATCTCCGGCAAGTGTGACGCAATAGCCCTCTTCGGACAGCGTTTGGCGAATTAATTCCGCCATCTCGGGCTCATCTTCTACCGCCAATACCTGCATACCCGGTAACATCGTAGCTTTTTAAGCTGAAATTTTGGTGAAGGGCCGGCGGCAAAGTAGCGGGCTTTCACCATTTTTTCAGGATTGGCTGCTTGAATAGAAACGGCGTTTGGAGGCAGCCGTTTGCGTAAGAATCTCAGAACGTTTCCGCTATTGATACTTGCCGTGGGTTCTCCGGCACTTTGTCAAACTCCGGCCCCTCCGAATGCACCTCCCTCGCAAACAATCACGATTACTCTGCCGGATGCGGTCGCCCGGGCAGAGAAGTACGGAACGCAAATACAAGCGGCGGATATTGTTGCCCGGCTGGCTCATGAAGACAAAGTACAGGCGAGAGCTGCCACGCTTCCTTCGCTCAGCATGATGAACCAGTTCATCTACACAGAGGGCAACGGGACGCCTTCGGGTGTTTTCGTTGCGAACGACGGTGTACATGTGTATAACGAACAGGCCGTGGTGCATGAAGAGTTGCTGAGTTTTCTCCGCCGGGGAGAGATCCGCGTGGCTACAGCGGCGGAAGCAGTTGCACGGGCAAAAGTGGATGTCGCGACGCGTGGCTTGAAGGTGACCGTTGTGCAGGATTATTTCGGCATTGCCGCCGCACAGCGCCAGGCAGCCAATACGAATCGAGCGTTGAACGACGCGCGCCAATTTCTGGATATTACGCAGAAGCAGGAGCAAGGCGGCGAGGCAGCGCACTCCGATGTGATTAAAGCGCAATTGCAGGTGGAGCAGCGGCAAAGGGATTTGCAGGATGCCGGCCTCGCAATTTTAAAGGCCAAAGTTGCCCTGTCGGTTCTGATTTTCCCAACGTTGCAGTTGAACTATTCGATTGTCGATGATGCTTCGCAGTTGGGAGCGTTGCCTCCCATGCCGGAAGCAGCGGCACAGGCCAGTGCGACAAGTCCGGACTTGCGCGCGGCTAATAAGTCTGTCGTACAGGCGCGCCAAAGTGTAGGCGTGGCGAAGTATGGCTATCTTCCCTCGTTGGGTTTGGATCTGTTTTATGGAATCAATGCCAATCAGTTTGCGGCGCGAACGGGATACCCTACGCAGGCAACCGGCCGCGGAACATTGCCAAATTACCTGGTGCCGTTTCGGCAGAATCTAGGATATTCGGCTCAGGCAACTCTCACCATACCGGTTTGGAATTGGGGATCGGTCCATAGCAAAGTAAAGCAAGCGAGCCAGCGGGAGCGCCAGGCGGAACTGGATCTCATGAACACGCGCAGGCAATTGAATGCAAACGTCACGAGCGCCTATCAGGAGGCGGAGGTGGCGCGTTCTCAAGTAGCCTCACTTCGTACCTCCACCGGATTGGCGGACGACAGCCTGCGCCTGACGCTTTTGCGATATAAGGCGGGCGAGGCTACGGCGCTCGAAGTGGTAGATGCGCAGGCTACAGCGAATCTAGCTCGAAATGCCTACGACAACGGACTGGTCCGCTATCGAATCGCGCTATTGACGCTTCAAACTCTGACGGGGAATTTCTAATCATGAAGACCTACGGATTGCTGGCCTTGGGCGCTTTGCTGCTGCTTGCGGGCTGTTCGAAATCCACTAAAGAGGAGGGCGGGGATGAGGAAACGACGGCGATACCGGTGCAAGTGGAAGCAGCGCGGCGCGAGACCATTCATTCCTATGTCACCGCTGAAGCGGTCCTCTATCCGTTGAAGCAGGCCACCATTACGCCGAAGATCAGCGCACCGGTGGCTCGCTTCCTGGTGCAGCGCGGCGACCATGTTCACGAGGGCCAGCTACTTGCGATTCTCGAAGACCGCGATTTGGTTGCCGCGGCGCAGGAAAGTAAACAGCTATATAAGCAGGCAAAGGCAACTTATGAAAATACGTCCGCCGTCACGATAGCGGGCGATCTGACGAAAGCAAAGGCGGATGTAGAATCGGCCCGCGAGACGCGGGATGCGGCACAGAAAGTCTATGACAATCGCGTCTCACTTTTCCACCAGGGTGCACTGGCACAAAAGTTGGTGGATGATGCCAAAGTCGCGTTAGTAACGGCGCAAAGCCAGTTCGACACCGCGCAGCAACATCTGAAATCGCTAGAAACCGTTGGGCGGGCAGAGCAGTTGAAGAGCGCGAAGGCCCAGGTGGAGGCGGCGAAAGCTCATTATGAAAGCAGCCAGGCACAGGTTTCCTATGCCGAAGTGCGCAGCCCGATGAGTGGTGTTGTGTCGGATCGTCCGTTGAATGTCGGGGAAATGGCGTCGGCCGGATCGGCACTAATTTCGATCGTTGAACTCTCGCGGGTAGTGGCCAGAGCCAGCATTCCCGTTCAGGAGGCATCGCTGCTTTCAGTAGGCAAACCAGCAACCATTTCCTCAGGCGCGTTGCATGTTCCCGGAAAGGTCATGGTGGTGAGCCCTGCTGTGGATCCGAATACCACGACTGTGCAGGTTTGGGTGGAAGCCGCGAATTCGGGCGAGCATCTGAAGCTTGGTTCCACGGTCGAAATTTCGATGGATGCTGGAGAAGTTCCGAATGCCATCGTAGTACCGGTGGCGGCGCTTTTGTCGTCGGATAACGGCGGCGAAAAAGTAATGATTGCCGGTTCGGACGGCCGCGCGCACGAAAAGACAGTGAAGGTTGGGGTGCGATCGGGCGACGATGTTCAGATCCTGAGCGGTGTTGCCGCAGGAGATCGTGTAATTACGCAGGGCGCGCTGGGCCTGGACGACAACGCAAAGGTACAAATTGCCAAGCCGGGCACTAACGGCGATGGAGATCAGGCAGGGACCGGTAAGTGAGCGGAATGAATTCGGTGGACCGCTCGCAGGCGCAAGGAGACCAGGCCGAGCACTGGACCGCGCGTTTTCTCAAGCCGGTAATTTTCATCATTGCCGCCCTGGCGATGTTCGGCGCCTACCTTGCGTTCACGATTCCGATTGCTGTATTTCCACAGACAAACTTTCCCCGCATCGTGGTTGGCGTCGATAACGGTGTGATGCCGATTGGGCAGATGCAAGTGATGGTGACGCGCCCCATAGAAGAAGCGGTCAACTCCATTCCGGGTCTCGATCACGTATTGTCGATCACCAGTAGAGG
>Ga0134125_10004985_pt1 | contig 15111 bp, 8 predicted proteins | sample KB31751_FD_96464 | JGI IMG/M metagenome (GOLD analysis project Ga0134125, IMG submission 96464) | Terrestrial soil microbial communities with excess Nitrogen fertilizer from Kellogg Biological Station, Michigan, USA - KB3-175-1 | ecosystem: Environmental > Terrestrial > Soil > Unclassified ... | reverse complement strand
GGCGGGAACCTCGCGCTGTTCGCCGCGTGCACCGACAACTCGCAGTGCATGAGCGGGCTCTGCACGCAGCAGAGCTACGATCGCTCGCCGACGCCGATCTGCACCTATCAATGCGACGCGAGCGACATGAACCCGCTGTGCCCGATGGGCTGCAATCCCAAGGGCTACTGCAAGCAGGCGAACTGACGGAACAGGCCGAGCCGCCCGCGCGCTGATATCATCTCGGCGTGCCCCGTCTCGCGCTCGCCGTCGCCCTCGCGTCCGCCGCGTGCGCCACGCGCGCGCCCGCGGTGGCCACGAGCACGCCGCCGCCGACGACGCGCCCCTCGCCGCCGGTCGTCGCCAGCAACATCCTGCGCGGCGACTACGCCGGCTCCAAGGCCTGTCAGGGCTGCCACCCCGACGAGTACGACAAGTTCATGGCCGCGCCGATGCACAACATGACGCGGCTGCCGTCGACGAGCGTGCCGTCGGCGCCGTTCGACGGCGGCGTCTTCCGCTTCAAGGACGACGAGGTGCGCTTCTCGACGCGCGGCGCCGACAAGCTCATGACCATCGTCTCGGCGACGCAGCCGGCGCGCACCTTCCGCGTCACGCGCGTCATCGGCGGCCACTACCGCGAAGACTTCGCCGGCGTCGAGGAAGGGGGCAAGGACGCGCACACCGAGCGCATCCTGCCGGCGACGTGGTTCCTCGGGAAGACGAGCGCTGGCGCGGCCGGAGCGTGGCGCTACAAGGGCTACTCGGTGATGGGACCCGAGCGCCCCGGCCTCAGGCCCGGCGGCGTGTGGAGCAAGACCTGCATCTTCTGCCACAACCTCGTGCCCTACTTCGACGACCTCCTCGGCGCGCTGTCGGATCCGAAGATCGGGCCCTACCAGGGCGAGGTCGTCGATCCGCTCCTGCCGCCCGAGCGGCGCGCGCGCTTCGCGGTCACCGACGCGGCCGGCCTGCACCGCGCCGTCGCCGACGAGCTGCACGTGCTCGGCGCGCGCACGAGCGGCCAGGAAGCGAGCGATCTCTTGCGCGCGACGCGGGCGCGCTTCGACGGCGAGAAGCTCGTCGAGGTCGGCATCGGCTGCGAGTCGTGCCACGGCGGCAGCCTCGAGCACGTGCGCCACAACGCCACCAAGCCGTCGTACGAGCCACGCTCGCCGTTCCTGCGCGTGAGCATCCCCGTCGCCAACGGCGGCACCGAGCGCGCGGCCGCGATCAACCGCGTGTGCGCGCGCTGTCACCAGGTGCTCTTCACGCGCTACGCCTGGACCTGGGAAGGCCACGCGCGCCGCGACGCGCCGCCCGGCGGCAGCAACATCAACAGCGGCGAGGCGCGCGACTTCCTCCTCGGCGGCTGCGCCTCGGCGATGGCCTGCAGCGACTGTCACGACCCGCACGCGCACGAGCGCCCGCACGCGGCCGAGCTCACCGCTCGCGCCGACGGCGTGTGCCTGCGCTGCCACACGCAGTACGCGTCGGTGGAGGCGCAGCGCGCGCACACGCACCATGATCCCGCGGGCGACGGCGGGCGCTGCCTGTCGTGCCACATGCCGCTCAAGAACATGTCGCTCGACAACCGGCTCGGGCGCTACCACCGCATCGCCTCACCGACGGAGACGGCGAAGGTCGAAGGCGATCGCCCGCTCGAGTGCGCGCTGTGCCACGGCGACAAATCGGTCGAGACGCTGGTGTCGACGATGGAGACGTGGTGGGGAAAATCGTACGACCGCGACAAGCTGCGCCTGCTCTACGGACCGGATCTGGCGCACGCCGATCCGCTCGTCGAGACGCTGGCGCGCGGCAAGCCGCACGAGCAGGCGGTGGCGCTCGCGCTCCTCGGCGCGCGCGGCGACAAGTCGGTGGCGCCGCTCGTGGCGGTGCAGCTGACGCATCCGATCCCGATCCTGCGCTACTACGCGGTCGCGGCGCTCGAGCAGCTCCTCGGCGGGCCGGCGCCGCTCGACGTGCACGCCAACGACGAGACCATCGTCAAGGCCGCGGGCGACTGGCTGGCGCGCAACGGCTTGAAGACGCTCGGCGTCGCGCGGCACGAGGCGCCCGCGACGGGCGACGACACCGATCCGTAGGATCGTGCATCCAAGAGGACGATGAGGTTCACGGCGGCGCGGACCAGCATGTTCGGCGCGTTCGCGGTCGGCATCGCGATCGTCGCCACGCTCGAGACGCCGGTCCTGCACGTCCTGGCGCACCGCGCACCTTGGTGGGTGCATGCGCTCATCCTCGTCGCCAACGTCGGCACCATCGTCTGGATCCTGCGCGAGCGCCGCCGCATGCGCGAGGCGGCGCACACGCTCGACGCCGACACGCTGTCGATCGCCGTGCCCGGCAAATGGGGCGGCGCCATTCCGGTGGCGCTCATCGAGTCGGTGCGCCGCATCGCGCCGGCGCCGGGCACGACGCGGCCGCGCGGCACCTTGCGCGTGACGCCGCTCGACATGCCCAACGTGGAGCTCGAGCTGCGCGCGCCGGCGACCCTGCGCGGCAGCCTCGGCCTTCAGCGCTCGGCGGCGCGCGTGCAGCTGTTCGTCGACGAGCCCGACGCGTTCGTCGACGCGATCAAAGCCAGGCTCGCGCCAGCTCCATGATGCGCGCGTTCTCCGGCACGCGCTGAAGGAAGCTCTCGCGCAGCGCGGCGTCGACGATCTTGTTGGCGCAGGTGACCAGTCGATCGCGCGCCGTGCGCAGCACCTCGACCGCCTGCGCGTGCTCGCCCACGGCCTCGAGCGCCAGCGCGTGCTCGACGCGGATGAGGAACTCGCCGCCGTCGATGCCGCCGAGCCGCTCGAGCGTGGCGTGCGCCTCGGCGGCGGCGACGTGCGCCTCCTTGGCGCGCCCTTGCGCCAACAGGATCTGCGCCAGCACCGCCAGCCCCTCGGCGCGGATGGTCGGCAGCGGGGGCCCGACATTCGCGAGATCGAGCGCGTCGCGCGTCTCGATCTCGGCGCGCACCGACTCGCCGGCGACGAGCAAGATGTGCCCGAGGTAATACTTCGACGCCGACTCCATGCGCCGGTTGCCGAACGCGCGGAAGGCGTCGACCGCCTCGGCCTCGACCACGCGCGCCTCGTCGAGCTTGCCGAGCCGCGCCAGCGCGAGGCCGAGATTCTGCTTCTGCTGCGCGGCGACGTAGCCGAGCCCCATGCGCTCGGCGCGCGCCAGCACCTCCTTCATCGTGCGCTCGGCCTCCTCGAGCGCGCCGGCTTCGAGCGCGGCGTAGCCGATGAGCCCGCGGTCATGACAAGCGACGCGGAAGTCGCCCGCGCGCTCGGCGCACTCGGCGGCCTGGCGCTGCAGCTCGAGGAAGCCGCCGACGTTGCCGTCGAAGTTGGCGCGCAGCGCGCGCGACGAGTAGAGCCGCCCGACCACCGCCGGATCTTCGACGGCGAGCCGCTCCGAGCCGACGAGCGCGTGCGCGAGCAGCTTGTCGGTGAGATCGGGGCGCCCCGCGTACATGAGCTGCGTGCCGAGGCGCGCGCAGGCGCGCAGCTCCCCGCCCGTCGGCGTATGCGGCGGCAGCTGCTCGATCGTATGGAACAGCGCCACCAGCCGCTCGTGCAGCCCCTGCGCGCCCGACGCGGTCGCCGCCTCCTCGACGGCGGCGAACCACAGGCTCGCGCCCGCGGGCAGGCGGCGCAAGGCATCGTGCGCGCACTCGTTGGCGTCGGGAAATTCGCCGCGCCAGCGGTGCGCCTCCGCCGACAAGACGCTGAGCGCGCCGAGCGTCTCGCCGCCGGCGCCGAGCGCGACGGCGCGATAGGTCGCGGTCAGGACCGCCGCGAAGTCGTCACCGCCGAGCGCCTGCTCCGCCGCCTTGCGATACCAGCTGATCGCCTCTTCGGGCAGGTTGCCGCGCTCGAAGTGCTCGGCGAGCACCGCCGCCTCGCGCTCGCCGGCGCGCACCAGCCACTGCCCCGCGAGACGATGCCCGAGCGAGCGATCACTCTCGGTGAGCATGCCGTACGCCGCCTCGCGCACGAGCGCGTGGCGGAAGCCGTACTCGCGCTCGTCGGGGAAGCGGCGGTCGGGCCGCGCCGAGATGACCTCGCGCTCCACCAGGTGCGCGAGCCAGCCGTCGACCTGCGTGGCCTCGGTGCTGTCGCCGAGCAGCGCCAGCAGGCCGCCGCGCCAGAACACCTGGCCGAACAGCGACGCCGCGCGCAAGACGTGGCGCGCGGCCGGCTCCATGCGCTCGAGGCGCGCCTGCACCATCGCCAGCACCGTCTCGGGCAGCTCCTCGCCCTTGCCTTCGGCAGAGGCGCGGATCAGCTCCTCGAGGTAGAAGGCGTTGCCGGCGGCGCGCTCGACGATGCGCTGAAGCTCCACGGCGTCGACGCCGGCGCCGAGCACCTGCCGCGTGAGCCGCTCGGCCGCCTTGCGCCCGAGCTCGCCGAGGCGGATCTCGGAGACGTCGCGCTCGGCCCACAGCCGCGGGAACTGCTCGTGCACGTCGGGGCGCGCGAGCGCGAGCACGAACAGCGGCAGATCGCGCAGGCTGCGCAGCGCCGCGTCGAGGAAGCGCACCGTCGGCAGGTCGCCCCAGTGCAGATCCTCGAGCACGAGCACCACCGGCTGCGCGCGGCACTCGTGCGCGAGCCAGTCCTCCCAGGCGCGCCGCATCTGGTCGCCCATCAGCGTCGGGTCGTGGCGCGCGGCGCGCAGCGGCAGGTCGTCTTCGTCGGGGAACGGCGTGCCGACCAGCTCGCCGACGAAGGCGACGATGCGCGGCAGCTCGGCCTCGGGCACCTGGCGCGCCAGGCGCGCGCGCAGCTTCTTCTGACGCACGCCGAGCGGCTCGCCTTCGAAGAGGCCGGTGACGCGGCGGATGACGTCGGCGAGCAGCGCGAAGGGCGCGCCTGCCGACATCGGATCGCAGCGCCCCATCCAGATCTCGAGCGTCTCGGGGCGCGCCGCCAGCTGGCGCACGAACTCGTAGCGCAGGCGCGACTTGCCGACGCCGGCCGGCGCCGTCACCAGTACCGCGCGCGCTTGCGAATCGGCGACCGACGCGGTGAAGAGCGCGCCGAGCGAGCCGAGCTCGGCCTCGCGCCCGACGCAGGGCGTGGGCTTGCCGAGGAGCGTGCGCGCGGCTTCCACCATCGTGCGCTCGCCGCGCAGCGCGAGCCCCTCGGAGTCGCCGCCGACGTCGAAGCGGAGATCGAGCAGGCCCGCCGAGGTCTCGTCGAGCCGCACCGCCACCGAGTTCGTCGGCGGCGACGGGCCGGAGCGCTCGCCGGTGTCGCCCTTCTCGCTGACGAGCGTGGCGTCGGCGCGCATGCCGGCGCGCACCAGGCGCACCGCGCGCTCGATGACCTCGCCGAGCGGCAACCGCGACGACATGAGGCCGCGCCCCGTCGCCAGGGCCACGAGGCCGCCCCACAAGGCCGCGCGCATGGCCAGGGCGCAGCGCGCCGCCTGCGCGACGAGATCGGTCGCCGCGCCCGAGCCGGTCAGCGTGACCACGATGCTGCCGTCGGCGATGCGCTCGAAGTGGCCGCCGTGCGCGTCGACGATGCGCCTCACGTCGTCCATGTCGCCGTGCGCGCCGCGCGCCATGACCACGGCGAGCAGGCGCTGCTCGCCGCCGCCGAGCGCGCCGGCCGACGGCACCAGCGACGGGCGCGCGTCCCGGATGATGTCCGGCGGCAGCGCCGCGAGCCTGCGCGCCACTTCATTGCCGTCGGCGGGCCGCGCCGCCGGCTCCTTGGCCAGCATCTCGGCGACGAGCGCCTCGAGCGCGACGGGCACGTCGCAGCCGAGCTCGCGCAGCTTCGGCGGCTCCTCGAGCAGGATCTTGGCGGTGAGCGCCATCGCGTCCTCGCCGGAGAAGGCCTTCTGCCCGCTCAAGCATTCGTAGAGCACGCAGCCGAGCGCGAACACGTCGACGCGCGCGTCGAGCTCGCCGAGCCCGCGCGCCTGCTCGGGCGACATATAGGCCGGCGTGCCGAGGCGCGTGCCGGTCATCGTCATGTCGAACGACTCGGTCGGCTGCTGCTGGCGCGCGATGCCGAAGTCGAGGATCTTGACGTGCTCGACCTGCCGGTCGGGCAGGAACAGGTTCGAGGGCTTGACGTCCCGGTGCACGATGCCGCGCGCGTGCGCGAAGCCGAGCGCCTCGGCGACGCGCGTGCACAACGTGATGCTCTCGCCCGCGGTCAGCCCGCCGTGGAGCAGCCGCTCTGCGAGATCTTCACCGTCGAGCCACTCCATCGCGAGGTAGCGCTGCCCCGACGCGGTGGCGCCGTGCGCGACGTAGCGGACGATGCCGGGATGCGAGAGCTCGGCGAGCACGCGGCTCTCGCGGGCGAAGCGCGCGGCGAGCGGCTCGGCGCCCTGCAGCACCTTGAGCGCGACGAGCCCGCCGGTGTGGCGATCGCGTGCGCGGTAGACGATGGACATTCCACCCGAACCCGCTTCCGCGGCGACCTCGAAGCGCTCCGCAACCAGCTCGCCACTGCGCACGGCGCATTCATTGTACTAGGTCGATCGCGTCACGTCGCTGTGGGGAAAAGTGAGCGAGCGAGCGCTCGAAAGAGACCGCGCGGGCGCAGCGCGAGGGCGTAGAGCGCGACGGCGAAGACGAGCGTACCGGCGATCCACCCGACGGCGTGGATGCACAGGCTGGCCACGATCGCCGAGCCGAGCGACGCGCCGAGCACGACGAAGAGGCAGACGAGCGCCACCGGCAGCTTGGCGCGGCGCGCGCCGGGCGCGTCGTTTTCGGTGATCCAGCGTGCCATGGTCACGAGGATCACCGGCACCAGCACGACGCCCATGATGTAGAGCGTGCAGGCCACCGGTGACGTCAGCCATGCGGTCCAGTCGCCGTGCCACGCCAGGAAGTCGGCGCGCGAGGACGAGAAGAAGCGTTGGTAGCCCTTGCCGTCCCAGCCGTGGACGAGGATGAAGAACATGGCGAAGTAGGCGAAGAACCAGTGCAGCCAGGCCGCCCAGAGCTTCTTGCGCGCGACGAGCAGATAGACGATCGCGAACCCGAGCGCCCCCTGCGTGACGTTGGTGGCGGCGAAGGCGGCGACGAGCCAACCGGGCAGCTCGCGGGAGCCGGCGTGCATCGTCTCCCACGAGGGAAACGACCAGAGCAGCCAGGCTCCCGACGGCGCGAACAGCGCCGACAGGAACAAGAGGGTCTTGGTGAAGTACGGGCTCTCGAGCAACCCCTTTTTTGCCGCGCGCTCGGCGGCGAGCTGCTTCGACGCGGCGAGCGCGAAGCTCGATCCGAGCCCGTACGACCAGAAGACATCGACCTGCACCATGGCTTCACCTCCTATTACGGAATTCATATTCCGAAATTCGACACAAAAAAAGGCGCCTCAGCGCGAGCGCACCCCGTTCAACATCAGCCGCACGAGGCCGTACATCCACTTGTGCCGCTCGCGCGTGGTCGACTTGTGCCCGAGCTGCTCCACCGCCTCCATGATCATCGCGTTCACCAGGCGCGCGGTCACCGCCAGATCGAGATCCTCGCGCAGGTAGCCGCGCTTCCGCCCGTGGTGCAGATAGCCCTCGGTGAAGCCGGCGAACAGGTCGAACAGCTCCGCGAGCTGGCGATCGACTTCCGCATCGAAGCCGCGCGCGTCCTCGAGTAGGAAGCGCACGAGCTGCGGCTCGGCGTCGACGAGCGCGCCGATGCGATCGCCGATCCGATACAACTGATGCTCGTAATCGTCGATGGTGAACGCCGCCTCGGGCAGCTCCGCCTTCACGATCTCCCCCACCCGCTCCATGGCGTGCTTCACCACTCTGCGAAACAGCGCCTCGCGGTTGCCGAAGTACCGGTACACCGCGCCCACGCCCATGTCCCCCGCCTTCGCCACATCCGCCACGGTCGTCTCCGCGACCCCGCGCGTGGCGAACACGCGCAGCGCCGCATCGAGAATCTTCTTCTCGCGCCCAACGAACGCGCGTGGCCTCCCCGCCGGCATTTCGGAATTTATATTCCGTTATTCGTCCACTGTCAACGGGGGTCTCTCGGCGCCCCCTCGCCGCAGCAAGGCGGGGGCGCGCACCGTGGCCTCGCCGCGCGAGCTCCGCAGCCCGCCGCCGGGGGTCTGCCCGGCGCGGCCACCGGGGGGGGCGGCCCCCTGCGCGCCTCCACTTTGTGGCACCCACGCGCGCGCGACCTCGTCTTACCGCAAAACCGTGCGCATCCTCGTGGTGGAAGACGATCAGCGGCTGGCGCGCTTCCTCGAGCGGCTGCTGGTCGAAGAAGGCTATTCGGTCGACCGTTCGGCCAACGGCGCCGACGCGGTCGCGCAGGTCGGTGCCAGTGGTTACGACCTGGTGCTGCTCGACTGGATGATCCCCGAGCTCGACGGGATCGAGGTCTGCCGGCAGATCCGGCGCAGCGGCTCGACGGTGCCGATCCTCATGCTCACCGCGCGCGACCAGGTGTCGGAGCGCGTGCACGGGCTCGACGCCGGCGCCGACGACTATCTGGTCAAGCCGTTCGAGGTCGAGGAGCTGCTGGCGCGCATCCACGCCCTGCTCCGCCGCTCGAGCGGGCACGCCAAGCTCGACCTCGGGCCGCTGCAGCTCGACCGCAACGGCCGGCGCGCGGTCCTCGACGGGCGCTCGCTCGATCTGACCTCGCGCGAATTTTCGCTGCTCATGCACCTGGCGCATCGCGCCGGGCGCATCGTGACCAAGAGCGAGCTCTTGAGCCAGGTGTGGTCGATCCAGCTCGATCCCGAGTCGAACGTCGTCGAGGTGCATGTGAGCCGCCTGCGCGACAAGCTCGGGCGGCGCGAGTGGATGATCGAGACCGTCCGCGGGCGCGGCTATCGCCTGCGTATGACGGCGGGCTGAGCTGGTGCGCTTCCGCGTACGGCTGATCGGCGCCGTCACCGGCGTCACCATGGTCACGCTGGGCGGCGCGTTCGCGGTGGTGTCGCGGCTGGTCAACGCCGATCAGCAGCGGCAGCTCGACGTGGCGCTGGTGCGCGAGGCGCACCAAGAGGCGTTCGAGTCGGCGCGCGGCGGCGGCGGAGAGAAGCTCCTCATCAGCGACGGGCCGGGACCGTACGGGAGCGACATCGGGCCGCTCACCAAGTACGGCGCCATCTTCGCCGCCGACGGGCGCGTGCTGTCGTCGACCGAGACCTTCCTCGGGCGCGTGCCGCCGCTCGGGTGGCTGCCGGCGGAGACGCCCGACGAATGCTTCGATCTGTGGTTCCGGCGCGAGCATCTGCGCGCGGTGCTGACGCCGGTGCCGCGCCATCCGGGCAACCTCTTGATGCTGGCGGCGCCGCGGCTCGATCTCGACGGCGATGCGGCCTTCTTGCGGCGCGCGATGGAGATCGTGTTCGTCGTGGCGGTGGCGTGGGCGGCGCTGGTGGCGACCTGGATCGCGCGGCGGCTGACGCGCGGCCACGAGGCGGTGACGCAGGTGGCGCGGCGCGTGGCGGCCGGGGATCTGTCGGCGCGCGTCGCCGTCGAAGACAGCGATCCCGAGGTGCGGCAGCTCGGGCGCGATGTGAACCAGATGATCGAGCGGCTCTCGGCGCTGCTGGCCGCGCACGAGGAGTTCGTGACCCACGCGGCGCACGAGCTGCGCTCGCCGATGACCACCCTGTACGGCGAGCTGGCGCTGGCGCTGCGGCGCGCGCGCGACGGCGAAGGCTACCGCACGGCGATCAAGGGCGCGCTCGAGTCGACGCAGCGGCTGCGCGCGCTCGCCGAGAGCCTGCTGACGCTGGCGCGCATCGGCGGCACGTCGGAGGAGCCGTGCGAGCCGGTGCTGTTGTCCGACGTGCTCGACCGCGCCGCGCGCGCGGTGCAGGGCGCCGCCGACGGGCGCGAGGTCACGCTCGACGTCGCCGACGCGAGCTTCGTCGTGCGCGGCCGCGCCCGCGACCTCGAGCGCCTCTTCTGCAACCTGCTCGAAAACGCCATCCGCCACTCGCCCGTCCACGAGCGCGTGCAGGTGACCGCGAGCCAGCGCGGCCAGCAGGTCTACGTACGCGTCATCGATCGCGGCCCCGGCGTCAGCGACACCGATCGCGACCGCATCTTCCAGCCCTTCTTCCGCAGCCAGAGCTCCTACGGCACGCCCGGCACCGGCCTCGGCCTCGCCATCGCCCGCAAGGTCGCCCGCGCCCACGACGGCGACATCACCCTGGCCGAATCGAGCGACGGCGCCGTCTTCGTGGTCGAGCTGATCGCCGCGTAGGTCTCGGGAACGCGGGCGCGGCGAGTGTCTCCCCGCGGCTCAAACAGTCCTCGCCCGCCGTCGCACCAGTGCTCGATTCCACCCCTTGCCGCGGGCTGCGGAACTCGCCTCGGGGAGACACGCGCCGCACCCGCTGCTATCGCCCTTGGTTCCACCCTCTTTTCTTCATCGCCGGGGCCACGCAAGAGCGCGCCCCACCGCGCCACGTCGCGAGCGTTGGCGGCGAGCAAAGAGGGCGCGCGCACAGTCGCCTCGCCGCGCGAGTTCCGCAGCCCGCGGCAAGCGCGTGATTCGAGCACTGGTGCGACGGCGGGCGAGGACTGTTTGAGCCCGGCGAGGCGACTGTGCGCGCGCCCGGCGCCCCAGCTCCACGCCCCCCGCCACCCACTCACCCACTCACCCACCCACCCACTCGCTACACCAACGTAGCCGGCCTCTTCGCGCGCTCTTGCGTGGCCCCGAGATACGCCTTGGCGACGTCGGCTTCGTCGAGGAACCCGAGGATCTTGCCGTCGGCGGCGACCACGGGAATCTCGCGCAGGCCCTTGTCGAGCATGATCTGCGCCGCCGAGCGCAAATCGTCTTCGGCGCGCAGCGTGACCGCGGGCCGCATGAGATCGGCGGCGACGGTCCACGCGTGCGACTCCGGCGACGAGCCGAGCTCGCGCAACGAGTCGCCGGTGATCATGCCGACCATCTTGTTCTCGTGATCGATCACGGGAAACACGTCCTGCCAGGCGGTCTCCGACACGCGCTGCAACACCTCGCGCGCGGGCGTCGCCGGCGCGAAGCTGGCGAACGGGCGCCCGCTCGTCATCACGCGCTCGACGGCGATGGCACGCAGCGCGTCCGCCTCCTTGTGCGCGGGTGAGTCGCGCTGACCCGGCAGCTGCGCCGTGTACAGGGAGTACTTGCGCAGCGCCACGAAGGCGATGCCCTCGCACAACATGAGCGGCACCAGCAGATCGTACGAGCCGGCGAGCTCGCACACGAGCACCATGGCCGACAGCGGCACGTGCGCGATCCCGCCGTAGAGCGTGCCCATGCCGACCAGCGCGAAGGCGCCGGGATCGAGGCGCGGATCGGCCCACACCAGCTTGATGGCGTAGCCGAAGGCGCCGCCGAAGATGGCACCGATCGCGAGCGACGGCGCGAAGTCGCCGGCCGAGCCGCCCGAGCCGATGGTGAACGACGCCGCGAGCAGCTTCACGCCGCCGAGCAGCAAGAGCACCTGTACCGCGCGAAAGCCGCCGCCGAGCCACGGCGCGCCGGTGATGGCGAGCTGCGCCGCGCCGTAGCCGCCGCCGAGGATGGCGAGGCCCTGCCCCGGCTCGTGCGTGTAGCGCTCGAAGACGAGCAGCGTCGGTACCGTCACCGCGCCGAGGAGCAGGCCGCCGATCGCGGGCCGCACCCACGCCGGCACCGGCAGCTTCTTCGTCATGCGCTGCACGAAGCGCAAGACCGCGAGGAAGATCACCGCGACGAGCGAGACGACGACCGCCATCATGCCGTAGAGCGGCAGGTGCGCGGGCACGAACGGATAGCGCGCGGCGTGCGCGAAGAGCGTCGACTCGCCGAAGAACGAGATCACGACCGAGTAGGCGATGACGCTGGCGAGGACGCCCGGGATGAGCGCGTCCGACTCGAAGTCGTCGCGATAGAGCACCTCGGCAGCGAAGAGCGCGGCGCCGAGCGGCGTGCGGAAGACGGCGGCGATACCGGCGGCCACGCCGGCGACGAGCAGGATGCGTCGCTCGCGCTCCGAGATCCCGAGCCAACGGCTGACCGCCGAGCCGAGCGCGCCACCGATGAGCATCGTCGGGCCTTCGCGGCCGCCGGCGCCGCCCGCGCCGAGCGTGAGGATCGACGCGAAGCCTTTGATCCACATGACGCGCTTGCGGATGTTGCCGTTGCCGTGGTGGAAGGCGTCGATCATCGCGTCGCCGCCGCCGCCGCGCGTCTCGGGCGCGAGCTGCGTCAGCCAGCCCGACGCGGCGGCGCCGATCGCCGGCATGATGAGGAGCAGGTACCAGCGGTAGTGGTGAACGGCACGCAGCGGAAACATGCCCTCGCCCGCCGCGCGCAACGGCACGTAGCCGCAGATGTCCTCGAGGAGCAGCCGCTGCACCACCTCGAGCCCGACGAAGAAGACGGTGCCGATGATTCCCGCGCCGAGCCCGACGACGGCGGCGTGCAACAGCGTGCGCCCGAGGATGCGCAGATCGATCGGCGCCGCCGCCTCGAGGAGCGGCGCGAGGAACCTACGATCGCCGGCGGGTCTCACGCAGGGCTATTCTTACATCAGGATGGACGCTTCTGCAGGCCGCGGTCTTCCTCTTCCCACCGTGGCTCGTGACGATGGATGAGCACCAGCAGCGCCGGCTGCAACAGGCGCGGCAGGATGGCCAGCATGAGCGCGCCGCCGATGACGACGATGGCGAGCGGCTTCTGCGTCTCCGAGCCGATGCCGTGCGACAGCGCCGCGGGTAGAAGGCCGATCATCGCCACGAACGTGGTCATGAGCACGGGCCTGAGGCCACGCTCGGCGGCGAGCTGCGCGCCCTCCTCGAGGTCCGCGCCTTCGTTCCACAGCCGCTGCGCGTACGGCACCACGATGAGCGCGTCCTGGATGGCGACGCCGAAGATGGAGATGAAGCCCATCGCCGCCGAGATCGAGAACGTCGTGTGCGTGACCAGGAGCGCCACCACGCCGCCCGAGCACGCGCACGGAATGCCGGCGAGCACGACGACCATGTCCTTCCAGTTCTTCACCGACGAGAACACGAGGAACGCGATGAGCAGCAGCGTCAGCGGAATGATCAGCATGAGCCGCCCGGTAGTCTCGTTGAGCTGATTGATCTCGCCCGCCCACTCGAGGTGCGTGTCGTAGGGCAGCTTCACCTTCTTGGCGATCTTTTCCTGCGCCTCGGCGATCGTCGACGCCAGATCGCGCCCGCGCACCGAGAACTTCACCGGCGTGTAGCGGCGCAGGTCCTCGCGATAGACCAGCGACGGACCCTCCTCTTCCACGATCTGCGCCACCTGGCCGAGCGGCACCTGGTTGCCGTCGGGCGTGGCGACGAGGATGTTGGAGATCGTCTGCTTGTCCTTGCGGAACGCCGGCGCCCAGCGCACGGTGAGGTCGAAGTACTTCTCGCCTTCGTACACGGGCGTCACCGCCTGCCCGCCGATGGCCGCCTGGATCACATTGCCGACGTCGCCGACGTTGAGGCCGTAGCGGCCGCACTGGATGCGATCGGGCGTGATGCGCAGATTGGGCTGGCCGAGCGAGTGGAACATTCCGAGGTCCTCGATGCCCTTGACGGTGGCGAGGATGTCCTCGATCTCGGCGCCCTTGGCTTCGTTGACGCGCAAATCGGGCCCGATGATCTTGACGGTATTCTCGCCCTTGACGCCCGACATCGCCTCTTCGACGTTGTCGCTGATCGCCTGCGAGAAGTTGAAGATGACGCCGGGGAACGCGGCCGCGAACTGCTTGGACAGCTCGACCGTCATGCCCTCCTTGGTCACGCCGTGGCGCCACTCGTTGTTCGGCTTGAGCGGCGCGAAGAGCTCGATGTTGTAGAAGCCCGAGACGTCGGTGCCGTCGTCGGGGCGGCCGAGCTGCGATACGACCGTCGTGATCTCGGGATGCGTGCGGTGCGCCTCGTCGCACTTGCTGGGGTCGATGTCGGGGTCGGTCGTCGCGCCGGGGCAGCCGAGCAGGATGGCACGCATGCGGCCGACGTACTTGGCCGACTGCTCGAGCGACACCGACGTAGGCAGCGTGGCGCGGATCCAGAAGTTGCCCTCCTCGAGCTTGGGCATGAACTCGCGGCCCATGGCCGAGGTGAGCAGGAAGATGATGACCACCGGCACCGCCGTCGCGATCACCGCGGTCGTCTTGTTCTTGATCGCGAAGTTGAACAGCGGCAGGTAGAACTTGTTGAGCGCGCGCATGAGCCAGTTGTGCTCTTCGTGCGCGTCGACCATGAGGTCGAGGCCGCGCGACGCCAGCACCGGCGTCAGCGTGATCGCCAGGAGCAGCGCGCCGCCGATGGCAAACGCGTAGGTGTGCGCCATCGGCGAGAAGATGACGCCGGCCACGCCGGTGAGCGTGAACAACGGGATGAACGCGGTGCCGATGATCAGCGTCGAGAACAGCATCGACGGCGCCACCTCGCGGGCGGCGTCCATGATGCGATCCTGCATCGAGCCTTTGCCGTCGGGGCCGAGGTGCCGGAAGATGTTCTCGACCATGATCACGGTCGAGTCGACGACGATACCGAAGTCGACCGCGCCGAGCGAGATCAAGTTGGCCGGTGTCCCCGTGGTCACCATGCCGATGAACGCGATCATGAGCGCGAGCGGAATGTTGATCGCGGTGATGAGTGCTGCGCGCGTGTGGCCGAGGAACATCCACAGCATCACCGTCACGAGCAGCATGCCGACGATGAGGTTCTCGATGACGGTGTGCGTGGTCAGCTTCACCAGCGCCGCGCGATCGTAGTAGGGCTCGATGTCCATGCCCGGCGGCAAGAGGCGATACTTGCGGATGTACTCGACGCGATCGTGGACGCCCTGAATCGTCTTCAGCGAATCGCCGCCGTAGCGCATGAGCACGACGCCCTGCACGATGTCGGGATCGAGGTCCTTGCCGACGATGCCGAGCCGCGGCGCGTAGCCGACGAGCACGCGCGCGATGTCCTGCACGCGCACCGGCACGCCCTTGGTCTCGGCGACGACGACGTTGCCGATGTCGCGCAGGGACTTGATGAGCCCGATGCCGCGCACGTTGAACGACTGCTCGCCGAGCGTGATGCGCTGCCCGCCGACGTTCTGGTTGGCGTTGGTGAGCGCGGTGATCAACTGCGTGAGCGTGAGGTTTTGTCCCTTGAGCTGATAGG
>Ga0134125_10004984_pt1 | contig 15118 bp, 16 predicted proteins | sample KB31751_FD_96464 | JGI IMG/M metagenome (GOLD analysis project Ga0134125, IMG submission 96464) | Terrestrial soil microbial communities with excess Nitrogen fertilizer from Kellogg Biological Station, Michigan, USA - KB3-175-1 | ecosystem: Environmental > Terrestrial > Soil > Unclassified ... | reverse complement strand
TCGCGCACCGTGATGATGTCGATGTTCTCGTAACGCGCCTTGGTGCCGGGAAAACTGATCGCCGGGCGCACGTTGGCGTAAAGGTCGAAGTGCTTGCGCAGCGCGACGTTCAATGAGGAAAAGCCCTTGCCGATCGGCGTGGTCAGCGGTCCCTTCAGCGCGACGCCATGCTTCGCGATCACGTCCAGCGTCGCTTGCGGCAACAGCTCGCCGTGTTTTTCCAGCGCGACCATGCCGGCCTCGACGAACTCATAGTCGAGCCCGCACTCCAGCGCGTCCAGCACCTTCAGGGCGGCGGCCATGATTTCCGGGCCGATGCCGTCGCCACGGATTACCGCGATCGTTTTCGTCACGCAAAACTCCTTCAGACATTGCCGCGCAAGCGGCGATGCGGACAAGACAAACGCGGAATTATCGCAGATCGCACCGCGCCGGACCATTCGGAGCGGTCTTCGTGAAAGTCAGGCCATGGATGGCCGTGGTGGACTCCCACGGCGACGGCAGAATGCGCTTGCGGGAAAATCCGCCGACGCAGCGATCACGGACGATCGCATGAAAGCAGCTCGGTGAGCTTGCCGCTCCGCTCCGCCGCGGCGAGCTGGTCGAAGCCGCCCACGTGCACGCCATTGATGAAGATCTGCGGCACCGTGCGCGCGCCGGGCGCACGCGCCAGCATCTCGCGGCGCGCATTCGCGTCGGTGTCGATGCGCAGTTCGCGCCAGGACAGCCCCCTGGACTTGAGGAGGTTCTTGGCGGCGATGCAATACGGGCACATCGCCGTGGAGTAGATTTCGATCTCGGCCATGACGGCAGTCTGGTTGTGCTGCCGCCATTTTACCGGCACTGAACATGCCGATGGCGAGAATGGCCGCCTGTTTCCAATGGCGCTACGCTTGCAACATCGACGGTCGAACCAATCACCGCGGTCCGGGTCTTAACAGGGATGTTGAAAAACATCCCTGTTACCGCGGGTCATGGATGACCCGCCGCGGATCAGGCACTACAGGTGCCTGATCCGGCGAAGCCGAGCACGGACATGTGCCGGGCTCGGCGTGTTGAAAAAGTGCAGGACAGCACTTTTTCAACAACCTGCTAAACCAAGCGAATCCACGTCATCCGTTCATGCTGCACTTTCGCCCACGAAGCTTGCTGGTCTTCGCCGCCGCGGTGGGCTTGTCGCTGTCCGCTGCCGCGCAGCAGGCGGACGTGCGCCTGCCCAGCCTCGGCAGCGCGGCGGATACCGTGATGTCGCCGCAGGAAGCCGAGGAATACGGCGCGGAATTCCTGCGCGAGCTGCGCGCGGCGCACCTGGTGCTGGACGATCCGCAGGTGGACCAATACCTGCACACGCTCGGCTACCGGCTGGCGGCCGTCAGCGCCGACCCCAGCCAGCACTACACCTTCACCCTGATCAACGTTCCCGAGATCAATTCGTTCGCCACCTTCGGCGGCTACATCTTCATCTTCTCCGGCATGTTCACCGTCACGCAGAACCAGGATCAATTGGCCGCGGTGATGGCGCACGAGCTGGCGCACATCAGCCAGCACCACCTGCAGCGCGCCATCGAGGACCAGAAGAAATCCACGCCGCTGTATGTGCTGGGTGCGTTCGCGGCGGCGCTCGCGGCATCGCGCGCGGATTCCGGCGATCGCTACGCGCAGAACCAGCCCTACGGTTACGGCTACGGCAACTCGCCGTACCAGCAGGGTGTCGATCCCGCCATCGGCGCGTTCTATTCGGTGATGGCGATGATGGAGCAGCACATGATCGACTTCACCCGCAAGGACGAGGAAGAAGCCGACCACGTCGGCATCGAAACGCTGGCCAAGGCAGGCTTCGATCCCGAGGCCATGGCGACGGTGTTCGCGCACATGCAGGAATTGCTGCGCCCCGGCGGTGACGGCGGCATGGCGGCGGGCAACATCCCCGACTTCCTGCAGGACCATCCGGTCACCAGCGTGCGCATCGCCGATGCGCGCGCCCGTGCGCACGTGCTGGAACAGCAGATGCACGCCGTCAAGGCCTGCGTGAGCGTGCAAAGCGATGAATCGCGCTGCAAGGAACAGCCGGTGGGCGCGCTCGACAGCAAGCCGACCGATCCTCCCGGCATGCTGCCGCTGCCGTTCGTCAAGAATTCCTCGGCGCTGCTCGATCGCTCCGTGCGCGGCCCCAGCGAAACGCAGTACGAGCTGATGCGCGAACGCGTGCGCGTGTTGTCGTCCAGCGATCCGCGCTCGGTGCTGGATTACTACACGCGCAACATGGCGGACAACGCCAGGTTCGCCGCGTCGGTTTCCAACCGCTACGGCTACGCGCTGGCGCTGCTGCAACTGAACCAGGCCTCGAAAGCCGTGCCGGTCATGCAGAAACTGGCGAAAGCGCGCCCGGATGACCTCACCCTTGCGCTGGGCCTCGCCGACGCCGAACGCCACGCAGGCCAGCGCAGCGAGGCCCTGCAGCGCTACGCCGCGCTGAACACCGCGTGGCCCAACGATCCGGCGATCGTGCTGGATTACAGTCAGGCGCTGCTCGACAGCGGCGCCAAGGCCGATGCGAAGACCGCGCAGGGTTTGTTGAAGCCGCTGCTCAATGACGATTCCGAGCCTTCGCTGTACGCGACCTATGGCCACGCCTGCCACGTCGCCGGCGATGAAGTGCACGCGGGCATCGCCTACGCCGACGCCACGTTCCTGTCCGGCCATGCCGCCGATGCACTGGACCAGTTGCACCGCCTGTTGAACCGCAAGGACCTCGACTACTACACCCGCGCGCAGATCGATTCACGGATCGCGCAGATCACGCCGATCGTGCTGGAAATCCGCCGCCGCCACCTGGACCAGGACCAGAACGGCGACGACAGCAATTCGCTGCAGGGCAGTTCTTCGTCCAGCCGGCCAACCGGGCTGCATTTCGGGGTTTGCACGGGGGCATCGTGCTCGCAGCCGTGAGCGCACGGGCCCTGCTGTGTGGGGCATGTCGCTCGCGTATCATGCCGTTTTCGCGCTGCCCGCCACCCGCGCCATGACCGTCCGACATCCGCTTCGCCCGCTGTTCGCCGCCTCGCTCGCGGTTTTCCTGCTCGCGTTCGCCGTCTTCGGCGCACACGCGGAGGCGCCGCCCGCTTCGGCGTCCTCGTCGGCGGCGCCGGCCGCGCCCGCGCATCCACAGGTCGAGGTCAAGACTTCGCAGGGCGACTTCGTGATCGAGCTGTTCCCCGACAAGGCGCCCAAGACCGTCGCCAACTTCCTGCAATACGTGAAGGAGGGTTTCTACGACGGCACCGTGTTCCATCGCGTGATTCCGGGTTACCTGGTCCAGGGCGGCCTGTACACGCGCGAGCTGCGGCCCAAACGCACGCTGCCGCCGATTCCGGACGAAGCCAACAACGGCTTGTCGAACCTGCGCGGCACGGTTGCGGCGGCGCGCGGGCCCGACCCCGATTCCGCCACCGCGCAGTTCTTCATCAACGTGGTCGACAATCCGCGCCTCGACTACGTCGGCAACCAGAGCGGCATGACCTGGGGCTACGCGGTGTTCGGCAAGATCGTCAAGGGCATGGACGTGGTGGACAAGATCGACAACCTGCCGACCGGCCCGCAAGGCCCGTTCATCGGCGACGTGCCGCGGCCGCTGGTGATCATCGAAAGCGCCAAGCTGATCGGCGAAGCCGCGCATCCCACCGAGGAACCGGTGTCGCCGGTCACGGGGCAGGCGCCTGCTTCGACGCCAACGACGAAAAAGAAGAAGCCGGGTGGCGGGCATTGAGTCCGCACACGCTGTTCATCTCCGACCTGCACCTCGACGACGCGCGCCCGCACATCATTGCGGACTTCGAACGCTTCTGCGCGAACGAGGCGGGCCGTGCCGACGCGCTGTACGTGCTGGGCGACCTGTTCGAGGCCTACATCGGCGACGATGACGACGCGCCGTTGAACGCACGCACCGCGCGCGCGCTGCACGGCGTCGCCGATGCCGGCGTGCCGGTGCATTTCATCGCGGGCAACCGCGATTTCCTGGTGCGCGAGGCGTACGCGCGCCGCTGCGGCATGGATCTTCTCGACGACGGCACGGTCATCGATCTGTACGGCACGCCCACGCTGATCCTGCACGGCGACGTGCTGTGCACCGACGACGCGGCGTATCTCGCGTTCCGCAAGCAGGTGCGCGATCCGGCATGGCAGGCCGCATTCCTCGCGCGTCCCCTGGCCGAGCGCCGCGCGTTCGCGGCGCAGGCGCGCGATGCCAGCCGCGCGCACACCTCGCAAACCGACATGGCGATCATGGATGTCAACCAGGGCTCCGTCGAAAATGCGCTGCGCGAAGCCGGCGTCACACGGATGATCCATGGCCACACGCATCGTCCCGCGGTCCACGACTTCGCGCTGGACGGTACACCCGCGCAGCGCATCGTGCTCGGCGACTGGTACGAACAGGGTTCGGTGCTGCGGGTGACGCGCGATGGCACCGAACTGCGCGGGCTCGACGCGCGGCCATAGCCCGGCTGTCCGCGTCGGCAACGGCGTATGCTCGCCGCACATCATGACGTTGGGGATCGCGCATGACCGAATGGGACGCCGCCGCGTACGCGAAAATGTCGGGCCTGCAGAAGGCGATGGCCGCACAGGTTCTGCCGCTGCTGGACTTGCGCGGCGATGAACGCGTGCTCGACGTCGGCTGCGGCGAGGGCAAGATCACTGCCTTGATCGCAACGCGCGTTCCACGCGGCGACGTGCTCGGCGTCGATCCCTCGCGCGACATGATCGCGTTCGCATCGTCGCACTTCGGCAACGACACCCGGGCCAACTTGCGCTTCGCGATCGCCGATGCGCGCACGCTGGGATTCACTGATGCGTTCGACCTCATCGTTTCCTTCAACGCGCTGCACTGGGTGCCCGACCCCGATCCGGCCTTGCGTTCGATCCGCGTCGCCTTGAAGTCCGAGGGCCGCGCGCAATTGCGGATGGTGACGGCAGGGCCGCGCCAGAGCCTGGAAAGCGTGGTCGAGGACGTGCGGCAAACGCCGCGCTGGCGGGAATTTTTCGACGGGTTCAGCGATCCGTATTTGCGGCTGACACCCGGGCAATACGTCGCCGCGGCGGAGCGCAACGGCTTGCGCGCGCTGCGGGTGCGGACGCACGACGAAACCTGGGATTTCGAATCGCGCAGTGCATTCCATGCCTTCTGCGCGGTCGGGCTGGTGGCCTGGACGCAGCGGTTGCCGGAGATCGAACGCCCTGTCTTTGTCGATGACGTGCTGGATCGCTATCGCACGATCACCGGCGATGCCGCCGGCGCGGAAACGACCTTCAAGTTCTACCAGACCGATTTCACGCTGGCGCCGGCTGGGGTTTGACGCCTCTCAACCACCCGCCGCGTCGATCGCCTCGCGCATCCGTTCCACGCCGACGATTTCGAGATCGCCGATGCGCGCGGACTTCTTCGGGGCATTGGCTTGCGGCACGATCGCGCGGCGGAAGCCGTGGTGCGCGGCCTCCTTCAGTCGCTCCTCGCCGTTCGGCACCGGCCGCACCTCGCCGGACAAACCGACTTCGCCGAACGCCACCGTTTTTTCGGGCAACGCGCGATCGCGGAAACTCGACAGCACCGCCAGCAGCACCGGCAGGTCGGCCGCGGTTTCCTGCACGCGAATGCCGCCGACCACGTTGACGAAAACGTCCTGGTCGAACACCGCGGCGCCACCGTGGCGATGTAATACCGCCAGCAGCATCGCCAAGCGATTCTGTTCCAGGCCCAGTGCCACGCGGCGCGGATTGCCGAGGTTCGACTGATCGACCAGCGCCTGCACTTCGACCAGCAACGGACGCGTGCCTTCGCGGGTCACCATCACCGCGCTGCCCGGCGTCGCGCCCTGCTGCGACGAAAGGAAAATCGCGGAAGGATTCGGCACCTCGCGCAGGCCCTTGTCGCCCATCGCGAACACGCCGAGTTCGTTGACCGCGCCGAAACGGTTCTTGAACGCGCGCAGCACGCGGAAGCGCGAACCGACCTCGCCTTCGAAATACAGCACCGCGTCGACCATGTGCTCGAGCACCCGCGGTCCCGCGATGCCGCCTTCCTTGGTGACGTGTCCCACCAGGAACACCGAGGTGCCGGTCTGCTTGGCGAAACGCGTCAGGCGCGCGGCGGATTCTCGCACCTGAGAGACCGAACCGGGCGCGGCCGGCAGGGTTTCGGTCCAGATGGTCTGGATCGAATCGACCACCAGCACCCGCGGTTTTTCCACGACCGCGTGTTCGAGGATCCGTTCGACGCAGGTTTCGGCCAGCGCCCGCAGCGGTGCAAGTTCCAGTCCCAGTCGATGCCCGCGCGCAGCGATCTGCGCCAGCGATTCCTCGCCGCTGACGTACAGGCCCGGCAGGCGTTCGCCCAATGCCGCGAGCGTCTGCAACAGCAGCGTGGACTTGCCGATGCCGGGATCGCCGCCCACCAGCACCACCGAACCTTCCACCAGACCGCCGCCCAGCACGCGATCGAGTTCACCGATCCGCACCAGGTGCCGTTGCTCGACTTCACCAGCAATTTGAGCGAGCGGCTGCACCTTTGCCGCTTCCGCGCCGGCATAACCGACACGCCGGCCCACATGTGCAGGTGCAGATGCGGACTCGACCACGAACGCGCTCAGCGTGTTCCACGCGCCGCACGCTTCGCACTGGCCCTGCCACTTCGGATATTCGGCTCCGCAGTCCGAGCACACGTACGCTGTCTTGGCCTTGGCCATCAGGCGCCGTCCTCCGCGAAAAGCACGCGCCGGGTGACGCCGCAGGTGAGTTCGTAGGCAATGGTGCCGGCGTGCTGCGCAACGGTTTCCACCGGCAGTTGCGGGCCCCACAACGTCACCACGTCGCCCACTTTTGCATCGGGCGCACTGCGCAAGTCGAGCGTCAGCAAATCCATCGACACGCGGCCGATCACGCTGGCGGGCGCAGCGCCGACCAGTACCGGCGTGCCGGAGCGTGCACTGCGCGGGTAGCCGTCGCCGTAACCGATCGCGGCGACGCCGACGTCCATGTCCTCGGGGCATTCCCACGTCGCACCGTAGCCGACGCGCACGCCGCGCGCGACGTGGTTGATCGCGACGAGGCGCGTGGTCAATGTCATGGCTGGTGCGAAACCGAAATCGGCGCCGGTCTTGCCCTCCGCGACCGACAATCCGTACAGCAAGCCACCCACGCGCACCCAGTCGCCGCGCGCTTGCGGCCAACCCAGCAATCCGGCGGAGTTGGACAACGCGCGTTCGCCGGACAGGTCCTTCGTTGCTTCGAGAAAGCACTGCGTCTGGCGCGCGGTGAGCTCGTTGTCGAATTCATCCGACGACGCGAAGTGCGTCATCAGCACGATGGCCGGATCAACGGCAGGCAGCGCACGCAGGCGCGCGTGCAGTTCGCGCGCGCGCTCCGGCGCAAAGCCCAGCCTGTGCATGCCGGTGTCGAGCTTCAGCCACACCTTCAGCGGATCGCCGCCGTGTTCGGCTTCCAGCATCGCGAGCTGCGAATCGTGGTGGATCACCGCTTCAAGGCGCAGGCGGCGCATTTCGGCGAGGTCGCTCGTGGCATCGGGCCCGCTCAAAACCACGATCCGCTGGCGATGCCCGGCCGCGCGCAGGCGCAAGCCATCGGCGATCGACGCCACGCCGAACGCATCGGCATCGCCCAATGCACGCGCGCAGCGTTCAAGCCCATGGCCGTAGGCGTCGGCCTTCACCACGGCCATCACTTTCGCGCCACCGGCCAGCGAACGCACGCGCGCCAGATTGCCGCGCAGCGCGTCGAGATGGATCGTCGCAGTGGCGGAGCGGCTCAAGCGCTCACTCCATGCTTCCGATGTACGCCTCGGGCGCGTAATTCTCGAACTTGGTGTACTGGCCGAGGAAGGTCAGTTTGATCGTGTCGATGGGGCCGTTGCGCTGCTTGCCGATGATGATCTCGGCGATGCCCTTGTGGTTGGATTCCTTGTTGTAAACCTCGTCGCGGTAGATGAACAGGATCAGGTCGGCGTCCTGCTCGATCGCGCCCGACTCGCGCAGGTCGCTCATCACCGGGCGCTTGTCGTTGCGCTGTTCCAGCGCGCGGTTCAACTGCGACAGCGCGATCACCGGCACGTCCAGTTCCTTGGCCATCGCTTTCAGGTTGCGCGAAATCTCGGAAATCTCGGTCGCGCGGTTTTCCTTGTTGCCCGGCACCTGCATCAATTGCAAATAGTCGATCACCACGAGGCCGAGGCCGTGTTCGCGCATCATCCGGCGCGCGCGCGAGCGCAGTTCGCCGGGCGACAGCGCGGGTGTGTCGTCGATGAAGATTTTCGATTCGGACAGCAGCGACGCGGCCTGGCTGACGCGCGGCCATTCCTCCTCGGCGAGTTCGCCGGAGCGCAGATCCTTCTGGTTGATGCGCCCCATCGAGGAGATCAAGCGGAACGCCAGTTGCGAGGCCGACATTTCCATCGAGAACACCAGCACCGGCTGCCTGGCGCGCATCGCCACGGCTTCGGCGATGTTGAGCGCGAAGGCGGTCTTGCCCATCGACGGGCGGCCGGCCACGATTACGAGGTCCTGCCGTTGCAAGCCGCTGGTCAGGTCATCGAGATCCTTGAAACCGGTGGTGAGTCCGTTCAACTGGCCGCGGTTGGCGTAGCGCTGCGCCAGCAGTTCCACGGCTTCCTTGACCGACTGCCGCACCGGGATCACCTGCTTGCGTCCGCGCGCGCCGGCCTCGGCGATCTTGAACACGCGCTGCTCGGCGGCTTCGAGGATTTCCGGGGTGTTGCGGCCTTCCGGGTTGAAGCCGTCGCCCACGATCTGGGTGCCGGCTTCGATCAGTTTGCGCAGCACCGCCTTGTCGCGAACGATGTCGGCGTAGGCCGCGATGTTGGCGGCGCTGGGCGTGTTGTTGGCGAGTTCGGCAAGATACGCGACGCCGCCGATGTTGGCGGTCTCGCCGTGGCGTTCGAACCATTCGCCCAGCGTCACCGCGTCGCAGGGCTTGGAGGCCATCGCGAGTTCGCCGATGGCACGGAAGATCAACCGGTGTTCGCGGCGATAGAAGTCTTCCTCGGTGATGCGGTCGGCGACCTGGTCCCACGCCTCGCCCACCAGCATCAGGCCACCCAGCACCGACTGCTCGGCCTCGATGGAATGCGGCGGCACGCGCAGCACGTCGACGCGCGGCGGGCCGGATTTCGGTTCCGGAAAAACGGCGCTCATCGGCGCGCGACGGTCAGCGGCTTCGGCATGCCAGCGATCATACGAGGGTGCGTCTCGCCGCGCGATACAACACTTACGCGGAACAAGCTGTGGAAATCCTGTGCACGAAACGGAAGCTTTTCACCCGAAACGGCTGTTGTGAAAAGTCAGGCCACGGAACTCCTTGCCATGGATGGCGGCTCCAATGGCCGCGGTATGTCTGTCGTGCGAAAGAAGGTCATGCAACGCGGCTGCCCGTCGCGCAGCGATCATGGACGATCGCACCTACAAACCGAAACGCGCCGGCGCATAGGCGAGCGCATCCAGCACCGGCGGCTCGCCCGCGATCAACGCGGCGACGAGTTCCGCGGTCGCCGCGCTCATGCTGACGCCGAGCATGCCATGGCCGGTGGCGAGCATCAGGTTGTTCCAGCGTTTGACCGGGCCGATCAGCGGAACTTCGTCCACGCACATCGGCCGCCAACCCCACCATTCCTCGCGCAATTCGGCACCCAGCGGCGCGCGCAGGAACGCGGTCGCGCCGCGCTTCAGCGCATCCAGCCGAGTGTGGTTGAGCGTTTCGTCGTAGCCGGAAAATTCCATCGTGCTGCCGAGCCGGAACCCCGAGGCCCATGCCGTCACGCACACGCTGGGCTCGTGCAGCACCAGCGCGCGGCGCGGACACGGATCGGGCCGCGACATCGTGATCGAATAACCCTTGCCTGGCTGGATCGGTACCTTGAGGCCGAGCTTCGCCGCGAGCCGCGGCGTCCACGCGCCCAGCGCCATCACGACGCGTTCGCCGGAAAACGTGCCGCGCGACGTGCGCACGGTCTGGATGCGTTCGTCCGCGCAGCCGAAATCCTCGATCGCCGCACCCGTTTCGATCACGCCACCGCACTCGCGCACCCGCCGCGCCAATCCTTCCACCAGCCGGTCCGGACGCAACTGCGCATCGTCGGCGTGCAGGATGCCGCCGGCCACGCCCGGCAGCAGCGCCGGTTCCATCGCTTCCACCTCGCCGCCGCGCAACAGCGCCGCGGTGATGCCGAGCCGGTGCAGCCACTCGATTTCCGTGCGGTCGTTCGCCAGCGCGCGCGCGTCGCGGTAAACGATCAGGCTGCCGGTGGGCGCGTACTCGCACTCGATGCCCTCGTCCACCAGCACGCGCGGCAGCAAGGTCCACGAGCGTTGCAGGATCGCGGCGCGCGCGATCGCCGCGCGTTCGGCGAACGCCTGGTTGCAGCGGCGGGCGAAACCCAGCAGCCAGCGCCAGCGATCCCAGTCCAGACGCGGGCTGACGTACAACGGCGCGTCGCGGCGCAGCATCCAGTGCAGCGCGCGCCAAGGCATCGCGGGCACCGTCAATGGAATCGCGTGGCTGGGCGTCAGGGTTCCGCAATTGCCGTGCGAAGCGCCGGAACCGGGCTCGCCCCGGTCCAGCACCCGCACCGAAGCGCCGCGATGCAGCAGCGCCAGCGCACAGGACAGGCCGATCACGCCGCCGCCCAGGATCAGAACGTCACTGCGTGCTTCACTCATTCCTACGATTGTAGCGTCGGTGCCGCGGCCACCAAACGGCGCCGCGCTTTCCCCGCTCCTGCGCGACTGCTGCCACGGGCGACGGCCGCGGCTGGACCATCTCGGCCCCCCGGTTTTCCGGCACACCGTCGCGGTTGGCATCATTCCTGCAGGGACATTCCTGCACAGGGGGAATCCACATGAACGCCAACACCAACACCGACACCGATTTCTGCAGCGTGCCCGAAGTCCTGCTGATGCTGCGCGCCCCGGGCGCAGGCTGGCTCGCGACGCTGCTCGCCGCGCTGGAAGAAGCCAACCGCGATCCCGACTTCAACGCCTACCATCGCACCATCCTCGCGCGTTGCCTCAGCGAACAATCCGTGCCCGTCGCCATCGCCGAAGCCGCGCGGCAACGCACGATCCAGTTCGAGCAGGCTCTGGAAGCGACCATCCAGGCAGAATCGCGGCATTCGGATCAGCGCGTCGCCTGCTGAAGCGTTGCGCTGGACGCGGCTTCCGCCATCGGTTAACGTCGTGCCGGCCTTGAGCCGCGCCGCCGAGACGATGACATCGAGCCGCCAGAATCCCTTCCCGGACGCCGCGCCACGCGCGTCCATGCAGCGGACTTCTCCGGATTGAACGCCGTCCGGCACAGCGTCCGCCTGCTCGCCGCAGTCGCGCTCCTGCTGCTGCTCGCGGCCTGCGCCAGCGTCGCACCGTTGCGTTCCCCGAACATCGTGCCCGCGCCACCCGCGGCGCTCGCCAACAACGTGCTGATCCGCGCGATCGGCTTGGTCGGCACCCCCTATCGCTGGGGCGGCAACACGCCGGAATCGGGTTTCGATTGCTCGGGTCTCGTCGATTACGTTTTCCTGAGCGAAGCCAGCCTGCAACTGCCGCGCACCTCGCGCGCGATCGCTGCACTCGATGCGCCGAAAGTCTCGCGTGATGCCCTGCAACCGGGCGACCTGCTGTTCTTCGGCCGCCGCCACGTCAACCACGTGGCCATCTATGTCGGCCACGGCCGCTTCGTCAATGCGCCCGACAACGGCGGCACGGTTCGGCTGGACCATCTGGACGGCTATTATTGGCGCGACCATTTCCTGTTCGCCAAGCGCGTGCTCACGCCGCGCGTGCGCGCCGCGCTGGCCGCGGATTGACCTCGCGCCGGACGCGCCCCCTGCCGCTCGCCGCGCGCGCGGCCCGCTTTCCATGGAACCCACATGCAGAACTTCAGCTTGCTGGTTGGCCGCCTCGGACTTTCGCTGATCTTCATCCTGTCGGGCATCGGGAAAATCACCGCCTACGCCGCCACCGCGAAGGTGTTGGTGGCGCAGGGCCTGCCGCCCGGCTTGCTGCCGCTGGTGATCTTCGTCGAACTGGGCGGCGGGCTCGCCATCCTGTTCGGGCTGCTGACGCGCTGGGCCGCCGCGGGCCTGTTCTTCTACTGCATCCTGACGGCGGTGATTTTCCACAGCCACTTCGCCGACCACGAACAGTGGATCAACTTCATGAAGAACCTGGCGATCGCCGGTGGCTTCCTGGTGCTGGCCGTGCACGGACCGGGCCTGCTGTCGCTGGACGGGTGGCGCAAGCGGCGCAAGCAGAAGCAAAAGATCTTTTTCTGATCCCTCTTGCGTTGCCGAATGTCGAGTTATAACATTGTGGCAACGTTGACGAGCGACATCGCAACCATGAGAACCACGATCCGCAAAATGGGCAATTCGCAGGGCGTGATCATCCCCAAGCCGCTGCTGGCGCAGGTCGGGCTTGAAGACGAAGCCGTGATGACGATCGAGGATGACGCACTGGTGTTGCGCCCCGTGAGGCGCTCGCCGCGCGAGGGCTGGGCCGAGGCCAGCCGGCGCCTTGCGGAACAGGGCGACGACGCACTGGCGTGGCCGGAGTTCGGCAATGCCGGCGACAAGCTCCTGAAATGGTGAAGCGCGGCGAAATCTGGCTGGCTGCGCTTGACCCCACGGTGGGCAGCGAAATCCGCAAGAGCCGTCCGTGCGTGGTGGTATCGCCACCGGAAATGCACGACTACCTGCGCACCCTGATCGTGGCGCCAATGACGACCGGCAGCCGCCCGGCGCCGTTTCGGGTATCGATACGGTTCCAGGGCAAGCCGGGGCTGATTCTGCTGGATCAGATCCGCACGCTGGACCAGACGCGCCTGATCAAGCGCATGGGCAGCGCGACCGCGACGACGATGACAGCGGTATTGCAGACCCTGCAGGATGTTTTCGCGCAATAGTTCGCAATGCGCGTTTCAGCCGTGCGCGTGTCCGTCACCCGGATGCGCGTGGCCATGCGCGATTTCTTCGGGCGCGGCGGCGCGCACCTCGGTGATCTCGATGTCGAAGTGCAGCGTCTTGCCCGCCAACGGGTGGTTGTGGTCGACGTCGATGGAACTCATGCCGACCTTGCGGATGGTGACCATGCGCTGGCTGCCGTCCTTGGTCTGCAGCACCGTGGTCATGCCGGGCTTGAGCTTCTGCGCGTCGCGGAAATATTTTTTCGGCACGCGCTGCAGCAGGCCTTCCTGGCGTTCGCCGTAACCGTCTTCCGGCGCGATGTCGATCTCGAATTTCTCGCCGGCTTCGCGGCCGGTCAGCGCCTTCTCGACGCCCGACACCAGTTGGCCGTGGCCCAGCAGCGCCAGCAGCGGTTCGCCGCGCTGGCGCGAATCGTCGTACGGCGCGGCCGCGGCGTCAGCCGCGTCGCGCACGAGGTAATGAAAACTGACCACGGAATCTTTTTCGGCGCGCATGGAAATGCTCAGGCGGAAGTCGGCGAACCGCGCATGGTAGCGTCGCCGGTTTCCTGCGTCACGCCGAACTTCGCGCCATGCGCCTCCGGGCCGAACCAGGTCAGCAGCGTCAGCAGGATCGCGACCACCCCGATCCACACCGACTGCACGATCGCGTAGTTGCCGCCATTGGCGTGCGCAACCGAGGCCATCGCGAAGGCCGTCCACGACACCAGCAGGTTGCCGAGCTGGTAGGCGAAGCCCGGCAAGGTGCCGCGCACGTCGTCAGGCGAAAGTTCGTTCAAGTAACCGGGCACCACGCCCCACGCGCCCTGCACCGCGACCTGGATCCAGAACGCGCCGATCGCGAGCAGCAGCACCGAGCCGCCGTAGCTCCACAGCGGGATAGCCGGCAGCGCCAGCACGCAGGCGATCGCCATCGCGCGGCGGCGGCCGATCTTCTCGGACCACTGGCCGAACACCAATCCGCCGAGCAGCGCGCCGAGATTCAGGATGATCGTCAGCAGGCTTTTCATGTGGGTGTCGAAATGCATCTGCTCCTGCAGGAAGGTCGGATACACGTCCTGCGAGCCATGGCTGAAAGCGTTGAACACCGCCATCATCACGATCATGTAAGCCAGCAGCTTCCAGTGTCCGCGCATCGTCTCCCTCACGCCGCGGCGCATGCCGGTTTGCGTGCGCTGTTCGAACACCGGCGATTCCGGCACGCTGCGGCGCAGGTACAACACCAGCAGCGCGGGCAGGATGCCGAGCGCGAACATGCCGCGCCAGCCGATGCTGTCGAACAGCAGGCCGTAAGCCAGCGCGCACAGCAGATAGCCGCACGGGTAGCCCGACTGCAGGATGCCCGACACGATGCCGCGCGATTTCGCCGGGATCGACTCCATCGCCAGCGACGCGCCGATGCCCCACTCGCCGCCCATCGCGATGCCGAACAGCGAGCGCAGCACCAGCAACGCGAGCAGCGACGGCGCGAACGCGCAAGCGAGGCCCAGCACCGAGTACAGGGTGACGTCGATCATCAGGATGCGCCGGCGCCCGTAACGATCGGCCAGTCGCCCGAAGACCAGCGCGCCGAGCGGCCGGAACGCCAGCGTCAGCAACAGCGCGACGGCCACGTCCGGCACGTCCACTCCGAACGATTTCGCCACCGCCGGCATCACCATCACCAGCAGGAAATAATCGAACGCATCCAGCGTCCAGCCGAGGAAGGTGGCCGCCACGGTGTGCCGCTGGGTGTTATCGAGTGCGCGCAGCGCGGCAAGTGCGGACATGGGCGATTCCGTTGCGGTCGATGACCACGTTGGCGCGAGCATACCGCCGCTTGCACGGGGCATGCACGGACGCGACGACTACAATGACGGGATGAACGTGGAGATTCCGCCAACGGATGAGGCGCTCGATGCGCTGATCGACCGCATCGACGCCACCTTGCCGCAAACCCAGTGCACCCGCTGCGGTTATCCCGCTTGCCGGCCATATGCCGAAGCGATTGCGCGCGGCGAGGCGGCGATCAATCGTTGTCCGCCGGGTGGCTTGGAAGGCGTGCGCGTGCTGGCGCGGATCACCGGCCGTCCGGCGCTGCCGCTCGATCCCGAATGCGGCGTCGAAACACCGCCGC
>Ga0134125_10004983_pt1 | contig 15119 bp, 10 predicted proteins | sample KB31751_FD_96464 | JGI IMG/M metagenome (GOLD analysis project Ga0134125, IMG submission 96464) | Terrestrial soil microbial communities with excess Nitrogen fertilizer from Kellogg Biological Station, Michigan, USA - KB3-175-1 | ecosystem: Environmental > Terrestrial > Soil > Unclassified ... | reverse complement strand
CATCGTCTCATTCCGCTGGGCAAGCGATTCCAGATCGTTCTGGGTGATCGCCTCCAACGTTACCGACGAACCGTTCGACCGGATGACTCTCGATGGGACATTTGTCGCGCTGAGCGAGGGCGCGGCGGCCCGTAACCTCGGTATGGCGGCTGCCAACGATGTGGTGGCGTGGGTTCAGAGTGACGGCTCCCACCACGGAACGATCTGGGTGCGAGACCGCTCCGGTGAGATCCGAACACGCGTCGATTTGAATCCGCAGACATCAGAGTGGAGCAAGGGATGGACGCAGGAAGTAGTTCGCTGGAAAAATGCGCACGGAGAAGAGTTGCAGGGAATTCTTGCTGTTCCCGCGGGTGGAAAGCATTTACCTCTGGTTGTCGATCCCTATTCGAACCGGCGGAATCGCTTTCTGAACATTCCGGAGTTGGGCAACTACGCGTTCGTGAAAGCGGGCTTTGCCGTGTTCTTTCCCAACCACCGGGCGCCGTATACTTTTCCGGGAGGGCAACTCGGCGAAGCGTATGTGGGAGTTTCGAAAGATCGGGACCCGGTGGACGCTCTGACGGATGATGTGATGACCGGAGTCGCCGACCTGGTGGGGAGAGGCGTTGCCGACCCGGACCGGTTGTTTCTTTACAGCAGCAGCAACGGCGCGAGCGCAATCGATCAGCTTCTGACCTCCACACATACGTTTCGCGCCGCCGCCTCTCATGGAGGGGTGTCGGACTGGCTGAGCTACTACCGGGCGAACCAGCCCCGGGGGAGAGATAACAATTCCAGGTTTTCTGGGCGGCAGAAAACGCGAGGACTCTCCTGACCTTTACCGCCGGATTTCGCCGATTTATCAGGTGGATAAAATCGTGACTCCATTATTGCTGGCTGTGGGAGCGAAAGACAGCATTTCGGGCGGCGCCAGCCGGTATGAGGATGCTGTTCATTTTTCCGAGGCCCTGCGCAAGGCGGGCCGCACGGCCGAGTTCGTGGTTTACCCCGATGCGGGGCACGAGGTTCCCGCTTCGTAGGCGGAACAGCGCGTCTGGAAAACAATCGAATTCTTCCGGTCTGCTCCGGCCCTGAAGCAGTAGCGTTTAGTGCGGCGTCCAGTGGGGGGCGCTGCTGAAGAGTCCACCGCCCACGCCGATCTGGATCGAGATAAACATCCCGAACGCGACGCTCAGAATTCCCGAGCCGACTGAGAATGCCTGGTTCCAGCGGGACATGGTGCGTCCGGTGTAGACGATCGGGAACGCCATCGCGGTGGTCATCACTGCCATACCGGCGACAGTGCCGAGGCCGAAGAGCAGGAGATAGGCAATCGCCCACCACGGATCACTGATCGTCGTCATGACAAGAATGGCGACGGCCGCTGACCCCGCGAGGCCATGCACCGTTCCGACAACGAACGGCCGCAGCGCATTGTAGAAACCCATCTCGCGCAGGTGGCGATCGAACCAGTTGCCGCCGGCCGCGACTGGTGCAATTTCTGACATGACAGGCTCATCGGCATGGTCTCGCAGCGCGGATGGCGTGAATCGCACGTGCAGCCAGCGTAACGTGCCGGTCAGATTCAGCACGCCGAGCAGAATCAGCATCAAGCCGACGGCAAATTCCATCGAGAGTCCCAGTCGCGGCGGAATCACCACTTTGAACAGAATGATGGCCGTGCCCACCAGAAAAATGGTGAACGTATGGCCCACGCCCCAGAGCGCGCCGATGACGCCGGCTTTCGCTATGCCCTTTTGTCTGGTGACGATGGTCATCACCGCGACGACGTGATCGGCATCGGTCGCGTGGCGCATGCCCAGGATGAATCCGAGAATCAGAATGCCGATAAACGAGACCATGCCAGTTCGCGAAAGGCCGTAACTTCCATTATTCACGACGCGGCAACTCCGGCGCCACGATGGCCTGGGTGGGGAAACGTATAATGCAAATTCACCCATGCAAAAACTGAAGTATCTGAACAAGGTGCTGGAATCCGGCCTCGTGGTGGTTATCCGCGCGGATTCCGCTGACCAGGCCGTCCGTATCGCCGCCGCCTGCGCTGAAGGCGGAGTCACCGCCATGGAAGTGACGTTCACGTTCACGGGCGCGGTGCAGGCGATCGAAGAACTGGCGAAGCGCCACAGCTCCGGCGACATTCTGGTTGGCGCGGGCACTGTGCTCGACCCGGAAACCACGCGTCACGCGCTGCTGGCCGGCGCGAAATTTATCGTGAGCCCCTGTTGCAGCGCGGATGTGGCGCGCATGTGCCGCCGCTATCAGGTGCCCTACATGCCGGGTGCGGGCACTTCGCAGGAAGTGGTTTCGGCGATGGAAGACGGAGCCGATATCGTAAAGCTGTTCCCCGGCGAAGCGCTGGGGCCGTCGTTTGTGAAGGCGCTGCGCGGTCCGCTGCCCCATGCGCCGCTGATGCCGACCGGCGGCGTGAGCGCCGAAAATGCCGCGGAGTGGATCAAGGCCGGTTGCGTCGCGCTCGGCGTGGGCGGCAATCTGACGAAGGGCGCGAAGACGGGCGACTATGCGTCCATCACGAAACTGGCGCGGCAAATTGTGGATAATATCGCCGCCGCGCGAAAGGAAATGGCGAAGTAAATGAAGCCGCAAACGATCACCTTCGGAGAAATCATGCTGCGGCTTACGCCGCCGGGCTTTGAGCGCTATCTGCAGACGCCTAATTTCAATGCGACGTTCGGGGGCGGCGAGGCGAACGTGGCTGTCGCGATCGCCGGTCTCGGTGGGAACGCGGCGTACGTGACGGTGCTGCCGGAAAATAATCCGATCGCCGATGCCGCGGTCGGGGAGCTGCGCCGCTTTGGCGTGGATACTTCGAAGCTGGTTCGCGGTCCGGGCCGCATGGGTGTTTACTATCTCGAAACAGGCGCCAATCAGCGCGCGTCGCGCGTGGTCTATGACCGCGCGGGCAGTTCCGCCGCGATTGCGAAACCGGGCGATATCGATTGGGACAAAACTTTGGCGGGCGGCGGGTGGTTCCACGTGACCGGAATCACGCCGGCGATCAGCGAATCTTCGGCTGCGCTCGCGCTCGAAGGCGTGAAGAAAGCGCGCGAGCACAAACTCACGGTTTCGGTCGATCTCAATTTCCGCAAGCTTCTGTGGAAATGGGGCAAGGCCGCGCCGGAAGTGATGAGCGAGATGGTGAAGTACGTGGATGTGGTGATCGCGAACGAGGAAGACATCCAGATGTGCCTCGGGCTGAACTCCGAGATGGATGTCAGCTCCGGTGTTCTCGACCATCAGCGGTACGAAGGGCTGACCGCGCTTGTGCTGAAGACGTATCCGAATCTGCGTGCTGTAGCCGTGACACTGCGCGAATCGAAGAGCGCGTCATGGAACCGGTGGTCGGCATGCCTGAATAACCGCAAACAGTTTCTGATGAGCCGCGCGTATGACATCACGAGCATCGTGGACCGGGTCGGCGGCGGCGATAGCTTCGCGGGGGGCCTGATCTACGGGATGCAGAACCTGCCGGGCGACGCCGAAGCTCTGGAATTCGCCGTGGGGCTGAGCTGCCTCAAGCATTCGACTTACGGGGATTTCAGCCGCGCCACCGTGGCGGAAGTGAATTCGCTGCTCAAAGAAGGCGGCAGCGGCCGCGTGCAGCGATAAAAGCCCGCACCCGCGACACGCGCTACCATCGATTGCATGCGCGCCGTGCTTCTTTGTCTGGCTGTCGCCGCTTTGGCGTCGGCCCAATCGGACCTGCCTTCGATTGCCAGCAAGACCAAAGGCATGTCCGCCATGCCTGGCTATTTTCCGCTCTACTACGAAGCGAAAACCGGCAAGCTCTTCCTCGAAATTCCGCGATGGAACGAAGATTTTCTCTATGTCGATTCGCTGCCGCAGGGAGTCGGTTCGAATGACATCGGGCTGGACCGCGGGCAGGTTGGCAACTCGCGCGTGGTGCGCTTCGAGCGCTACGGCCCGAAGATTCTGCTCGTCCAGCCCAATCAGGATTACCGCGCCGAAACCAGCGACCCGCAGCAGCGGCGAGCGGTGGAAGAATCTTTCGCTCAGTCTGTGTTGTGGGGCTTCACGGCCGAAGCTGAGGATGGCGACCGCGCGCTTGTGGATGCCACCGCGTTCTTCCTGCGCGATGTCCACGGCATTCCGGAAACCCTGGCCGATAAGAAGCAGGGCGGCTATTCGCTCGATGAAAAACGCAGTGCGATCTATCCCGATCGCACAAAGAATTTCCCACGCAACACTGAAGTGGAAGCCCTGCTGACCTTCGCCGGACACGATGCCGGCCAGTGGCTCGCATCGGTCACGCCCACGCCGGATTCACTGACGGTACGCGAGCATCACTCCTTCATTGCGCTGCCGGAGAAGCCATTCGTGCCGCGGGTTTTTGACCCGCGATCCGGCTTCATCGGCTTCAGCTACGCCGATTATGCAACGCCCATCTCTGAACCGCTGCGCAAGCATTTCATCATCCGGCATCGTCTGGAAAAACGTGATCCTGACGCGGCGATCAGCGAACCCGTGCAGCCTATCGTTTATTACCTCGATCCCGGTGCGCCCGAACCGATTCGTTCCGCGCTGCTCGAAGGCGCCCGCTGGTGGTCCCAGGCGTTCGAAGCGGCCGGATTCCGCGATGCCTTCCGCGTGGAGATGCTTCCGGCGGATGCCGATCCGATGGACATCCGCTATAACGTGATCGAGTGGGTGCATCGCGCAACGCGCGGCTGGTCGTACGGCTCGCCCATCACGGATCCCCGCACCGGCGAAATCATCAAAGGGGAAGTCACGCTCGGGTCACTGCGCGTGCGGCAGGATTTTCTGATCGCGCAGGGGTTGATCGCGAAGTACGAACAGGGACAGCCCGTCGATCCCCGCATGGAACAGATGGCGCTGGCGCGCCTGCGGCAGCTTGCCGCGCATGAGGTGGGGCACACGCTGGGGCTCGAGCACAACTTCGCCGCCAGTCCGCACGATCGCGCTTCGGTGATGGACTACCCACCGCCGTTTGTACAACTGGATGCAGCGGGGAACATCGATCTGAACTCCGCTTATGCGACTGGCATTGGCGAGTGGGACAAGCTCGCGATTCGCTACGGCTACACGCAATTCGCGCCCGGCGCGGAGCGCGCCGGGCTCGCCGCCATCCTGAAAGAAGCCAGCGACAAAGGTATTCTCTTCATCTCGGATCGCGATGCACGCGCGGTGGGCGGCGCACATCCGCTCGCGCATCTCTGGGATGCCGGCTCGAACGCCGCCGACGAACTCAACCGCGTGATGCAGGTGCGGGCCAAGGCACTGTCCGGATTTTCGGCCGAAAGGATTCGCTTCGGCGCGCCGATGAGCACGCTCGAAGAGGTGCTTGCGCCGGTGTATCTGTTCCATCGTTATCAGGTGGAAGCGGCGTCGAAGGTGGTGGGCGGTTTGAACTACAGTTACGCGGTGCGCGGCGACGGGCAGGTGGTTGCGGACATGGTTCCCGCCGCCGAGCAGCGTCGCGCGCTCGATGTGCTTCTCAAAACCATCGAGCCGGCGGCACTCACAGTTCCGGAGGCGATCCTGAAGCTTCTGCCTCCGCATCCGCCGGAATTCGAACCCACTCGTGAAGACTTTCATTCGAGGACGCAGATCACGTTCGATTCCCTGGCGCCGGTGGAAGCTGCTGCCGACATGACGGCCGGGTTGCTGCTGAATCCGGAACGCGCCACGCGCCTGGTGGACTATCATTCGCGCGATGCGAAGAATCCCGGACTCGCCGAAGTCATCGATCGCCTGATTACTTCAGCGTGGAAGACGCCGCGCTCCGGCGCGCGCGAGGCCGAGACCGAGCGCACCATCGGCAATGTTGTGCTTTATCGACTGATGGCGCTGGCGCAGGCGCCCCAGGCGTCAGAGCAGGCCCGGGCGATCGCATATTTGAAGCTGGACGAGCTCCGCAAGTGGGCGCTCGGGCGCCAGAACCCGGACACCCCCGAACGGGCGCATCTGGCGTACGCCGCCGCGCAGATCAAACGCTTCGAAGACAACCCGAAGGAGATCCCGGTCGTGAAGCCGGTGGATCCGCCGGACGGTTCGCCGATCTAAGTCGTTTTCCTGTGCGGTTTCTGGCATAATAAAGATGCTCCGGTATCTTCCCGCCGCCAGCGGGATGACCCTGTTTACGCCGACCCCCTCCAGACGCCTCAACGAGGTGACGGGATTTGTGTTTCTCGCCGCCGGCGTGCTCGTTCTGCTGAGCCTCGTCTCTTTCCACGCCACCGATCCCTCGTGGAGCCACGCCACCGGCCGCGTCCCGACGCTCAATCTGATTGGCCCCTTCGGCGCGCATGTTTCCGACGTGCTGCTGCAGGCATTTGGATTCGGTGCCTATCTGTTCCCGTGCCTCATATTCGCGCTGGGCTGGAAATGGATTCGGTCGGAGGCGACGGAAGCGCCTGTGATCAAGCTGATCGGCAGCGCGACTCTCGTCGCGTCCGCCTGCGGGGTTGCCGCGCTGCTTCCGGAATGGCGCCTGTTCGATCACACCATTCTGCCGGGTGGGACTGCGGGTTATCTGCTGGCCGATTCGCTCCGCAATAAGCTCAATTTTCTGGGCGCGGCTGTGATTCTGGTGACCTCGGCGGTGATTTCGCTTTATCTGGTTTCCACGTTCACGCTGGCAACCGTGGAACGGTGGCTCGCCCCCGTGATCGCGTTCTTCCAGCGCATTCGCGACCGCTGGCTGCGGTATCTGGAGCGGCGTCAGGAAGCGAAACTCGAACGTCTGGAGCGCAAGCGTGAGGCCGCCGCGGCGCGTGCCGCTGAGCTCGAGGAGAAAATTGCCGCGACAGCGCCGGCCGCTGCCGCGCCGGCCACCCCAATCTTTCAGCCGGAAGATCCGGCCATTGCTTCGAAATCGCGCCGCCGCGCGGCTCCCGCGCCGGTTTCGGAAACATTGCCCTGGGATGAGCCGGAGGTTGTCGAAACGCCGGCTGCTCCCGCGCGGGAGGCTGTGCCCGCCACCGTCGATGAAATCCCGATCTGCACGCTCGAAGAGACCAGGCCTGCCGAAAAGCCAAACCTCTTCGAATTTCCATTCAGCGGCACGAAGGCTCCTGCCCAGCGGCTGCCGACCATCTACAGGCTGCCTTCCACGGAGCTGCTGAACGAAATCCCGCAGCGCTCGGCGTTCGATGAGCAGGAATTGAAGAACGTCGCGGCGGCTATCAAGGTGAAGTTCGAGGAATTCAACGTCACCGGTTCCGTGGTTCAGATCAACCCCGGCCCGGTGGTCACCACGTTCGAATTCAAGCCGGAAGCCGGTATCAAATACAGCAAGATTACGAATCTGCGCGAGGATCTCTGCCTCGGACTCCAGGCGGAATCGATTCTCATCGAGCGCATTCCGGGGAAGATGACGATCGGTATCGAAGTGCCGAACACCAAGCGCGAAGTCATCAGTCTGCGGGCGGTGATGGAGAGCGAAGAATTCGAAAATTCGCAGTCGCGCCTCACCATTTCGATGGGCAAGGACATCAACGGCCGTATCAAAGTCGCGTCGCTCGAAACCATGCCGCACGCGCTGATCGCGGGCTCCACGGGCTCGGGCAAATCCGTGATGATCAACTCGCTCATTATGTCGATCCTGTTCAAGGCCACGCCGGATGAAGTGCGGATGATCATGGTTGATCCCAAGCGCGTCGAACTCGGCATCTATGAAGGCATTCCGCATCTGCTGACGCCGGTGATCACGGACGCCCGCAAGGCCACGAACGCACTGCGCAACGCCGTGCTCGAAATGGAGCGCCGCCTGCGGCTGCTGGCCGAAGTCGGCGCGCGCAATATCGATCAGTACAACAAAAAAGTCCGCCAGATGAAGAACGAGCCGCGCTCGCTCTTCGAAGAGGACGAGCAGACGCAGAAAGAAGAGCTGAAGCCGCTGCCTTACATTCTCATCCTGATCGATGAGCTGGCCGATCTCATGATGCTCGAAGGCCGCAATGTGGAAGAATCGGTCACGCGTCTGGCGCAGATGGCGCGCGCGGTCGGCATGCATCTGGTGCTCGCGACGCAGCGTCCCAGCGTGGATGTGATTACCGGTCTGATCAAAGCCAACTTCCCGGCGCGTATCAGCTTCCGCGTGGCGACACGCGTGGACAGCCGTACGGTGCTCGATGTGATGGGCGCCGAGCATCTGCTGGGCAAGGGCGACATGCTGTTCCTGCCGCCGGGTTCGTCGCGGCTGACGCGCGTGCACGGCGCGTTCGTGACGGAGAGCGAAATCAACGGCGTGGTCGATTTCTGGAAGGCGCAGGCGCGCCCCGAATACGATCAGTCGTATCTGGTGGCTCCGCCGAGCGAAGACGCCGGCGCCGAGATGGATGACGAACCGGCTGGCGACCAGGATCCGATGTACGAAGAGGCCATGCGGGTGGTGCTCGAAATGGGGAAGGCTTCTACGTCAACCCTGCAGCGCCGCCTGCGTCTCGGCTATGGCCGCGCCGCCCGTATTCTCGACATGATGTATCGGGACGGCATTATCGGGCCGCCCGATGGCAGCAAGCCGCGTGAAGTGCTCAAGCGGCCGGAATGGCTGCGGGAGGTAGATCACGTCTGATTCGCCTGAATTAATGTAATAATGGGAGAGATGGATAATTTCACCTTAAGGGTGGATGGTCAGGGAAGAGTGATGCTCCCCGCCTGGTGGCGTAAAAGGGAGCAAATAGATTCCTCGACTGATCTTTGCGTGGCCGTGACAGAAGAAGGAGCATTGGTCGTGGAAACGCGGGAACAGGGGCTGCGGCGCGCGCGCGCGCTGGTGCGGAAGTACATTCCGGAAGGAATCAAACTCTCAGACGAATTGATCGCGGAAAGGCGTGCGGAGGCTGAGCGTGAAAAGCGCCGCTAGTGCGAAACCGGTTTTCGACGCCGCGGCAGTATTGGCTCTGATACAGGGCGAGCCCGGAGCCGAGAAGCTTCAGGGTCTCCAGGGGAACGCTTTGGTCAATGCGGTCAATGTCGCCGAGGTCCTGGCCAAGCTGGTGAATCGCGGTATGCCGCCGGCAGCGGCACAAGCGGCTTTTGAAGCGCTCCATCTTGAAGTGTCGCCATTTGAACCGCCGCTGGCAGCCGCTTCGGCGAGTTATGTTCATAAGGGGATCTCGCTGGGCGATCGTTGTTTTCTGGCAGCCGCCCGGCAACACGGCTCCGGTTGGACTTCCGACCGTGATTTAGGCACGATATTTGGTGACCGGGTTCGCTTGAGTTTTTTCAGATGACCGCCAGAGTCCAGAGCATCGAAGAGAATCCGATCGCCTCCGGCGCGTGGCAGCGTGAAGACGTTTGCCGGATGCTCAGCATCTCCACGCGCCAGCTCCTGGCATGGGAGAAGCAGGGCTTCCTCTCGCCTGGGGAGACGTTCGGTTTCCCCGATCTCGTCGCGCTCAAAACCCTGCGCCGCCTGCGTGAGCTGCGCATACCGGCCGGGCAAATCCGGCGGGCCGTCTCGTCACTGAAGACGCGGCTTGAAGATATTGAAAGCCCGCTCGCGCAGCTGAAAATTACGACGGAGGGCAAGCGCATCGCGGTCCACGTTTCGGGCTCGCGCATGGAAGCGGTCACCGGCCAGCTTCTGTTCGATTTCGGTGAGCGCGAAATCGAAAAGCTGCGCTCCTTCCCGATGAAGCCCGAGCCTTCGCCCGAAGAAACCAAAGCCCCGATCGACGAGGAGAAGGCCGAATACTGGTTCCAGCGCGGACTGGCTCTCGAAGAAACCGGCGCACCCATTGAAGCCGCGATTGACGCTTACAGGAAAGCGCTCGAAGCCAATCCCGGGGCGCCCGGCGCGCTTGTGAATATGGGCACCATTCTGTTCCGCCAGCATAAATACCGTCAGGCCCGCGAGCATTACACCCGCGCGATCCTTTCCGATCCCACTTATCCGCTTGCGCACTTCAATTTGGGAAATCTGGCGGACGAGCAGGGTGATTTCGGCGAAGCCCGCACGCACTACCTCGATGCCATCCGGCTCAATCCGCGCTATGCGGACGCCTACTTCAATCTCGCGCTGCTGTCGGAGCGGATGGGCGAAGTCCTGCAGGCCATCGGCTACTGGAGCAAGTACCTGAAGCTCGACACCACGAGCTCCTGGGCGCGCGCGGCGCGTAAGCAGCTCGATAAGCTCAAGCAATCCGTGCGTTCGAAGTAACTACTTGAGTTCCTGGCGAATCAGCGGGGTGACCGTCGCCACATCGAAAGTGTCGTTCAGCTTCTTGCCGTTGATGAAGAACGTCGGTGTGCCGCCCACGCCGGCCTCTTCGCCTTGCTGCTCTTCGGCATGTACGCGCGCTTTGTACTTGTGGCTGTCGACTTCCGCGGTGAACCGCTTCATATCGAGGCCGAGCTTGCGCGCGTAGCCGAGCACCGTGGCGCGCGAAAGATTCGGATAGCCCGCGTACATCAAATCGTGCATTTCCCAGAACTTGCCCTGCGCCTGCGCGGCCAGCGCTGCCTCGGCGCCGAATTCGGCCTGCGCGTGATCGTCGAGCGGGAACTGCTTGAACACCAGCTTGATGTCGTTCGGAAACTGCCGCATGATGGCCTTCGTCTCCGAAACGGCCTTGCTGCAGAACGGGCACTGGAAATCGGAGAACTCGACGATGGTCACCCGCGCGTTGGCCGGTCCGCGCACCGGGTCGCCGGTGGTCAAAATTTTAACAGGATCATCCAGAACCGGCGGCGGTTCGGTCGCCATCTTCTTCAAATCGGCGCGAACCGCGGTTTCGGTCTTGCCGGCCGCCACTTCTTTGACGACGGTGTTGGCCAGCTTCCGGCTACTCGCGCAACTGTGATCTTTCACGCGGCATTCGCCGATTTTCATCTCGCAGCCGCACGAACACTGTTCGGTCCGCATCAGCTTCAGGGCCAGCGCCTTCTTCGCGCCAGTCAGCCCCTGCCAGTCGACGCCCGGGTAGGCGGTCACGGTTTGCCACCCTTCCTGCGCCAGGCAGAGAACCGCTAAAGAGAGAAGGGGCAGTAACTTGCGAAAACTCACGATTTTATTTTCCCTCATTTGGGCAGCGGGCTGCAGTGAGCCCTCTCACGCGCCCTCCGTACGGTAGGACGTTGTTATCCTGTAAGTTCATCCTGAGCACCCGGAGTCTCTCCCACTTTGAACCGCATCGTTTTGGCATTTCGCGCGTTTTTTGCGCTTTTATTCGGCGGTAAGCTGCCGGAAGATATCGTCGCGCATCTCGGACTCGCGCCAAAAGCCCCGCCGCCTCCCCCACCGCCTCCGCCTGTCACCTATGAGGATGGGGCCATGCAGTTGCTCGGCATCCTGCAGCGGGAGGGCCGGATTCTGGATTTCTTCATGGAAGATCTATCGCCGTATTCGGATGAGCAGATCGGCGCCGCCGCGCGCGACGTGCATTCGAAGAGCAACGAGGTGCTTTCGCGGCATTTTGCGCCGCAGCCGGTGGTGGATGCCGTGGAAGGCAGCGCCGTCAGCGCGCCCGCAGGGGATGCGGCGCTTGTGAAATTCATCGGCAATGTGCCGGCCTCGGGCCGCGCTAAAGGGGGCGTTCTTCGTCACCGCGGATGGCGCGCGAGCCGTGCGGCGTTGCCGAAGCTCACCGCGAAGACGGATCTCACCATCATCGCGCCCGCGGAAATCGAAGTGGAGTAAGGCTTGCCGGATTACTCGATCGGCATCGACCTCGGGACCACCAACAGCGCCCTCGCCTTTCGCGAAATCGAAGAGGGCGCGGGAGTCCGTGTCGCCACTATTCCGCAGTTGACCGCCGCGAATGAAGTTGCGGCTGAGCCGCTGCTGCCGTCGTTCCTCTATATACCGGGTGAGAAGGAGTTCGCCGCCGGGGCGACCGCGCTGCCGTGGGATTCGGCGCCGCCGTGGATCGTGGGGCGTTTCGCGCAGCGCCGCGGGGCGGAAGTTTCGTCGCGTCTGGTCTCTTCCGCGAAGAGCTGGCTCTCGTATACTGCGGCGGACCGCACGGCCGCGATCCTGCCGTGGAAAGCGGCGGAGGGCGTCACGAAGATTTCGCCCGTCGATGCCTCAGCCGCGTATCTGCGCCACCTGCGACAGGCGTGGGAGCAGGAACATCCCGAGCTTCCGTTCGCCGGGCAGGAAGTGCTTGTCACGATCCCCGCGTCGTTCGACGCCGTTGCGCGCGAGCTGACGGAAAAAGCCGCCGAGGCTGCCGGCATCCACAACGTCACCATGCTTGAAGAGCCGCAGGCGGCTTTCTATGCGTGGATCGAGCGGCATGAGGACTGGCGGCAGCGGGTAGGGAAGGGCGATCTCGTGCTCGTCGTGGATATCGGCGGCGGCACTACGGATTTCACGCTGATCTCGGTCCTCGAACGCGACGGACAGCTTGCGCTCGATCGCGTTGCGGTGGGCGATCACATTCTGCTGGGCGGCGATAATATCGATCTCGCGCTGGCGCATACTGTGGCGGCGGAACTGGCGTCGCGCGGGACGAAGATCGACAGTTTCCAGCTGCAGGCGCTCTGGAACAATTGCCGGCTGGCGAAGGAAAAGCTGCTGGATCCCGCCGCGCCAGCCGATGAAGTGCCGGTCACTATTTTGGGCAAAGGATCGAGCCTGATCGGCGGCACGATTAAGGCGAAGCTGACCCGCCAGCAGGTGGAAACGGTGCTCGAAGGCTTCCTGCCTCGTGTCGCGAGTACGGATGTGCCGCAGCGTCCGCGCGCCGCGGGCCTCCAGGAAATGGGTCTGCCTTATGCCGCGGACGCTGCCATTACGCGGCACCTCGCGCGCTTCCTGCGCCAGAGCGGCGAACTCGCGTGTCCCACGCATGTGCTCTTCAATGGCGGCGTGCTGCATGCGCCGTTCGTGCGCGACCGTCTGATCTCTGTTCTCAACGGCTGGATGCAGGAAGCAGGCGCGCCCGAAGTGCGCCTGCTCGCGGGCGAAGATCTCATGCACGCCGTTGCGCGCGGGGCCGCTTACTACGGCGCGGCGAGGCACGGAAAAGGCGTGCGGATTCGCGGCGGCATTCCGCGCTCGTATTACGTCGGTATTGAAACCGCCATGCCCGCGGTACCCGGCATTCCGGCTCCGCTCAAGGCATTCGCGGTTGCGCAGTTCGGCATGGAAGAGGGAACGTCGGTTCAGATGCCGGAGCGCGAATTCGGCATCGTGGTCGGGGAAACCGCGGAGTTTCGCTTCTTTGGCTCATCCGCCCGCAGACTCGACGTGCCCGGCACTCTGATTGAAGACTTCGGCGAAGAGCTCGAAGAGCTCGCGCCTGTCGCGGTTCACCTCGATTCCACTGGCCACGCCGGTGAGCTGGTGCGCGTCTCTCTTGAAACCGTCATTACCGAAACCGGCACCCTGCAGCTCTGGTGCGTCGCCCGCGACGGCCGCCGGTGGAAACTGGAATTCAACGTCCGCGAAAAATGAACGTCGGCATCGATCTTGGAACCACGAACTCCGCTCTCGCCTGGATTGATCCGGCCGAGGCGGAAGACACCAGCTTTCCTCCCATCCACATTTTCGATATTCCGCAGCTTGTTGCGCCCGGCCGCGTAGAACCGCGCCGCACGCTGCCGTCGTTCCTCTATCTGGATGAAGGCCAGCCGGTTGGCCTCTACGCGCGTGAGCAGGGCGCGATTGTGCCCACGCGGCTGGTGCACAGCGCGAAGTCGTGGCTTTCGAATCCGGATGTCGATCGAACCGCGAAGATCCTGCCGTGGGATGCCGGTGAAGGGGGGCGGGTGCTTTCGCCGACCGAGGTTTCCGCGCGCCTCATCAGCACGATGCGCGATGCGTGGGATCAGTATGCGAAATTCGGCGCCCTGCGCGAGCAGCAGGTTGTGCTCACGGTGCCCGCATCGTTCGACGAGGAAGCGCGCGAGCTCACCGTGCAGGCCGCGCATGAAGCTGGAATCGAACAACTGACGCTTCTCGAGGAGCCCGCGGCGGCGTTCTATTCCTGGATCGCTAACAATTTCGCGCGCTCGCGCCGCCTGCTGTTCGATGGCCAGGTGGTTCTCATCTGCGACGTGGGCGGCGGCACCAGCGACTTCTCTCTGATTCGCGTGGCGCGCGATGGCGACAAGATCGATTTCACCCGCACCGCCGTCGGCAAACACCTGCTGCTCGGCGGTGACAACCTGGATCTCACACTCGCGTGGCTCGCGGAAACCAAACTCGGCAAGCAACTTTCCATCCGCCAGCGCAGCGGACTGCGGCGCGAATGCTCACGCGCGAAAGAACTGCTGCTGAGCGATCCTAATCGCCAGAGCGTCGAAATCAGTGTGCTGGGCGGCGGGTCGTCCATGATTGGCGGCACGCTCAAGACGGAAATCACGCGCGCTGAAGCGCTCGAGCTCGCGCTCGACGGCTTCCTGCCGATGACCGCGCGAGGCGAACTTCCGAAAGAAGAGAAGCGCAGCCTGTTCCGCGAGCTTGGACTGCCTTACGTTTCAGACCCCGCGATCACACGGCACATCGCGGCATTCCTCGAATCCGCGGGGCAGGTGCCGGACGCCATCCTCTTCAATGGCGGTTTTTTCATTCCGGAGATTCTGCAGGAGCGCGTCGCCGACGTGCTTGCGAACTGGTACGGCAAACGCCCCGAGATTTTCGAAAATCGCGATCTCGATCTGGCTGTGGCGAGCGGCGCGGCTTACTACTCCTACGTGCGCTCCACCGGCGCGGGCGTGCTGGTGCGCGGCGGTTTGCCGCGCGCATATTACGTCGGATTTGACGACGGCTCGGCGGTCTGCCTGCTGCCGCGCGGCGCGGAGGAGGGCGATTCGGTCGAGATTGATGTACAGGGTTTGCAACTGGTCGCCAATAAGCCCGTCGCTTTCCGTCTGCTCAGTTCTCTGACTCGCAGCGGCGATAAGGCCGGCGATCTGGTTCGCTTCGAAGAAAGCGAAGATATCCACTCGCACGCGCCGCTCGAAGCCGTCATTCGATTCGGGAAGGGCGGGGAACGGCTTGTCCCGGTGAAGCTCGGCGCGCGCCTCACCGAAACGGGCACGCTCGAAACCTGGTGCGACTCCAAAATCAGCGATAATCGCTGGCGTCTGCAGTTCCAGATTCGAAAATCCGCAGCGAAGACGGGGCCGCGCAAACCGGCCGCGGTAGTGAGCGCGGAAGCCGT
>Ga0134125_10004982_pt1 | contig 15121 bp, 20 predicted proteins | sample KB31751_FD_96464 | JGI IMG/M metagenome (GOLD analysis project Ga0134125, IMG submission 96464) | Terrestrial soil microbial communities with excess Nitrogen fertilizer from Kellogg Biological Station, Michigan, USA - KB3-175-1 | ecosystem: Environmental > Terrestrial > Soil > Unclassified ... | reverse complement strand
GCGGAATTCGGCGATGGCGTCGGAGCCACGCACTCGGAACGCCGTCTCGAGCACATCCGTCACATGCGACCGATCATCGCGATGAAGCAGATCGATCCAGGTTTCGTAACGCCCGTCGAACGCCGTCAAGGCATCGAGCGCAAGAAAATTGGGCGACAGCCGCACGACGCCGGTCTCCACATACCACTCGAAGAATCCGATCGGCCCGGCCTTCTGAGTGAGATCGTGCAAGGTTTGGCTGTCGAGCGCGGCGTTCGGGACGGCGCCCGCGCCGGCGACGTCCTCCAGCATTCCGACGATGCCGATCAGCCGGCCTTTTGAATCCTCCCAGGGAAATTTTCGCGCAACGAAACGGCGCCCGCCCAAACTCTCCTCGATCGCGAGCGGCGCGCGCGTCTCCATGACAAGCTGGTCCGAGGATCGAATCGTTTGCGCCGCCGCGGCCGGCAGGATGTCCTCGTCCCGGCAGCCGAGGAGCGCGGTGGTGGTAGCGAGCTGCATCGCCTCAGCCATCGCCTGGTTGGCAGTCAGGTAAACGCCTTCGGCGTTCTTGACAAAGACGGGATCGCTGCTGGCGCGGACGAGCGCTTCGACCAAGGTCTGCGCGTCGCCGGCCCGCCATCGCTTCCGTCCCGGTGCCCGACTGCCACTCATCTTACCGAACTCTCCCATCTTGCGGGCTCGCGGCCCGGAGCCAAGATCGACCATGGCGCAACGCGCCGCACTCCGAAAACCGCCGATCGTAGGAGGAAGCTCCCTTCATTCTGTAAATTGAGCGCGGCCTTCGATGTATCCTGCCCAGGCAAGAATGCGCCTCTCAAGGAAGGAGAAAGCGCGGCGTTGCGTTTGCGCTGTGACTATTTCGAGGCGAGTTGAATCGATGCGGGCACGGTTCGCGCGGCACGTCACAAGGCTTGCGGCTCGGGCTCCGCCGCGACACCGCCGCGTCCGGTTTCGCTGAGCGTCGCGACCGACCATTCGATCGCTTGCTGCAGCGAGCTCGCGACGAAATCGGCGCCGGTCTCGCCAAGCGCGTTCTGGCTTCGGGCGTCTTCCTCGCTCAAGGTCCAAAATCCCGCGATGATGCGCGCCCCGGGCAATCTTCGGCGCAAACGGCGGGTCAGGTAGCGCGCATTCGTAAACCCGCCCGCTTCGAGATAAGAGAGGCAGGCGAGCTCCACGCCCGTCGCATCGAGCTGCACGATGTTCGACGCCGAGACGGCCTCGCTCGAGATGATGCGCGCTTCGATGCCGCGCTTCTCGAAGAGCTGCGCCAACATCGCGGCCGCGGCCTCGTCGAGCGAGCCGCGTCCCGCGATGCAGAGCACGCGGCCGGGCGTCGCGATCTTCAAATCTTCCGGCCGCACCAGCGCGCGACCGGTTCCATCCTTCGCCTCCGCCTGCTCCGGCGGCACGTCGCTATGCTCCGACAAATCGTCGACCACGGTTTCGACGGACTCTTTGATTTGCACGCGGCGCGAATGATCGAGGGCGCCGCGATTGACGTCGAATTGCGCGAGCGCCAAGCCCTTGATCGCCACTTCATCGTAATAGGCGGAAAGAGTCGTCGATTTGAGATATTGTTCCGCCTGATGGGCCACCTCGTCGGGATCGCCGGCGAGGATGCGTTGATAAAAGCTTTCCTCGGGCGCAAGCGCGGGCTGGTCGCCGAACAGCACGTTGAGGAATTGCATATGCTCGGCGTGGCGCCCCAGAACCACCAGGCACACGGTGAGCGGCGTCGACAGCAGCAAGCCGATCGGGCCCCACAGCCAAGCCCAGAAAACCGCCGAGACCACCACCGCCACCGCCGACAGCCCCGTGCTGTGCCCGTAGATCAGCGGCTCGACGATTTGCCCCATGATCGGCTCGACGACGATGAAGAGACCGAGCGTCCAGAACAAGCTCGACCAGCCGGGATCGACGGCAACGGCGATGATGGCAGGGAACAGCGCGGCAATCGGTGCGCCGATATAGGGCACGAAGCGCAGGCACATTCCGAGAACGCCCCACAGCACGGGATTGGGCAGGCCGATAATGTCGAGGCCGATACCGATCAGAATGCCGAAAGTGGCGTTGATTCCGGTCTGCGCCAGGAGATAGCGGCTGAGCCGGTGCGCGGCATCGTCCAGGGCGCGGGTCGTCCGCTGCAGATCGTGCCCGCCCGCGAGGCGAATGAAGCGGTCGCGCAAATCCTCGCGCTGCAGCAAGAAGAAGAACACGAAGATCACCACCACGCCCGCCGTCGCCAGCGGCTCGAGCAGCGGTCCGATGACGGTCGGGATGATCTCGAGCGCGCTCGGCGCGGATTTTTGGATTTCGACCGGGATCGGCGGCTGCGACGGATTGGCGGGTTGCGTGGGTGTCGGCTCGGCCGATGGCTTTCCGGCGAGCAAAGGCAGGGCCGAAGAAACCTCGTTGCTGAAATCGCGCAAGGCTTCGGTCGCGCGCCCGACGATGCCGCCCTCGCTGGTGGAGCTGTGCAGCGACTGCAGCTTCTGCACGATGTTGGTCTGGTACTGCGGCAGATTCTCGGCGAGATGCGCCACTTGGCTGCCGATGAGCGAGCCGACGCCGAGGATCACCAGAAAGGCCAGCAGCACGACCAGAAGGACGGAGGGCACGCGGCCGAAATGCCAGCGCCGCAGCAGGACAACCGGCGGCGCCAGCGCGAAGCTCAGCAGCACGGCGAGCGCGAACGGAACCAAGATCGCGCGGGCGAGATAGAGCGCGACGACCGCTATAACGAGAGTGACGATCGCGCCCGGCCTCACGCGCGCTCTGCCTGCGCTGGGGCGTGTCGCCGTGCGTCGCCGCCGCGCGGCTTCGGTTGCACGCTCATGGGGAAACTTCTCGCTCGGGCGATTGAGCGCTGCGCGCGTCGTGCCGCCGTTTGTTGCGGATATAGATCCATTGTCCGGCGAGCGCAGTCAAAAGAATGAGCGCGTTCGTCGCAACGAAAACCCCGTCGTCTTGCAGCCAGCTGTAAACGACGAACCCGATCGATGCCGAAACCTGACCGACGAAAAGCCAGCGCGACACGCCTCGCCAAGTCCCATCGCGCCATTGCGAATAGACCTGACGGGTCAGTGTCGCAAGCAGCACCGCGGCTGAGGCCCACCCGATGATCTCCGCGCCTATTCTGCCCTCCATTCTCTTCCGGCCCGGAAGACCTGGCGGGCTCTTTCGTACTCTCTTGTCGTCGCCGGCGGATTGCGCGCCGGCGCTTTTCCCGTCCCTGTCTCTCGCGCAGCGCCGGTCGCCTGCCTCGCCGCCGCAACGGCGAGGTGCAGCTCTAACGCAGCAGGCTGGTTTCGCTCGCGCTGATGATGTGCACCGCAAGGCAGCGTTGGAAGAGTGTGAGCTTGTTGCGGTGGAACAGCCGATTGACGACCGACGGGAGCTTCGCGCGAGCCTTTGCGACCTGCTGCCGCGCGCTTGCCGAAAGCCTTGGCCCCGCTTCTAAGCGCCTAACGAATGCCTGCATCTTCTCTGTCTCCTGCCGGGCCCGCGGCTGCCATGCCTAACCCGCGGGTCTCTAACGCCGGAGGGAGCCCAAGGTTCCCGAGGAGGCCTTGTTGCCCCCGCCGCCGCCGGATTCGCGCCGGAACCAATCTTTTCGCGGCACATTTGAGGAAGAGGCGCCCCCCTGGCGCCTCGAGAGTGATGGCTAAATCCCCCCTTTTAGCCAGGCACTTTCCCTCCCTGAACTTGGCCGCGCCCTTATGGGCGCGGCTTTTTTTTGGGGGAGGGTCCTGCGTCGGGCGCGGCGCGGAACCAAGTGCGGCGCGCCTCGTTAGACAAACCGAGTTCAATTCGGGGCGAGGTGTCAGTGTGTCCAGCACATCTTTGCATGAAGATCCGCAAAAAATCGGCAGTGAGGTAATCGACCGCCACCGCGCCGTCGTATCGCTGATGGAGGAATTGGAGGCGATCGACTGGTACGATCAGCGGGTCAGTGCCAGCGACGACCCGACGCTGAAGGAAGTCCTGGCGCATAATCGTGACGAGGAAAAAGAGCACGCCGCGATGGTGCTCGAATGGCTGCGAAGGCATGATCCGGTCCTCGACAAATTTCTCAAAATGTATCTCTTCACCGAAGGCCCGATCCGCGAGCGCAAAGAAGAAGAAGAGGGGGGCGCCGAGCCGAAGCGCGCGCCGTCGCTCGGAATCGGCAGCCTGCGCGATGCGAGCCGTCGGTGACGGACCGGTTGCTTCGCGACTTCGCGCCGATCAGCGATGCCGCTTGGGCGCTGATCGATGACGAGGCGCGCCGAACGGTCAAATCGGTCCTCGGCGGGCGGTGCGTCGTCGATTTTCGCGGCCCCGAAGGATGGCAGCACGCATCGGTCGCCGATGGCCGCATCGATCCGATCGCCGGCCCCGGCGGCGAGATCGAAGCCCGGCGTCGCTGCGTTCAGCCCTTGATCGAGCTGCGCCGCGGCTTCGAACTCGGCCGCGCCGAGCTCGAAGCGGTCGAGCGCGGCGCCCAGGATCCCAACCTCGACCCGGTGACCGAGGCGGCGCGCGAAATCGCCTTGGCGGAAGACCGCGCGATCTTTCATGGCTATGCCGCCGCGGCGATCAAAGGCATTTGCGAGGGCGCGAGCGCGGCGCCGATCACGCTCAGCGAGGACTACCGCGCCTATCCGCAAGCGGTCGCAACGGCGTTGAGCCGCCTGCGCGATGCCGGTGTCGGCGGGCCTTTCGCAATCGTGCTTGGCCGACGCTGCTTCATCGGGCTGACCGAAACCACCGCGGGCGGCTACCCGGTGCTTCAGCATGTTCGCGACCTGATTGACGGGCCGATCGTCCGCGCCGCTGCGGTCGACGGTGCCGCGGTGTTATCGGTCAGGGGCGGCGATTTCGAGCTGGTCGTCGGTGAGGATTTCTCGGTGGGCTATCTCAGCCACGACGCGGCCAAGCTGCGGCTCTACATCGAGGAGAGCATGACCTTCCGGCTGATTTCGCCGCAAGCCGCAGTGGCGCTGATCTACGCCACCAAGGATGAAAGCCGAGCCGGGCGCTGAGCGCGCGTCGCAACCAAAGCCGCGACGCCGGGGTTGACTGGGCGCAATGCCCCGAGCGATCTGGACCGGCCATCTGCGAATTTCGCTTTTTTCCTGCCGCAGCCTTGCCGAGCAGCCGGGCCGGACGACGAGCGGCGCAGGGGCGAAATCCGCGCCGCGCGCGAGCTGCAAGCGAAGCGAACCCGCCAAAGGGCGCAAGCTGCATCGCCAAACGCATCGCCGGCGCGCCTGATCCTGCGCTTGCGCGAGATGCGATAGCCGATGGCCAAGCCCCGTCGACCTGAGGCGCACAAAGGTTCGGGCGCCTCGGAGCACGAGATCGAAGACATCGAGAACCGCTCGCGGCTTCGCGCGCCGATCATCTATGAGATCGTGCGCGAGGAGGGCGATGAGGAGATGGACCGCCCCGTCGCCTCGCTGTGGTGGTCGGGCGTCGCCGCTGGCTTGTCGATCAGCTTCTCGCCGCTCGCACAGGCGAGTCTCTTCACTCTCCTGCCCGATCGGCCCTGGCGCGGGCTGATCTCCGATTTCGGTTACTCGGTCGGATTCCTCATCGTCGTCCTCGCGCGTCAGCAGCTCTTCACCGAGAACACGCTGACGGTGGTGTTGCCGGTGATGGCGGAGTTTAGCCGCCGCAACCTCCTCCGCGCCGGCCGGATCTGGTCGTTGGTGCTGGCGGCGAATTTGACGGGGACAGTGATCGCCGCCGCGTTTTGCATTTTTTCGCCGGCGATCGATCCGGCGATCCGCGATGCGATGATCACCCTATCGCGGCAGACGCTCGCTCACGCCCCGTGGGAGATGCTGTTTCGCGGCATTACCGCCGGGTTTCTGATCGCCGCGATGGTGTGGCTCATCCCTAGCGCCAAGGGCAGCGAGTTCCACGTCATCACGCTGATGACCTATCTTATCGCGATTTCCCAATCGGCTCACATCGTGGCCGGCGGGGTCGAGGTGTTTCTCTTGGTCTTTGCCGGCGTCGCCGACGTGCCGACGGTGCTGATCCAGTTCATCCTCCCGGTTCTCGCCGGCAACATCTTCGGCGGCACCGCCCTCTTCGCGCTGCTCGCCTATGCCCAGGTGATGCGGGAAATCTAGGGCGGGACCGGCCTAGAGATGGTCGATGAGCCGCACAGGCTCGAGGCGCAGGCCGTCAGTGGCCTTGCCGTGATCGAGATTGAGGATGGGCACGCTCCGGGCCGAGTAATCGTCGAGCGTACCCATCGCGGCGGGAAGTCCGATGCCGAGCGCGATTCCGAGTATCCCGCCCAGCAGCAAAATGAACGTCAGGCGCAAAGTTGCCTCCCACGGCAGCCGCAACCGCCCTTGGGGCGGAGCAGCAAGTGAACGCGTGAGGGGCTCAATCGTTCCAGAAGGGAGCGGGGCCGCACCGGCGGCCTGGAAACTCTCAACGCTTCCAAACCGGCGTGCCGAGATCGATTTGGCGATCGTTGGTCGCAACGCCGGTGCCGGCGCCGACCGCGCCGCCGATCAGCGCGCCGGGAATGGCGCCGATCCCGCCGGCAAGCGCGCCTATGACGGCACCCGATCCGGCGCCGATCGCCGCGCCGCTTCCCGCGCGGTCTCCGGGCGAGGAGCCGCACGCGACCAATGCGGCGCAAACCGCAATCATCGAAGCAAGCTTGATCGAAAAGCCGCGCATAGGGCCTCCGTCGTAAATCGGGATGATGCGCAATAACCGGGGCTTGGCGGCTTCGTTCCCGAGGGCAGGAGGCAGGCGGCGAGCCTAGTCTTCGGCGGTCTTGCTGCGGCGCGCCGTCTCGCCCGCCGGCGATCCCGCCACCGCTTGATCCGAGGGAAACACTTCGAGGCGCACCGTCGCTACCCCGTCTTCGCGAATGCCGAGCTTTTTCCCGGCGGCGGCGGACAAGTCGATGATGCGGTCGCCCACATAAGGACCGCGATCATTGATGCGCACCTTGACCATTTGGCCGGTGGTTGCGTTTTTGACGCGAACGATCGTGCCGAAGGGCAGGCTGCGATGCGCGGCGGTCATCTCGTGCCGGTCGAAGCGCTCGCCATCGGCCGTGCGATGCCCCTGATGCGCCCTGCCATACCACGACGCCGCGCCGATCTCGCTGAAGCTTGGCGTCTCGGGCTTGAGGACACGAAGATCGGCGGTGGGCGCCGCGGGCGCCGGCCGCGGCGCGGTGCAAGCGGCAAGGAGAAAGGAGCAGCTCGCAAGAGACGCAGCAAGAAGCGAAGTGATGGCGCGCATGGACTGCTCGTCTCCCGTGAAGAGCCGGTTTGAGATTGTCCTCCTGTGCCGGCTTCGGCTGCCTTGCCAAAGCCGCTTTTTTCCGAGAAACCCGCAACGGCCGGCCGCGTTCCCGAAACCCGCGATTTGGGCCGCGCCGGCGGCGGTTACGCCGCCTTGGTGGCGCGGGTGAGGCGGCGGATCGCCTCGACGAGCGGGCGCGCCGCGGCGTCGTAATCCCGCCAGGCGCCGCTCTTCTTGAGAAGCGCCGATGCCGTCCGAAGGGTGAAGCGCTTGGGGTCGAGGCCCTTTTTCACCTGGCCCCACAGCAGAGGCATCGACACCGTCGCGCCGCCGCGCGCGCGCGGCGACAGCGGCGCAACCGCGGTCGAGAACTGGTCGTTGCGCAAATAGTCGAGGAAGATGCGGCCGGCACGGTCCTTTTTCGACATGGTGACGAGGTAGCGATCGGGGCTATCCGCCGCCATTTGCGCGCAGATCGCGCGCGCGAAGGTCTTGGCTTCGGGCCAGCCGAGCGCATTGCCTTTTGCGGGTGCGAGGGGAACGACGAGGTGAAGCCCCTTGCCGCCCGTCGTCTTGCAAAAGCTGACGAGGCCGATGCTCTCCAGCCGATCGCGCAGCTCGAGCGCCGCCGCGATCACATGCTCGAAGCCCAGATCGGGCGCGGGGTCGAGATCGAAGACGAGCCGGCCCGGGCGCTCGGGCTGCCCCGGCTCGCAATTCCAGGGATGAAGCTCGAGCGCCGCGATCTGCGCCAAAGCGGCGAGACCTTCGAGCCGGTCGACCTGCAGATAGGGCTCGCGATCCCCCGATACCTTTGTCAGAGCGAGCAAGTTCGAGAGGCCGCGCATGCCATGGCGCTGAAAGAAATGCTGGCCGTCGATGCCGTCGGGCGCGCGAATGATCGAGCACGGCCGGCCGCGGATGTGCTCGATCATCCACGGGCCGACGGTTTCGTAATAGTGCGCGAGATCGAGCTTGGTCACCGGCTTGCCGTCGCCGGCATCGGGCCAAAGCGGCTTGTCGGCATTGGAGATCGGCACGCCCATCACCACGTTCGATCCGGAGGAGCGCCCGGCACGCGGCTTTGTTGCTCGCGGGCGGCCGCCACGGGAAGGAGCGGCGGGTTGGGCGAGAGGCTGGGTCGCTTCGGCGGCTTCCTCGTCCGCGACCTCGCGCGCGGGCTTGTCTTGGCGCAGGCCCTTGAATGCCGCCTGCCGCACCATGCCGTCGCCGGTCCATCCGGCAAATTCGATTTCGGCGACAAGCTCGGGCTTGAGCCAATGAATGTTGGCTTCGTTGCGCGGCGCGTTGGCGCCGCCGAAGGGATTGGTCTTCGATGCGCGCGCCTTGAGCTGCGGCAGAATGCGCGCGACCGTCTCCTGCCCGAAGCCGGTGCCGACCCGGCCGACATAGACGAGACGCGTCTTGCGGTAGACGCCGACCAGAAGCGAGCGAAAGCGCCCGTTGGTATCGCTCCAGCCGCCGATCACCACCTCATGCCCGGCCCGGCACTTGGCCTTGGTCCAAACGGTCCCGCGGCCCGAGACATAGGGCGCGTGCAAGGATTTCGAGATGATGCCCTCGAGCGACATGCGGCAGGCGGAGCGAAGCACCGTGTCACCGGCATCGGTAAAATGCTCGACATAGCGGAGCGACGGATTGCGCCGCAGCTTTGCCGTATCCAGCAATTCGCGGAGCCGCTGCTTGCGCGCCTCGAGCGGACGATCGCGCAAATCCTCGCCATTGGCGAACAGCAGATCGAAGGCGAAATAGATCAGCTCGTCGGTCGCTTGATCGGAAAGCGCCGCCTGCAACAGCGCGAAGTGGGGCGCGCCTTTCTTGTCGAGCGCGACGACCTCGCCGTCGATGATGCAATCCGGCAAGGCTTCTCCGGCTTTGGCGATCGCCGGGAACTTCGCGGTCCAATCCAAGCCCTTGCGCGTGCGCAACACGACCTTGCCGCCGGCGACCCGCATTTGCACGCGATAGCCGTCGAACTTGATCTCATGCACCCAATCGGCACCCGACGGTGGACGCTCGACAAGCGTCGCAAGCTGCGGCGCAATGAAATTGGGCAGCGTGCTCGCCTTGCGCTTGCGGGGCGTATTCTTCTCTTCCCGGTCTTCCCGGCTCGGCGCGGTCGTTACGCGCGCGGGGGGCGGTGCGTCATCGCGCGACGATTGCCACACCGCATCGGCGCGAAAGCCGCGGCTTTTGCCGAGCATGAAGGATTTCGGCGCGGGCGGCTTGCCGGCTTCGATCTCGTCCATCGAGCGCCCCGATGCCACCGAGCGATCGCCATCGGAGAGGCCGCTCTCGCCCTCGCGGCTCCATTCGTCGCGATGCTTGATGAGCAGCCAATTGGTGCGCTTGCCGCCGAAGCGGTCGCTGCGCATGCGCACCAGCACCCATGAGCCGTGGAGCCGCTCGCCTTCGAGGGTGAATTTGAGATCGCCGCGCGCCAGATCGCCGCTTGCCGATTTCCCTTCCGGCTGCCAATAGCCGCGGTCCCAGATCTCGACCGTGCCGCCGCCATATTGGCCGCGCGGGATCGTCCCCTCGAAATCGCCGTATTCCAGCGGGTGATCCTCAACCTCGACGGCGAGACGCTTGTCGTGCGGATTGAGCGAGGGCCCCTTGGTCACCGCCCAGGATTTGAAAACGCCGTCCAGTTCGAGGCGGAAATCGTAATGAAGGCGCCGGGCCGCGTGTTTTTGAATGACGAAGCGCAGGCGCGGCGATGGCGCGACGGCGCCGCCGCCCGCAGGTTCCGCGGTTTTGGCGAAATCGCGCTTCGCTTTGTAAGCGGCAAGCTTGGCCTTGGGCATCGCAATTCTCGCTCTCGCCCCTTGTTGAGGCATAAACGCCGAGGAATGGCAAGAGGATGCCTCTTGCCGAGGGCGGTGGCCACGGCAACCCCCGAGGCCTCGCGTTGCGGAACCATCGGCAGCGGCGCTTGTTTAGGCATCGTCAACGCCGCGCGGAGAACAGCGCGAGGCACCCACCGTGCCGCGCCGCTATGCGTCTCTCGCGGCGAAACTCTCTCCATGGGTGACGGGAAAAACCTTTTCCAGAAAGGACCAAAGATCATGACGAAGACCGGACAGTGGAGCCTACCCAAGGTGATCATTGCCGCGGCCCTTTTGGTTTCCGCATGCTCTCCCATCGAGGGCCGCGAGACCTCGGGACAGTATGTCGACGACGCCACCATCAGCACCAAGGTTCGTGCCGACCTCTTGAAAGAGCAAGCCCTGAAAGGCTTCGACATTCACGTGCAAACGGAAAAGGACGTCGTCCAACTGAGCGGCTTCGTTTCATCGCAGCAACAGAAGATGGAGGCCGAGAACATCGCCCGCGGCGTGAGCGGCGTTCGCGGCGTCAGGAACGACATCATCGTCCGCTAGACCGAATTCACGGGCATTCCGTTGTGAGGCGGGGCTCGCTCGGCCCCGCCTCTTGAATTCTAGGGAGATCACCATGGCCGACCAGCTTCAGGGCAAGCGAATCGCGATTGTCGCGACCGACGGCTTTGAGCAATCGGAGCTGTTCGAGCCGCAAAAGGCCTTGAAGGCGGCGGGCGCCACGGTCGAGATCATCGCGCCGAAGTCCGGGAAGATCCAAGGCATGGAGCATCACAACAAAGGCAAGAAGGCGTCGGTCGATCGCACGATCGATGCCGCCAAAGCGGAGGATTATGCTGCCCTGGTTCTGCCGGGCGGCGTTGCGAACCCCGATGCGCTGCGCGCCGATGAGCGGGGCGCCGATTTCGTGCGGCACTTCTTCGAGACGCAGAAGCCCGTTGCCGCGATCTGCCACGGCCCCTGGACGCTGATCGAGGCCCAGGTGGCGAAAGGACGAACCGTGACCTCCTGGCCTTCGCTCAAAACCGATCTCAAGAATGCCGGCGCCAATTGGGTCGATCGCGAGGTCGTGGTCGATGGGCATCTGGTGACCAGCCGCAAGCCCGACGACCTGCCGATCTTCTGCGCGAAAATGATTGAGGCCTTCAGCGGCGCGGAGAGCGCGGCCGATGCCCGCTAAGACGCAGCGCCCGCACGGGCGGAAAAAGGCGGGAAGCGCGCGCAAGCGCCAGCGAAAATACTGGTCGCACGCGGTCATGCAACGCAGCGACGCGCTCGACATCGAAAGCCGGGCTTTCACCTCGCGCGACCCGAAGCGTATCGCGTCGTCTTTGAAACGCTCGGCCGAACGCAGCCGGCGCCGGAAATCGAGCCCCTATCGCTCGGCCATGTCGATGCTCACCTTCTATATCAATCGCGGCGGTCGGAATCTTTCGCCGGCGCGCAAGCGCATTCTTGCCCGGGCGAAGGTCGAGCTGCGCCGCGCCTTCGGCCGCGCCTAGCTGCGCCACCTCAATTCGTGAATGCCGGGATGCTGCGCCAGCGGCAGCAGCACCGGCGGCAGCCTCTGCTCGCCATGGCGTCCCTGCCAGCGCAGCTCGCATTGCAGCGAGCGCTCGGTCGTGCCGCGGTAGACCGCACTCCATTTGAGGATTTGGAAGCCCGCGCGCGCCAGGATGTCGCTCAGTTCGCTGGGCTCCGGCCCTTCGGCGCTCATCGCGAGGGTGAGGGTCGCGCGATGCTCTGCCGGCATGAAGCGCTCGAGATGCTTCAAGCCCGAGAGCACGAGGAGACCCAAGATCGTCGCCGCGGCGCCGAGGCCGAGATCGCCGCCGCCGAAGCAGAGGCCGATCACGGTGACGAACCACAAGGTCGCGGCGGTCGTCACCCCCAACACCAGGTCGCGGCGATGGATGATCGCGCCGGCGCCGATGAAGCCCATGCCCGAGAGAATGCCCAAGGGCAAGCGCATGACATCGGCCACGGCGAAGGAGGCTGGAGTTTTGCCGTCGGTCGCAAGGAGCAGATTCGCCTGGATCATTGCGACGGTGGCGGCGAGGCAGACGAGCAGCGTCGTGCGCAATCCTGCCGGCCGCCCCTGCTCGCCGCGCTCGGCGCCGATCAAGGCGCCGGCAATCACGGCGAGCAGCAGCCGCAGCGCGATGTCCGACCATGAGAGCGTAATGGGCACGAGCGATCGTCCCCGATGTGGCGCCACTCCTCCGGTGACGAATGCGTGGGCGCGAAATCCGGTTCCCGCCGCATTTCCGCCGCTGCGACGCCGCAACCAACCTTCAGGGCCGGCGTTGACCGTCGAGGAACGCGAGGCTCCTTCGCGTTCGAAAGGAGGCCAGATGAAAGCACGCGACGTCATGACCGCCGGAGCCGCGATCGTGAGCCCCGACACGACGATTCTCGATGCGGCGAAGACAATGGCCGAAAGCGATGTCGGCATTCTGCTGGTTGGCAAGAGCGATCGTCTCGTCGGCATGATCACCGATCGCGATATCGCCATTCGCGGGGTGGCGCAGGGGAGGGACCCTGTGCAAACCAGGGTCGGCGAGTTGATGACCGGGAAGGTCCTCTATTGCTACGACGACGAGGAGGTCGGGGCGATCGCCAGCACCATGTCGAATTTGCAGATCCGGCGCCTGCCGGTCGTCAATCGCAACAAGCGTCTGATGGGAGTTCTCTCGCTCGGCGATATCGCGCTGAAGGACGATGCGGCACTCGCCGGCGCGACGCTCCACGGCGTGTGCCTGCGCGGCGAGGCCGAGCCCGGCGCGCCCGCATCCTAGGCCCGCGGCGTCCCCGTCCTATTTGGGCTCGATATCCTGGCGACCGCCGGGGGTTCCGGGCGGCGGGATCACAGGCGTGCTCGGCGTTGTCGATTGGCGCGGCGCTTTCACCACGGGATCGCCGGTCTCAGGCGGCGTCAGCACGCCTTGCGAGTGCGAAAGCTCGCTCTCCTGGCCCTCTTGCGGCGATGCCTGCTCCCTCGGCGTCGGCGGGCTCGGCCGCTGCTCCTCTGGCGCGGTTTGCTGCGGAGGCGGGCTCTGGTTGGTCACTTGCGCGCTCGCCGCCAAGGTCCCGGCGAGGATCATGGCGGCAATGATCAACGTCTTCTCGAGGGCATCGGTCATTGGCGGTCTCCGGGCTGCGTCGCTCTCTGGAGCGACATATGTGACGTGCGCCGCGCGGCGTGAAGCCCGCGCCGGAGATGGAACGCCGCGCTGACGAATTGGTTGAAGCTTGGTCAGAGGAGGCCTCGCTCATGCGCTGGAAGCTGCTCAACGCGGATCCCCCCGTCACCTACGCCGTCGCGCTCCAGACCGACGAGGAGGTGATGCCGGCGCTCGAGAAATTCATCCGCGAGCACGAGATCGAAGCGGCGACGGTGACGGCGATCGGCGCCTTCAGCCAGGCCGTGCTCGGCTATTTCGACTGGGGCAGCAAGGAATACCGGAAAAATCCGGTGGCGGAGCAAGTCGAGGTGGTGTCGCTCCTCGGCGATGTCGCGGTCGCCGAATCGGGCCCCGTGCTGCATGTGCATGCGGTGCTCGGCAAGGCGGATGGCAGCGCCGTCGGCGGGCATTTGTTGCAGGCGCGGGTTCGCCCGACGCTCGAAGTCATCCTGACGCAATCGCCGAGCTATATGCGCAAGCGCTACGACCCGAAAACCGGCTTGAAGCTGCTCGCGCTCGATCCGGCGTGAGCCGGCATGCGGAACCATCCACCGCAGCCGCGGTTGTTGCGGTATCGCGGTCGCGGCATCAAATGGAGTAGACGATGAATTGGGATCAGGTTTCCGGCAATTGGAAGCAGCTCAGAGGCAAGGCCAAGGAGAAATGGGCCAAGTTGACCGATGACGATCTTACCCTCGCCGAGGGCAAGCGCGACCAATTGCTCGGCCGCATTCAAGAGCGCTATGGCATCGCCAAGGATGAGGCCGACAAACAAGTGAAGGAGTGGGAAAATACACTCTGACAGTGGCGCTCGCCGCGCCGCAAGGCGCGGAATGACTCGAACGGCGCCGTAAGGCGCCGTTTCTTTATTGGCGCGTGGCAAGCGCTCGCGCGACGCTGGACGCGCAAATGTCCGGGCCGCGTCATGCTGCGGCTTGGCTCTCCGGCGACCGCGTCAGCAGATAGTCCCGCGCTTGGGCGACGAGCTTGTCCAGATCCTCGGCGCGCACGCCGTCGCGCAGCATGACAAGCCGGACGATCGGATCGTTGAGGATGTCGCTTAGCGCCGGCTCGGCATTGCCGACATAGAGCTTCTGCTCCATGCCTCCCTCCCGGTGTTGCGAATCCGATTCTAGGTCAAACCCTCCAAGGGAGGATTAGACAAATTTGCGACATTTCCCGGGTTGGTTTGCTAATGCACCCGAAACAGCTCGGCGTGCCGCTCGGCGATATCGACCATTTCCTGCCAGCTCAGCGAGCGCGGATCGCGGCCGAGCAGCTCGTCCTGCAGGTGATCGGCCATCGCGCAAAACTGCAGCGGAAAAATTTCCGCAATGCGGGAATCATCGTCCTCGATCAGAAGTCGCTTGCTCTGCATAAGGTCCTCCTCGGATGTACCCGGCGGTTCGTTGTGATCCTCGTTGCATCGCGATGCGGCGAGGAGGGCGCGAAGGCCGATCGGTGTCGCCTTCCGGCCCTCCCCTCAACACCAAGAGAAGCCGAGCGTTGCGCTGCCCGGCGGTCCCGCCGCGGCCGCGGGATTACCGCCGCTTGGAACCAAAACCGCCCGGCGGCGTTGGGGAAAACGCGTGGCCTTGACCCAGAAAAGGCGCCGAAGATGCGCCGCCCATCCGCCTCCGCCCCAGGGGGCTTGCCGCTCGCTGGCGGGCTCTCCCGGTTGGTTTTCGGGCCGTTCCGGCTCTCGCGCTGATCCCCATCCTCTCGAGAGGTTTGCATGACCCGCAATGCACTGATCCTGATCGGAGTCGTTCTTCTCGTCCTTGGCATCATCGGCTTCGCGAT
>Ga0134125_10004978_pt1 | contig 15125 bp, 12 predicted proteins | sample KB31751_FD_96464 | JGI IMG/M metagenome (GOLD analysis project Ga0134125, IMG submission 96464) | Terrestrial soil microbial communities with excess Nitrogen fertilizer from Kellogg Biological Station, Michigan, USA - KB3-175-1 | ecosystem: Environmental > Terrestrial > Soil > Unclassified ... | reverse complement strand
CGGTCATCGCGCCGCCGTTGATCGACGGGCTGAAGAGCGATGCATTGCCGCCGGCGCCGCCGCTCGCGCCGCTGCCGCCATTGCCGCCATTGATCGCGACGGCGATGTTGTCGGCTTGACTGCTCGAAGGCGCGCCGATCAGCAAGCCTTGCACGAAGCCGTTCAGCGCGGCGTTGCCGCCGGTGCCGCCCAATCCTCCAGGACTGTCGCCGCCGATGCCGCCTTGATAGGTGATGTCCGCGGTGACGGGACCACCGCTGCTCGTGACGGTCACGTCGCTCGAGGACACGATGCCACCGAAACCGCCGCCCTGGCCGCCGGCGCCCCCGCCAAGATTCATCGTCAGCCCGGTTGTGCTTCCGCCGCTCACCGAGATGGGCGCCGTGGCATTGACGGCGCCGCTGCTACCTGGGCCAGAGCTATCGCCCGCGCCGCCCGCGCCGCTCGTACCCGTGAGCGTCAGGTTCGTCGATCCGGTACCGGAATTTTGAACGGAGATTCCGCCAAAGGTGACGGCGCCGCCGGCGCCGCCGGTGTTACCAGCGGTGGCGCTGCCGCCCGCGCCGGCGGTTGCCGTGAGTGTGACGTTCGCAGTGCCGCTCCCGCCCGAGATGGTTTGTGAAACGTTGCCGATCTGCGCGGTGCCGCCGTGACCTCCATTGCCGGCGCTGCCGTCCCCTCCGGTGCCGCTGGTTGCACTTAGCGTTGTCGTCAGGGAGCCGTTGCTTGTCGTCGCGCTCGCTGCGTTGATGAGAGCGTCGCCGGCGAGAGAACCATTTGCGCCGCTCGCGCCATCGGCGGCAAGGATGTGTATCGACTGCGTGATATCGCCAAAGCCGGCGGCCGAAACATTGGCCGTCACGCCGAGGTTACCGCTCTCGACGCGCGCGCTCGCCTGACCGGCGGTGTTGATACCGCCAGCAGCGGTCGACGACGCCGTACCGCCGCCATTCGTGAGCAAGCCATCATTCGACGAAGCGAAGGCGCTGGCGCTGCCGCCATTCGCACTCGCTGATCCGGCTGCGCCGCCGATCGCGTTGGTCTGGACGTCGAGGGAGCTTGGCGTCGACGTGATCGCCGTGGAGCTCGCGCTCGCGTCGCCGCCATTACCCGCGAGCCCCGGCGAGCTTGCCGCGCCGCCCGCGCCGCCGATCGCATTCTCGATCAGCGTGAGGATGCCGCTGGTGAAACCGCTTACCGCATCGAGCAAGCTCGACGAGCCGCCCGCGCCGCCATTCGCACCGCCACTGCCAGTACCACCCGCGCCGCCGGTTTGCGTTGTGGTGACGGTGACATTTCCCGAGCTGCTCGTGTCGCTCGCCGTCGCCTGGTTGTTTTCATTCGCGCCGTTGCCGCCGATACCGCCGCTTCCCGATGAGATTCCGCCCGCGCCGCCGGTCGCGGTCGCGCTCACCGAAGTGGCGTTCGTGTCCGTGAGGTTGAGGTAGGTTGCGCTCGCCGTGCCGATGCCGCCGACACCGCCGGCGCCCGGCGTGCCGCCGGCGCCCGCTGCACCGCCATCGCCGCCGAGACCGCCCGTGGCGGTCGCGGTCGCGGGATTGGGATCGCCGCTTTGCGTCGTGGTGGCCGTCGCATTCGCGGTGCCGCCCGTGCCGCCGGCACCGCCATTGCCGCCGGCCGCGCCGGCGCCGCCGGTGCCACCTTTTCCGCCGGTCGCGGTCGCGCTGTTCGTTGGATCGGGATTCGGCGTCGTGGTACCCGCATCGGCATTCGCGGGATTGCCCGTGCCCCCCGGTCCGCCATCGGGCGTGCCAGCCGTCCCGGTCGTTCCGGTCGTGGGAGATTGGTCATCCGTCACGTTTGCCGCATAGGCCGGGAAGGCCGCGGCGAGCGCGAGGATCAACGGTAAGGCCGTTAACGTACCACGTGGATGCATACTCTTCCGCCCTGAAAAGCCGGTTGGCTTGCTTTGATTTTGGTCTACGCGGGCGGAAGAAGAAAAAATAGCTGTTATTACAGTTAAGGACGAACAATCGTCGTTAATTCTACTGTCTTAACCAAGAAAAACGGCGGATTTGTTGGCAAATCGGCGCATTAATAGTGAAGAAGAAACACTTTCGCGCTCAAGAACCGGCAAAGAATTCGCGGGGCAAAATACGCGTGCGGCACGCGATTCCGCGCCGCTTGCGGGGCGGTGCCGAATCCCCGAGATTGCAAAAGTCATTGCGGACAAAGCGGGGCGTGATGGTTTCGGCAGATGTGGTTTTGCGCGGCGGCAAAGTGCTGACCGTCGACAAGGATTTCTCGATCGCGCAAGCGATCGCGGTGCAGGGCGAGCATATCCTCGCCGTCGGCAGCGACAGCGATGTTGAATCGCTCATCGGTCCGAAGACGCGGGTGATCGAGCTGCGCGGCCGCACCGTCGTTCCAGGCTTGCATGACAGCCACATTCACACCATGGGCGGCGCGTCGGACGAGCTCGCGGTGTCGTTGGCGCAGGCGCGTTCGATGAAGGACGTGCAAGCCGCTTTCGCGAAACGCGCGGCCGAGACGCCGAGCGGTGATTGGATTCTCGGCGGCAGCGGCTGGCATGAAAGCCAGCTCGCCGAAGGCCGGCTGCCGGTGCGGCAAGAGCTCGACGCGGTGACACCGAACAATCCCGTCTTTCTACGCCGCGGCGGTCACGTTGCCGTCGCCAACAGCGCGGCGCTGAAAATCGCGGGCATCACAAAAGACACGCCCGATCCGAAAGGCGGCGTCATCGTGCGCGATCCAGCGACGGGCGAGCCGACGGGCGCGCTGATCGAGCGCTCGGCCTTCAGCCTGGTGGCGAAGCATGTGCCCGCGCCGACACGCGCCGACCGTATCAAGGGGCTGAAGCTTTTCATCGCCAAGCTCAACAGCAAGGGCGTTACCGCGACCTTGGAGCCCGGCCTCTCGCTCGACGAGATCGCAGCCTATATGGAGCTCTGGCGCTCGGGCGAAATGACGACGCGCGTGCGGCTGTTGCAGCGGGTGAGCGGCCAGGAAGACGTCGCCGCCCTCTCCTCGGTGCTGGCGCCGAATTTCGGCGACGATTACCTGCGCATCGGCGGCTTCAAATTCTTGAGCGATGGCGGCATCGAAGCGGCTTATATGAGCGAGCGCTATCGTGTCGTCGAAGGCGAGCAGAACGATCCTGATTTCGTCGGCAAGCTCATCCTGCCGGCAGGCGGACTCGACGAGCTTCGCCAAATGTTCCTCACCGCCGCCGAGCGGCGCTGGCAGGTGCAGGTTCATGCCGTTGGCGATGCGACGATCACGGCGATCGTCGATCTGATGGAAGAGGTGAACGAGAAATATAAGCTGCGCGAGCTGCGCTGGACGATCATGCACATCTTCCTGCCGACCGAAGCTTCGCTCGAGAAGATCAAGCGGCTCGGGCTTTATGTCACCGTGCAGGATCATCCGGTGAAGCTCGGCCACAATATGACGCGTTATTGGGGCGAGGAGCGCGCCGCGCGCTCGATCCCGGTGCGCAGCATCCTCGCGAAGAACATTCCCGCCGGCGGCGGCACCGATGCGCCGGTGGTCGATTGGAATCCCTTCGAATCGATGTGGTGGATGACGACGCGCAAGGTCTATGCCCAGGGCACCACGCGCGTGCTCGGCCCGGAAGAGGCGGTGACGCGGCAGGAAGCGCTGCGGCTCTACACCATGGGCAGCGCCGGCAACGCCTTCATGGAAGATCGCATCGGCTCGCTCGAGCCGCGCAAATATGCCGATCTCGCGGTGCTGTCGGACGATTTCTTGACCGTAGCGGACGACGCGCTCCCGAACATCCGCGCGCTGATGACCATGGTCGGCGGCAAGATCGTGCATGAGGCCGGGCTATGAGCGGCGCGATGATCGAAGCCGATCTTGTCCTCCGCGGCGGCAAGATCCTCACTGTCGACGATCGCTTCAGCATCGCCTCGGCGCTGGCGATCCGCGGCGATCGCCTCGTCGCCGTCGGCGATGAGGCCGCGGTGCAGCCGCTCATTGGGCCGAAGACGCGAGTGGTCGAGCTGAAAGGCCGCACGGTCATTCCCGGCCTCCACGACAGCCACATGCACACAATGAATGGCGGCCAGAACGAGCTCGCCGTGTCGCTCGCCAAGGTGCGCTCGATCGCCGATGTGCAGGCGGCTTTCGCCGCGCGCGCCGCGACGACGAAAAAAGGCGACTGGATCCTGGGCGGCAGCGGCTGGCATGAGAACCAGCTCGCCGAAGGCCGCTTGCCGGTGCGGCAAGAGCTCGATGCCGTAACGCCGGACAATCCCGTCTATCTGAAGCGCGGCGGCCATGTCGCGGTCGTGAACAGCATCGCGCTGAAGCTCGCCAACATCACCAAGGACACGCCCAACCCGCGCAACGGCATCATCGTGCGCGATCCGGCGAGCGGCGAGCCGACCGGCGTGCTGGTCGAGCGAGCAGCATTCAACATGGTGCTCAACCTCGTGCCGCCGCCAAGCCGCGACGATCGCGTCAAAGGGCTGAAGCTCTTCAACGGCAAGCTCAATCGCTTCGGCATCACCGCGACGCTCGAGCCCGGCCTCTCGCTCGACGAGATCGCGGCCTATATGGAGCTCTGGCGGCAGGGCGGGATGACGACGCGGGTGCGCATCCTGCAGCGCGTCTTCGGCGCCGAGGATGTACTCAATCTCTCGGCCTTCCTCGCGCCGGATTTCGGCGACGACTGGCTGCGCGTCGGCGGATTCAAATATTCGTCCGATGGCGGCATCGAAGGCGCGGCGATGAAAGAGCGCTATCGCCTCGTCGAAGGCGAGCAGAACGATCCCGATTATTACGGCAAGCTGGTGACGCCACCGGGCGGCCGCCAGGAGTTCCGTCAGATGCTGGAGAATGCCGCTGCGCGCGGCTGGCAGTTCCAGGTGCACAATGTCGGCGACGCCGCGATCGCGCATACGGTCGAGGTGATGGAAGAGCTGGCCGATCGCTACCCACTGGACAAATTGCGCTGGTGCATCGTCCATATCTTCCTGCCGAGCCAGGAATCCCTCGCCAAGATCAAGCGCCTCGGCCTCTCGACGACGGTGCAGGATCACCCGGTCAGCCTCGGCTACAACATGCTGCGTTTCTGGGGCGAGGAGCGGGCGGCGAAATCGATCCCGGTGCGCAGCATCACGTCGCTCGGCATCCCGACCGGCGGCGGCACCGACGGTCCGACGGTCGATTGGAATCCGTTCAAATCCCTCTGGTGGATGACGACACGACAAATTGTCGTGAACAACGAGCAGCGCCAGCTCGGGCCGGACGAGGCGATCGGCCGCGAAGATGCACTTCGTCTATATACGATGGGCAGCGCCCGCGTCGGCTTCATGGAAGACAAGATCGGCTCGCTCGAGCCGGGCAAGCTCGCGGATCTCGCGGTGCTGTCCGATGATTATATGAGTGTGACGGATGACGCGCTGCTCGGCCTGCGCTCGGTGATGACGGCGGTCGGCGGCAAGATCGTGCATGAGGAAGCGATCTAAGGCATGGAACGCGACGCGCTTCTGAAAGCCCATGGCCTCGCGCATAAGACGATCGCGGATACGCTGGCGCCGACGGATTTCGCGCGGGCCATCGGCGCGGCGGATAATTATCCGCGCCTCAGCTTCAACGAGATCTACGCGACGACCGGCATCATCGGGCTGCGGCTCGGCGAGAAGGCGAAAGACCTCGCCGGCCAGCCGGTGGTGATCAAAGGCTATATGGCGCCGCCGCTGGTCGATGAGGGCGATTTCTTCGTCATGACGCGCGCGCCGGTGGTGACGTGTCCGTTCTGCGATTTCGGCGCGAGCTGGCCCGACGACATCGTGCTGACGCAGCTTGAAAAACCCTCGGGCTTCGTCGAGCCGTTTCAGGCGATCGAGGTGGCGGGCGTGCTCGATCTCGTCGCCAAGCACGATCCGCGCACCGGCGCGATGCGGTTGGTACGTCTCAAAGACGCGAGCTGGCGGATTATCCCGAAGTCGAAGTAAGTCTTCTCGTCATTGCGGGCCCAAAGGGCGAAGCAATCCAGTTTTTGAACCAGACTGGATTGCTTCGCTTCGCTTGCAATGACGTGGAGGACAGTCGCTCAATGCACCGCGAAGCGCCGCGCGAGCGGATCGATGATCAGCTTCTCGCCGGCGACGAAGATGATGACGATCGCGAAGCAGCTCGCGAAGACCATTGCCGTATTGCCGATCACCTCGGCGCGCAGCATCAGATAGCCGAGGCCATGCTCGGCGCCGAACAGCTCGGAGACCAGCGCGATCTTCCAGCCGACGCCGTAGGCGATGCGCACCGACGACATCACGTAGGGCAGCAGCATCGGCAGCGCGATCTTCCGCGCGATCTTGAGGCTGGAGCGCGAGAAGCTTGCGCCCATTTCCAGCAATTCGCGATCCATATCGGCGATGCCCTGGATCAAGGCGATGGCGCAGAACGGGATGAGGATCAGCGTCTCGACGAAGATCACCGAGGCGCTGTCGGGCTGGAACCAGAAGGTCGCGAGGATCGCCCAGCCGACCGAGGGGAAGGAATTCAGCACCGGCAGCACACGGCGCTGCACCGCATAGGCCGTGCTTGGCACGTAGCGCGCGAGACCGGCGAGCGCGCCCCCGAGGATCACGGCGAGGATGACAGAAGCGACGACGCGCGCGAGGGAGATCAGCGTGTGACCCATGAAGGCCGGGTCGACGAAGAGCTGCAGCAGCGTCTCGCCGGTCTCGATCGGGCCCGGCAGGACGAAGCTCGGCAGGCTGCGTGCCGTCAGCCACCACAGCAGCAGGAAGGCGATCGGCAGGCCTTCGCCGATCACGCGCTCGGCGACGGAGGCGGCGAGGCTAGAGGACTTCATAATGCGCCGAGAGCCGCGCTTGCGCCGGCTCGAAAAGATAGCGGTCGCTGGCATAGACCGCGGCAACGATGATGACGATGACGGTCACGACCAGCGGCGTGTCGTAATCCTGGCGCGCGAGGTTGAAGAGCTGGCCAAAACCGGTGTCACCGCCGAACAGCTCCGCCGTTAGCAGCGCCTTCCATGAGACGCCGAAGCAGATGCGCATCGTCGAGAAGAGGAACGGTGTCAGCGCCGGCAGGATAATGAGGAAGAAGCGCTTGAGGCCGCTATGGCCGAAGCTGCGCGCCATCTCGATCAGCTCGGGATCGATGCTGTCCAGCCCTTGCCGTACATTGATGATGGCGAAGGGGATCAGCACCATCGCCAGCGAGAAGACGACGGTGAAACCGCCGAGCCCGAACCACAGCACCGCGAGCAGCACCCAGCCGGTGCCGGAGAAGGAATTTAGGAAGGGCGAAATGCGGCCATGCACGGCGAGGCGCAGCACTGGCAGGTAATAGGCCGCGAGAGCGAGACAGCCGCCGATGACGATAGAGCCCGCTACCGCCGCGACCACATGCAGAAGCGATGCGCCAGCATGTACCCACATATGCGGATCGATCACGAAACCCCAGAGCCGTTCCGCGACGTTGGCCGGGCCGGGCAGGAGATAAGGCGGCTCGACCCAGCCGACGACGAACCACACCGCCAACACCGCGAGGGTGAAAATATTGGCGGTGCGCCGTCGCCGGCGCTCGATATCGACGCTAATCATCGCGGACTTAAGGCTTCTCGCGCGGCGTTACTGCCGAATCGCGTCCTTCCAGACCATCGATTCGGCCGAGGGATATTCCTTGATGATGCCGAGCTCTTTCGAGAGCTCCCAGAGACGCTGGATCGCCTTCACATCGTCGGCGGAGACGGCCATCGGCACTTGCGTGTAATGATTGAGCCAGTCGCTGAAGAAGGCCGGCTCCATCTTCGTCTCTTTGCTGAGCGCGGCGGCGACTTCGTCGACATGGCCGCGGGTGTAATCGGCCGACGCCTTCACCATGCGCGCGAACTCCTTATAGGCCGCGGGCTTGGCCGCAAGCTTCTCGGGATAGCCGGCGAGGATTGCGACCACGGCGGGCTCGCCGAGGGCCTTGTTGATCGCGTCGTCGAGATTGGCGACGACGCGGAAATCCTTGCTCTTCGAGGCGTTATAGGCCTCGCTATGGGTGAGGCTCGCGGCATCGATGCGTCCGGTCAGCAGCGCGCCCGGCATCGCCGTCGCCGGCACTTGGACCCAGTGCATGTCGCCGCCCTCGTAAGAGACGTTGAGGCCATAAGTCTTCCAGAGGCCGATGCGCATCAAGGTCGTGCCGGTCGATGGCAGCGATTGGGTTGCGATCGTCTTGCCCTTCAAATCCATGATCGTCTTGTAGGGGCCGTCGGCTTTCACATAGATCGAGCCGCCCTTGCCGCCTTCCGCGTGATTGCGCAGCGCGGTCGCCATGATCGCGAGCTCGAGGCCGCGCGACTTCGCTTGTGGCACGCCGATCGCCGCGGTCATCACGACGTCATAGGTCCTGGCGCCGGTCGCCTGCAGCAGCGCTGGGATGTCGAGCGACTTCACGTGCACATCGACCGTGTCCGACGTCACCTTGCCATGCGTCAGCGGCCACACGACGGCGTCGTAGGCCGGATCGAGCAGATAGGCGAAGGTGATGGTGTCTTTGGCGAAGGCCGGCGCCGCGGCCGGCGCGGCGAGCAGTGCGGCAAAAGCGGATGCTAGCAGCGTCGTGCGGATTTCTTTTTTCATAATGAGGTTTCCTCCCTGTTATTTTCGGTATCGGCGTCGGCAAAGGGATCGTGAAAGCGCGCGAGGATGCGATCGCGCTGCTGCATCAACACGGGATTGGCGTGCAGCAGGCGCGGTCGCGGCTCGGTGACGGTCAGCGTATCGATCACGCGCGTCGGCTTGGGCGAGAGCAGCACGACGCGGTCGGCGAGATCGAGCGCTTCGTCGACATCATGAGTGACGAAGACGATGGTCTTCTTCGTGCGCTGCCAGATATCGATGAGCTCGCGCCGCATCCGAAGCCGTGTGTTGGGATCGAGCGCGGAGAACGGCTCGTCCATCAGGATGATGCGCGGCTCGACCGCCAGTGCCCGAGCCAGCGATACGCGCTGACGCTCGCCGCCCGACAGCATGCGCGGATATTTATGGCCGTCGGCTTCGAGGCCGACGAGCTTCAAGAGATCATCGGCGCGTTGCTCGCGTTGCGCGCGATCGAGACCGGTTTCGCGCAACTCCATGCTGAGGGAAACATTTTCCTTCGCGGTGCGCCACGGCAGCAGCCGCGGGTTCTGGAAAACGAAGGCCATATCGCGCCAGCGCTCGTTCGGCGTGGCGCCGTCGATGGTGACCGAGCCGCTGTCGAAATGGAGAAGGCCTGCCAGCACGCGCAGCGCTGTCGATTTGCCGCAGCCAGACGGGCCCAAGAGGCAGAGCAACTCGCCCTCGCGGATGTCGAGATCGAGACCGGCATAGACCTGCTCGCTGCCGAAGCTGAGGCTAAGGTCGCGGAATTGGATGAGCGGCGAAGTGGTGGGCATGCGGACGGCGGTAAGACAACAAATCGGTGATTATGCAAGGCCCGGGCCGTGAGGCCGGAAGGCGCGGCAGAGTATCGCCGATAAGCCGCGAAAGGACAGGGAAAAATCGCGCATTTCGCGGAGCGCCGTAAACCTCGCCATCGGGTTGCCGGACGGCCCTGACTGCGGGAAAATGGCGCAAAACGTCTGCCGTCGGCACATAGGGAGGAAGTTGAAATGTCGAGCACACCGCTGCTGCTGTCCCGCTACGCCGTCGCCATGGCCGCGGCTCTTCTATCGGTTTCGACCGCTGAGGCTGCGGTTCAGGTCCGCGCCGCTGAATCGGTGCCCGGGCAATTCAGCTTTGTCCCGCTCGATGTCGGCGCGAAGCAGGGAATCTTCGCCAAATACGGCGTCGACGTCACGATCACAAGCTTCACCGGCGATGCCAAGCTGCAAGAAGGCATGGCATCGAACAGCATCGATATCGGTCTCGGTGGCCGCCGGACCATTAAAAACTCAGCGAAAGGCGCACCGGTTCTCGCCGTTGCCGCAACCGCTGGCGCACCGTCGGATATCGCGCTCGCGGTGAAAGCGGATTCGCCGATCAAGACGATCGCCGATCTGCGCGGCAAGCGCGTTGCGGTCAGCACCGTGGGCTCGCTGACCGATTGGCTCGGTCATCAGATTCCGCTCCACGAGGGATGGGGCCCGAGCGGCGTCAATGTCGTTCCGACCGGCGCAGGCTCGGCGATGAGCGCGGCGCTGATGACCGGCTCGATCGATGCCGGCATCACGACGACTGGTGCCGCCCTGGTGATGGAGGAAAAGCACGAGGGCCGCATTCTCGCGACGATGGACAAGTTCGAGCCGCGCTTTATCACCCATGTCATCTTCGCGCGGCGCGATCTGATCGCCCAGCATCCGGAGACGGTCGAGGCATTTCTCAAAGGCTTCTTCGCGTCGATCGCCTTCATGCGCAGCCATAAGGCCGAAAGTGTCAGCATCGCGACCGAGGCACTGCATCAGAGCCGGCAGGTCGTCGAAAAGAGCTATGATCTGCTGATGCCGCAAATGCTGGATGACGGCCAATTCGATCCGGTGGCGCTGAAGACGATCAAATCGTCTTTCATCGACATGAATATCCTCAAATCGCCGCCCAGCGACGACGAAATCCTCACGCGCAAATTTCTGCCGGTGAAGTACTGACATGACAAGCGATCCGCAGGTCGACCTGATCTTTTCGCATTTCACGCCGCGCTATATCGCGACCGGCGTCGACGCCAACGATCTCGATCGGCTGAAAGCGCGTATCGATCGCTGGACCGATTGGTGCCGCTGTTGGAGCGAGTTGGCGGCGATGCACGAGGCGCTGGGACAGGCGGCGGCGGCCAAGCATCGCCGCGTGACGGCGGCCGAAGCCTTTCTCCGGGCTGCGATCTACAACCATTACGGCAAACATCTCTTCGGCGCTCATCCCGAGGAATATCTCGCGACGCATCGCGCCATGATCCGCTGCTACGAAGCGGCGGCGCCGGGACTCGCTATCCCGATGGAACGCGTCGCGATACCGTTCGAGAATGTGCAGCTTGCGGCGTGGCTGCGTATTCCGCGCGGCAGGGCAAAGCCGCCATTGGCGATCATTCTGCCCGGCCTCGATGCGTGCAAAGAGGAACTGCATGCCTGGAGCGACGCCTATCTCGATCGGGGTCTCGCGACGCTGACGCTCGACGGACCGGGGCAGGGTGAAACGGCTTTCGCGATGCCGATCCGTCCGGACTGGGGCCGTGTCATCGGTGCGGTGATCGATGTGCTCGAGCGGCGCGACGATATCGATGCCGGCAAGATCGGTATCGTGGGCCAAAGCCTCGGCGCCATCTATGCGCCGCTAGCGGCGGCTTTCGAGCCGCGGCTCAAAGCTTGCGTCGCCAATTGCGGGCCGTTCAATTTCGGGCCGGTGCTGCCGCAATTACCGGTGGTGTCGCAGGACCTTTTCCGTATCCGCGCGCATCTCAAGACGATCGACGAAGCCTTTGCGCTGGCGCATCGCCTCAACCTCGAGAACGGCGTCGCGGCGCAGATAAAATGTCCGCTGCTCGTTCTCTTCGGCGCTGGCGATCGCATCGTGCCGCCGTCGGAAGGTGAGAAGTTGGCCAAGGCAGCGGGTGGGCCCGTCGATTTCGTCGTTTATGACGAAGGCAACCACGTCTGCTTCAACATCCCCTATAAATTCCGGCCGCTCACCGCCGATTGGATGGCCGAGCAGTTGGCCTGAGCCAACGCTGAGCTCACGAGCGTTACCCGCGCTCCTGCTCGCGCAAGTGAAAATCTTGACAGAAATTCTTTCGGGTTAGTCCAAACGCGCGATAGACGGCGACACGTGAATGTTTAGCCTAATATTTAGCCTGGATGGGTCGATGGCTTGACCCCTAAAGCATTCTGTATCGCGATATTGAGGAGATCTCGCCGTGGACCGCAGACGCAAAATCAGCGATTCCCAAATCCGCACAATTTTCAAATCACCGGAGCCGGCGAAAGCGCTTGGTCGCCGCTTCGGCGTCTCCGAACAAATGGTTTATCTGATCCGCTCGCGAAGGGTGCATAGTCGGATCACGAGGGGCCTGAAGCGTGGCACGGCCATCCGGACCGCTTCGGCAAAGATCGATACCGTCGCGCTCGCAGACGCGATCATCGATCGTCTAATCAGACGCCTACGCTTGAAAGATACAAAACGGTCGGCCCCCGCCACGTCGGGAAAGTCATCGCGCCGCGGCGCTGCAGCCTAAAACACCCGGCTAAATTAGCGTGGTGTTGCTGGCGCTCGATGAGCCCTCCTCGCCAAACCCAGCTCAAGCTTTGAGCCCCGGACGACCGATGCGCAGAAGCTGCTGGCGCAGCGTGACGTTCGCTGCGTTCAGTTCGTCGATGGTCTTGCGCTGCCGGTAATAGAGCCGGGTCGATGCGAATGCGACGAGAAGGAAAAGAACGATCGTCAGCGCGTCGCCGCGGCTCGGTGGCGCAAAGGACCAGACCGGCGGAATGAAGAAGAACCAAGTGACAAAGGTCGCCAGCACGATCGCGCTCAGTCCTGCGCCCGCTCCGCCGATCATCGCGGCCGCCAAGGTGCCAAGCAGGAGCAGCAGGTAAGGCGCTTCCACATGCATCGCGGTCAATGACAAGGCGATCAGCGCGGTGATCGAAATACAGCCAAAGGCCACGATCATTCCGAAGAGCAGATTCTTAGGCATCGCCAATACCCCCAATCAATAACACGCGCCCGCGATCGGCGTGCACGTCTATCCTCATAAGAATTATTGTGGCTTTAGGCGTTCGCTCAACGCCGCCGCGCGTTTTTAGCTGATTTGCACACGCCGCGGCAAGCACCGCCAAAAACCTAGTTATCGTAATCCCTCGTGCTTTCCGCGGGGACGAAGCGGCCATGGTCGCCCAAAAACCCGCACGCGCTATAGTGTTCGCGCGAATAGGAAACAGGGGGAGCGTCACCGATGACCGAGAAACCGCCGGCAGGGTCCAATCAGTCGATCTGGGCAAGCGATGTGATGGCGGCGACGCTGCGCGAGCTTGGATTCCCTTATGTCGCGCTGGTGCCCGGTGCGAGTTACGCCGCACTGCATGACAGCATCGTCAACTTCCTCGGCAATCACGACCCGAAGATCCTGCTCTGCCTGCATGAAGAGCATGCCGCGTTCCTGGGCAGCGGTTATGCGCAAGTGACCGGCGATCCGCTGCTCATCATCGTCCACACCAATGTCGGCCTGATGCATGCCTCGATGGGCATCTTCGACACTTGGTGCGGGCGTCAGCCGATGGTGGTGATCGGCACCACGGCTTTCGATTCCGAGAGACGCACGCCGTGGATCGAATGGATCCATACTTCTGCCGATCAGGCGGGCATGGTGCGCGGCTTCGTCAAATGGGATGACGAGCCGCATTCGCTCGGTGCGGCGATCGATTCCTTCCGCCGCGCGACCTTGCTGGCGCGCGCCGAGCCGCCCGGCCCGACCTTGGTGACCATCGATCGCGGCCTGCAGGAGCAGAAGCTGACCGCCTGGCCTGAAAAGGACAGGGTCGCTCGCTTCCAGCCGCCGCGTCCCGCCGAGCCGGCCGCGGCCGATGTAGCGCGCGCGCTCGAGCTCATCGCCGCGGCACGCCGGCCGATCCTTCTCGCCGGCCGCGTGTCGCGCTCGGAAGAGGCTTGGGCCGAGCGCGTTCGCTTTGCCGAAACGCTGGGCGCGCAGGTCTTCACCTATGCCGATGACGGCGTCGCTTTTCCGATTCCGCATCCGCTGCATGTCGGGCGCTTCGGCATCCGGCCGAACGATGCGATCAAAGCGGAGTTGCGCCGCGCCGATCTGATCATCGAATTGGATTGGGTCGATTTCGGCAGCCTGCTGCGCAATGTTTGGCATGACGGTGAAACGCCGCCGACTATCGTCAGCTGCTCGAACGACCATCTCGCGCATCGCGGCTGGAACAAGGATTACTTCGCCTTCGCACCCGCCGATGTGCGGCTCGGCGCGTCGCCGGATCGTTCGATCGCAGCGCTGCTGAAAGGGCTCGCGAATCATACGCCGGTCGCGACTGCCGTGGCGGCGCGGTCGCTGCCGCGCGTCGAGATTCCGGCATCGGGAAAGATCACGACGCGGATGCTCGCTGCGGTGTTCTACGATGTCATTGCCAATGAGAAAGTCTGCATGCCGGAAATCCCGATCGGCTGGCCGGCGGATATGGTGCGTTGCTCGCATCCGCTCGATCTGCTGGCGGGTGCGTCCGGCGGCGATGTCGGTGCCGGACCCGGTACCGTGATCGGTGCGGCGCTCGGCCTCAAGCATACGAAGAGCGACCGGTTGCCGATCGCGGTGATGGGCGATGGCGATTATCTCATGGGCGTCGGCGCGCTTTGGGTCGCGGCCGCCAATCACATCCCATTCCTGATCGTCGTCTGCAACAACCGCGCTTACGGCAACGACGTTCAGGCGCAGGAACGCACCGCGAAGCTGCGCGGCCGGCCGGTCGAGAACAAATGGATCGGCCAGGCGATCAACGATCCGCCGCCCGATCTCTCGGGCCTCGCGCGCGATTTCGGCGTCGAAGGCGCGGGACCGATCACGGATATCGCCGCGCTGCGCCCCGCCTTGGAGAAAGCCATCGTGCGGCTCAAAGCCGGCGCCGGCTATGTGCTTGACGTGGTCGTCAACGACGAGTGACGGCGGCGCGAATCTTATGACGGCCGGCGAAAGGCTCGACGCACAGCGCGACGATTTCTGGTCGAGCGTCTCTCAGCTGCTGCCGGCGCTGTGGCTGCCGCTCTGCGCCGTCTTCATCTTCGCTTTTGCTTATGCGGTCATCGGGCGGCTGACCTATCCCTATCCGCTCGAATGGCTCGAACCGGACACGCCCGATATCGCCGCGCGCATTCTTGCGGGACTGCCGGTCTATGGCGCGCCGAGCTACGCCTATGTGCCGTCGATGAAGACGCCGCTCTATTACTATATCGTCGCGGCAGTCTCGCCCCTGCTCGGCGACGGCCTGCTCGCTGGACGTGTGGTTTCGATCCTTGCGACCGGCGGCGTCTGCTGGCTCATCTGGCTTTTCATTCGCCGCGAAGGCGGCTCGCGCATTTGGGCCACCTACGGCATCGGGTTTTTTCTCGCGACCTATCCCCTCGCACGTGACTGGTACGACATCGCGCGGCTCGATGCCTTCTTCCTTT
>Ga0134125_10004977_pt1 | contig 15125 bp, 6 predicted proteins | sample KB31751_FD_96464 | JGI IMG/M metagenome (GOLD analysis project Ga0134125, IMG submission 96464) | Terrestrial soil microbial communities with excess Nitrogen fertilizer from Kellogg Biological Station, Michigan, USA - KB3-175-1 | ecosystem: Environmental > Terrestrial > Soil > Unclassified ... | reverse complement strand
TCCGCCACGGACATCGGCGCGCTGCCGGATCGCAGCGTCACTGAAACCCTGTCGCGCATTCCCGGCGTCACCATCGACCATTTCCTCTCGCAAGGCGATCCGGAACACTTCTCTGCCGAAGGCAATGGCGTGCAGGTGCGCGGCCTCACGCAGGTGCGTTCCGAATTGAATGGCGGCGACAGTTTTTCCGCCAACGGCGGGCGCGCCCTCAGCTTCCAGGACGTGCCATCGGAATTGATGTCCGGCGTCGACGTCTACAAGAACCAGACGGCCGAGATGATCGAGGGCGGCCTGGGTGGCACGGTGAACCTGCGCACCTTCATGCCCTTCGACTTCCAGGGCCAGAAGATCGCCGCTTCGGCCAGCGAGAACTACGGCAACTTTGCCGAGAAGTACAAGCCGTCCGCCTCGGTGCTCTACAGCAACCGCTGGCAAACCAGCCTCGGCGAAATGGGTTTCCTCGTCGATGTCGCCGATTCCCGCCTGGCCACGCGTACCGATGGCCTGTTCGTGCGTCCGTTCTTCAAGAACGCGGGCGGCATCTGGGTGCCGCGCGGCGCCGACTGGCGCACCCTGCGCTACGACCGCAAACGCGATGGCGCCTATCTGGCCTTCCAGTGGCGCCCCAACGACGACGTCGACCTTTACGCCACCGCGTTCCAGAGCAAATACCACGAGGTCTGGAACGAGGATGCGATCTTCGTGAGCAACGACCCGACGCAGGTGATGGTGGACGCAAGCCAGCCGAGCGTGGTCAATGGTGGCGTGTTCCAGTCCGGTCGCCTCACGCAGAACGGCGGCGTGCCGATGGGCACCGACATCCAGGCGTCCAACAGCCACTCCAAAACCACGAATTTCTCCACCGGGATGAAGTGGCGGCTGGGCACAAGCACCGAACTCACGAGCTCGTTGCAGTTCGTCAAGGCCACTACAAGCAGCCTGGATTCCACGGTGGCCCTGGGCACCAACGTGCCCTACATCGACGTCGCCCTGAACGGCAACAGCCCGCCGCGCATCGGTGTCGATTCCAGCTTCACCGGGGACCCTGCCAACTACTACTGGGGATTCACCCAGGACCACCAGGACCAGAACTACGCGAAAGAACTGGCCTGGCGTGCCGACATCGACCACAGCTTCGTCGACGGGTTCGTGCAGGGGGTGAAGGCGGGCGTGCGCCTGACCAACCGCTATGCCAACAACATCGATACCGGCTACCACTGGATACCTGTGTTCCAGACCTGGATGCAGGGCTGGGCGATGCCTGCCGGCGCATTACCCGGCTTGGACTTGAACGGCACGGTCAATAGCAACCTGGTGCACCTGGACACGTTCAGCAACTTCTACCGGGGCGGCGCGGGCACGCCGGGTGCGTTCTATGCACCGGTGCTGTCGACTGCGCTGGGCTATCCGGGCAGCTACGCGGCCATCCACGACGCCGCCATTCCGTACTACATCGGTGGCGGCTACAACGTCCCGTACCAGCCCACGCTGCTCGATGCCGCGTACACCAACCTTCAGCACGAAGAGACCTATGCGGCGTACGCCATGCTCGACTTCGGGGTGGATGAGGTCGGCCTGAGCGGGAACATCGGCGTACGCGCGGTGAAGACCAGGAACGCCGCCGATGGCTTTGTGGTGTACCCAAACCAGGCGTTGGCGCCTTATCTGGGCACGGGCCAGTCTTCCCCCATCAATGCGCGCAACGAGTACACCGACGTCCTGCCCAGCTTGAACGTGAAGTGGGAGTTCGCTCCGAACTGGATCACGCGCTTTGCCTTCTCCAAGGCGATTGCGCGGCCGGATTTCAGCCAGATGCAGGCCTATCAGATTCTCAATGCCGGGGTGCTGTCGGGCTATACGCCGCCGGCCGGCACAACCACCCTGCCACTCGACAAGCTGACCTTGACCGGTAGCTCCAACAGCAATCCGTACCTGACGCCGATGAAGGCCAACCAGTTCGATCTGTCGCTGGAGTGGTATTTCGACCAGGACCGCGGCGGCATGGCCTGGGTCAACCTGTTCCACAAGGGGATCAGCGACTATTTCCGCAACGAGTCGCAGTTCGTGGCGTATCCGGGTGTCGACGGCAACAACTACCAGTATCTGATCACCCGTCCGGTGAACGTCGGCAAGGCGACGATCGATGGCGCGGAAATCGGCTGGAACCAGTTCTTCGATTTCCTGCCGGTCAAGGGCTTCGGCATGTCGGTGAACTACACCTACATCCGGAGCAGGACCCATGTGCCGAACGACACCACGGCGGTGCCGATCGATACGGATGGCTCCACCTACGGCAGCCTCCCGGCAGATGGCCTGTCGAGGAACTCCCTCAATGTCGCCGGCTTCTACGAGCACGGTCCGTGGCAGATCCGGCTGGCCTACAACTGGCGCAGTCAGTATCTGCTGTCGATCGGCCCGAATGGCTACAACGGCACCGACAACAACATTCCGTGGAAGCTGCCGGTATTCGCCGATGCCTACGGACAGCTGGACGGTTCGGTCTTCTACGCGTTCAACGAGCACGTGAAGCTCGGCCTGGAAATGAACAACCTCAACAATGCCGAACAGCGCACGATCATGGATCAGAACGCATCCGGCAAGCACGTCACTTCCTGGTACGTGAACGACACCCGTTATGCGCTGACGCTGCGCGTGGCGTTCTGATCGTGCAGTGCCTGGGCAGGCCATGAGGGTTCCGGCATGGGGCAGGGCATCCGGCGTCGGGTGCCTTGCCGGGCGCCTGAAAAACCTCACCACGTTCCGGCATGTGCAGCGCGCAGGCCGGGATGACGACAAGGTGAGAGAGAGTTTCTTCGACATGTTCAGAACCATCGGCGCCATGGCCTGCTCTTTGTTCTTCGCGCTGAGTGTCCACGCCAGCCAACCCGCCGCCACTCCCTACCACTTCACCAACGTACGCATCGGTGGCGGTGGCTATGTCTCCGGTCTGCTCTTTCACCCCTCGGTGCGCGGCCTGTATTACGCGCGCACCGACGTGGGTGGCGCTTATCGCTGGGATCAGGAACACGAACGTTGGCAGCCGCTGACCGACTGGATCGCGGCGAAGGACGCCAACCTGCTCGGCATCGACAGCCTCGCGATCGATCCGTCCGATCCGCAGTGGCTGTATCTCGCCGCGGGCATGTACACCACACCCCAGGCAGGCGATGCCGCGATCCTGCGTTCGCACGACCGGGGGCGCAGCTTCCGGCGCGCGGATCTGCCGTTCAAGCTCGGCGGCAACGAGCTGGGGCGCGGCAACGGCGAGCGGCTGGCGGTGGAACCGAACGACGGCCGCGTGCTGTTCCTCGGCTCGCGCGATGCTGGCTTGTGGCGCAGTGCCGACCATGGCGCGCACTGGGCGAAGGTGGACGGTTTCCCCGCCGTGGCCACCTCGCCATCGTCCAGCGCAAGCAATGCCTGGCGCACGCAACCCATCGGCATCGTGTTCGTGGTGTTCGATCCGGCCAGCGGCCGGCGCGGCCAGCCGACACCGGTGATCTACGCCGGCGTGTCCACCCGGCAGGCCAGCCTGTTCCGTTCCGCCGACGGCGGCCGCAGCTGGAGCGCCGTGCCGGGCCAGCCCGTGGGCCTGCGGCCAAGCCACATGCACCGCGCCAGCGACGGCGACTATTACCTGAGCTACGGCGACGAGCCCGGTCCGGACACCATGGACGACGGCGCCCTCTGGCGCTGGCAGCCGGCCAGCAGCCGTTGGACCGACATCACGCCGATACCCGATCAAAGCCGGCCCGGCCGCGGCAAGCCCGCGGGCTTCGGCTGGGGCGACGTCGCGGTGGCGCCCTCCGATCCGGCGGTGCTGGTTGCCAGCACGCATCATCGCTACACACCGCACGACCTGCTGTTCCGCAGCACCGACCGCGGCGCGCACTGGGTCGAGGTGTTCGCGCATTCGGTGTTCGACCGCCGCGAGGCGCCCTGGACGGTCGAGCACACGCCGCGGACGGTCGAGCACACGCCGCACTGGATGACCACCGTGGCCATCGATCCGTTCGATCCCGGCCACGTGATCTTCGTCACCGGCTACGGCCTGTGGTCCACGCGCGACATGGGCCGGCTCGATGCGGGCGGTGAGGTGCACTGGACGTTCGTGGATCGCGGGCTGGAGGAAACCGTTCCGCTGGGCCTGATCAGCCCGCCGCAGGGCGCGCACCTGCTGAGCGCGCTGGGCGATCTGGATGGCTACCGCCACGACGATCTCGGTGTGGCGCCGCTGCAGTTCCAGGCGCCGCCGCGCTACGCCAACAGCGAAGCCATCGACTACGCGGGGCAGCGGCCGGAGCGGATCGTGCGCAGCGGCTACCTGCGCGAGCCGTTCGGGCCGGCGGTGCGCGCGTCCTGGTCCGATGACGGGGGACGGCGCTGGCAGGCATTCGCCAGCGAACCACCGGAAGGCGAGGGCGCCGGCAGCATCGCGCTGACGGCTGACGGCAGCGGCGTGCTGTGGGCACCGCGCAACGCGAAGCATGTTTGGCTCACGCGCGACTTCGGCCATCACTGGCAGGTGGCGGCGGGCTTGCCGGGCGGCGTGAACGTGCTCGGCGACCGTTTCGATGCGCAGCGTTGCTACGCCTTCGACGCGAAGAGTGGTGCGCTGTTCGTCAGCCACGACGGCGGCGCCAGCTTCGCGCCGCTGGCCGGCGCCTTGGGCGCCGCCGCGCGCGGCCATGACCATGTGCAACTGCAGGCCTCGCCCGATGCGGCTGGCGAACTCTACCTCGCTGCGCGCGACCTGCTGCTGCTGCGCGGCGAAGACGGCGGCAAGCTGCAGGCGACCTTGCCCGGGATCGACGGCGTCGACGCCTTCGGCTTCGGCAAGTCGGCTCCGGGGGGCCACCAGTCCACGCTGTTCGTGGCCGGGCGCCTGGACGGACAGCAGGGGATCTACCGTTCGGACGATGGCGGCCGGCACTGGCGGCGCATCGACGACAACGCCCACCAGTACGGCCGCATCACCCATCTCACTGGCGACCCGCGCGTATTTGGTCGCGTGTATCTGGCCACCAGCGGGCGCGGCATCGTCTATGGCGATCCCGAGGAATCCACTCCATGAAAATGCTTTCTCTCTCTGCGGCGCTGGCGTTGGCTTCGTTGTTGCCGGGCGTCGCACAGGCCACGCTCGACTTGCCGCTGCTGTACTCCCGGGGCGCCGTGTTGCAGCGCGAACGGCCGATCCACGTATGGGGCTGGGACACCCCCGGCACAAAGGTGAGGCTGGATTTCGACGGCAAGCAGGCAAACGCGGTGACCGACGCGCAGGGGCGCTGGCAGGCGACGCTGCCGGCGCATGCGGCCGGTGGACCGTATGTGCTGGAGGTCGACGACGGCCACGAGCAGCGCCGCATCGGCGACGTGCTGGTGGGTGACGTATGGCTGTGTTCCGGCCAGTCGAACATGGAGTTCATGGTGTCGCAGGGGCGCGATGCCGAGGCGGAGCAGGCGCGCGGCGACGATCCGTCCATCCGCCAGTTCAAGATCCCGCACAGCTCTGCCATCAGGCCGCAGCGGCAATTGCAGGGCGGCAACTGGGTGGCGGCAAATCCGTCCACGGTGGGCCAGTTCTCCGCCGTGTGCTGGTTCTTCGCGCGCGACATGCAGGCGCGCACGCACGTGCCGCAGGGGCTCATCAACAGCAGCTGGGGCGGCAGTGCCATCGAGGCATGGACGGACGCGCAGACCGGCCATTTCGACGTGGCGGCGGTGGCGGCGAAGAAGCAGGCCGACGATGCAGCCGATGCGGTGGGGAATGCACGGACCTACAAGCGCATCGCGCGCTGGCCCGCGCTGCACGCCGATGTCAACGCCGCCGATGGCTCGCTGGCCTGGGCGGCAGAAAAACTCGATGTCTCCGACTGGGACAGTCTGCCGGTGCCATCCGACTGGGAACCGGTCGGTTACTACGACATGGACGGCGTCGCGTGGTATCGCAGGCAGTTCACGCTCAGCGCCGCCGAGGCCGCGCAGGGAGTGACGCTGGGCCTGGGCCGCATCGACGATTCCGACCAGAGCTTCGTGAATGGCCATCCGGTGGGCCACATGGATCTCGCGTGGAATACGCCACGCATCTACAAGGTGCCCGCGGCCGACTTGCACGCCGGCAACAACAGCATCGCCGTGCGCGTGGACGATCTTGGCGGCGGTGGCGGCATGGCCGGCAAGCCCGACGAGGTCTACCTGCAACTGGCCGATGGCACGCGTCGCTCGCTGGTGGGCCAGTGGCGTTTCCGCCCCGCCGCGGTGACGGTGGTACCCACCAGCCAGGATCAACTCACGCCGACCCTGCTCTACAACGCGATGCTGCATCCGCTGATCGGCTATCCATTGCGCGGCGTCGTCTGGTACCAGGGCGAAACCAACGCGAGCGCGAGCAATGCGCTGCGCTACCGCGGCCAGTTCAAGGCGCTGATCGAATCCTGGCGCGCGCAGTGGGGACGGCCGGATTTGCCCTTCTTCTGGGTGCAGCTGCCCAATTTCAAAGCGGGCGAGGACACCGCCACGGAAAGTCCGTGGGCCGAGCTGCGCGAGTCGCAGGCCGCCGCCCTGTCGCTGCCGCACACTGGGCAGGCCGTCATCATCGATCTCGGCGAAAGCGACAACATCCATCCCACCGACAAGCAGGACGTCGGCCACCGGCTGGCGCTGGTCGCGCGCCGCGTGACTTTCGGCGACAAGTTGGTCGACGCCGGCCCGCTGTATCGCGGCATGCGCGTGGATGGCAGCCACGCCGTGCTGTCGTTCGACACCCAGGGCGAGCCGTTGGCGGTGCGCGGTGGCGGCCAGGACGTGCATGGTTTCGAGCTGGCCGGCGCGAACGGCCGCTACCACCCTGCGCAAGCGCGCATCGAAGGCACCACCGTGGTGGCGGTGAGCAACGCGGTCGGGCACCCGGCATCGGTGCGCTATGCGTGGAGCGAGGACCCGGTCGCGGCCAATCTCGTCAATCGCGATGGCCTGCCAGCGGCGCCGTTCCGCAGCCGGGAGCGGTAGACGATGAAGCCGCACTCGAACCATCGATTCCGCCGCATGGGCAGGTGGTCGCTGCTGCTCGCTGCGGCAGCCTGCCTCGCCACGGCGTTGCCCGCCATCGCCGCCACTCCGCTGCCGCGCCTGGTCAGCGCCCACGGCCGCCACATGTTGCTGGTGGACGGCCAGCCCTGGCTGATGCTGGGCGCGCAGGTGAACAACTCCAGCGCGTGGCCGGCGATGCTGCCCGAGGTATGGCCGGCGATGGATGCGCTGCACGTGAACACCGTGCAGCTGCCGATCGCCTGGGAGCAGATCGAGCCCAGCGAGGGGCATTTCGATTTCAGCTTCCTCGACACCTTGCTGAGCCAGGCGCGCGAGCATCACGTGCGCCTGGCGCTGTTGTGGTTCGCCACCTGGAAGAACAACGGTCCCGCCTATGCGCCGGCCTGGGTGAAGCTGGACAACAAGCGCTTCCCCCGCGTGCTGAAGAAGGACGGCGACGCGCTTGACTCGCTGTCGCCGTTCGCGGCATCCACGCTGGACGCCGACCGCGCCGCCTTCACGGCCTTGATGAAGCACCTGCGCGCCATCGACGGCGAACGCCATACCGTGATCATGGTGCAGGTGGAAAACGAGTCGGGCACCTACGGTACGGACCGCGACTACTCCACCGCCGGAGACAGGCTGCTGCAATCGCCGGTGCCCGCGGCGGTGCTGGCGAAAACCGGGCGCAAGGCCGGCAGCTGGACGGCCGTGTTCGGCAAGGACGCGGCGGAGTTCTCCTACGCCTGGGCCATCGCGCACTACATCGACCAGGTCGCCGCCGCCGGCAAGGCCGTCTACGACTTGCCGATGTACGCCAATGTCGCGCTGCGCGATCCGTTCCATCCGGGCCCGCCAGGCGGCTACGCCAGCGGCGGTCCCACCGACAACGTGCTCGGCATCTGGCGCGCGGCGGCGCCCGCGCTCGACCTGATCGCACCGGACATCTACCTGCCGGAGTACGCGAAGTACACCGCCGTGCTGGACCGCTACAGCCGCTCCGACAATCCGCTGTTCATTGCCGAAACAGGCAGCGCGGCGCCGTATGCGCGCTACGTGTTCGCGGCGCTGGGGCATGGCGCCATCGGCTTCTCGCCGTTCGGCATGGATTTCACCGGCTACTCCAACTGGCCGCTGGGCGCACGCAAGATCGACGCCGATACGCTCAAGCCTTTCGCGCTGGACTACGAGCTGCTGCGTCCGATTGCCTCGCTGGTCGCCAAGGCCGGCTTCGAGGGCAAGCTGTGGGGTGTATCCGAACCCGAGCAGACGCATACCCAGCAGATCGACCTGGGCGCCTGGCAGGCGCAGGTCGGCTACGGTCTGCCGCAGTTCGGCATGCCCGAGGCCAAGGGCAATCCCACGCCGCAGGGTGGCGTGCTGATCGTGCAGATCGGCCGCGACGAATACCTGGTGGCCGGCTGCCACGCGCGTGTGAGCTTCCAGCCGGCCGGCCGCAACGCTGGCAAACATGCGTTGTTCGAGCGCGTGGAGGAGGGCCGCTACGTCGACGGCCAATGGCAGTTCCTGCGCGTGTGGAACGGCGACCAGACCGACTGGGGCCTCAATCTCACCAGTGAACCGCAGTGGCTGCGCGTGAAGCTGGCCACGTACTGAAGGATGTCTGCATGATCCGCTGGAAAACGCTTTCCGTTGCCTTGCTGCTCGCCGGCGTTGCCCTGCCGGCGCTGGCCTCCGGGCCGCAGCCTGATTCGCCCGCGGTCGAACATCGCGTCGACGAGCTACTGCACAAGCTCACGCTGGAGCAGGAGGTCGCGCTGGTCGGCGGCACCGACGGCTTCGACATCCGCGCGGAACCGTCGATCGGCCTGCCGGCGCTGGCGATGTCGGACGGACCCTACGGCGTGCGCATGGGCGGCAGCTCTACGGCCTACGCCGCCGGCATCGCGCTGGCGGCGAGCTGGGATCCGGCGCTGGCCCAGCGCGTCGGCACGGCGATGGGGCGCGATGCGCGCGCCCGCGGCATCAGCTTCCTGCTCGGGCCAGGCGTGAACATCTACCGCGCGCCGCAGAACGGCCGCAACATGGAGTACTACGGCGAGGATCCGTATCTGGCCGGCCGCACCGCCGTCGGCCTGATCGACGGCATCCAGAGCCAGGGCGTTGTGGCAACGATCAAGCACTTCGCCGCCAACAATGCCGAGTACGACCGTCGCCAGCTCAATTCCGTCATCGCGCCGCGGCCGCTGCACGAGATCTACCTGCGCGCGTTCGAGATGGCGGTGAAGCAAGGCCACGTCGGCGCGGTGATGAGCAGCTACAACCAGCTCGACGGCGAGTACACCGCCGAGAACCGCGAGCTGGTGAGCGGCATCCTCAAGCACGATTGGGGCTTCGACGGCCTCTTCATGTCCGACTGGGGCGCGGTGGACGACGGGCTCAAGGCGTTCAAGGCCGGCCTCGACCTGGAGATGCCTGCAGCCGACAAGATGCAGCCCGCGCTGCTGCTGTCCGGCTTGCGCGACGGTACGCTGTCCAGGGCCGAGCTGGACGACAAGGTGCGGCGCATCCTGCGCACCACGGTGCGCTTCGGCTTGCTCGACCGGCCGCAGCAGGATCTGGCGCAACCGTTGTTCGACCTCGCCAACGACCAGGTGGCGCTGGACTCGGCGCGCGAGTCGCTGGTGCTGCTGAAGAACGCGAACCACGTGCTGCCGCTCGACGCCGGCGCGATCCGCACCATCGCGGTGATCGGCCCCGACGCCTACCCCGGTTATGCCACCGCCGGCGGCAGCTCGCACATCGACACCTTCCGCACTGAAAGCATCCTCGGAGGGATCGTCGACTACCTCGGCCAGCACGTGCGTGTGCTGTACGATCGCGGCCTGCCGTCGCCCGATACGGTGTTCAAGCGCGACGGCTTCGCCGCCACCGACGGCCAGCCCGGCCTGCGCCGCGAGACTTTCGACAATCCCGATTTCCGTGGCACGCCGACCGCGACCGGTGTGGACGCCCACGTCGACCAGTGGAAGCCGGAGCTGTGGACCACGCCGGCCGCGCAGCGCCGCAGCATCCGCTGGAGCGGCCGCTACGTGGCGCCGCATGCGGGGCGCTACCTGTTCCTGACGGCGGCGGCGAGCGCCGACAGCTATACGCTCTACATAGACGGCAAGGCGGTGATCGCGCAGCCCAAGCGCGAGGGCCAGGCACCGCTGTACGCTGCACTGGATCTCAAGGCGGGGCAGGCGGTGCAGGTGCGCCTGGACTACCTGCCGGACGTGGATTACAGCCGGATGGGCCTGGGCGTGGTGCCGGTCGATGAGTTGATCTCGCCGGCCGCCCTGAAGATGGCGGCGATGGCCGATGCCGTGGTAGTGGCAGTGGGTTTCGACCCGACTTCGGAGAGCGAAGCCTACGACCGCACCTTCGCGCTGCCGTGGGGTCAGGAGGCGCTGATCCAGGCGGTGGCGAAGGCGAACCCGAAGACCGTGGTGACGGTGACCTCGGGCGGCGGCTATGCCACGGCGGACTGGCTGGGTCGGGTGCCGGCGCTGCTGCAGAACTGGTATCCGGGGCAGGAGGGCGGCCGCGCGGTGGCCGAGGTGCTGTTCGGTGCGCGCTCGCCGGAAGGCAAGCTGCCGATCAGCTTCGAGCGCCAGCCGCAGGACAACCCCACACACGACTATTACTACGCGCCGCCGCATGCGCCGGGCGCGCACCCCACGGTGCGCTATGGCGAAGGCCTGTTCGTGGGCTACCGCTGGTACACCAGCCACCCCGACAAGCCGCAACCGCTGTTCCCGTTCGGCTACGGCCTGTCGTACACCACGTTCGCGTTCTCCGGTCTCGAGGTGAAGCCGGCGGCGGCGCGCGACGGCGAGCTGGTGCAGGTGTCGTTCGTGGTGCGCAACACGGGCAAGCGCGCGGGCGCGGAAGTCGCGCAGGTCTACGTGAGCGATCCATCGGCCAGCGTCGAGCGGCCGGAACGCGAACTGAAGGCGTTCGAGAAGCTGGGCCTGGCGCCGGGACAGAGCCGGCGCGTCACCCTCACGCTCGACCGGCGCGCGTTCGCCTATTACGACCCCGAACTCAACGACTGGAAGATCGACCCAGGCCGCTTCGTGATCCGCGTGGGCGATGCCTCCGACCACACACCGTTGACCGCCGACCTCACGATGGAGAAAACACCATGAGCCGTGTCCACCTGTCCTTGGCATGCCTGCTTGCCTTCGGCCTCTGCGCCGGTGGTGCACGGGCCGCATCGGCAGTGCCGGCCAGCCACGTCCAACGGCTGGCCGACGGCGCCGCCATCAGCTTCGACGGTTCGCCGCAAAGGCTGCGCTTGCAAGTGGTGTCCGACCGCATCATCCACGTTACCGCGGTGCCGAAGGGTGGCTTCGACCTGCCGCCCAGCCTGATAGCGCTGAAGACCGGCGGCGACGGTCATTTCAACGTGGGCGAGCACGACGGCACGGTGACCCTCGACACGCCGGCGATCGAGGCCCGCGTGTCGCTGCGCGACGGCGCGGTCAGCTTCTATGGCCATGACGGCAAGCCCATCCTGGCCGAGCAGCCGCATGGCCGCAGCTTCACGCCGGTAATGGTGGACGGGAAGTCGTTCTACGCGATCCGGCAGCAGTTCGCCTCGCCATCCGACGAAGCGTTCTACGGACTGGGCCAGCACCAGGAAGGCGTGCTGGACTACAAGGGCAAGGACGTCGAACTGGCCCAGCACAACATGGACATCGGCATTCCGTTCGTCGTGTCTTCGCGCAACTACGGCGTGTTGTGGGACAACAACTCGATCACCCGGTTCGGCGATCCACGTCCCTACCAGCCGATCGACCACGGGCTCAAGCTGTTCGATGCCGACGGCAAGCCCGGCGCCCTCACCGCCAGCTACTCCGTGGACGGCAAGCTGAAGCTGCGCCGCGATGAAGCCGGCGTCGACTACCAGTACCTCGACGACCTGAAGCGCTGGCCCTCTGCGCTGACCGACGCAAAGGGCGTCACCGGCGGCCCGGGCCAGACGGTGGAATGGAAGGGCGCGTTGGCCAGCGACGTGGCCGGCACGCACAAGTTCCGCCTTTACGCCAGCGGCTACTTCAAGCTCTATATCGACGGCAAGCTCGTGCTGGACGACTGGCGGCAGAACTGGAACCCGTGGTATCGCGATTTCACCGTGGCGATGAGGCCCGGCGAGAAGCACGCCATCCGCCTCGAGTGGACGCCGCAGTCCGGCTACATCGCGCTCGACCACCTCGATCCGCTGCCGGCGGCCGAGCAGGGCGAGCTGTCGCTGTACTCCGAGCTGGGACACGCGGTCGATTACTACTTCATCGCCGGCAACAACCTCGACGACGTGATCGCCGGCTACCGCGAGGTCACCGGCAAGTCGGTGATGCTGCCGCGTTGGGCCTACGGCTACTGGCAGAGCCGCGACCACTACGAGACGCAGGAACAATTGCTGGACACCGTGGCGCGTTACCGCCGGCTGGGCCTGCCGCTGGACAACATCGTGCAGGACTGGCGCTACTGGAAGGACGACGCCTGGGGCTCGCACCAGTTCGACGCGACGCGCTACCCCGATCCCAAGGGCATGATCGCCAAGGTGCACGACGAGCACACGCACTTCATGATCTCGGTGTGGCCGAAGTTCTACCCCGCCACGCAGAACTACAAGGAGCTGGCGGCGGGCGGCCACATCTACCAGCGCAACATCGAGGAGGGCGTCAAGGACTGGGTGGGACCGGGCTACCTCAGCTCGTTCTACGACCCGTACTCGGCCGCGGCGCGGAAGATCTACTGGCGGCAGATCCGCGAGAACCTGGGCGACCTCGGCGTCGATGCCTGGTGGCTGGACGCCACCGAGCCGGACATCAACTCCAACACCAGCATCGCCGAGCGCAAACTGCTGATGAGCCCAACGGCGCTGGGCCCGGGTGCGGCGCTCTTCAACAGCTACCCGCTGATGACCACCACCGCGGTGTACCAGGGCAGTCGCCAGTCCTACCCGGACAAGCGGGTGTTCATCCTCACCCGCTCGGCCTTCGCCGGCCAGCAGCGCAACGCCGCCGCGAGCTGGAGCGGTGACGTGGTGGCGCGCTGGAGCAACCTGCGCGACCAGATCTCCGCCGGCATCAACTTCTCGCTGTCGGGCATCCCGAACTGGACCACCGACATCGGCGGCTACGCGATCGAAGACCGCTACATGAAGCCGGACGCGAAGAACCTCGCGGAGTGGCGCGAGCTCAACCTGCGCTGGTTCCAGTTCGGTGCGTTCAGTCCGATTTTCCGCTCGCACGGCCAGGGCGTGCCGCGCGAGATCTACAACATCTCGCCGCCGGGAACGCCGGTGTACGACGCGCTGGCCTGGTACGACCACTTGCGCTACCGGCTGATGCCGTACATCTACACGCTGGCGGCGGACACCTGGTGGCACGACGGCACCATCATGCGCGGCCTGCCGATGGACTTCCCGCACGACGCCAAGGTGCGCAGCATCAATGACGAGTACATGTTCGGGCCGGCCTTCCTCGTCGCGCCGGTGACGCGCTACCAGGCGCGCAATCGCGACGTGTACCTGCCGGCCGGCAGCGACTGGTACGACTTCAACACCGGCAAGCGCTACGCCGGCGGACAGACCGTGCAGGCACCAGCGCCACTAGCGCGCATGCCGCTGTTCGTGCGCGCCGGCGCCATCGTGCCCAGCGGACCGGCGGAGCAGTACACCAACGAAAAGCTCGCCGCGCCGATCACCGTGCTGGTCTACGCCGGCGCCAACGGCCACTTCTCGCTTTACGAGGATGACGGCACCGATTACGGCTACGAGCAAGGCCACTACTCGCGCATCCCGCTGGACTACGACGACGCCACCGGCGTGCTGACCCTCGGCAAGCGCGAGGGTGACGGCAACGGTGCGCCGGTCAGGCGCGAGTTCATCGTGCGTCGCGTCGGCGCGACACATCCAGACCCGTATGCCGCCGGTGCCGGCCACGACGTGCGCATGGATTACGACGGCGGCGAGCGGAAGGTGCGGCTGTGAGCCATGCATGCGTCCGTTGCCTGACGGGTGCGGACCGATGACGCACCTACCACCCACCGCCCCCGACCCGGCAACCCTGGCGGTGGCGCCATGATCGGGCCGATCGTTGTGCGCAACCTGCACGAACAGGTGGTACAGGAGTTGGGGCGTCTGGTCGTCGGCGGCGGGATCGCCGTCGGCGGCCACCTGCCGCGCGAAGAGGTGCTGGCCGGGCGCATGAAGGTGAGTCGCACTGTGCTGCGCGAGGCGATGAAGGTGCTGTCGGCCAAGGGCCTGATCGAATCGCGCCAGCGGACCGGTGCCCGCGTGCGCGACGCCAGGCGCTGGAATCAGTTCGACGCCGACGTGCTGGCCTGGCGCTGTGCCTTGCTGCCCGCAGGGGATTTCGTCGAGAAGCTGCTGGAGATGCGTGAGGCCATCGAACTCGCCGCCGCTGTCGCCGCCGCGCAGCGGCACGGCGACGAACAGCTGAGACGCATCGAGGCCGCATGCGATGCGATGGCCGCGGCGGCCGATCCTGCCACCATGGCCAGCGCGGACCTGGCCTTCCACGAGGCCGTGCTGCACGCCACCGGCAACGAACTGATGATCTCCATGTTCGCGGTGATCGGGAACGCGCTGTCCGCTTGCCGCGCATCCGCCGTGCACACCGCCGGCGATGTCCGGCTTGCGCTGCCGCGGCGCCGGAAGCTGCTGGGCGCGATCCGTCGTCGCCAGCCGGAAGCGGCGCGCCGGGCGATGCAGGAGATGCTGGCCGAGCCGCGCGGCTGAAGCGGCATGAGCGGGTCGGGCGGTACGCCGCATACCGGCCCGTTCGTGCTCGCCGCTGGTGCGCGAGTCGCGCTGCGCGGCTCATGCCAGCGGATTGCCATCGATCGCGCGGTAGCTGAAGTCGCCCAACCGCGCCGTCCCCTTGCCGGCGCAGTAGATGCCGAGCTTCAGGCTCAGGAAATCGCCGAACACGTTGTGGTGGATGCCGGATACTTCCATGCGCAAGGTGTGCAATTGCCAGCTGCGGCCGTCGTCGTGCGAGTACTCGAACGTCACCACGTTGTGGTCGTTGGTGAGGCGCACGCGCACGCGGCGGTTC
>Ga0134125_10004976_pt1 | contig 15127 bp, 15 predicted proteins | sample KB31751_FD_96464 | JGI IMG/M metagenome (GOLD analysis project Ga0134125, IMG submission 96464) | Terrestrial soil microbial communities with excess Nitrogen fertilizer from Kellogg Biological Station, Michigan, USA - KB3-175-1 | ecosystem: Environmental > Terrestrial > Soil > Unclassified ... | reverse complement strand
TCCGCGCGCGGCGCCGCTCGATCGGCATGGAGGTGCATTTCGAGGGCCTCACGGTGCGCGCGCCGCGCTGGGTCGGCTTGCGTGACATCGAGGCCGCGCTCGCCGAGCGTGCGGCGTGGATCGTCCGCTCGCTCGCGGAATGGCGCGCGCGCCGGCGCGACGTGATGCCGCGCGAATGGAAATCCGGCGCGCCGATCGTGTTCCGCGGCGAGCAGTTGTCGCTCGCGGTCTATCCCGCTCGACGAACCGAAATCGCGGCCGATCTGTTCCATGTCACCGTCCGTCACACGCAGGCGCACGACGAGGGACAGATCGCGCACTGCGTGCGCGAGTGGCTGCGCGACCAGGCGTGGGCGCTCGTCGCGGCACGGGTCGCGCATTATGTTCGCCGGGTGAGCGCCGGGCCGGCTTCGGTTCGCCTGTCGAACGCCCGCAGCGAATGGGGAAGCTGCAATGCGAAGGGGGAAATCCGCCTCAATTGGCGGCTCGTACAGCTGCCGCCGCTGCTCGCCGAATACGTGGTCGCGCATGAAGTCGCGCACATCGTCGAGCTCAACCACTCGCGCCGGTTCTGGGCGGTGGTCGAGACGCTGCTGCCCGGGCATTCGGCGCTGCGCCGGGAATTGGACGACTGGACCGCGCTGCTCGCGGCCTAGCGCCCTCGCATGCGATGCCCGCCGTGCGCAAGGATCCTGCTAAGCCTCGAGCGGCGCGGTCAGCTCCGGCATGCGCACATTGACCCGTCCCTGCGTCTTCAGCAGGCGCACAAGCGCCACGGCCAGATCATCGCCGCCGCGCGCATCGCGCCAGCGGCCCTCGACAGCGCGAAAATGGAAGCCGCCGCTTTTCGCGGCGATCCAGAGCTCGCGGTTGGGCACGTGGCGGTTGACGATGATGCGGCTCGCGTCGTCGCATTCGATCGTCAGCACGCCATCCTTGAGCTCCCAGTCGAGGTCGGCGTCGCTCGTTTCGAGCGCGGCGTCGAGCGCCAGCCCGATCCTGTCGAGCGTCGCATCGGCGGCGGCGAGGAAGACGGATTCGTCCATCGTGGCGTGCTAGGATTCGACGGCGATGTTACGTCAATCCGGATGCCCGCGCGTGCTTCACGCCGCGGTCGCGCTCGCGCTGATCGCGAGCGTCGCTGCATGCGGCATCAAGGGTCCGTTGCGGCCGGCGCCGAAAAACGTGCCGCCGATCGCGATGCCTCCGCCGATCGCCAATCCGGCGACGCCGCCGGCGACGACATCGCCCGCGCTTCCCCCGCCGTCAACGCCCCCGTGAACGGATTCGGCTATGTAGCCGGCGAGCTTTGCGCCGAAGGCGTGCCGCTGTCGGTGCTGGCCGAGCGCTACGGCACGCCGTGCTACGTCTATTCGCGCGCGACGCTCGTGCACGCGTTCGAGGCGTTCGACGGCGCGTTCGCCGACGTGCCGCATCTTGTCTGCTACGCAATGAAGGCGAATGCATCGCTGGCGATCCTCGATCTGTTCGCGCAGCTCGGCAGCGGATTCGACATCGTCTCGGGCGGCGAGCTGTCTCGCGTGCTCGCCGCCGGCGGCGATCCGGCAAAGGTCGTGTTCTCCGGCGTCGGAAAGAGCGACCTCGAGATGGAAGCGGCGCTGGCAAGCGGGATCCTGTGCTTCAACGTCGAATCGGCGTCCGAGCTCGACCACCTCGCCGCCGTCGCCGCGCGCATCGGCAAGGTCGCGCCCATCAGCCTTCGCGTCAATCCGGACGTCGATCCGCGCACGCATGCGTACATCGCGACCGGGCGCAAGGAGAGCAAGTTCGGCGTCGCGTCCGGCGACGCGCATGCGCTGTATCGCCGCGCGGCCGACATGCCGTCGATCGCCGTGCGCGGCATCGACATGCATATCGGGTCGCAGATCGGCGAGCTCGCGCCGCACCGCGAAGCGGCACTCCGGCTGCTGTCGCTCGCCGATGCGCTGGCCGCCGACGGCATCGCGCTCGAGCATATTGACTTCGGCGGCGGACTCGGGATTCGCTACCGCGACGAAACGCCGGTCGCCATCGACGACTACGCGCGGATGGTGCGCGAGCTCGTGCGCGGCCGGCGCGAGCGGCTGTTGTTCGAGCCGGGGCGGCGTCTGGTGGGCGAGTCCGGCATCCTGCTGACGCGCGTGCGCATCGTCAAACCGGGCGCTGCGCGGAACTTCGCGATAGTCGACGCGGCGATGAACGACCTGCTGCGCCCGTCGCTGTACGGCGCATGGCACGACGTCGATCCGGTGCGCCCGCGCGGCAGCGGCAAGGCGCGCTTCGACATCGTCGGCCCGATCTGCGAGAGCGGCGACTTTCTCGCGCACGATCGCATGCTCGCGCTCGGCGAAGGCGATCTTCTCGCCGTACGCAGCGCGGGCGCCTACGGGATGTCGATGAGCTCGAACTACAACGCGCGGCCCCGCGCCTGCGAAGTGCTCGTCGACGGCTGTGTCGCGCATCTCATCCGCCGGCGCGAAACGACTGCCGACCTCACCGCGCACGAAACGCGACTGCCGCGAAGAAGCAACGCCTGATGCGCGCGCGAATGCGCGAATGCGCGACGAAACGCGCGCAAGACGGGTGTGCGAATTCGCAACAGTGCCGTTTCGAACCGTTCCGACGTCGTTCGAAATCTTGCAAAAGCTTGAAACGTGGCTACAATGCAGGCAGCAGGTGCCAATGGATTTGTCAAGGGGGTAGGCTCGAATTTGTTCCTTCAACGTGCTTCCCTCCGCGCCGCCGGCGACACCTGCGAGAGAAAGTCCATAACAGTTACATGAACTCAGACAGGAGAAGCAACGATGATGGCTGACATGATGTCGATGATGACGCCGACGGCTCCCGCCGCGGCGCCGAAGAAGAAGGCGAAGAAACGCAAGGCGGCGCCGAAGAAGTCGGCCGCCAAGAAGACGACGAAGCGCAAGGCCCCGAAGAAGCGGGCCGCCAAGAAGGCGACGAAGAAGCGCGCCGCGCCGAAAAAGCGCGCTGCGAAGAAGTCGACCAAGCGCAAGGCGACGAAGAAGCGGGCCGCTCCGAAAAAGCGGGCGGCCAAGCGAGGGGCCAGCAAGAAAAAGGCCGCCCCGCGCCGCAAGACCGGCGCGCGGAAGACCGCCAAGAAGAGAGCCGCGAAGAAGAAATAGCTTCTTCGGCCGGTTCCGTCGCGAGCCTTGCGATGGACAGAAAACGGGCGACGCCATGCGTCGCCCGTTTTGCGTTGGGTCAGCGCGATAATTCGCGAACGTCGAGTGCGCGTGTTACCGAATCCGTTCGGCGAATTATCGCTCTGACCCCAATTACCGCGCCTTGCTTATTGCCGCACGGCCGGCGCCGTGATCGCCTTGCTGTTGCGCGCGCCACCTCCGCCGCCACCGGAAGCGCTGCGTACCGCCACGATGCCGTGACGGCGGCCCTTCGCGGCCTTGACGTTCGCCGCGCGCAGCCGGTGGTGGTCGTCCGCCCCCGCATGCCTGCTTCGTGGCGGCGCGACATCGCTCGTCACCCGCAGCTTGCGGCCGGTGCGTACGGTGTCGCTGGACAGGTGATTCCAGCGCCGGAGGTCCTGCGTCGTCACCCCGTAGCGGCCGCCGATGGCGGTCAGCGTGTCGCCGTGACGTACGGTGTAGAAGAACGTGCGGCCCGCGGGCACGGTGGTGAATACCGCGTTCTCCAGCGATTCGGCCGCTTCCCGCGTCGGCTGCTGCATCGGCACGAGCAGCGCGTAACCGGTCGGCACCGTTTGACGCGGGCCAATGCCGTTGACAGACCGCAACGTCTCGATCGACATGCCGTAGCGAATCGCGATTTGCGGCAGCGTTTCCCCGGCTTTCATCCGGTGCGCCTGCCATGAGACGAGCGGCTGATTGATGAGGTTGAGCTTCGCCGCGAAGATTTCCGCCTTGTCGATCGGCAGCAGAATCGCGTAATCGTCGGCGCCGGAAATGACCGGTCGATTATGCTGCGGATTCAACGCGAGGAATTCGTCCATCGGCAACTCGGCGAGCTCGGCGGCGCGCTTCACATCCATCCGCACCGTCGTGCGCACGACGGTGAAATACGGCGCATCCGGCACGTCGGCCAGCTCGAGTCCGTATTTCTGCGGATTGGCGATGATGTTCTTCACCGCCTGCAGCTTGGGCACGTAATTGCGGGTTTCGTCCGCGACGCGCGTGAGGCTGTCGAAGTCCACGGGCAATCCTCGCGCGCGATTTCGGGCGACGGCGCGCCGGACATTCCCTTCACCCCAGTTGTATGCCGCGAGCGACAGCGGCCAGTCATTGAACTCGGCGTTGAGCTTCTGCAGGTAATCGAGCGCCGAGGTCGTCGCCGCGACCACGTCGCGCCGCGAATCGAACCACCAGTTCTGCGTGAGGCCGAACGTCTTGCCGGTCTGCGGCATGAATTGCCAGATGCCCGATGCGCGGCTCACCGAGAGCGCGTTCGGATTGAACGCGCTCTCGACGATCGGCAGCAGCGCAATCTCGGTTGGCATGCCGCGCGCCTCGACTTCGGTGACGATGTGGTAAAGGTAACGGCGGCTGCGCTCGACCATGCGCGCGACGTAGTCGGGACGCTGTGCATACCACTGCTCCCATTTGTCGACGAGCGGCCCATGAATATCGGGAATGGCGTAACCCCGGACGATGCGATCCCAGAGATCGGTGGTCGGCAAAGGCAGCGGCTCGAGATCGGCGGGCGTTCCGACGAACGGATTGACGAGCACGATCTTGGGTGGGGGAAGCGGGAATTCGATTGCCGCCAGCGGCGTCGACTCGGCAGTCGAAGGTGCGGCGGATTGCGGAGGAACCGGCGTCGCGCAGGCAGCGAGGGCCAGGATCACCGGCAAGATCAGGGTTCGTCGATAGTGCACTCAGGCAGGCGGTTCGTAATACACCGGGTCGCACAAAATTTTGGCGATGGTAGGCCGCATCGTCGTGAGCGTCAACCGCCAAGGCGTTCGGCTGCTTACTGGAAGCCGTCTTTCCAGGTGCGAAGCGCGGCGAAGGACGCCACGGCATCGGCAATCGGATGGCCTGCGTGGGACGCCGCGCGCGACATCACGTCAGGCAGCGAAGCGCGCAGGAACGGATTGGTGGCGCGCTCGGCGCCGATCGTCGACGGCAGCGTCGGCACGCCGCGCTCGCGCTTGTCACGCTCGCGCGCGGTGCGCCCGCGAATGTCATCGCTTGCAGGCTCCACCGTGGCGGCGAAGCGGAGATTCGCGAGCGTGTACTCGTGGCCGCAATAAACGCGAGTATCCGGCGGCAGCGCCGCGAGCTTCGACAGCGACGACCACATTTGCGCGGGCGTACCTTCGAAAAGCCGTCCGCATCCTGCGGCAAACAGCGTATCGCCGCAGAAAAGCAACGGATCGCCTGTCGTGCGGTAGTACGCGATGTGGCCCGCCGTGTGTCCCGGAATGTCGAGCACCGCGAGTGACAGCGCAACGCCCGGCACATCGATGCGGTCGCCTTCGCGAAGCGCGTGCGTGCGTTGCGGTATCGTCTCGTGCGCGGGTCCGAACACCGGGACGTCGTAGCGTGCACGGAGCGCCGGCACCCCACCGACGTGATCCGCATGGTGATGCGTTGCGAGGATTGCCGATAATTCCATCTCGTTCTCGTCGAGCCATGCAAGCACCGGCGCGGCGTCGCCGGGATCGACGACCGCCGCGCAACGGCCGCTGTGCACGGCCCATATGTAGTTGTCCCTGAATGCGGGGATAGGGATAATCGACGTCATGGATCGATCCTCCGATGCCGCGAACAGCCACGCGATGTCATTCTCCGAGTGGCTTGCGACGCCGCTCGGAGCCTACCTCGAGCAGCGCGAGCAGGCGTACTTCGATCGGACAGTCGCCGATATCTTCGGTTTCCACGCGCTGCAGATCGGCTTGCCGGAATGCCCGTTCCTCGACCAAAGCCGCATCGTATCGAAATGGAGCCTCGATTACGACCCGCCGGCCGACATCATCGCCGATCCGCACGGACTGCCGTTCGCGGAGAACACGATCGATCTCATCGTCATGCCCCATGCGCTGGAATTCACCGACGATCCCCACCTGATGCTGCGCGAGGCTTGGCGCGTCATCCGGCCCGAAGGCCAGATCGTCATTTCGGGCTTCAACCCGTTTTCGCTGTTCGGGACGAGACGCTATTTCGGCCGCGGCGCGACGCCGCCGTGGAACGGCAATTTCATCGCGCTGTACCGGTTGAAGGATTGGCTGTCGTTGCTCGGTTTCGACGTCATCGGCGGCCAGTTCGACTGCTACGTCCCGCCGTTTACGCAGGACAAGTGGCTGCGGCGTTTTTCATTCTTCGAGAAGACCGGCGATCGCTGGTGGCCGGTCACCGGCGGCGTTTACTTTCTGCGTGCGACGAAGAAGGTGCTTGGCATGCGCCTGCTCACGCCGGCGTGGGAGCGTCGCGAGCGCCGGAAAAAAGCGCTGGCCCCGGCTGCGGGTGCGCGTGCGGGCGAGAGCCTGACAATTCATCGCCATCGCCAGTGAGCGCCGCAAGCGTGGGGGACCGCGCCGGTGCGGTTGTCATCTACACCGATGGCGCGTGCAAGGGCAACCCCGGGCCGGGCGGCTGGGGCGCGCTGCTGATCTTCGACGGTCGCGAGAAGGAGCTCTACGGCGGCGAGCCTGCGACGACGAACAACCGGATGGAGCTCACCGCCGTCATTCGCGCGCTCGAAGCGCTGAAGCGCGCGTGCGACGTCGATCTCTATCTCGATTCGCAATACGTGAAGCACGGCATCGAAAGCTGGATCCACACGTGGAAGAAGAACGGTTGGCGCACGAGCGATCGCAAGCCGGTCAAGAACGCGGAATTGTGGCGCGAGCTCGACGCGCTGGCCGCGCTGCACCGGATTCGCTGGCATTGGGTGCGCGGCCATGCCGACACGCCCGGCAACCATCGCGCGGACGAGCTCGCGAATCGCGGCATCGGACAGACGAGCGGGCCGCGCGAAGCATGATGCGCATTGGTGTACCTCCCTCACTTGCGGCTTTCGCCGCTACGCTACCCCCCTCCGGCGTCATCCACCCGCGAGCGCGCGCTCGATGCGCCGCGCGAATACCGTCATTTCCCTTTCGGCCTGACGGTCACCTTTCTGGCGGGCGATGACGATCCCGCGACGATAGGCGTCGAGCGCCTCTGCGCGTCGCCCGGCCTGATCGAGCGTCTTCGCGTAAAGCTTCCAGGCAGCGGTGTACGTGGGATCGAGCGCGACGGCTTCGGCGAGCGCGCCGATCGCGGCCGGCCACTCGTTCGCCTTCGCATATTCGTTGCCGATCGAATAGCGGAGCAGCGCGCTGTCCTTGCCCGACGCCAGCATCCGCTCGAAACTGCGCAGCGCGGCGCTCTTCGCCGGACGATCGGACTCGGCAGACCCGTTCCCATTCATCGCGCAGCTTCTCCTACCGGCGGATCAACTCGCCGCTTTCGCAATCGATGCGCCGCAGCGGATAGATGACCTTCTTGTCGGCGCTGTTCAGCGGTCCTTCGATCGTCTCGTAGAGCCACCCGCCGGTGCCCCGACGATAGATGAGCCGCGCCGGGAATGCATCGGCGGTATTGGCGAACGTGAAGATCGTGTCCTTGTCGTCGGTCGTCGTACTCGCGAGCTTGAACGACACCGCCTTGCGATCGCCCGAGAATTGCGTGAAGTAGATGCCGTCGGCGCGCGCTTCGAGCTGCAGGAATTCGTAGTCCTCCATGCGCCCGCGCAATGCCAGCTGACCGGCGCCGATCAGCATTCCCCCGCGCGCCGGCATCCATTGTTCGCGGAACTCGCGCTGGTTCACGTCGCCCCGCCAGCAGCCCTCGAGCCATGCAAGCGGCGCGAGCGGACCGGTACCGGGCGGTGCAGGAGCCGCAGCGCCTGCACTTTCCTCAGGCGGCGGCGCGTTCGCAGGCTGCGCGGCGGGCGGCGCCGCAGGCGCGGATGATGCCGGCAGCGGCGGTTGCGATTGGCAAGCCGCCACCAGGCAAACGACGCCCGCGAAACATGCGCCGCGCATCGCCATGGCGATCGGGGAGATATTCATTGCGTGCGCGCGAGCGGCAGGTTCATCAGCAGGTTTTGCGGCTTCATACGCAGCCGATTGCGCTCGTCCATCGCCATCGCGAGCCAGACGGGATGCCCGGCAATGGCCGCCCGCATGTCGGCCGGATTTTCGAAATCGAGCCGGAACAGGCACAGGAGCCGATGCATCCTCGCATCGTCGATCGGCTGTCGATTGTAAAGGTCGTTCAGGATGCCGCTCGCCTCGGCATCGAGCCCGACGTGCCAGCGCCAGTGCGCGTCGTCGATTTCCCGCTCGATGCGAATGGCTGCCCTCACGCCGAGGAAATGCGCAATCCATGCTTCCATGACCCGCAACAGCGCCGTGAGAATGCGCCCGCCGCGATTGAGGCTTACCGAGAAATCGTGACGTTCGTCACGTTCCCAGTATGCCGCGGCATTTTCGCCGCCGAGCACATCCAGGTCGACCGTTCGCAACGGCATCCGGTTCCGTGCGAGCAATTCGCCGAGCGAGCCGAACGCACCGCCTTCCGCGTACGTCTCGACGGTCAGCTCGTCGGCGGCCATCACGGCACCATCGTCGGTGACGGCGATCTTCTGCGTCCGGAACAGCATCTCGGCCGCGCGCGCGGCCAGCGGATCGGCATCCTCGCCGAGGACGTGCCGAAGCAGGATCTGCGTCAGTTGCGCGACGAACAGCGGCGGCACGTCCACGCCTTCGCCGCGGAAGAGTCCGAGGTACGCGGCTTCCAGCGAATCGGCGGACACGAGACGCTGTCGAAAGCGCAGCCAGATGGCATAGTTTTCGTGCGCATCGGGATCCTCGATCGCGTCGAGTTCCGCTCGCGACACGTCGCGGCGGGGACTGGCGAACAATGCGTCGTGCAGGGCGAGCTCGATCGGGCCGGACTGCGTCACCGGCGCCAGCTCGGGGCGCGCGAGCAAGCTGCGCAGGAAGTCATCGGTCACCTGCAGCGTACCGTCCGGGCCGCGCGCGAGCAGCCGGTAACCGCAGCTTCGCCAGAAATCAGGCACCGCCGTGCATTGCCTTCCCGAGGTCCGCTTGCCGGATGCCCGCCGATCCCGTCGTTACGATTCAGAACGTATACGTGAGCTGCGCCGAAAAGATCGTGACGCTCGCGTCGTAATTACCCTTGATGAGGCCGTTCGCCGCCGTCGACCCCGCGTTCTGCAGGATATCGGGGCTTTTCACCGGAATGTAGACGAAGCCGCCGTCGAGCGCGAGGTTGCGGTTGAACCGGTACTGCGCGCCGACGGCGATCCAGACGCGGTCGCCGTCAGGCAGCCGCGGCGTGCGATCGGCGTTGGTGACCGGCGTCTGGTCCCACGCGAGTCCACCGCGAAAACTCCACGCGTCGCTCCAGTGGTACGTCGCGCCGACCGACACTCGCCAGGCATTGTCGAAATTCTCCGGCGTATTAATGAGCAGCGCACCGGTCGTGCGGACGAAGCGCAGTTCCTTGAACACCGACCAGCGCGTGTACTGCACGTCGCCCATCAGGTCCCAGCGGTCGTTCAGCCTGTGAAAGATCGACAGGTTCGCGATATCCGGCAGCTCGATGTCCGCGTTGACGCCGCCGTTGGCGAGCGCGCCGTTGACATTCGCCGCGAGCAATCCGATGACCGGCGCAATCGGAGCGGGCACCACCGGCAATCCGGGAGCATCGAACGTGGCATTAGCGGCGATGTTGTACTTGATCGACGAGCGATACTGCCCGCCAATGCGCGTCTGCGGCGTGGCGTCCCACAGGAAGCCGACGTTCCATCCCCACGCGCTGTCGTCGCCTTCGAGCTTCGCCTTCGCCTCGAGACCGGGCGTAAGCCCGATGATCTGCGGCACGAGCGATGCCGGAGTGAGCCCACTCGCCGCCGCCTGACCCGCCGCCTGCGCGAGCGGAGCACTGTAATTCACGCGGCTCGTGAGCTCGGCATCGATGCGCTGCCAGCTCACGCCGGCGCCCACGGAGAAAGTATCGTTGACGCGCCAGGAGACCGAAGGATTGACGTTGATCGTCCTGATGTCGGACTTCACGGCCTGGAAGCGGCCGATCCAGTTGTCGTCGTATTCGGTGACGAGCCCGAAGGGCGCGTTGATGCCGACCCCCACGCTCCATTGCCGATCGATCGGCACCGCGACATAAAGGTTCGGAACGACGTTGAGGCTGCCCGCATCGCCGCCCGTTCCGCCGAGCGGCTGGAATGCTGCGGGCACCGATCCGTCGTCGTGAAACTTGAATGACGGCGTGATCAGGTGGACCGCCAGCGAGACTTCCGGCGACGCGAGCCGCGACATGCCGGCCGGGTTCGACCAGACCGTGCTCGCGTCCTCCGCTGCGGCAGCGCCGCCGGCGAAGGCATTGCCCATGGCGCTTCCGGAATTTTCCTGCAGTGCGAATCCGGCGCCCGACGCGTATCCGCCTGCCGACATCACCGCAATGCCGATCAACGCGGCGGCAACGCGCGCGCGCCTGATGAATCGCGATTGCATTTTGTGAAGCCTCCCTGTTGTTCGACGACGCGAAAATCCGGTGACCAACGAGCTTCGTTCCCCTTTCGCATGCATGATGCCGACGTCGGTTCGACTATACACGCCGGTCTCACGTAACACCGTCGCGCGCGGTCCGTCGATACCCCCGCGACTCCAGACTGTGGCGCAGCCAACACAGCGTGGCTTCAGCTGCCCTTGGACAACTCCGGCGGCAACTCGCGCGGCCTGCGATCGGGACCGACCGCGACGTACGTGAGGCTTGCCTCGGTGACCTTGACGGTGATCTCTTCGTCCGGATTGCGCTGCGCATAAACCTCGACGGACACCGTGATCGACGTGCGGCCCGTTTTCTCGATCGTCGCGAAAAACGATACGAGGTCGCCGATCAGCACCGGCTGCTTGAACAGGAACGAGTTCACGGCGACCGTCGCGACGCGTCCGCGCGCGCGGCGCGACGCGGGTATCGATCCGGCGAGATCGACCTGCGACATGATCCAGCCGCCGAAAATGTCGCCGTGGAAATTCGCGTCGGCGGGCATCGGCGTGACGCGCAACGCCGGCATGCCGGGAGGCAGTTGAACTCCGGTCATGGAACCCCCACGCCTGCGGCTGTCGTCACCGGGCGGTACATCAGGTCCTGGGACGGCCAGGAGACGCTTGTATGATCCCCCCACGCTTGCGGCTGCGCCGCTGCGCTGCCCCCGGTGGGGGAGCTATTCGCGCCTTGGGGCGGCCCGGCGGCGCTCATGCTGTTTTCGCCTCCTCGCGCAACTCGCGACGCAGGATTTTCCCGACGTTCGACTTCGGCAGCTCGCTTCGAAACTCGACCTCGCGCGGACACTTGTAGCCGGCAAGCTGCGCGCGGCAATGCGCGATCAGCTGCTGCGCCTTCAACTGCTCGTCGCGGCGCACGACGTAAAGCTTCACCGCCTCGCCGGACTTGCGGTCGGGCACGCCGACGACCGCGCATTCGACGACGCCCTCGTGCATCATGACGACGTTTTCGATCTCGTTCGGATAGACGTTGAATCCCGACACGTTGATCATGTCCTTCTTGCGGTCGACGATCCTGATGTAGCCGCGCGCGTCCATCGTACCGATGTCGCCGGTTTTGAAATAGCCGTCGGCGGTCATCGCGTGCGCCGTTTCCGCCGGGCGCTGCCAATATCCCGCCATGACCTGCGGTCCCCTGATGCAGATCTCGCCCGGCTGGTCCGTCGGCACGTCGTTCCCTTCGTCGTCGCGTAACACGACGTCGGTCGACGGAATCGGCAAGCCGATCGACCCATTGTATTCGGCGCCGTCGAACGGATTGATTGTCGCGGCCGGCGACGTCTCCGTGAGCCCGTACGCTTCCACCAGCGGGACGCCGGTCACCGTCTTCCAGCGTCTGGCCACAGCCTCCTGAACGGCCATTCCGCCCCCGAGCGCCAGGCGAAACGATGCGAAATCCACGCTGCGGAGCCTGGGATGGTTGAGGAGCGCGTTGAACAGCGTGTTGACGCCGGTCATCGCCGTGAAGCGGTAGCGGCGCATTTCCTTGATGAACCCGGCAATGTCGCGCGGATTGGTGATCATCACGTTCTCGCCGCCGATCGACATGAAGACGAGGCAGTTCGCCGTCAGCGAAAAGATGTGATACAGCGGCAGCGGCGTCAGGATCACCTCGCGCCGGTTCTCGTCGAGAACCGGCCGCAGCCACGCGCGCGCCTGCAGCATGTTCGCGACCAGGTTCCGGTGCACGAGCATCGCGGCCTTCGCGACACCGGTGGTGCCGCCCGTGTATTGCAGGAATGCGAGATCGTCGTGGCCGATCGGGATGCGCGACAGCGAGCGCTTGCGGCCCTGCTTCATCGCATCGGTGAACCGGATCGCGCCCGGCAGCGACCACTCCGGTATCGCGCGCTTCACGCGGCGCAGCACGAGATCCACGATGCGTCCCTTGATCGCCAGCAGCTCGCCGATCGACGTGACGACGATCCGGCGAATCTTCGTACGCGCGACGACCTGCTGCAGCGTCTGCGCGAAATTCTCGACGACGACGATCACTTCCGCGCCCGAGTCGACGAGCTGGTGCTCGAGCTCGCGCGGCGTGTAGAGCGGATTCACGTTCACGACTGCGCAGCCCGCGCGCAGCGTTCCGAAGATGCAGATCGGGTATTGCAGGACGTTGGGCATCATCAGTGCAACACGCGTCCCTTTCGTGCAGCCGATGCCCTGCAGCCATGCGCCGAACGTCGACGACAGCGCGTCCAGATCGGCGAACGTGATCGTGCGCCCCATGCACGAGAACGCCGGCCGCGTGGCGAACGCGCGGCAGCACTCCTCGAACATTTCCCGCACCGACGCGTATTGGTCGACGTCGATCTCCGCCGGAACGCCGGCAGGATAGTGCTCGAGCCAGATCCGGTCCACGGCTGCCTCCCGGGCTTGCATCGATCAGTTGCCTGCGCCTGTCAACGCTGACCGCGCATCGTGCAGCGGGCCGCCGCGAAACGGCGCGAACCCCGCGCCGAAGATCGCGCCGGCGTCGACCAGATCGGCATCGGCGACGACACCGTCGGCGAGCGCCGCTTTCGCTTCGGCGACGAGCGGATCGATGAGCGTTCGCGCGAGATCGGCCGGAACCGATGCGGCCGCCATCTTCCGTGCCCGGCCGTTCACCCACGCGTAGTAGCCTTGGCCGGTCTTCCTGCCGAGCTCGCCTGCGGCGACGTGCCCGGCGAGCGTGCGCGGCGCTTCGCCTTCGCTCGCCAGCATCCGGCCGACGGCAAGACAGATGTCGAGGCCGACCGAATCGGCGAGCTCGATCGGCCCCATCGGCATGCCGAACGCGACCGCCGCTTCGTCCACTGTTTCCGGCGCCATGCCTTCGTCGATGCAGCGCATTGCCGTCATCAGATACGGCGCGAGCACGCGGTTGACGAGAAATCCCGGCGCGCTTTTCACCGGCAGCGGCAGCTTGTCGATTGCGCGCACGAACGCCGCGCCGCGCGCGACCAGCGCAGGATCGCTGTCGCGGCCGGCGACGACTTCGACGAGCAGCATCCGCGCGACCGGATTGAAGAAGTGCAGGCCGATGAGCCGCGCGGGATCGGCGAGCGCGCCGGCGATCGCCTCGAGCGGAATCGCCGACGTGTTCGTGGCGAGCAGCGCTTCCGGCCGCGCGCGCGCCTCGACGCCGGCGAAAAGCGCGCGCTTGGCATCGACGTCCTCGAAGATCGCTTCGATGATCACGTCGGCGTGCGCAATGCCGTCACCCGCGACGTCGGGAATCAGGCGATCGAGTGCGTCGCGCGTGCGGCGCGGATCGCGCAGCCGCTCGACGAAAAGGGCCGCGGCGCGCTTCATCGCGGGACCGAGACGAGCGGCATCCTGGTCCTGCAGCGTCACCGTGAGGCCGCGCAGCGCGCACCACGCGGCGATGTCGCCACCCATCGTGCCGGCGCCGACGACGTGCACGCGCGACGCCGGCTGCGCCGCGGGCTTGCCGAGCGCCTTCAGGCGTTCCTGCAGATGGAACACGCGAACGAGATTGGCGGCAGTGGGTGTCGCCAGCAACCCGCCGATCGATGCAGCGTCGCCGGCGGCGGGCGCCAGCGCATCGCCGTCGAAGCGCTCCCACAGATCGATGATCACGTAGGGTGCGGGGTAATGCTCGCGCCGCGCGCGTTTCGCGACCCGCTTGCGCGCGTTCGCCGCGACGATCCGCCGCCCGGGCGACGAGAGCGTCAGCGACAGCGGAAAAGGCAATGCGCGCGGCGATGGCATTGCGAGCAGCACGCCGCGCGCGGCGTTCTCCATGATTCTTGGCGGCACGCATTCATCGGCCAGGCCGAGACGCTTCGCCTTGCGCGCATCGACCGTCTTTCCGGTCAACAGCAGGTCGAGCGCGGCCGGCGCGCCGATCAGCTTCGGCAGCCGCTTGATGCCGCCCCATCCGGGAACGATGCCGAGCATCACTTCGGGGAGGCCAAGACGCGTCGACGGCTCGTCGACGACGACGCGATAGCGGCAGGCGAGCGCCAACTCGAGGCCGCCGCCAAGGCAGAATCCGCGGATCAGCGCGAGCGTCGGGTAGCCCACCTTCGCGAGCCGGTCGAAGGTGGTCGCGCCGCGCTCGACGAGCGCGCGCGCGACGGTCGCGTCGCCGACGTCGCCGAATTCGTCGATGTCGGCGCCGGCAATGAAACCGTTCGCCTTGCCCGACCGGATGACGAGTCCCATCGGTGGCTCCTTGTCGATCTGATCGAGCGCTTCGTTCAACTCGGTCAGCGCGGCCTTCGACAGCGTGTTCGTCGCGGTGCCGGCCTTGTCGAACGTGAGGTATGCGAGCCCGTCCGCGTCCCGCGCAAGTAGCCAGTGCTCCATCAAACGCGCTCGACGAGCATCGCGCCGCCCTGGCCGCCGCCAATGCAGATTGCCGCGATACCGCGGCGGCCGCCACGGCGCTCCAGGACGCCGAGCAGGTGCAGCACGATGCGTGCACCCGATGCGCCAACCGGATGTCCCAACGCGATCGCGCCGCCGTCGACGTTGAGCCTGTCCGTGTCGATGCTGCCGAGCGCGCCCGGCAGGCGCAACTCG
>Ga0134125_10004971_pt1 | contig 15133 bp, 15 predicted proteins | sample KB31751_FD_96464 | JGI IMG/M metagenome (GOLD analysis project Ga0134125, IMG submission 96464) | Terrestrial soil microbial communities with excess Nitrogen fertilizer from Kellogg Biological Station, Michigan, USA - KB3-175-1 | ecosystem: Environmental > Terrestrial > Soil > Unclassified ... | reverse complement strand
CGGGAGATCCTTCGCGCAAAAGAAGCGCTTCAGGATGACAATCCTTTCAATTTGAGACGCGGGCTAGCTAGACGGTGGCTTTGCGCAGTTCCCCGCTGCCATTCACGGTCTTGATATCGAGCGGTCGCCCTCCACTGCCGATGGTCCCGTGGACGGAATGGCGTCCGATGCTGCCTTGCACTGTGAGCGGGAAGTCAGAGTCGAGATGGCCATTCACGCTCTTGAAGTCAACTTCGGCGTTTGCGTTCGCGGGAAGCTGCAGCTTGATGCTGCCATTCACGCTCTTGAATTCGAGATCGCCCGACCAGTCCGCGCGACCAAGCGCGGCATCAATCGATCCGTTTACCGTATTCGCCGAAGCCCAGCTCGACGTTGAAATGTGGATGCTCCCGTTCACGCTGGTCGCTTCTACGTAGCGGCCCATCGACTCGGCATTCACTTCGCCGTTCACGTTTTTGCCGGTAAAGCGCACGTTGCGCGGCATATGAATGGTGAAGTCCACGCGGGCGTTATTGTGGTTGTTCCCAAAATGGGAGCCGGAATCGCAGTTCTCGGAATTGAAGAACCCGGGATAAACAGCGCAAATCATCACGCCGTCGTTCAATTTGACGACATGGATCTTAACGTCCTCGGCGCCGGAGCCGCTCTTCCTGGCTGAAACCTCGACCTGATCGCTGCTCGACGACCCGTTGGCGTCGATGTTGCCGTTGATGTCTTTAATCACCAGCACCTGGTCGGGCGCGAGCTTTCCAGTCCAGTGGAATTCGCGACCATTATCCGTGCCTTGGTCCTGGGCCACCGCCAGACCGGTTACCGCAACTAGTGCTACAGCGATACGCAAAGAGCGAAGAAGTGGGCTCTTCATCAATTGAATCCTCCCGTCAGAAGACGTTTACGCGGAACTAATGTTAGCGGTTCCCGTCTTGCGGAATTTTCACCACGGAGACACGGAGTCACGGAGAAAGTCTTAGAAACTGAAGACCAAAAACGTTTTCTCTGTGCCTCCGTGGCTCCGTGGTGAAATAGCCTATTTACAATGGCTTACAGCAGGTCATTGTACCGATTCGGCTGCCCGATACGGCTAAGGTAATCTTCCTATCTATCCCTCCCGGCAGCTAGAGTCTTTGTCATGGCAACGTTCCCGAAAGTTCATCCCTCAGTTCGAGCTCCAAGGACGACCTTCCCCAATCCCGAACCCGCCGATTTTCGCGTCGAAGACAAGCTGGTGAAAGGCACCCTGCGCCGGCTTTCAATGACCGGCGGCTGTGCGCTACTGGCTTCAACCGTTAAGAGCGGCACGCTGGCTGAGATCGCCATCCCCACGCCTATTGGCCCAGTCGTAGGGCTGATCGAGTTTGTCGGCAGGGGAGTGCAACGGCACACAAACTCGGAATTCGGCTTCCGCTTCGTCGCCTTCGACGACGAGCACCACGAACGCCTCAGCAAGGCTCTACATCAGTTCGGATGATCTGAGCCTTAGTTTTCACTACGGAGACACAGAGTCACGGAGGTTTATTTCTGTCATTCCGAACGCCCGATTTTGGCGGAGGAATCCCTATCAAATCTACGCTGGCTTCCGGTGGACTAACGTAAGCTGCCCTTTCCGAAGGCAACATGGATCGTGACTGTAGGGATTCCTCACCGCAAAACCAGCGGTTCGGAATGACAGACAAAATGTCATTCCTCCGTGTCTCAGTGTCTCCGTGGTGAAAGGATTTCTCCTACTGCTGCTTGTGCCTTCCGAACGAGAACCGCCGCCCGACGATGCATTTCACGATCAGGTGGTCGGTGGAGCGCGTCACGCCGACTCCCACGCCGAAGTTGAATTCCCATTTTGGTGAGACGTTCAGGTCGATTGACGGAAAGAAATCCTGCTGCTGCTCGTGGAAGGCGTCGAATCCTGTGAGATTCCCGTACGCTCCGTAATACTCGAGTCCGGCGGCGATCTTCTTGGTCAGGTCATAGCTGAACTTGAAGTTCGGAGAGAATTCGACTCCCTGGCTCACGCTCGGGCCATGCCATGAACGCTCCAGCGTCGGATTGAACGACAAGTACCAGGGGCCAAGCTGCTTATCGACGATTGGACGAATCTCCCACGTCCACGTATCCGGCGAGAAGCGCGCGCGTTGATATCCGATCTCGTTGGACAAGCTCACGCCAACCGGCCAATGCCAGCTCTCCGGCACGCGCACGCGGGGGCGAATGTGATCACCCACCCATTCGTATCCGAAGTTGCGATGCGCGCTGGTAAAGATGTAGAGCCCGGTTTCAAACCAGTTGGTAAAGCCTTGCGTGATCTCCACCGTCTCATGGACTGCGCCGGTGGTCGGCTCGGTTCCGTCTGCGGCAAAGCGCCTGCCTGGAGCTGCCTTCGTGCCGGAAACCGTGTAATTGCTGTGCAATTCGACCATAGTGTTGCCGGGCGGGACCATGTCGGAGCCATACACCTGGATTTCGTAGTTGCCTTGTGCGTGCACGAGCAAGGGAACGAAGCAACAGGCAATAAGCAATAGGCGATTGGCGATCAGAGCATGGCGGAGCGGACGTGGCAGGACGGCGCTGAAGTTTCTAAGAATTGTTTTCCCAGACCAGGAGCGCATATCAGAGCACATCCAGCATACGCAGGCTGTCTGCGATTGACTATTGCGTTGCGCGAATAGCAGCCGCCGGCGGTTCTGTCTTAGTCATTCCCGGGCGAGGCCGAGCGTCGCAACTGCAGGCTCCGGCATATCGTCAAAGCGAAGCTCGGGGAGCTCAGAGGACGGTTCGCGCTTTTGTGCGCGGAACAGAATGACGGCGAGGAAGCCGATGGCCAGCGCCGCGCGAACCGGATTCGCTGCTCCAATCGCCTCGAACGCTGTGAGGATCGTCGTCAATCCAAAGACTGTGAGCCAGTAAATGATGCCGGTGTGGAGGATATTGCGTTTTCCCGGCAGGTAGGAGCACGTGAGCGGAATCGTGTCGGTATTGCTGAGCTCGCGCTCGATGATGATCAGCGCGATCAGCGCAGCGAAACAAACGCCGTACACTGCCTTCCAGGGAATCAATACGAGAAGAAGGAAAGGAAGCGTAGTGATGATGGCCGGCAGCAGCGCGAATCCGAAATAGATCAGCCGCAACGCACGCTCGCGTTCAACGTTGGCGTCTTGCGATGTGAGGCGGAACAGCCAGTTCGCCCGCAGATCGACAGGAATGCGAAATGCATAACGGAGTCCTGTGTATAGGAAAAAGAACAACAGCAGAGGTAGAGCGAAGGCTGCGTCGAGAGCGGCGCCACGTTGAATGGGACCGCGATTCATCGCGCCGCTCAGAATCAATCCAATCCCGCTCTCGATCAAGAGTGCGCAACCCACTCCGGCGTACACCAAGCGGATCATCCGATGTTGCTTAAGCCGCTCCAGCGAGCGCAGCGCGAAAAGCAGAATCGCAGACTCCCGCGGATCGCGAGCGATGAATTCGGCAACTCGTTCCACGAGATGAATTCTCGACCCTCGCAGCTTCACTTCTGATTCGAAGATGCGCTTCGCATAACGTCGATGGAATAAAACGCTGACCAGAATTGTCGCCGCAATGGCGGCAATCATCGCCTCGATTCCTCGAAGCGCGAGAACAGAATCGCCGCGACTAGCTTTGCCTATCAGCTTTTCATACAAAGCCAGGTACCACAGTGGCGGAGCATAACCGCTCCAGGCTGGTCGCCAATCTACCCAGTGCACCGCATTGGGCAGATCGACCGCCCACGGAATTGCGCACAGCACCGCGACCAGCAGAAGCGATTGCACTGAAGCCGAAGCGCGTGCGTACCAGCGCAGCGGGAGAACATTCATCAGCACCGTTTGCAGCAGCGCCAACACAAAAAGAACGAAGACTCCCGCACAAAATGCCGCCGCGAATTCAGCGAAGGTCTCCAGCCATGATGGAGCCAGATCGTGAGCCCCGGAGATTACCGATGCAAACGAAACCGCGCAAGGAACATTGAGCAGCGCAATCACAAGCACGACCAACGCGCACAGCGTCGTCAGCTTCGCGAAATAGATGTGTGACAGCTTCAGCGGAAGCGCACGCAGGATCAGATAGTCCTGGCGGCTCGGGAAGAGCGAATCCCACCGGAAGGTGGCCAGCGCGGCGATTCCCAAAATGGTCATTACGATGAAGAAGAGCTGGTCGGCATAGATGGCTCGGCGATAGAGATCGGCGTTCGGTCCGAGCGAGAGAAATTCGTATTTCTTGTAGTACAGCTTGGGAACGATGAATCCAATGGAAGCAATCGCCGCCAGGCAGGTGATCACAACTCTGCGCAGATCGTCAGGCGAAGTGATCAGTTCGCTCTCGAATAGCTGACGCGTGTAGTGGCGGTGCAATTCGAACAGCGGTCCGTGTGTGGCTTCGAGCCATTCTCTGGCTCGGCGTCGAAGCGGCATAGTTAGGCTCGCATTACCGCAATCATTTGCGATGCCACGGCGCTCACGTCCTCCTGCATCACCAACTGCGCGAAGACATCTTCGAGCGATGTAGATGCGCGAAGATCTCGCAGCCGTGCAACAGAGTCGTAGGCCAGCACACGTCCGCGGTGGAGGATCACAACCTCCGAGCAGACCTTCTCCACAACCTCCAAAACGTGCGAGCTGTAGAGAATCATCTTGCCTTCGTTCGCAAGCGCCTGCAGCAGAGAACGAAAGACGAGCGCGGCAGTTACATCGAGTCCGGAAAACGGTTCGTCGAGAATGAGCACTTCTGGATCGTGCAGCAGCGCGGCCGATAGCAGCACCTTCTGCCGCATGCCTTTCGAGTACGAGGACATCTGCGTGTCACGAAATTCGGCGAGGCCGAATAATTCGAGCATCGCCTCGATCTTTCGCTCGAGCACCGACTTTTCCATTCCGCGCAGGCGTCCGGCAAGCTGGAGGTACTCGCGCCCGGTGAGGTGGGCATACAGATACGGCTCTTCCGGAACGTATCCGAAATGGCGGCTGAACCAGAGCCGGTTCTTGAGAACGTTCTCGCCGCGAAAGAAGATCTCCCCGTCCGAAGGTTCAATCAGGCCGGTGAGCATCTTTACTGTCGTGCTCTTGCCGGAACCATTAGGTCCGAGATATCCCACGATTTGGCCGGGACGAATGCTGAAGCTCACGTCCTGCACCGCCGGGATCGCCGAGTACCGCTTAGTCAGCTTTCGTACGTCGAGCATACGGCCATAGACACCGGCCCGTCAGAGGCGGTTCCATCTGTTTCTTTTCTCGTTTTGCCCTTAGAATCTACGGGCCAGCGGGCACGGCCCGTGGGTCGGAGGAGAGCTTTGGCCACCAGCACTGAACCGAAAGTTCCAGCTACACAGTTCGAGCCGTATGTTCCGCCGGCTACCAAGCTCAAAGAGTTCACTCCGCGCGCGCTCATCCTGGGCTCGTTCTTCGGAATTCTTTTCGGAGCTGTCACGGTTTACGTCGGCCTGCGCGCCGGACTCACTGTCTCGGCGTCGATTCCCATTGCGGTTCTTTCAATCAGCATCCTCCGCGCCTTCGGCAAATCCACGATTCTCGAAAACAACATCGTGCAGACCACAGGCAACGCCGGTCAGTCAGTCGCCTCAGGCGTGATCTTTACTTTGCCTGCACTCATCTTTCTCGGATTCAAGCTGGAAGTCGCACGCATTTTCCTGCTGAGCCTGGTGGGGGGATTGATCGGAGTATTCTTCATGATCCCGCTTCGGCGGCAATTGATCGTGAAAGAGCACGGCGTGCTCACGTATCCAGAAGGCACAGCCTGCGCCGACGTGCTTGTCGCCGGAGACCGCGGCGGGAGCTTTGCCAGCCGCGTTTTCTGGGGCTTGGGACTCGGAGCACTCTACACCCTGTTCCAAAATGAAAATCTGTTTGCTGCATGGCCCAGCACGCCGACTTGGGATCTGAAATCGTATCCCGGCGCTTCGATACGAGCTTCCACGACTTCTGAATATCTCGGGGTTGGCTACATCATCGGTCCAAAAGTAGCAGGCGTGATCTTCGCCGGCGGAGTCTTCTCGTGGCTGGTACTTATGCCAGCCATTCACTTCTTCGGCGCGGGGCTGCCGAGCGCGATTTACCCAGCGACTGTGCCAATTGCGCAGATGTCGCCAACCGATCTCTGGAGAACTTATGTGCGGCCTATGGGCGCGGGAGCGGTCGCGGCCGCAGGTCTCATTACTCTGCTGAAGACGGTGCCTACGATCGTCTCCGCGCTTCAGGCAAGCCTGAAACAACTCGGCGGCGGAAAGAGCGAGGAATCCAATCTGCGCACCGAAAATGATCTGCCGATTTGGGTAACGGTCGGCGGATCGGTTCTGCTCATCATTGCGATGTGGGCGTTTCTGACGTTCAAGCCGATACCCGGAGCGCAGACCTCGATGCTCGCCAACGTGGCAGCTGCGATTTTCGTTATCGTCTTCGGATTCCTGTTTGTCACGGTATCGTCGCGTATTACGGGCCTGATCGGCAGCTCGGCCAATCCCGTTTCAGGAATGACGATTGCAACGTTGATGGCGACCTCAGCCATCTTCCTTGCCTTGGGCTGGACCGCTCCCGCATTTGGCGCTCTCGTGCTGGCTGTAGGGGGAGTAGTTTGCATCGCATCTTCGAATGCCGGCGACACTTCGCAAGATCTAAAAACGGGCTACCTGCTGGGCGCAACGCCCAGAGCGCAGCAAGCGGCGCTGCTGATCGGTGTAACCATCTCCACGTTCGCTGTCGGCTACACGCTTACGGGAATGAACAAAGGCCTGGAAGAATTTCGACCGCTGACGAAGCAGATCGACATCAATCATCTGCCCGCAGGCGTCAGCCTCGAAGAGAATAACGGACAGAAGGCGTTTGATCGCGACCACTTCAGCTACAAGACGTCCCAAGGGCAGGAGGTCACAAAACCTGGCGGTAACTATTACCTGCTGAATGCGATCAACTCACCTGAAGTCGCCAACGGCAAGTATCTCTACAATCCCAAAACAGGACAGATCGAAGTCCAATGGATTCAGGGAATCGGCAGCGAACGCGCCGCCGCGCCGCAGGCGCAGTTGATGTCGACGGTGATCAATGGAATTCTCACCCGCAAGCTGCCCTGGGGCCTGGTGATGCTGGGCGTTTTCCTTGTCGTCGTAGTTGAGCTGCTGGGAATTCGATCGCTGGCTTTTGCGGTCGGCGCCTATCTCTCGATCGGGACGACGCTCGCAATCTTCGTCGGCGGAGTCGTGCGCTGGATGGTCGAGTCCTCGGCCAAACGCGCGGGAGAGACCCCCACGGAAAGCGAAGTCAGCCCTGGCTCTCTATTTGCGAGCGGCCTCATTGCCGCCGGCGGCATTATGGGTCTGATCGGCATTGCCGTGAAACTCATCGAGAGCACAGGCAAACTGCCGGAGAACTCGCTGGCGTGGGGAGCAAAGTTCCCGCTTACAGCAAACAGTAATGTTCTAGCCGTGATTGCCTTTGCGCTGTTGGCAGCTTCGCTTTATTACTTCGCGCGCAAACCACTTGAGAGTGCGGAACAGATCGACAGCAAGACGGAGTAGTCCCCCTGGTCAGTACTGACGTTCCGATCTCGATAGAAGAGCCGAGCAGTGGGACTGCTATTCCTATTTCGGAGTTGTGTCGGTCTTCTGTTCTACCTTGTTCGCGCCTCTCTTGGTAGCGCGAGCGGTTTTGTGGACGCCCTTTTTCGTTCCTCGCTTCACTGTATGAGCTGTTTTCTTGGTAGCGTTAGCCGTGTTGTGGCCGGCATTCTTCATGTCTTGTCCGGCGGTTTGTGCCATTGCGGGCAGGACCATTGCCAGGCTGGCGGCCAGTGCTAAGTTGCGGCAAAATTTCATGAGCTCTCCTCTGTCCTAATTTGTTGCACGTTGGCACCGAGAGGGATGGCTGAGATTGTCCGCCGGAATACGGACGCTCTATTCCGGGTGATTCCTTTGCGCGATCTTGATGAACAAAATAGGCAGCGTGAGGAGCAGAGTTGCGGCATTAGCCAGGATGATCGGCATGGAAGGAAGCAGCAGACCATAGGTCAGCCACAGAATCAGCCCACAAATGAAGCATGTGAGCCACAGTCCGGACATGTCCTTGGTGCGCCGCGTGCGCACAGTTTTCAGGAGCTGCGGAACGAATGAGAGCGTGGTGAAAGTTCCCGCCGCGAGCCCAATGACGGTGAAATAAGCAGGATTGTGCACACTCACGAAATCAGAGTAGCAGACGAGGTCGAAAGCACAATTTCACCACGGAGACACTGAGACACGGAGGAACATCGCTAGAGTTTGTCATCGTAGAGCGCGAATCCAGATCAGCTCGGAAACGCCGAACTTTTGCGCATGACTATTAGGAATTCTGCTGTTTTCTCCGTGTCTCAGTGTCTCCGTGGTGAAAAGAAGCTAGTGTTCGTGATGATGCGCTTCTTCCATCGAGACTGGCATTACGCAGCCGTGGGCGATGTCACACTTTTCGTGTTCGAATTGGATGGTCGTGTGATGGATGTGGAAGCCTTCGGCGAGGCGTTCTTTCACTTCATGCAGAATGATCTCGCTTTCCGACGGCGGAATGTCGGCGATGGCAATGTGGCACGAGAGCGCGTGCATCTCCGAGCCTATGCTCCACACGTGAAGATCGTGGACGTCGCGCACGCCGTCCACTTCTTTCATCGCCTGAGCCAGCCGTTCCAGGCTCACTCCCTTTGGAGTGCCTTCGAGCAGGATGTTGAGCGTCTCGCGAATGATGCCGAACGAGGACCATAAGATCATGGCGGCGATTGCGAATGAGAGCGCGGGATCGATCCAGTTTCGTCCTGTCCAGAGGATTGCCCAGCCGCCGATGATCACCGAGGCGGTGGAGAGCGTGTCGCCGAGCATGTGGATGAATGCGCTTCGCACGTTTACGTCGTGACTGCTGCCGCGCAGCATGAGGGCAATCGCGCCATTCATGATTACGCCTGCGGCGGCGACGATCATCATTGTCGGCGCCTGGACCGAAACGGGATTCATCAACCGATGAGCCGCCTCGATGAAGATGTAGATCGCAACAATCACAAGCGTGACCGCGTTCACGAATGCGGCCAATACTCCAGCGCGGTGGTATCCGTAAGTCTTCGTCGAACTCGGAGGACGGGCCGCGAGATAGACGGCAACCCAGGAGAGAAGCAGAGCGAGAAAGTCAGAGACGTTGTGTCCGGCCTCGGAAAGCAGCGCGAGACTGTGTGCCTTCAGGCCGGCAACGATGGTTACAACGATGTAAGCCAGCGTAAGCAGCAGTGCGATGCGCAGGAGCTTGGAGGTGCTCGTCCCGTGTACATGCGCGTGCATGGCAATAGTCTAAAGGGAACAGGGGACAGGGAACAGGTTACAGGGGGTCGACTGGACTGGCTTTAGGCTTTCGGCTGTCGGCTATCGGCGTTCGGCCGGTCAACCTTTTCGAGGTTCTATGATGAGCGGTCTGCAGCTTCTCCCCTCAACAATGCTGACTGGCCGAAAGCCGAGTGCCGACAGCCGATAGCTGCTTTTCCCGTTCCTTCCCGGTTAATGTCAACGCAAGTACCTGCCGAAGTTTGTAATTGTCGCGACAGCGGAGTTGGAGCAAGGTTATGTCGAGGGGTACTGCTCACAGGGGATAGGGGCCAGGAAGTGTCCCTGTCACCCGTGTTCGGTATCCCGGCAAGCTCTCCTTAGCGGGAGAAACCAGGGGCAAGTCAGGCCCGATGTCTCGGGGGAGAATGGGCTGGCCTGCCCTGTTTTATTTTTTCCTCCCTTGTCTGCTGAAAACCAAAAGCAAAACACGACACGGATCTCACGGACGCTTCGCGCACGGATTACACCGATTAGGCCTTCGAGCCGTTCAGCTCAGTCGTAAATCGCTTTTTGGCCGAGACAGCCGAGAGCCTACAGCCGCCTTTTTGCTAAATTTGAATTACGAATGCGTGGACTTTGGCAAAGGGCGATGTATGCGTGGGAGACTCATCTCACCACTCGGGATACCAATCGCATTGTGCGTCCGTTGGAATGGGGAATGGAGTGGACACGCTCCTGGCCGCAGGTCAACGGGAATTTCCCGCAGAACCTCTCTGAGTTCGACAATGCTGCTGCCGAGAATTATTTCGCTGAGCTAAACCGGAAAGTCGTCAGCGACAGCGATCGCTTCTTCAGCTATGAAAAGCCGACTGACTTCCGGCTGGAAGAGCGCCTGCCGAAGCTCTTTCCTACCAACATGCGCCAGCAGAAGCAGCTCGAAAAGCTGGACAAGATGGCCCGAACCGGCAAGCTGAAGCCGGCGAAGTTCTTGCGCTTCACCTCGCCTGTGCGAACTCCGTATCCAGAGAACGACACCGTGAACGCGCGTTGGTTTCCGGCATTCGATCGCGAAGGACGTCCGAGCAAAAAAGCGGTGATCGTGCTCCCGCAGTGGAACGCCGACGCATTCAGCCACAACGCGCTCTGCGCGGTGATGAACAGGTATGGAGTCTCGGCGCTGCGGCTGAGCAAGCCTTATCACGACATTCGCCGACCGGCGGAGATCGAACGCAGCGACTACGCAGTTTCAGCCAATATCGGACGCACACTCGACTCCTGCCGGCAAGGGGTGATCGACATCCGCTGCTGTCTCGACTGGCTGGAAACCCAGGGCTGCGAGCGCTTCGGAATTCTGGGCACCAGCCTGGGATCGTGCTACGCGTTTATCGCCAGCGCGCACGATGCGCGTCTTGAAGTGAATGCGTTCAATCACGCCTCCACTTATTTCGGCGATGTGGTCTGGACCGGGCAGTCGACGCGCCACATGCGCGCTGCACTTGAAGATGTGATGGACATGGAGCGTCTGCGGGAATTATGGCTGGCCATCAGCCCAATCGCCTACATGCGCAAGTTCGCCGCCCATCGCAAGAAGGTTCTCGTCGTTTACGCCAAGTACGATCTTACGTTCTTGCGCGATCTCTCCGAGGAGGTCGTTCGCCAGTTCCGGGAAAACGAGATCGACTTCAAAGCGGTTGCTCTGCCATGCGGGCATTACACCGTCGGCGAGATCCCGTTCAAATTCTTTGACGGCTGGCATCTGGGCTGGTTTATTTACTCGGCATTTAAGCAACTGGGCGCCTGAGTTGGGCCAACCGCGCCTACAAATCGAGTCCACGTTTACAATTCCGCGCAGATGATTGCTCACCTTCGCGGACGCCTTCTTGAAAAACATCCAACGCACCTGATCCTGGAAGCTGCCGGAGTGGGATATGAGGTCGCGATTAGTGTCCCAAGCTTCTCCGGACTTCCGGCGGAAGGAGCCGAAGTATCGCTCTACATCCACACTCACGTACGCGAAGATGTGCTGGCTCTCTATGGCTTCCTCCGTCGCGAAGAAAAGCAGCTCTTCGAGCGGCTCATCGGCGTGAGCGGAATCGGCCCTAAGCTGGCCATGACAGTTCTAAGCGGAATCGCTCCCGACGCTCTCGTCACTGCCTTGCGCGGCAACGATCTCACAGCGCTCACACGAATTCCCGGGGTGGGAAAGAAAACTGCCGAGCGCATGGTGCTCGAACTCCGTGACAAGCTCGAAGGACTGACCGCAGCCCCGACTCCGGCCCCTGCCAGCCGCATGGAAGAAGACGTAATTTCCGCGCTGGTCAACTTGGGATATCAACGATTATTGGCAGAAGCGGCCGCGAAGAAAGCGATTGCAACGATTGGCACTGGGGGGAGTTTCGAACAAGTGTTTCGCGAAACCATGGGCTTGATGCAAAAGTAACTAGCGAGCTTTAACTCCCTCCCAGAGAAGGAAGCCTGCAAGGAGGCACAAGACCCAAAAGACAATTTTGCTTTTTGTTACCCGCTGCATCCTGGCCAGGCGGGCGGGATCATTGCGCGCTCGCCACCGCATCCACAACCCATAAATTCCGATCAACGCCAAACCAAGACCGCTGGTTTTGTGCGGCGAGCGGTAGCTCTCTACCGCACCATAAATAATCGCGGCGATCATTATCGCGATCCGCAGCTTGTCTGTCAGAGGATCCAAAGTGCAACCAATTTGACTTCCTCATGTAGCGCATCCAGGTGGAAGCGTCATGGGAGAGTGTCCTGCGCTCAAACAGAGTGCATTTCAAAGCAGATGGTTGCTAATGCCTGGCGGGAGTTATGAACCTGTGGATTGAGACTGTGGCGGAGAGGGAGGGATTCGAACCCCCGATACCCTTTCAGGTATGGCCGCTTTCGAGGCGGCTCGTTTCAACCGCTCACGCACCTCTCCGCGTCGCATTGTCGGCCTTGAGCGGCCTTTTACATTCTACCAGCGAGAATACCTGGATCGTTTAGTTCCCGACCCGTTTCGCGCGAAAGAAGTCGCGCAAAATCTGCGAACATCGCTCGCCCAGCACTCCTCCCGTGACTTCCATCTGATGATTGAGCTGAGGATGGTTCAGAACATCCATCACCGAATCGACAGCGCCCGCTTTAGGATCCGGTGCGCCGTAGACCAGCCGTTTCAAACGGGCGTGTACCATCGCGCCAGCGCACATCGCGCAAGGCTCAATGATCACGTAAATCTCGCAGCCCTCGAGCCGATGGTTTCCGAGCTTTGCTCCGGCGGCTCGCAAAGCGACGATCTCGGCGTGCGCTGAGGGGTCGTTGTCGCGCAGGTTTCGGTTCTGCCCGGTTGCGATTAGCTCCCCTGCTTTCACGAGCACGCAGCCAACGGGCACCTCGCCAGCGGACTGTGCGTCAGCGGCCTCGGCGAGAGCGCGCTCCATCCATATCTCATCGGGAGACATGTGGAGAATTGTAGGGCACCAAGGATTCGGACGGACGCGAGCCCTAGCGGGCTTTTCGTTTCTCTGAAACCGTGAACAGACGGACGGGCGAGGGTGACAAGGCGCGACTTGTGTCTGCCGGACAGCCAAAGTTCTTAGAATTCGTGGCTGGTGGTCGTGTGTTCGAAATCGTGCTCCGCGTTGATCACCATGCCGTGCTTCTGCACGAGATATTCGTCGACCAAGACGGCCACGAGCGCAGCAGTCGGCACGGCAACCAGCGCTCCCAGAATGCCTGCCAATGCCCCGCCGATCATCAATGCGCAAATAACTGCCAAAGGCGGCAGGTCTACTGTGGTCTTCATGATGCGCGGTGCCAGATAGGCGTTTTCGAGCTGGTAGTAAATCGCGTAGAAGATGAGTACTCCCAGCAGCTTGTGCCAGGAATCGAAGGAGGCCACGAGACTAGCGAGCGCGAGTGAACTAAGCGCTCCCACAACCGGAACGATGTTGGCCAGTGCGGCGTATGCGGCGAGAACATAGAAGTAGCGCATATGCATCGTCCAAAACGCCGCAAGACTGCATATGCCAATGCTGACCATCAGAATTCCCTGGCCGAGTAGCCAATGGCGGAGGCGATCTTCGGCGCGGAGCAGCGTGCGGGAGAGTCGCTCGCGCTGGTCGATGGGCAGTAGCGAAATCGACCAGGCAAAGACGCGCTCGCCGTCGATGATGAAATATGACGTCAGTACAATCCCGGTGAACAGACCGAAGATGCTGCCGGCCAGCCCGGTAAAGAATCCAAAAGCGCCACCTGAAGCTGCGGCAATGTAATCATCAAGCTTCGTCATGTCCACGGCTTCAAGGAAAGGCACAGAACGCGCTTTGTTCGTGAGTTCGATCAGACGTTTGGGCCATTCCGTTGCCATCGATCGAGCGTCGTGGAAGATTGGCGGCAAGGCGAAGATCAGAAATAAAGTCAGGAGCGTGGCCAGTCCAACAATGAGTATCAGCAGTGCGATCCCGTGATTTGGACGCCACTTCCCAATATGGATTCCCGCAATGAGCTGGATGACGGGGGACAGGACGACTGCGAAAAGCGCGCTGACGTAAATAATCAGCAGCACATGCCGCACCACGTAAGCGGCGTAGAGTCCGCCCAGTACCGCCAAGGTGAAGAGGATATCGGCGCGGAGACGCGGGGCGGGAGTGAGAACGGAAGGCATAAAGCTATCGGGTGATCGGGTGATCGGGCCATCGGGTGATCGAAACAAATTGGGGTCTTGGGAGACCGGGCCATTGCGGGAAATAAGCCCTCGTGGTGCGCTGAGGCTTTAAAGCGTCCGTCATTATCTCTAACTCGCTGTTCACTTCACGATCATTGAAACTCGCGCGATCTTCTTCGATCACCCGATGACCCGATCACCCGATGGCCCGATTCCCCTCAGTCTCGCACAACTTCAAGACCCGAGGCTGAACCTACGATGCGAACCATTTTCTCCTGATCGTCGAGAAATACGATCCAGTCGCTTTCTTCGGTGTGGAGATTAAAAGCGCTGCATTCGACCTGTTTCCCTTTGAGCGAGATCTTCTCTCGATCTTTGAAGTCGATCGTCACCTTCTCGGCCAGGTGCTGGGTCGGCACCAGAACTCCAAACTGCTGTGGCGCTGTGCTGCACCGCAGGCCTTCAGGCTTGGAAGTGCAGCCTGCAGCCAAGTATCTCCACATCAGGATTTCACGATGGAGGAAGAAATTGTTGTCGAGAATTGGAGTTGAATGCGGCATCAGATGCGGCACGCTGAAGGTCTTCTGGTTGGGTCCGGCGTTGATGGTCTCGCTCAGGAACTCGTCTTTCGGAACAACTGTCACCTGTTCCTTTCGCGGCTGAAGCTGTTCCCAGCCATAGTGAATGATGTTTCCCTGCGGAGTCAGCTCCATTTCAGAACGCTGCGTCGCCCCGTCCTGAGCTTTGAGTTCCGATTTGGCAATGCTGCCTTCCGGACGCTGCTCGATCTTGAAGGTCTCGGTGGCTACGCGGGCGCCGTTGAGATACACGCCAAAGCTGCCGGCATCGATGATCTGGCCGCTCGGCGCTTTTGCCGCGATGGCGCATGAAGCCACAAAAACGATGACGACGGTGGCGAAGCGAAATTTCATTGGACCTCCTGGTCTCTGGGATTCAACTGCCATGCTGCTGCGATCTCCTCAGCCACTTCGAGCGGCGTCTTGCCATCCGTATGCACTGCCAAGTCGGCAGTGTGGTAGTACGGCAGACGCTCCTCATAGAGCAGCGTTACCCGATCGCGATCTTGCAGCAGAGGACGGGAGCCGGGAGCGGAAGCGCAACGATGCAGCGCCTCTTCGAGGCCAACGTCCAGATGCACCACGGAGGCGGAATTGTCGCGG
>Ga0134125_10004970_pt1 | contig 15134 bp, 12 predicted proteins | sample KB31751_FD_96464 | JGI IMG/M metagenome (GOLD analysis project Ga0134125, IMG submission 96464) | Terrestrial soil microbial communities with excess Nitrogen fertilizer from Kellogg Biological Station, Michigan, USA - KB3-175-1 | ecosystem: Environmental > Terrestrial > Soil > Unclassified ... | reverse complement strand
CTAGCGAGGAAAGTACTAAAATAGATAAGGCGATAATTCTTCTCATCTGTGGTGAGGGTTTGATTTAACCAAAGATAAAAAATAAAATAAACTTATTTAATCTTTGCTCTTATTATCTTAAAGTAATTCACCAAATAAAACGTCTTATACTTAAGTTCGCGCTTTCTTGATACTGGTATGCTAAAGACATTATTGATTTTATTCGGTTTCTATTTTTTCCCTGCTGTGGCCCCAACCATAAGTAAGGAAAAGATTGACCATTTAAAGGACTTTGCATTGCAGCAAGGTTGCAATGATGATTATGCAATTTTCATTGACATGTCAAAACCGTCGAATGAAAAAAGGTGGCATGTAGTTGACCTTTCATCCATGAAAGTAGTATTCAGCACTTACGTTGCCCATGGTAAGGGTAGTGGTGAAGGTAAACAGGCAGAGGTATTCTCTGATAAACCGGGCAGCAATTGCACAGCATTGGGAATATATAAAGTAACCGGAAGTTTTATTGGGGAACATGGGCTAGGCTATTCACTCGATGGCTTGGAAGAGACCAATAAAAATGCTTTGAACCGCAGTATTGTTATTCACTCCGCATGGTATGCCGATGACGATTTTATTACCAAATACGATCGCTGCGGCAATAGCTGGGGTTGCCCTGCTATATCTGCCCAGGCGCTTGAAGCCTGCAAGCCTTATTTAAAACCGGGTACCCTTATTTGGATTTACAGGTAAGCCTGTGCGGGGCTTTGGAATAAATCAATTTACATTCGCTTGTATAGAACGGTATAACTGTCCCATCGGGACACCCGCTTGGTAGCAATAAATTAACCTACCCCTTATGTGCCAGCGACACTACCCTTTGTTTTGTACCTGACGGCACAAATCTTTCTTTTATCATTATTCTACCAAGCGGTAATGCCTACGGCATATCTAAATACCAAACATTACCTGATATTCAACTTTTAGCCCCAGCCCTCATCCCATCAATCGACAATGGGCCAGGTCCAACCAATATCAGGAATAATGATGTAAGCACTTGTGCAAAGTCAGAGCGCACCTCGTGCAAAACTGCCCAAAAACCTGTAATAGGTGGTGCCGGTGGCAAGGCTAAAGGATAAGTGCCCATCCATAACGAAATTTTGGTTGACAGAATGGCAATTATCATCTGGAAGAAAAAATAGAAACTTATTGCCCTAGTCATGAATCCGAAAATGAGCATAAGCCCGCCGATAATTTCAAAGGTGGCTACAAAGTGAGCCGTAAATTCAGGCATGGGAAATCCCAATTTGGTGAAGCGGCCTACTCCCTGGTTTACAAATACGAATTTAATAATGCCTTCCCAAAAGAAGACCAAGCCCGCCATAATACGGAGGATGATAATTTGTTTGGGCCCATTTACAGGTGGGTTAAAGAGCCAATTAATGTACTGTTTCATAGTATTGGGTTTTAGTTATGCAGCAAATCTATATACGTAAAGTTACTTCAAAACTTATTTTACATGAACGGGTTGAATAACTTGATGAACCGCTGAAATGCATTTCGTCAAGCTTTGGCTACCATTGGTGTAAATGGCTTTACTGCGCGCCGATTTATATGTAACTTTAACCATTATAAGATGAGCAGTAAACGAGCGTATAGGGTCTTAACTGAAGTAGCCATTTGGGCAGGGTTGTACCTGCTTTGGATCTTTGTTTTCCAGAACCATACCTTAACCCTTACCCGAACCATGGGTATAGAGTTCTGTTACCTGGTTTTCATTGCCCTCAATTTCTACTTCATTGCCTATTTCGATATTCCCCGCTTCTTCAGTAAGCAGGATTATGTTTCCTTTTTCCTCATTGCTTTTTTATCTACCGCAACAGCGGGCTTTATGCGTGCAGGGGTTGCCTTTTATATAAGCTCAAACCTGAACAATGCACCGGTCGATTTTCAAAAACTGTGCATAAACTCAATGCTCAATATATCTATATGGACAACAGGCCTGCTTACCATAAAACTGCTTTGGGATAAACGCAAACAGGAACACTATACCGCAGCAATAGAGAAAGATAAGATTGTGAACGAACTTAATTTTCTAAAGTCGCAGCACAACCCCCATTTCCTGTTCAATTCCTTAAACGCACTTTACTTCCAGATAGATAAAAACAATAATGATGCACGGGGCACCCTTCTAAAATTATCTGATATGCTCAGGTACCAGCTTTATGAGTGCAATGCCGATACCATATCTATTGAAAAAGAAATAAGCTATTTGCAAAACTATATTGAGCTGCAAAAAATACGGTTGAATGATAATTATAAGATAGAATTGTCAATCTCTCCTAATGTGCGAGGGTTTACAATTGCCCCTTTGCTTATACTCCCGCTGGTGGAAAATGCGTTTAAATACATATCTCACCATACCGACAAAACGAATAGTGTAAGTATTAAGTTATCTGCTGATGATGGAAGTCTTACTTGTTATGTTTCTAATACAACTGAAGAGAACAGAACAAAAGAACCATCAGCAGATAGTGGTATTGGATTAAAGAACCTGGAAAGAAGATTAGAGCTTCTTTACCCTGATAAGCATAAATTAGCCTGCGCAAATGGTAATGGTATTTACGAAGCCACCCTTAGCCTTACCCTATGAAGATTAACTGCATAATAATAGACGATGAACCGTTGGCCCGAAAGGGTATAGCTGAATTCGTTTCTGAAATTGATTTCCTGGAGTTGAAAGGAGTGGGCGAAAATGCCATGGCAGCAAATACATTATTAAGCCAGCATAAAGTAGACCTTATATTTTTAGATATTCAGATGCCTAAAATGACAGGCATAGAGTTTGTGAAGGCCCTGCAGCAAAAACCCATGATTATTTTCACTACAGCCTATTCAGAATATGCCATGCAAGGATATGAACTTGATGTACTCGATTACCTTGTTAAACCTATTTCATTTGAACGTTTTTTAAAAGCGTGCAATAAGGCGAAGGAATTCTTTGAATTAAAAAATGGTAAACAAGAACCTTTAAAAACTACAGATTACTTTTTTGTGAAATGCGATAACGGCTATGAAAAAGTAATGTACAATGACCTATTATATATAGAAGCAATGGAAAACTATGTAAAGCTTCAAACCCAAACCAAAAAGTTGGTCGTCTACCTCACCTTTAAATCGTTAACCGATTACCTGCCCGCAAATAAGTTCATTAAAGTGCATAAATCGTACATGGTGGCTATTGATAAAGTAACAAGTGTTGCGGGTAACGACCTTTATATAGGAAAGGAACCCATACCTATTAGCCGGACATTGAAAGAAGAGGTAATGAATGCGTTGTTAAATAATAAGGTTATAAAAAGGTAATTTACTTCCTAAGCCCGGTGGTTATCTTCTTTCCAGTTTTTAACAGCCTTCTTTATATCGTCGTTGCTCAAATTTTCTTTCACTGCACGTTCAGCAAGTGCAATAAACTCCTCATCGGGTGCAAAGCGCAATGCAATAATTTGACGTATGGTAAGGCTTTTATCGAGAACCTTGCCCGTGAGAACAAAATGACGGAGGTTCTCCTCTGCCCGTATGGCACGATCCTGTGCTTTAAGTGAAAAAGAACGGAACATGAAATAGGCAGTTACGAGCGATATTGATGTTAACAGGAAGAGGAAGGCATTAACACGCCCGTTGGCTGTATACAAGGAATGGCATAGGTAGACAACTGAAAGTATAAATAAGCTAATTGTGCTTAAATAATATATAACATGTGCGTTTGTTTCAGGTTTAAGTTTACGATGGTTCTGATAATTCTGCATTGGGATTGTTGTTTATTAAGGTTCCTATTTCAAGTCTGGACTGGTTTTACTTATCTAATACCGATTCCACATTGCTAAAGTAGTAAAAAGGAGGCGGAAGCCAGTAAATCAAATCCGTGTATTGTATTGATTATCAATCAATTACATAATTTATTGATTTTCAGCCACTTGCCTCATTCATTGTAAATCATTGTATTTATCAATGAACCCCTTGCCAATAAAGGGTTTCAGGAGGGGCTTATTGTTAATTTTCATTGTTCGCTGACTCGCTAATTATTCATTATTGTGCTCACGATTATAAACCCATTATATTATTGATATTGTGGGGTTTATAATTGTTATTTTACCCTACTTATCTCTTACTCCTTACCCCTTACAACTATTGACTAACGACTATTTGTTATATTTGCGCCCTTTAAAAATCATATAAACTATACAATAGCTATGACAAGTGTGCTTTACATCGTTCCGTTAATAGGTATTATTGGCCTCATTTATACAGCATTAGCCTCGGCATGGGTAACCAAGCAAGATGCAGGCGACGCAAACATGATTGAACTGGCAGGTGCCATTGCCAAAGGCGCTATGGCTTTCCTGAAAGCTGAATGGAGAATACTCGGCGTATTCGTAGCCCTGGCTGCATGCTTACTGGCATGGGCAGGTACAACAGTAGACGATTCAAGTCCTATTATAGCCATTGCTTTTTGTATAGGTGCAGTATTATCAGCTACCGCCGGTTATATAGGTATGCGTATTGCAACCCGTTCGAATGTAAGAACCACACAAGCAGCTCGTACCAGCCTTGCTAAAGCGCTTAAAGTATCGTTTACCGGTGGCTCTGTAATGGGTGTTGGTGTTGCAGGCTTAGCTATCTTAGGTTTAGGCGGACTCTTCATAGTATTCTATCAAATATTTTTTGCCGGTAAAGGCACAGCAGTAAACGGCCTCGATATGAAACGTGCCATTGAAGTATTGGCAGGTTTCTCGCTTGGTGCTGAATCAATCGCGCTATTCGCACGTGTAGGCGGTGGTATATATACAAAGGCTGCCGACGTAGGCGCTGACTTAGTAGGTAAAGTAGAAGCAGGTATTCCGGAAGATGATCCGCGTAACCCTGCTACCATTGCCGACAACGTGGGCGATAACGTAGGTGACGTTGCCGGCATGGGCGCTGACTTGTTCGGCTCTTATGTTGCAACTATCCTTGCTACCATGGTATTGGGCCAGGAAGTTGATGCTTCGCAGGATAAGTTCGGCGGGCTCTCTCCTATCATACTCCCTATGTTTATTGCAGGTATTGGCCTTATCTTCTCGCTGGTAGGAACCTTATTTGTAAGAATAAAGAAAGAGACTGACAGTGTACAAAAGGCATTGAATATGGGTAACTGGTCATCGATTGTACTTACAGCTATAGCTGCTTACTTTGCCGTTACCATGATGCTCCCTGGTGGTGACTTAGTTCACCGTGGTGTTCACTTTACATCAATGGATGTGTACTACGCTATATTAACCGGCCTTGTAGTGGGTACTTTAATGAGTATGATAACCGAGTACTATACGGGTATGGGCAAACGTCCTGTGCTTTCAATTATTAAGCAATCGGGTACAGGCCATGCTACCAATATTATTGGCGGGCTTTCAGTAGGTATGGAATCTACTGTAGCTCCTATTTTAGTATTGGCAAGCGGCATTATGGTGTCGTATCACTTTGCAGGCTTATATGGTGTATCAATAGCTGCAGCAGGTATGATGGGCACAACAGCCATGCAATTATCAATCGACGCTTTCGGCCCTATTGCCGATAACGCAGGTGGTATAGCTGAAATGAGCCGCCTTCCTGAAGAAGTTCGTCACCGTACCGATAACCTTGATGCAGTAGGTAACACTACCGCTGCTACCGGTAAAGGATTCGCAATTGCTTCTGCAGCTCTTACTTCATTAGCATTGTTTGCAGCGTTTGTTGGTATTGCAGGTATTGATCGTATAGATATTTATAAAGCAAACGTTTTGGCTGGTTTGTTTGTTGGCGGTATGATACCGTTCATCTTCTCATCGCTGGCTATTGCAGCTGTGGGCCGTGCCGCTATGGACATGGTTAACGAAGTGCGCCGCCAGTTCCGCGAAATACCGGGCATTATGGAATACAAAGCGAAACCTGAATACGAAAAATGTATTGCCATATCAACCAAGGCATCAATCCGCGAAATGATTGCACCGGGCGCTATTGCATTATTAGTTCCTGTAATTGTAGGATTCACTTTCGGCCCTGAAGTATTGGGTGGCTTATTAGCAGGTGTAACCGTTAGCGGCGTTCTTATGGGTATATTCCAATCGAATGCCGGTGGTGCATGGGACAATGCCAAGAAATCATTTGAGAAGGGTGTTGAAATTAACGGACAGATGTACTACAAAAAATCTGAACCGCATAAAGCATCGGTAACCGGTGATACAGTTGGCGACCCTTTCAAAGATACTTCTGGCCCTTCTATGAACATCCTTATTAAGCTTATGAGTATTGTGTCGCTTATCATAGCCCCACACATTACAAAGATTCATACTGCACCTACTGCAGTGGGAACAAATGTTCAGCCTAAGAACAATACTACTTCGGTGGGGGCTCCGGTTTACAAAATAGATAACAGCAAGACTACCACCATCAATTAACACATACGAATATGTTAGGTAAAGGCGAATCAGACGTTTGGCGGAAGGTTCGCCTTTATTTATTTGGCTTCGTAATGGGTCTCATTGGGGTCTATTTTATATTTGGCACAAGGGGCTGTAAGTCGCTTACACCCGGCATGCTAAAGCTCGACGACCTGGTTACTAAAACTACTTTCCAGTATAACGATACGGCCAACTGCCTTATGAAATGCCAGCATATAAGCGAGGATGAAGTGAAAGAAGCTTTCACTTATGGCAAAATAGACACTAAGAAAAGTCAATCGTTTAACCAACGTTACCCCTTATATAACTTAAGCGGGCAGACACAAAAGGGCCGCAACATTAATGTTATTTGCATTGAGCGCGATAGCATAACACGAATTATTTACGTACATGATGTGGCGATGAAAGACAGTTGCAAGTGCAATTAAAAATTCTCAAACACTCCTAAGCCAAACAGGGCAAAGTCATATTTAATCGGGTCTTTGGCATCAAGTATTCTCAGGTTCTTAGTTAATTCATCAACCGCTTTCCAATCATCTTGAGTGCGCTTTAACAAACCCAGTTTACGGGCCACCCTACCTGAATGCAAATCGAGCGGGCAATACAAAATAGAGGGGGATATGGTTTTCCATATTCCGAAATCTACTCCTCGCTTATCATTACGCACCATCCAGCGAAGGAACATATTCAATCGCTTGGCAGATGCATTTTTGTTTACATCGGAAATATGTTTTGCAGTGCGGCCCGGTGGGTGCTTTCCCAAGAACACGTTGCGAAAGTGTATTAAACCCTCGCGCATATCTTTAGCATGGTAGAATGCCTTTTCAAGTCCGCCTTCCTCTTTATAGATGTGCTGCAACGACTGCATAAAGTAACTTGCATCAACCCCATTAAACGTTCTGTGAACGAAGCCGGAAAAAGCCTTCCAATCCTTTTTACTGGAGTTAAGAATATAGTCGTGAGGGGCGTTGTCCATTGCCTCCATTAATCGCAATGCATTACGAATGATGGTAGGCCGTTGCCCCCAGGCCAGAGTAGCCGCAAAGAATGCGGAAATCTCAATATCTTCCTTTTTAGTAAATTGATGCGGGACAGAAATCGGGTCGCTTTCTATGAATTTAGGATTGTTGTAGAGTTCATATTTCTCATCAAGGAACTCCTTCAACTCATCGGGCTTCAATTTCATGCCTTAAAAGAAAGTGTAAAGGTCGAACCTTCTCCGGGTCTCGAGTCCACCGAAATATCTATGTTATGGAAATCGGCAATGGTTTTTACCATGGCCAGGCCAAGCCCATAGCTCTCTTCAGTGGTATTGAATTTTCTGAAGCGGTGAAATATAGATTCAATATTTTCAGCAGGGATACCCTTACCGGTATCACTAATGGTGATATGGTATTCGTCCTTCACCGCGTTGCCTGTAATAGTAATCTTTCCATTCTGCTTATTATACTTCACCGCATTATTTACCAGGTTAAATAACATGGTAAACAGCAACGATTTGTTGCATGGCTTGTAAACGAACTCATCGTTTGCATTTACCACAAGCGTAATATTCTTTTCTTCCATACGCACCTCAATCTCCGATGCTACTTCCTGTATTAATTCCCTAAGGTTGGCCTCTTCATTCTTTACAGCCTGGTTGTTCTCTATCTGCGAAATGAGCAATAGTGAACGAATGATTTGCTTCAAACGGCCCAGTGTTCGCTGCGATTCCAATATCTTATGTTCCGCTTCTTCATTCAATGTACCTGCTTCTATCATGTTCTCAAGACGGGTCTGAAGAATAGAAATAGGCGTGAGCAGTTCATGCGATACATTGGCTATAAACTCCTTTTCAATATGGAATGCGTTCTGAATGGTACGCATCATCTCGCTTATGGTCTGGTCTAGGTATCTGAAGTCGGTTGTGGTTGTGTTTAGCCGCTTAAAGTCGAATTTTTCGGGGTGCTTTGTCGCCAGCAACTTCGATTCTATTTTCCGTAAGGGGTTCAACAAGTATTGCATAAACGACAGGTCGACTACCACCGTTACCGTTATGAATATTATAAGCAGGTAAAGCGCTACCTCTCTCAAAATAGAGTTAAGGTCACGTACGTATTGAACACTTTCACCTATTTCAAGCAGGTATTTGGTATTGCTGTATGTGAACCAGTGCTTCAGAATGCGGAATTCAAGTATTTCGCTTTCTATATCGCGTTGCGAAGTAACAAACGTATCAACCCCCAATGAATCAACCTTTTCAATTGAAATGAACTTTTCCTTCAATACAGTATAATCCGCAAAGGTGCTGTCCTCCTCTTGTAAAAACTCGCCTATGCCCTTGGTGTCAACAATATGGAATATCTGCGCCTTCATCTTTTCAAGACGGGCATCGGTATGGCCAATTGCAGTTTTGTAAATAAGGCTTGGGGTAAAAATGAGAAATGCCGCTACTATAAGTATACGCGTAATAGCGTTTATAAGCGTTATTTTATAGTACAACTTCATTTATATGTGAAGAGTTGCTATAGCAGGTTAAGCCTGTAGCCTATACCTCTAACGGTTTCAATCCAGTCTACCTCTTTATGCTGGCCAAGTTTTTTGCGCAGGTTCTTAATGTGTACATCCACATAGTTAGAGTCGTAATCTACCTCTAGCGCGTTATCCCAAATATGCTCGGTTAACTGCATACGGGTAATTACTCTGTTCTTGTTTATAAGCAGGTATTGAAGTATATCGAATTCCTTTTTGGTCAGGCTTATTACATCGGTTTTAAATGCCACGCTCCTGTTAGTAAGGTCAACCTGGAAGCCATGTACATCGGTAATGCTCTTTTTAAGTCCGTGCTTGCGGCGGGTAATGGCCTGCATACGCGATGAAAGCTCAAGCAATGAAAAAGGCTTTGCCAAATAATCATCAGCGCCCAAATCAAGGCCTTTAATTTTATCATCGGTGCTGCCGCGGGCAGTAAGTATAATAATTGATGCCTCCGAATTGGCCTCTTTGGCTTCCTTCACAAGATCCAAGCCTTCATAATCAGGCAGCCCCAAATCAAGCAGCAGGAAATCGTAAGGATTCACATATATCTTTTCCGAGGCTTCTTTACCGGTGTGGGCAATATCGCAAACGTACCCTTCCTTCTTCAGGAAAGCCTGCACCTCTTTTGCCAGCGATTTTTCATCTTCTACAATCAGTACATTCATATTTTTAAGATAACGATTGTTTTATAGATTCAGTTATTACCTTGCAAGCCAGTTTTATTTCGGCATCTGTAATTACCAGTGGTGGCGCAATACGCATAGCATCGGGCCGGAATAAAAACCAGTCTACAATTATACCATTTTTAATGCAGTTTTCTATCACCTTTTTATTCAGTTCTTCACTCTCAAATTGAAGGGCAAGCATTAATCCCTTACCCCTAATTTTCTTTATTGCCTTATGTTTCAGCAACGAGCGAAACAGCTTCTCCTTCTTTGCTGCAGATTGATACAGCTTCTTCTGAGTCAACACACCCAATGCTGCCAAACCCGAGGCACAGCTTAACGGATGCCCCCCAAAAGTTGTTATGTGGCCCAGTGCCGGATTATCGGAAAGAGAGTTCATGATAGTTTTATTGGCAACAAAAGCTCCTAACGGAAGCCCTCCGCCCATGGCTTTACCAATTGTCAATATATCAGGTATTATTCCAAAATGTTCAAATGCAAATAGTTTTCCTGTTCTTCCAAACCCGCATTGTATTTCATCGAGTATAAGCAGCGCACCTACCTCTTTGCATCTTTTACTTATTGCCTGCAAATAACTTTTCTCAGGCACTTCAACTCCGGCCTCACCCTGAATGGTTTCTATAATTACGCAAGCCGTTTGGCGGGTAATGTTCTCTATCACTTTCTTCTCACCATAGGGCAAAATTCTTACACCGGGTAATAATGGCCTGAAGGGTTGTTTAAGTACCTCATCGCCCATTACGCTTAACGCTCCATGCGTAGAGCCATGATATGCCTTGCTGAATGAAATAATTTCCCTTCTGCCTGTGAATCGCTTGGCAAGTTTCAACGCACCTTCTACCGCTTCGCTACCCGAATTTACAAAGTAAACTGAATCGAGCCTTTTGGGAAGGTAACTGCAAATCTTTTTTGCAAAATCAACTTGCGGCGATTGAATATACTCACCATACACCATAACATGGGTATGCTTATCGGCTTGCTGCTTTATGGCTTTAACTACTGCAGGATGTGAATGGCCCAAATTGCTCACAGCAATACCCGAAATAAGATCCATGTACTTTTTACCGGCCCTATCTTTTAGCCAAACGCCTTTGGCGCTTACTATTTCAAGCGATAGCGGTGCGGGGCTGGTTTGAGCCAGGTAGCTGAAAAAATCCTTCTTCTGCGAGAGTGCTGAACCCATTATTTCTTGCGCCCGCCAATCTTAAGGCTGAATGGAAGCTTAATGCGTGATGATGCTGACATTAATTTCTTTAATCCGTCAAAGTAGAGGGTAATACCGAGGAATAATGTCATGAACCACACAATACAAATATTTACCCAATAGGTATCAAACAACACACCGAACATTTTTTTGTTAGGTGCATAGAAGTGGGCATTACCAAAAAGACTTGACTTATTAGGATCTAAGTAAACAGGGTCGCAACGCTGAATAAGTTCATGATCAACCTGTATAATGCGGGTAAAGTCGTTACGGTTGGTTACGAGATTTTCTAGACTTTCATTCCAGTAATCATCCTTCTTCTTGTCGAAAGCTGCCTTATCGGCATCGGTTTTCATAAATGTCTGAACCTTCTGGTCTTCTTTGTCATTTACATTATTGTACTGGGCAATGTAATAATCGCTAACCGAGCCCAGGTATGTAAGGGTTTTATTGGCCACACTATTGCTGAAGTGATTCAGATCGAGACTATCGATACAAGGATATTTAATACCGGTGTAATTGATATCGGCAAACAATTGCTGCTGCTTAGCAATTTCATTCTTTAACAATAGCAAGTCGTCGTTTGCCTTATCCCTGCCTTTAGGGTCTTTATAGTTACTCTGGCAATCGGTAACGGCATTCTTCATTGCAGTCATCCACTCATTCTTACGGAAGTTGGCAACGCTCTTATACTTTTCATAAATGTAAAAGTCCTTCTGGTATTCATTATCCTTAAACTGGTCAACCGTAAGCGCTTCAAATGCCCAGCGTGACGCCATAACCTGCCCCACAAAAGGCACTTCTGTTTGCGAAGTGATAGTGGGATTCAACTTATCGAAGTGCACCACTATACCGCTCAATAACAATTGCGGAATAATAAGGAACGGTATGAGGATGTAAATGGTAACTGCTGAATTGAAACTTGCTGAAATATTAAGGCCAAGAATATTGGCGAAGCACGAAACCGTGAACAGCACCAGCCAATAATCAAGCCACATGCCTTTAATACCCAATATTGAATTACCCACTGCTACAAACAAGGCCATTTGAATGGCAGAAATGGTGAACATTATCAATATCTTGGAAACAATATAACTGCCCTTGCTCAGGTTAAGGAAAGCTTCACGCTTCCTAATCTTCTGGTCACGTATAATTTCTTCCGCGCTCACCATAAGGCCAAGGAAAAGCGCCACAATAACCGACATGAAGATGTAGGTACCTATGTTCTCATTCTTGCTGAATGAATATCCAATGTTCTTAGTTGCATCGCTGCTCTTAAACCTAACAAGGTAAGCAAGAATGAATGCAAGGAAGGGGGCCTCTATAAGGTTGATGGTTACATACTGCGTATTGGTAAGTTTCGATAATACGTCGCGTGTAATGAATGTTTTTAGCTGACTTAATAGAGTAGGAACTGAGAAGCCCGCAGCAGGCACTTTCTCGTACTTGGTTTCCTGTGCCGGTGGTGCAAAATGTTTCAGGAAATGTACATTCCACTCAGGCGCCGATATTTTACGGTTGCGTGTTAAATCGCCATACTCATCTAATACCTTAGCGTCTATAATGTTGAATATCTGTTCGGGGTTCACGTTACCGCAGGTCTGGCACTCGCTTTCGTTAGCGTTTACCTGGTTACTGATAGTTTTAAAGTAAACTACAGCATCAATTGGGTTACCATAATATATGGGGAATCCACCTGTGTCAAGGATATAGAGTTTGTCGAACATTTTAAATATGTCTGACGAAGGCTGGTGAATAACCACAAATACCAACTTACCTTTAAGAGTTAACTCTTTGAGTAAGTCCATAATATTTTCCGAATCGCGCGATGATAAACCCGATGTAGGCTCATCTACGAAAAGTATACCCGGTTCGCGGATAAGTTCAAGTGCTATGTTTACACGTTTACGCTGGCCACCGCTAATAGTTTGCTCAAGCGGGTTACCTACCTTAAGGTTGCGTGCTTCATACAACCCAATATCGCTAAGCACCCTGTTACAGCGCTTCATTATCTCTTCGTCGTCAAGATTACCGAACGAGAGTTTTGCGCTATAAAAAAGGTTTTGCAGAACAGTTAAATCTTCTATCAGAAGATCATCCTGTGGTATGTACCCAATCTGCCCTTCAATAGTCGGGTCGCCGGAATGGATACTTATATTATTGATTAATACATCGCCCGAAGTAGGAACCGATAAACCATTGAGTATTTTGAGCAGGGTACTTTTACCGGCACCGCTACCACCCATAATACCTACCAGCTTGCCCGACTCTTCCTTAATATTAATATCGTGCAGTCCCTGTTTGTTCTTATTAAAGAAGAAATCAATATGTCTTGCTTCAAATACAATTTTGGCTTCTGCCTTGCTGCTAAGGAATGCCCCAACAACGTCGCTATAATAAATAGGACGTATTTTAGGGTTACGTACCGAAGCGCCCTGGTTAAACACGTTAACCTTCGATGGTTTAATAACCTGGCCGTTCAGGTACATGGTTGCAGTACCCAGGTAGCGGAACACATACATGTTCACGCTGGCCACATGCAGCATCACTATCTGTCCCTCAAGGTCTTCGCAGAAAATATGCCTTATGCTTGTATCGGTCGACATAGGACTGCTGTCGATAAGCAGCAGGTCCGATGTAGTTTTGGGCTTTGCTTCGCTCGATTCAATGAATTCTTTAATACATGCAAATTCGTCGTTCTCAATATTAAAGCTCTCTGATACCGTTGTAACAAACTCAAGTTCCTGCGGAGATATGCCCGACTCGGAGTTAACGAATTCTATTAAACGAATAAGAACGACTATCTTCTGTTTCTGCGCAAGTTCCTTGTTGATATCGGCACAAATACGTAATACCTTAACTGAGTTGAGCGAAAGCCTTTTCTCACTGCCGTCTTTCTTTTTCGAAGTTTGGTGCAGTTCTTCAAGGTATTGCTCATAAAGAACAACATACTGTTCAACCAATTCCTGGTTAAGCTGTTCTTTAAGGAATGACCTTACTACTTCCTTACCTGTCTTATTTTCATCTGATTCAGCCTTTGCAATAATTGCAAATAGCTGCATCAGGGCTCTTAGTATTCGTTCGCTCATAGGTTAACTTGTACCCGACAAATATAAAAAAAAACCGTCCCCGTAAAATATTCTTACGGGGACGGCCATTTTAAGTCGTTTTTGCCTGTTACTGAGGCATTACCTGCTGTAGCGCCTGCTGGTTTATGGTTACAGGGTATTTAGCCCTTAATCCATCTAGCCATTGCGCCATAAGGTAGTTCTGGTAATCGGTAGTAACCATACCCCTTACGTCGTCAAGCTTTTTAGGCTCAGGCTGGTTTATTTTGCGCACATTAACAAATACAATCTTGCCATTTTGGGTCATATTGTCTGAAATGCCTTCTTTCCAATTGGCCCCAACTGTGGTATTATCCTTCCTTTCATACATGCCGCTGGTAAAACTTAATGCATTGGCATCCTTAGCATTTATTTCTGCAATAATGTCCTTATCTGATTTACCGTCCTTAATAAGGTGCCTTACTTCTTTTGCCACCTTTTCATCAGAACAGGTATATATGCTCGCATCGGCCCTTTCGCCCCACATATAATTGGTTTTGCGGCTTCCGTAGTAGTTCTGCAGCCCTGTTGTATCTTTCAATGCCTTTGTCCACACCATTCTATCAGTAATATCGAAAAGCAGTATACCATCTTTATACTCATTCAGCATTTCAGCAAATGCAGGGTTTTCTTTCTCAAGCACTTCATTTTTAAACTTCAGGCACTGGTCTTTAACAAACTTGGGATATGCCTTGTTTACCGGGAATTCTTTACCCTTGTATTCGCCCGGTGTTTGGTTGTGGACCAGGAAATTCGCAAAGTCCTGCTGGGTAACGGTCTTGGTGCCAATAGTAAACATGGTTCCGGTAAGGGCCTTAGCCTTATCAACGGTCCATTTATTGGTGTAGAATGTTGAGTCTATAACCTTATAAAACTCTTCTTTTGCTTTAGGAGTTTCTTTAAAATTATACTTCTTCTTCACTTCTGCTATCATAGCATCAACAGCTACTTGCGACCTTTCGTCTTTTGCGATACGTGCTACAATACTTTCCTTTAGCGAATCAAATGGTGCAAGGCCTTTCTTACCCAACAACTTAATAATGTGCCAACCGTAAGGAGTGCGCACTATAGGTGAAATATCGCCTACGTTCCTCAAATTAAATGAAGCCTGTTCAAAGGTAGCCGGCATGCGGCCAATGCCAAACCATGGCAATACTCCGCCCTTTTT
>Ga0134125_10004969_pt1 | contig 15135 bp, 7 predicted proteins | sample KB31751_FD_96464 | JGI IMG/M metagenome (GOLD analysis project Ga0134125, IMG submission 96464) | Terrestrial soil microbial communities with excess Nitrogen fertilizer from Kellogg Biological Station, Michigan, USA - KB3-175-1 | ecosystem: Environmental > Terrestrial > Soil > Unclassified ... | reverse complement strand
TAATTGCGCCCGGGGCGCGCTGCGTCCAGCATCCTTTTATCACCAGTGCATATGACGTTCATTAGTGATCACGCACGGGTGGGCGGAGTGATGACGGATTCCGCCACGTCGACCACAGGCACGCGCAGATATCTGCCGCGGCGATTTGGATTCTCGGGGAGAGACAACAGATGAACAGGCAATCCAGTGACAGACTTCGGCGCAACGCCCCGGTGCAGTTGCGCCGGCGTGGTCTTTCGATGGCCATCGCGATGAGCATGGCGATTCTCGCCGCACCGGCGGCGTGGGCACAGCAAGCCGATACGGCCACGGGCACCAGCGCAAGCACCGATCAGGCGGCGCCGCAGCAACCGAAAAAGCGCCCAGCCAAGCAGGACACCACCAACCTCAGCACGGTCACCGTCACTGGTGTGCGCGCCAGCATGGCGTCGGCGATCTCGATCAAACAGAACGCCGATCAGATCGTGGATTCGATCGTGGCCGAGGACATTGGCAAGCTGCCCGACAGCAACGTGGCCGAAGCGCTGCAGCGCATATCCGGCATCCAGATCGACCGCAACTACGGCGAGGGCAGCACCATCGCCATCCGCGGCCTGACCCAGGTGCGCACCGAGATCAACGGCCGCGACGCCTTCACCGCCAACGGCGGGCGCGCGCTGAGCTTCGAGGACGTGCCGTCCGAATTGCTGGCCGGCATCGACGTGTACAAGAACCCGTCCGCGGAAATCATCGAGGGCGGCCTCGGTGGCACGGTGAACCTGCGTACGCACAAGCCGTTCGATTTCGAGGGCCAGAAGATCGCGGTCACCGGCGAATACGACTACGGCGACCTGATCAAGGAAGGCCACCCCTCGGCCTCCGCGCTGTACAGCAACCGCTGGAATACCGATGCGGGCGAGTTCGGCGTGCTGGTGGACGTGGCCTACCAGAAGCATTCGTTCCGGCAGGACGTGATCAGCACCGAGCCGTTCTATACCATCCACGCCGGCGCCACCGATCCGGCCACGGGTGAGGTTTACCCGGAGGCGGATTACCCGGGCTTCGAAGGCCGCACGCTGCAGGTGCCGCATGGCGGCGGCGTCGGCGAGACACTGGGGCAGCGTCGTCGACTAGGTACTTCCGTCGCGTTGCAGTGGCGTCCGAATGCCGACGTCGAGTTGTACGCGCAGGCACTGCGTTCGGATTACAAGTTCCAGTGGAACGACTATTCGTACTTTGCCTACACCAGCGCCCAGGGGATGATTCCCGACCCGACCAAGCCGTTCGCATTCGGCCCCAACGGCGACTTCATCAGCGGCACCTTCAACGGGACCGGCGGCAACAATGCCGATGGCGTGCCGGATCCGTCCGTGGCGCCGACCGCCGGCGTCAGCGTCGACTCCAACAGCAGCCTCACCACGCGCCATTCGGTCACCACCGATTTCTCGTGGGGCGGCTCGTGGAACGCCAGCAACAACCTCACCTTGAAGACCGACTTCCAGTACATCAAGGCCAAGACCGACACATTCCGCTACATCCTCAACACCCACACCACCACGCCGTATTTCTATCAGAACATCGCTGGCCACACGCCGGTGCTGAACGTGGACAACGCGTACGTGACCGATCCGGCCAACAACGCGTTCAACTTCCTGCTGGACGACAAGGCCAGGAGCAACGGGCGCGAGTTCGCCTGGCGTGCCGATGGCGAGTATTCGTTCGGCGGCGATTTCCTGCAGTCGATCAAGTTCGGCGTGCGCACCACCGATCGCAAGGCGGAAACCGAGGACTCCGGCTACCGTTTCGTGTGGATAGGCCAGCCGCTGTCCAACTTCGACAACTCCACCTGGGTGCAGCGTTCGTTCGCCGATTTCTTCCATGGCGACGCCGACGTGATCGGCTCGTTCCTGGCGCCGAACCCGTCGCTGCTGTACGACTACGACGCCTCGCGCACCATGTTCGGCCAGCCCGATCCGCTGACCTATCCGGCCACCGGCACCAACAAGCAGGGCGAGAAGACCTACGCCGCCTACGGCCTGATCAACTTCGGTACGCAGCTGGGCTCCATCCCCATCGATGGCAATGTCGGCGTGCGCGCAGTGCGCACGAATGTCAGCACCCACGGCGTGATGACCGACTCGACCGGCGCGGTGCTGCCGCTCAGCGTCGACAACTCGTACAACTCCTACCTGCCCAGCCTCAACGTCACGGCCCACCTCACCGACACCTTGCAGTGGCGCTTCGCCGCGTCGAAGGGCTTGTCGCGGCCCAGCTTCGACCAGCTCAATCCGATGCTGACCCTCAGCACTCCGAACGCGGACACGGGCGCGAATGCCTACACCGGCAGCGCCGGCGGCAACCCCTACCTGAAGCCGATGACGGCCAAGCAGTACGACACGTCGCTGGAGTGGTACATCGCGCCCAACCAGATGCTCTACGGCGCGCTGTTCTACAAGGCGGTGGACGGCTTCGTGCAGAGCACCTCGGTCAACGAGCCGCATGTGGACCAGTTGGGCCAGACGCACGATTACAACGTCACCCGCCTGGTCAATGGCGACAACGGCGTGATCAAGGGCGCGGAGATGGGTTACCAGACCTTCTTCGACTTCCTGCCCGAGCCTTTCGACGGACTGGGCATGCAGGCCAACTACACCTACGTCTACAGCAAGGCGCCCAGCCCGGATGCGATGGACACCGACGGCAACCCGTTGCAGGTGCCGTTGGAAGGCCTGTCGAAGAACAGCTACAACCTCGTGGCGATGTACGAGAAGGGCCCGATTTCCGCCCGCATTGCCTACAACTGGCGCAGCCAGTGGGTGGTCACCACGCGCGGCAACGGTACCGGCGACCTGCCGATCTACGACAAGGCCTATGGCCAGGTCGACGCCTCGGTGACGTACCACTTCTCGGACCTGTTCTCGCTGACCGCCGCGGCGGTGAACCTGACCAACACCAAGCGCGCCACGATCTTCGGTGTGGATACGCGACCGCGTGATGTGCAGATCAACGACCGCATGTTCAGCCTGAAGGCACAGTTCAGCTTCTGATCCGTTGCGACACGGTGCCGGCAACCCGTATCCCCTCCGGGTTGCCGGTACTTTTTTCTGCATGACGAGATGATGAGCCAGACCAAACGAACCCGTCCTTCCCGCTTTCTGTCGCGCCTTCGGCGCGTTGCGTGCCTGTTGGCCTGCGGCTTGTTGTCGTTGTCCGCATCCGCGCAAGGTGTCCACTACGACTGGCAAAGCGTGCGCATCGGTGGTGGCGGTTATGTCAGTGGCCTGGTTTTTCATCCCGCCGAAAAAGGCTTGTACTACGCGCGCACCGACGTCGGTGGCGCGTATCGCTGGGACGATGCAGCGAAAAAATGGATACCGCTGACCGACTGGCTGGGTGCCGACGACGCCAACCTCACCGGCATCGGCAGCATGGCGGTGGACCCGCACGACACCGGCTGGATCTACCTGGCCGCCGGCACCTACACGACCGAGGCCGCCGGCAACGGCGCGATTCTGCGTTCGCACGATCGTGGCGCCACGTTTCAGCGCGTCGACCTGCCGTTCAAGTTGGGCGGCAATGAACTGGCCCGCGGCAATGGCGAGCGACTCGCCGTCGACCCGCACGATGGCCGCATCCTTTTCTTCGGCTCGCGCGATGCGGGCCTGTGGCGCAGTGACGACCACGCGGCGCATTGGGCGCGTGTCGACGCGTTTCCCGCCGTGGCGACCTCGTTCGCCTCCACCGCAAAAAACCAGTGGCGACGCCAGCCGATCGGCATCGTGTTCGTGGTGTTCGAGCCGACCAGCGGTAAGATCGGCCAGCCCACGCCGGTGCTGTATGCGGGCGTTTCCACCCGCGAAACCAGCCTGTTCCGCTCCACCGATGGCGGCAGGAGCTGGCAGGCGGTGCCGGGCCAGCCGACCGGTTTGCGACCCACGCATATGCGCCGCAGCCCCGACGGCAGTTACTACCTGACCTACGGCGACGAGCCCGGCCCGGACGACATGAACGACGGCGCGGTGTGGAAATTCACCCCCGCCGACGGCCGCTGGGCCGACATCACGCCGATCCCGCGCAACGGCAAACCCAGCGGCTTCGGCTGGGGCGACATCACGGTGGACGCGCACGATCCGCGCATCCTGATGGCCAGCACGTTCTGTCACTACACGCCGTACGACGAGATCTACCGCAGCACCGACGGCGGCCGGCACTGGCAGCCGGTGTTTCCGCGCTCGACCTTCGACCATTCCAATGCGCGCTGGACGGTCGACCATCATCCGCACTGGATGAGCAGCCTGGTGATCGATCCGTTCGATGCCGACCACGTGATGTTCGTCACCGGCTATGGCGTCTGGGCCTCGCGCAACATGCGCGCATTCGACCACGGCGGCACGGTGGACTGGTGGTTCCAGGACACCAACCTGGAGGAAACCGTGCCGCTCGGTCTGGCCAGTCCGGCCGAAGGCGCGCACCTGCTGAGCGCGGTGGGCGACCTCGATGGTTTCCGCCATGACGATCTCGACGTGGCGCCGCTGCAGTTCGCCTCGCCGCCGCGCTACGCCAATGGCTACAGCATCGACGTGGCAGGCAACGCGCCACGTGTGGTGGTGCGCACCGGCCGCATTCGTGGACCGATCGACGCGGTGCGCGCTGCGTACTCGCTGGATGGCGCCAAGACCTGGCACGCCTTTGCCAGCGAGCCGGGCGGCAAGGGCGAAGGCACGGTGGCCGTGGCGGCCGATGGTCGCAGCGCGTTGTGGTTTCCGCTGGACGCGGGCAACGCGTATGCCACCCGCGACTGGGGCAAGCATTGGCAGGCGGCAGCGGGTTTGCCGAAGGCGGCGCGGGTGCTGGCCGATCGGGTCGACGCGCAACGCTTCTACGCGCAGGACATCGCCACCGGCGCGCTGTTCGCCAGCCACGATGGCGGGCTGCATTTCAGCGCGATCGGTGGTGCCTTCGGCGATGCGGTGAAACAGCAGTATCAGGCGCCGCGCCGGCCCACCAATGCGGTGGTCTATGCGGTGCCGGGGCAGGCCGGCGAGCTGGTGGCAGTCAGCGCGCGCGGTGGTGTGATGCGTGGCCGCGATGATGGCCGCGTGTTACGGCAAAGCCACGGCATCGACAGCGCGGTGTCGCTGGGCTTCGGCAAGCCCGCGCCGGGGCGCAGCGAAGCGACCCTGTTCCTGGCCGGCGCCATCGCGGGCCAGCGTGGCCTGTTTCGTTCGATCGACGGCGGCGCGCAGTGGCAGCGCATCAACGACGACACGCACCAGTATGGCGAGGTGGGCTACGTCACCGGCGACCCACGCGTGTTCGGTCGCGTGTATTTTGCTACGGGTGGCCGCGGCATCTTCCGCGGCGATCCAACCGGGGAGCAACCATGAATCCAGCCGCCACCTTCTCTCTCTCTTGGTGTGCGACACGACGGCTGCTGCTGGCGTGCGTGCTGATGGGCATGGCCGCCGTGGCGCAGGCGCAGACCATCCGCTACGACGCCACCACGCGGGTGTTCCGCATCGATACCGATGCGGTGACCTACGCGTTCGGCGTCAACGAGAACGACCAGTTGCAGACGCTGTACTGGGGCGCGCGGCTGGCGACGAATGACGCGTTGCCCGCGGCGCATACCAACGAGGGCAATGCCTCGTTCGATCCGCCGACCAGCACCAGCCTGCAGGAATACGCCGGCTGGGGCGGTTCCATGTACGTGGAGCCGGACCTGAAACTGCGTTACGCCGACGGCAATCGCGACCTGGTGTTGCACTACGTATCGCAGCGGATCAAGGGCGATACGCTGGACGTGCACCTGCGCGACATCCGCCAGCCGCTGGATGTGACGCTGCATTATGTGGTCGACCCGGCCACTGGCATCATCGGCCGCTCGGCGCTGATCGAGAACCACACGAAACAGGCGGTGACGATCGACAGCGTGGCCGCGGCCAGCTGGAACCTGCCTGCCGCCGAAGACTATTCGCTGCGTTACCTCACCGGCCGCTGGGCCGGCGAATGGCAGTTGCAGACGCGCGCGATCACTCCCGGCAACACCGTGCTGGAGAGCCGGCGCGGTTCCACCGGCCACGAGAACAACCCGTGGTTCGCGATCGAGCGCGGCGGCAACTGGGCCGAGGATCATGGTGACGTGTGGTTCGGCGCGCTGGCCTGGAGTGGCTCGTGGAGCATCACCGTGGAGCAGGACGTGCTGCATCAGGTGCGCGTCACCGGCGGCTTCAACCCGTTCGATTTCGCCTGGCCGCTGGCGCCGGGCGAATCGGTGAGCACCCCCGTCTTCTACGCCGGCTACACCAGCGGTGGCATCGGCGAGGCATCGCGCCTGCTGCACCGGTTCGAACTGGCGCAGATCGTGCCGCAGCATCCGAAACCGCGGCTGCGTCCGGTGCTTTACAACTCATGGGAAGCCACCGAATTTGCGGTCGACGAAGCGGGGCAGGCGCATCTGGCCGAGCTGGCGGCGCGTATCGGGGTGGAGCGTTTCGTGATGGACGACGGCTGGTTCGGCGCCCGCAATGACGACCATGCCGGGCTGGGCGACTGGATGGTCAACCCGAAGAAATTCCCGCACGGGTTGAAGCCGCTGATCGACAAGGTGCATGCGCTGAAGATGGATTTCGGCCTGTGGGTCGAGCCCGAGATGGTCAACCCGGACAGCGACCTGTACCGCGCGCATCCCGATTGGGTGCTGAATTTCACCGATCGTCCGCGCAGCGAGGGGCGCAACCAGCTGGTGCTGAACCTGGCGCGGCAGGACGTGCGCGATCATGTGTTCAAGGTGCTGGACGACCTGCTCAGCCACAACGACATCGCGTTCCTGAAGTGGGACTACAACCGCAACTGGTCCGAGCCGGGCTGGCCGCAGGTGGCGCCCGACCAGCAGCAGAAGGTCTACGTCGACTACGTGCGCAACCTGTACGGCATCCTGGCCGAGCTGCGCAAGCGCCATCCGAACGTGGAGATCGAGTCGTGCTCGGGCGGCGGCGGCCGCGTCGACCTGGGCATCCTGGGCCACACGGACGAGGTATGGACGTCCGACAACACCGACCCGTTCGACCGCCTGTCGATCCAGGACGGTTTCAGCTATGCCTACGCGCCGGCGGTGATGATGGCCTGGGTCACGGATTCGCCGAACTGGGTGAACGGCCGCAGCACCTCGCTGGATTACCGCTTCCTGTCCTCGATGCAGGGTTCGCTGGGCATCGGCGCCAACCTGCTGCACTGGAACGCGCAGGACTTTGCCGCCGCGAAAAACTATGTGGCCGAGTACAAGGCGATCCGCGCCAGCGTGCAGCAGGGCAAGCTGTACCGGTTGCTGTCGCCGCGCGACGACAGCCCGCATGCAGCTACTGAATCGGTTTCACAGGACGGCAAGCAGGCAGTGCTGTTCGCGTTCCTGCACGCCAGCCAGATGAAGTATCCGTATCCGCGCGTGCGCCTGCAGGGGCTCGACCCCGATGCGCGCTATCGTTGGCGTTCGCTGCATGGGGCGCCGGTGGCGGGCACGCTGGCCGAAGCCAGCGGCGCCTACTGGATGAATCACGGCATCGACCTGGCGCTGAAGGGCGATTACCAGGCCGCCGCCATCGTGTTCGATCGGGTCGGGGGTAAACGATGAATAGCCGTCTGAATCACATCGCGTGGCTTGCGCTGTTGTGCAGTCCGCTGGCCTGCGCCGCGACGGCGCCCGCAGCATCGCTCGATGTCCCGTTGCTGTTTACCGACGGCGCGGTACTGCAGCGCGACCAGCCGCTGAACGTGTGGGGCTGGGCTGCGCCGGGCAGCGTGGTGCAGGTGGCCTTCGACGGCACATCGACGCAAGCCACTGCCAGCGCGAAGGGCGAATGGAAGGCCACCTTGCCGGCCCATGGCGCGGGTGGCCCGTATACCTTGACGATCGCCGACGGCGCGCAGAAGAGGGTGGCGCACGACGTGATGGTGGGCGACGTGTGGCTCTGTTCGGGCCAGTCGAACATGGAGTTCAAGCTGTCGCAGGCGCAGAACGCCAAGGCGGAGATCGTCCGCGCCAACGATGCCGGCATCCGTGGTTTCACGGTGCCCAAGTCGTGGTCGGGCGAGCCGTCCGAGCATCTCGCCGGTGGCAGCTGGCAGCACGCCACGCCGCAGACGGCGGGCGACTTTTCCGCCGTGTGCTGGTTCTTCGCGCGCGAGATCCGCAAGCGCACCGGCGTGCCCATCGGCATGATTCACAGCAGCTGGGGCGGCAGCCGCATCGAGGCGTGGATGGATGCCGCCAGCACTGGCGTGTCGCCGTCGGTGGTAAGCGCGCAGGCCGCCGGGCTGGCGGCGGAGGATCGGCGCAAGACGCAGGCCACGTGGAAGCGGCTCGATACCGGGACCAAGGCGAAAGGCCCGGTGACGGACGCCAGCGGCGAACCATCATGGGCGGCGGCGACGCTGGATACCGGCGATTGGGCATCCATGGCGGTGCCCGCGTACTGGGAAAAGGCCGGCTATTTCGGCATGGATGGCGTGGCCTGGTATCGCACCAGCTTCACCCTCGATGCGGCCGAAGCCGCACGCGGCGTGCAGCTGGGCCTGGGCAAGTTCGACGACACCGCGCAGGCATGGGTCAACGGCAAGCGCGTCAGCGCGGAAAGCGACGAATGGAATGTCGCCCGCGTCTATCACGTGGCACCGGCGCTGCTGCACGCCGGACGCAACACCATCGCGTTGCAGGTCACCGACCAAGGCGGCTACGGCGGCATCTATGGCGACGCCGACATGCTCTACGTGCAGGCGCAAGGCGGCAAGCGCCACCCGCTGGCCGGCGACTGGCAGTTCCGCCCGGTACCGGCGACGGTGACCATCACCACGCTGGACGACAAGAACCAGCCGGCCACGCTGCTCTACAACAAGATGATCCACCCGCTGATCCGCTACCCGCTGCGCGGCGTGCTGTGGTACCAGGGCGAGGCGAACGCCGGCCCCGGTGATGCGAGCCGCTATCGCGACCAGTTCGCCACCATGATCAAGGCGTGGCGCGCGGACTGGCAGCAACCGCGGCTGCCGTTCCTGTGGGTGCAACTGGCCAACTGGATTTCCGGCCAGGACACCGCGCAATCGAGTCCGTGGGCGCAACTGCGCGCCTCGCAATCGGCCGCGTTGAGCCTGCCGGCCACGGGGCAGGCAGTGACCATCGACATCGGCAATCCCGACGATATCCACCCGGTCGACAAGCAGGACGTGGGCCATCGGCTGGCGCTGGCGGCGCGGCACGTGGTGTACGGCGACACGCTGGTGTATGCGGGGCCGCGCTACACCGCGATCCGCATCGACGGCCCGCACGCCATCCTCTCGTTCGACACGCAAGGTAGCACGCTGGCCGCGCGCGGCGGCAAGCTGGGCGGCTTCCAGGTGGCCGGTGCCGATCGTCAATTCCATCCCGCCCAGGCGCGCATCGAGGGCGATACCGTGGTGGTCTCCAGCGCCGACGTCAGCGTGCCGATCGCCGTGCGCTACGGCTGGAGCGACAACCCGGTGCACGCCACCCTGATCAATCGCGACGGCCTGCCGGCCTCGCCCTTTGAAACCCGACCCTGGTGAAACCATGATCATTTCCGCACGCCGATCCCTTCGTGGCTCGCTGCTGCCACTGCTCTGCATGGGCGTGGCCACGCTGGGCCTCGCCAGCCCGGTGCAGGCAGCGTCCACGCCGTTGCCGCGCGTGGTCACCGCCGATGGCCGCCACCAGCTGCAAGTGGATGGCAAACCGTACCTGATCCTCGGCGCGCAGGTGAACAACTCCAGCGGCTGGCCGCAGATGCTGCCGGCGGTGTGGCCGGCGATCGAGGCGCTGCACGCCAATACGGTGCAGGTGCCGGTCAGCTGGGGCCAGGTGGAACCGACCCGGGGCCAGTTCGATTTCAGCTTCCTCGACACGCTGGTGACGCAGGCGCGCGAGCACGATGTGCGGCTGGTGCTGCTGTGGTTCGCCACCTGGAAAAACAACGGCCCGAACTACGCGCCCTCGTGGGTGAAGCTGGACAACAAACGCTACCCGCGCGTGGTGAAGAAGGACGGCTCCACGCTGGGCTCGCTGTCGCCCTTGGGCACCGCCACGCTGGAAGCCGACCGCAACGCCTTCGTGGCCTTGATGAAGCACCTGCGCCAGATCGACGGCGACCGCCACACGGTGATCATGGTGCAGGTGGAGAACGAATCGGGCACCTACGGCAGTGACCGCGATTACTCGGCTGCCGGCGACAAACTGCTGCAGTCGCCGGTGCCCGCCGCGGTGCTGAAGAAAACCGGCAAATCGGCCGGCAGCTGGAGCCAGGTGTTCGGCAAGGATGCGGCGGAATACTCCTACGCCTGGGCCATCGCGCACTACATCGAGCAGGTGGCCGCCGCGGGCAAGGCTGTCTACAACCTGCCGATGTACGCCAACGCGGCGCTGCGCGATCCGTTCAACCCCGGCCCGCCTGGCGGCTATTCCAGCGGCGGCCCCACCGACAACGTGATCGGCATCTGGCGCGCCGCTGCGCCGTCGCTGGATTTCGTGTCGCCCGACATCTACATGCGCGAGTACAAGAAGTACACCGCCGTGCTCGATCGCTACAGCCGCCCCGACAACGCGCTGTTCGTGGCCGAGACCGGCAACGACACGGCCTACGCGCGCTACGTGTTCGCCACGCTGGGCCATCAGGGCATCGGCTTCTCGCCGTTCGGCATGGATTACACCAAGTACTCCAACTGGCCGCTGGGCGCCAAGGCGATCACGCCGGAGACCATCCAGCCATTCGCCGCCAACTACGAGCTGCTGGCGCCGCTGGCCGGGCTGATCGCCAAACAGAGTTTCGAGGGCAAGGTGTGGGGCGCTTCCGAGCCGGATGACACCCATGAGGAAACGCTGGACCTGGGCGCCTGGCGCGTACAGGTGAGCTACGGCCGACCGCAGTTCGGCATGGATCCACCGCAGGGCAATCCGCAAAAACTCGGCGGCGTGGTGATCGTGCAACTGGCCGACAACGAATACCTGGTGGCCGGCTATCACGCGCGGGTGAACTTCATGCCGCCCAAGGGCCACGAGGGCCACCACTTCCTGCTGGACAAGGTGGAAGAGGGCCGCTACGACGAAAACGGCCAGTGGCATTTCATCCGCGAATGGAACGGCGACCAGACCGACTACGGCCTCAACCTCACCAGCCAACCGCAAGTGTTGCGGGTGAAGCTGGCGACGTATTGAGTCACCTGTACCGCTCCGTGTTCGACCGACAACGATTTGGAGATTGACCCATGTACCGCATTCCCCTGACCCCGCTGGTCGGATGCCTGCTGATCGGACTCCTGTCCGGCTGCAGCGGCAGCGCCGCGCCGTCCGCTGACAGCAACGCCGCATCGACCAAGTCTGCGTTCCAGCAGATCGCCGACGGCGTCATCGTGGACGTGGGCGCCAGCGAAAAAGTGCGCCTGCAGGTGGTGGATGATTCGATCATCCACGTCACCGCCGTGCCCACCGGTGGCTTCGACCTGCCCAAGAGCCTGATGGCGCTGAAGACCGGCGGCGACAAGCAGTTCACCGTCGCCACCGACGCGGGCCACGTGCTGCTGAAAACACCCAAGGTCACCGCGGAAGTGGCGACAAAAACCGGTGCCGTTCGCTTCCTCGACGCCAGCGGCAAGCTGATCCTGGCCGAACAGCCGGACGGGCGCAGCTTCACGCCGGTGAAGGTGGACGGCAAGCCGTTCTACGCCGTGCGCCAGGAATTCGCCTCGCCCGACGACGAGGCGTTCTACGGCCTGGGCCAGCACCAGAAAGGCACGATGAACTACAAGGGCAAGGACGTGGAGCTGGCCCAGCACAACATCGACATCGCCATTCCGTTCGTGGTGTCCAGCCGCAACTACGGCGTGCTGTGGGACAACAACTCGATCACCCGTTTCGGCGATCCACGCCCGTACCAGATGATCGACAAGCAGTTGAAGGTGTTCGACGCGGACGGCAAGGCCGGCGGCCTCACCGCCAACTACTACGTGGACGGCAAGCTCAAGCTCAGCCGGGTCGAGTCCCAGATCAACTACGAATACAACAAGGATCTGAAGCACTGGCCCAAGGCGCTTCAAGGTGTCGATTTCCAGGGTAACCCCCTCACCGGCGGACCGGGCCAGACGGTGGAGTGGAAAGGTTCGCTGGCGTCCGACGTGGCCGGCTCGCACAAGTTCCGGCTGTACGCCAGCGGCTATTTCAAGCTGTACATCGACGACAAGCTGGTGCTCGACGACTGGCGCCAGAACTGGAACCCCTGGTACCGCGATTTCACCGTGGCGATGCAGCCGGGCGAGAAACACAGCATCCGCCTCGACTGGACGCCGCAATCGGGCTACATCGCGCTCGACCACCTGGACCCGCTGCCCGCGGCCGAGCAGAGCGAGCTGTCGCTGTTCTCCGAGCTGGGCCACGCGATCAACTACTACTTCATCAGCGGCGACAACCTCGATGACGTGATCGCCGGCTACCGCGACGTCACCGGCAAGGCGGTGATGCTGCCGCGCTGGGCGTATGGCTTCTGGCAGAGCCGCGAGCACTACGCCTCCAGTGACGACCTGATCAGCACGGTGAAGCAGTACCGCAAACTGGGCCTGCCGCTCGACAACATCGTGCAGGACTGGTTCTACTGGAAAGAGGACGCCTGGGGCTCGCAGCGTTTCGACCCTGCGCGCTACCCCGATCCGCAGAAACTGGTCGACACACTGCACGACCTGCATGCGCACCTCATGATCTCGGTGTGGCCTAAGTTCTATCCCACCACCGCCAACTACAAGGAGCTCGACGCCAAGGGCTACATGTACAAGCGCAATGTCGAGCTGGGCCAGAAGGACTGGGTCGGCAAGGGCTACCTCAACTCGTTCTACGACCCGTACAGCGAGGAGGCGCGCGCGATCTACTGGCGCCAGATCAACGACGGCCTCGGCAAGCTGGGCATGGACGCGTGGTGGATGGACGCCACCGAGCCGGACATCCAGTCCAACATCAGCATCGACGAACGCAAGCTGCGCATGGGCCCGACCGCGCAAGGGCCGGGCGCCGCGTTCTTCAACTCGTATCCGCTGATGACCACCACCGGGGTGTACCAGGGCAGCCGCAAGTCGTACCCGGACCAGCGCGTATTCATCCTCACCCGCTCGGCGTTTGCCGGTCAGCAGCGCAACGGCGCGGCCAGCTGGAGCGGCGACGTGGTGTCGCGCTGGAGCAACCTGCGCGACCAGATCTCCGCGGGCGTGAACTTCTCGCTGTCGGGCATCCCCAACTGGACCACCGACATCGGCGGCTTCGCGCTGGAGCCGCGCTACGAAAAGCCGAACGCGAAGGACCTTCAGGAGTGGCGCGAACTCAATGTGCGCTGGTTCCAGTTCGGCGCCTTCAGCCCGCTGTTCCGCTCGCACGGCCAGGCGCCGCTGCGTGAGATCTACAACCTGGCGCCGGTGGGTTCGGACGTCTACGACACGCTGGCCTGGTACGACAAGCTGCGCTATCGCCTGCTGCCGTACATCTACACGCTGGCGGCCGATACGTACTTCAAGGACGGCACCATCATGCGTGGCCTGGTGATGGATTTCCCGAACGACCCCAAGGTGCGCGAGATCGACGACGAGTACCTGTTCGGCCCGTCGTTCCTGGTCGCACCGGTGACCAAATACCAGGCGCGCAGCCGCGACGTCTACCTGCCCGCTGGTAGCAACTGGTACGACTTCTACACGGGGAAACCATACGAGGGCGGCCAGACGATCAAGGCGGATGCGCCGCTGGAGCGGATGCCGTTGTTCGTCCGCGCCGGCGCCATCGTGCCGGTGGGCCCGGCCATCCAGTACACCAACGAAAAGCCCGACGCGCCGATCACGCTGTTCGTCTATACCGGCGCCAACGGCAGCTTCTCGATGTACAAGGACCAGGGCACCACCTACGCCTACGAGCACGGGGAGTTTGCCCGCGTGCCGATGAACTACGACGAGGCCAGCGGCACGCTGACCATCGGCAAGCGCGAAGGCAGCTATCCCGGCATGCCCGCGCAGCGCACGTTCAACATCCGCTGGATCTCCGGCCCCACGCCCACCGCCACCGATTTCGAGGCGAAGGCAGCGCAGAGCGTCCACTACAACGGAACCGCGATCACCGTGCACAAGGACGCGTCGGCACCATGAATCAAAGCACGCCACGGCCGCGACTGATCGGCCTCGACTGGGGCACCACCGGCCTGCGCGGGTACCTGATGGGCGAGGGCGGCCGCGTGCTGGAATCCCGCGAGCGTCCGTGGGGCATCCGGCACCTGCCCGCCGGTGGTTTCGACGCGGCGCTGGACGGCATCCTGGCCGACTGGCCCGACCTGCCGGTGCTGGCCTCCGGCATGGTCGGCAGCCGCGGCGGCTGGCGCGAGGTGCCTTACGTGGAGTTGCCCGCCACCATCGACGCGGTGGTGGTGGCGCTGGGTTCCGTCGACAGCGTCAGCGGCCGTCGCGTGCATCTGGTGCCGGGCCTGCGCAATACGGTTGTCGCCGACGTGATGCGCGGCGAAGAGACCGAGATCTTCGGCGCGCTGGCGCTGCAACCGGTGTTGGCGGGACGCTCGGCGCTGCTGCTGCCGGGCACCCACAGCAAATGGGTCAACGTGCTGCACGGGCGTGTGGTCGATTTCGCCACCGCGATGACCGGCGAGCTGTACACGGCGCTGCGTCACCACAGCATCCTGGGTGCCGGGCTGGGCAAGGACGACCCGCCGTTCGACCAGGACGCCTTCCTGCGCGGCGCGCAGAGCGCGCGCGACAGCGGCGCGGGCGGCGCGCTGAGCCGGTTGTTTTCCAGCCGTGCGCTGGTACTCACCGGCGAGCTGGCATTGCCCGCCGTACCCGATTACCTCTCCGGGCTGCTGATCGGCGAGGAGCTGCGCAGCGCGATCGCCGCCGGCCGCGTCAACACCTCCACCCCGCTGCAACTGATTGGCAATCCCGCATTGTGCCGGCGCTACGTGGTGGCCGCTTCCTGCTTCGAACTGGGCATGGCACTGCCGCCGCGCGGTGCGGCCGCGCTGGGCCTGTGGCAGATCGCGCTAGCTGCGAGTCTGGTGCCGCCGTACGCCGAATCCAGGCAGGTGGGCTGGTCGTGAACATCGTCGGCATGGCGGCTTT
>Ga0134125_10004968_pt1 | contig 15136 bp, 10 predicted proteins | sample KB31751_FD_96464 | JGI IMG/M metagenome (GOLD analysis project Ga0134125, IMG submission 96464) | Terrestrial soil microbial communities with excess Nitrogen fertilizer from Kellogg Biological Station, Michigan, USA - KB3-175-1 | ecosystem: Environmental > Terrestrial > Soil > Unclassified ... | reverse complement strand
TCTTCATTACCGACGTTCCCGGCGTGAAAGATGCTGATGACGTCGTCATTCGCTGGCTGGATCTGGGGATGGCAGCCGAACTGACGCAGAAGTCGGTCATCCGGGGCGGCATGCTTCCCAAGCTGGATGCCTGCAGGAACGCGTTGTTACACGGCGTCAACCGCGTGCGCATCCTTCCCGCGGCGGAACTGGAGGCGCTGCCGGAATTTTATTTCTCCAAGATCGAATCCGGGACGGAGGTGCTGGTAGCGTGAACCTGGAGCAGGTAAAGAAACTCGAATCGAAGCTGTTGCTGGCGACCTATGATCGCTATCCCGTCCTGCTGCAAAAAGGACGAGGGGTGCACCTTTACGACGCCAAGGGCCGGAAATATCTCGACTTCCTGAGCGGCATCGGTGTGAGCGCCCTGGGATATGCGCATCCGGCGATCACCAAGACCATCGCGCGCCAAGCCGGCCTCCTGATTCACACCAGCAATCTCTTCTACCACGAGTATCAGGGCAAGCTGGCTGCAGCACTGACAAAGATTTCCGGGATGGATCGCGCCTTCTTCACCAATAGCGGCACGGAAGCATGGGAAGCCGCGTTGAAAGTCGCCCGTGCCTATGCCAAGGCAAACACAGTGGCCGGCAGCGAACCCAAGTGGCGGATTCTGGCTCTCGAACATGCCTTTCATGGCCGCACATTCGGAGCGCTCGCGACCACGCACAAGGAAAAATACCGCGCACCGTTTGCGCCGGTCATGCCCGGTGTCGATTTTGTGAAGTTCAACGATGTCGCCGACCTGGAGCAGAAGTTTGACTCCACCGTATGCGCTATTGGTTTTGAATTCGTGCAGGGTGAAGGCGGCGTCCGGCCTGTCAGCAAGGAATTCGCGCAGAAAGCTGCGGATCTGGCGCGCAAACACAACGCGCTGCTGATCGCCGACGAGATCCAGAGCGGGCTCGGGCGCACTGGAGAATGGTTTGCTTATCAGCATTACGGAATAAAGCCTGATCTGGTAACAGTGGCAAAGCCGCTTGCGGGAGGCTTGCCCCTGGGAGCGCTGCTGGCCAGCGAAAAAGCATGCGGATGCATTCATCCCGGCATGCATGGCACCACCTTCGGAGGAGGGCCACTGGCCTGCAGCGTCGCGCTGCAACTGATCCAGACGCTGGAGAAGCAGAAGCTACTGAAGCACGTCCGCAGGATGGGCGATTACATGCTTTCCGGCCTTGAGAAGCTCCACAAAAAGCATGGCGCCATCACAGAGATTCGCGCCCTGGGCCTGATGATTGGCGTGGAGCTTGAGTCGGCGGATCTGGCCAAATCTGTCTTTCAACAAATGCTGGATCAACGTGTGATTCTGAATCGCACAGATGAAACCGTGCTGCGCTTTCTGCCGCCTTTCATCGTCAAGAAACAGCATGTGGATGAAGTCCTGAAAGTGCTCGACCAGGCCCTCAGCAAAAATGCAGTGCAACTCGCCGGCACGGCGCAACGGAGGAACAAATAACAATGATGCCAGCCAGAATCTTCGATTTGACTGCAATGCCAACGCCGCTGCAACAGCAGCAGGTCGCCTGCCGCGATCTGGTTTCATGCCAGGATTTTTCGCCCGAAGAGACTCGCGGCTTGTTTGAGCTCACCAACATCATCAAGCATCGTCCGGCCGATTTTCGCGGCGCTCTGGCGGGTAAGCAACTGGTGCTGTTCTTTGAGAAGGCGTCTTTGCGTACGCGTCTGACTTTTGAAGCCGGCATGGCCAGCCTGGGCGGCACATCGCTCTTTATGGATCAGACACGGTCACGGCTGGGTGAACGCGAGCCGGTATGCGACATCGCGCGCAACGTGGAGCGCTGGGTGGATGGTGTGGTTCTGCGCACCTATGAGCATTCAACCATTACCGAGATGGCAGAGAACACTCGCATCCCGGTAATTAACGCGCTCAGTGACGTTGAGCATCCCTGCCAGGCCTATGCGGATTTCTTCACCCTGCAGGAGAAATTCGGCGACCTGCGCCAGGTGCATCTTGCCTACGTCGGGGATGGGAACAACGTCGCTCATTCGCTCATGTTGGCAGCCGCGAGCCTGGGTACGAGCGTCTCGGTCGCCACCCCCTACGGATATGAACCTGACGCCGGAATTACCGCGCTGGCCAAGAAGATCGGCCGGAGCACCGGCGCGATTATCGATATCACCAACGATCCGGCTGCAGCCGTCACAGGCGCAAGCGCGATTTACACCGACGTCTGGGCGAGCATGGGACAGGAAGAGGAAGCCGCCGAGCGCAAGAAGATCTTTGCACCGTATCAGGTCAACCGGGAACTGTTCGAACTGGCGGCGCCAGATGCGTTCTTTATGCATTGCCTGCCGGCACACCGCGGCGAAGAAGTTGCCGCCGATGTGATGGATTCGCCGCGCTCGATTGTGTTTGATCAGGCGGAGAACCGCATGCACGTGCAGAAAGCCATCTTATTAATGTTGCTGGGCAGCGGCATGGGCCGCGTCCCCTCAAGGAGCAATCATGCGTGAAAAAGTAGTTCTGGCATATTCGGGAGGACTCGACACCTCCATCATCATTCCCTGGCTGAAGGAAAACTATAACTGTGACGTGATCGCGATGATCGCCGACGTAGGCCAGGGTGATGATATCGACGCCGTGGTCGAGAAGGCCCACAAGACCGGCGCCGCCAAGGTGGTAGTGAAAGACCTCCGCGACGAGTTTCTGAGTGACTACGTCTTTCCGGCATTGCGAGCAGGCGCCGTCTATGAAGACAAGTATCTGCTTGGCACTTCCCTGGCCCGTCCGGTGATCGCCAAACATCAGGTGGAAGTCGCGTTGCGCGAAAACGCCACCGCCCTGGCCCACGGCTGCACCGGTAAAGGAAATGACCAGGTACGCTTTGAGCACGCTTTTCAGGCCTTGGCTCCGGAGCTGAAAGTCATTGCGCCCTGGCGTGAGTGGACCCTGAAATCGCGCGAGGATTGCCTCGATTACGCCGAACAGCGGGGCATTTCCGTGACCGCAAGCCGCGAAAAGATTCACAGCCGCGATCGCAACATCTGGCACTTGAGCCATGAAGGCGGCGAACTGGAAGATCCGGCCAATGCTCCCTACGAGAGCACCTGGCAGCTCACCAAGTCACCGCAGGATGCGCCTGATCGCGAAGAGACGGTAACCATCAGCTTTGCCGCTGGTACCCCGGTGTCGGTGAATGGCCAGAAATTGGACTCCGTATCGCTGGTCGAACTGCTGAATGAGATCGGCGGACGTAACGCCATCGGACGTGTCGATCTGGTGGAAAACCGCTTCGTGGGCATCAAATCGCGTGGCTGTTACGAGACGCCTGGTGGGACTCTGCTGCTGACGGCGCACCGCGAACTCGAAGCTCTATGCCTGGAGCGCGATTTGAAGCATTTCAAGCAGCACGTGGCTCTCAAGTACGCCGAACTGGTTTACTACGGTCTCTGGTTCACGCCATTGCGCGAAGCCCTGGACGCGTTTGTTGCCGAAACGCAGAAAGACGTAACCGGCACGGTGATGCTGAAGCTGTACAAGGGCAACATAGCGCTGGGCGGACGCCAGTCAGAGTTTTCGCTCTATCGCACGGACCTGTCTTCGTTCACCATGAGCGAAACCTACAACCAGAAAGATGCGGAAGGCTTCATCCGGATTCTTGGTCTGCCGGCACGTTCCCGCGCACGGCTGAAACAGAAGACCGGAGCGCAGGAGATCGCAAAGTGAAGATGTGGTCGGGCAGATTCCGGCAGCCGCTGGACCCAAAGTTCGAACAGTGGCAGCGGTCGTTTCCTTTCGACCAGAAGCTGCTGCTGTACGAGCTTGCAGCCAGTCGCGCCCACGCGAAAGCGTTGCGGACCGCCGACGTGATCTCTGCCGACGAATTCAACCAGATCCTGGCTGCGCTGCAAGATCTCGAAACGAGGGCTGCGCAGCAGGAGGCTGGTTTCTTTGACGATCCGGAAGCCGAAGACGTCCACCACTTTGTGGAGAAAAAGCTGGTTGAGCTGATCGGCGAGACGGGCAAGAAGCTGCATAGCGGACGTAGTCGCAATGAACAGATTGCAACCGATCTCCGGCTCTTCGTCCGGGAATGCACCGATCAACTGCTGCTCTCACTCGGCAAGTTTCTCGACGTCATACTGCGACGCGCCGAAGAAAACAAAACTGCGGTCATGCCCGCGTACACACACCTGCAGCGCGCTGAGCCGGTTCTTGTAACTCACTGGCTGCTCGCGTACTTCCAGATGTTCCGGCGGGATGCTGAGCGCCTGGGCGATTGCCGCAAGCGCGGGAACGAGTGTCCGCTCGGCTCCGGGGCCATCGCGGGTGCGCCGCTGGCTCTCGATCGCGAAATCGCAAGCCGCGAGCTCGGCTTTGATAAGCCTACGGCCAACAGCATGGATGCCACCAGCGATCGCGACTTCCTGATCGAATTCGTAAATGCTGTGTCTCTGTTAGGGATTCACCTGAGCCGCTGGGCGGAAGAGCTGATCCTGTTCGCCACCCAGGAGTACGGCTTTATCAAGCTGCCGGAAGCCTACTCCACCGGAAGCAGCGCCATGCCACAGAAGCAGAATCCGGACTCCCTGGAACTGATTCGTGGTAAATCGGCGCGACTGATTGGCTGCCAGGTAGCGCTCCTTACCGCGCTCAAAGGCCTGCCACTCGCCTACAACAAAGACATGCAGGAAACTCAGGAGCCGCTGCTTGACGCGGCTGCCACAGCGCTTACCTCTGTTGAGATCGCCGAAGGCTTTATGCGCCTCGTGCAGTTCAATACGGAACGCATGCGCCAGGCATGCGAAGCAGGCTTCATGAACGCTCTCGCCGCGGCCACGTACCTCGTCAAGCGTGACGTGCCCTTTCGTAAGGCACACGAGGTCGTGGCCCATGCCGTGCAGCTCTGCCTGGAGAACAACTGCCAGCTCGAAGAGCTCACTCTCGAACAATGGCGTGACCTCAGTCCCGCATTCGACGCTGATATTTACGAGCATTTAAAACTTCAAGTGGTGCTTGAATGCCATGATGTACAGGGAGGCACCGCGCCTAAACAGGTCCAACATGCCCTGCGTGCCGCGCGTGAACAACTCGCAGCCTTCGAGGAGGCCAATGTTACGCACGCGTAGCGCAACATTGCCGGATGTGGAGGCCATCCACGCCATCATCCGGCCGTACGCGGACAAGGGCACTCTTCTGCCCCGCTCAATCGCTGAGCTGTGTGAAAACGTACGCGACTTCGTAGTCGCAGAGCACAATGGTGAGATTGTCGGCTGCGGCGCACTCCACCTCTATGGCATGCACCTGGCTGAGATTCGCTCGATCGCGGTGACGCCCGCATCCAAGGGTCTGGGAGCAGGCCGCAAACTGGTCGAAGCGCTGATGGTAGAAGCCGAGCGGCACCACGTTACCTGCGTCTGCCTCTTTACGCGCATTCCGGAGTTCTTCTCCCACATGGGATTCAGCGTAGCCACGCGTGAGGCGCTGCCGGACAAGATATACAAGGACTGCATGCACTGCCCACTCTTATACGCGTGTGATGAAATTGCCATGTTTCGCGGTGAACTGCCCAGACAGACCGGCATACGCAAACTTGAGCTTCCCATTCCTCTGGTGAGGCTGGAAGCGTGAATGTAACTCTTCCCCAGGGATTTCTCTTTTCCTCGTGCATTGCCGGGATTAAGCCAAGCGGTCGGCCGGATCTCGCTCTGGCGCTGGCCCCGGACGGCGCTTCTGCGGCCGCCATGTTCACGCGTAACCAGGTCGTGGCCGCTCCCCTCACTGTGGGCCGCAATCACCTGCGCGCATCGCGGGGACGGTTGCATGCTGTACTCGTAAATGCTGGTAACGCAAACTGCGCCACTGGGAAGCAGGGTGTACGAGCCGCGCAAGTGGTGTGCCGGCAGACTGCACGCCTGTGCAAGATTCGCGAACACCAGGTCTTCCCGTCTTCGACCGGCATCATCGGCGTGCCTCTTCCCGAGGAAAAAATCAAAGCGGCACTCCCAAATCTCATCAGTTCAGCGGCGTCGAACGGCGAATCCTTCGACTGTTTTGCAAATGCCATTCTCACTACGGACACGCACCAGAAAATCTCTTCGCAAGTGATCACCCACAAGGGGATCAGCTCAGCTGTGGTTGGAGTCGCCAAGGGAGCGGGGATGATTCATCCCAACATGGCAACGATGCTGGTCTACCTCTTTACGGACCTGGCTGCCACCCCGCGTGAGTTGCAGCGGTTCCTGAAATCGGCGGTGGATGAGAGTTTCAATAATATTTCCATTGATGGCGATACCTCCACCAACGACACGGTTTTACTCCTCGCCAGCGGAAAAAGCGGCATCGATTTGAAATCCGTGCGCGGCGAATTTGAGATGGCCCTTGCCAAGGTATGCCGATCGCTGGCCGCACAGATCATCGCGGACGGCGAAGGCGTAAAACACGTTGTCCGGCTCAAGATCGAACAGGCACATAGTAAAGAGGAGGCCCGGCTGATAGCGAAAGCCATTGCCAATTCACCTCTGGTAAAAACCGCCTGGGCCGGGGCCGATCCAAACTGGGGACGCATGCTGGCGGCAGCCGGGTATTCATCCGTGAAGATCGTTCCCGAGCGCATCAACATTTATCTGGGCGACCAGCAAATATGCAAGCAAGGCGCTGCTTACCCTTTCGATCGGGCGCTCGCTCATCAGTACATGTCAGAGCCGGCGTATGAAATACGCATCGCTCTCGGCGCAGGCTCCGCGACCCTGGACTTCCTGACCTGCGACCTGACCGAGGAGTACGTCCGGTTCAATGCAGAGTATTCAACATAATCCAGAGCTTTAAAGAACTGTGTGCAACCTGCTGAGGCACCACTGCAGTCATGTCTGACAGGTCACATTCCCTCTTCGTCTCGCGCCTGCCGCCTGTTATGCTTACTCACCTGCTTTATCCAACGGGAGGCCCACCTCTTTATGCGCAACATCCTGCTTTTCCTGGCCGTAAGCACGATGCTCGTCCTTGCAAGCGCAGCCCAACAGCCCGCTCAGCCAACGTCAGCTCCCGCAGAAAAAACCAAGGCAAACTTCGATGGCGCAAGCTGGTGGGGATACGTCAAAGTACTTGCCGCCGACGACATGGAAGGCCGTGAAACAGGAAGCGCAGGACTGCGGCGCGCGGAGTCCTATGTAGTTGAACAACTGAAAAAAAACGGACTGGAGCCGGCCGGAGCTGACGGGTTTTACCAGACCATGCAGTTCGAATCGCGGCAAATTGTTGAAAGCGGCTCCAGCCTGGCTCTGATCAGGGGCAACCAGTATGAACCACTCAAACTGGGTGACGATGCCTTCTTCAGTACGCGCGTTGACCTTGCGCCGAGCGTGGCGGCGCCGCTGGTTTTTGCCGGGTATGGCCTTTCCATACCGGAGAAGAACTATGACGATTTTGCCGGACTCGATCTGAAAGGCAAAGTAGCGGTGATTGTTGCAGGCGCGCCGGGCGATATCCCCGGGGCGCTCGCGTCGCACTATCAGTCGGCCGCCGAGCGCTGGAAGGCGCTGCGCAAAGCAGGCGCCGTTGGGACGATTACCATTCTGAATCCCGCGTCCATGGATATTCCATGGTCTCGCATTACCGTGAATCGTACGCATCCAAGTATGGCCTTGGTGGGTCAGGAATTCGATGAGACGCCTGGTCAGAAGCTGGCAGTGGCCTTTAACCCTGATCGTGCGCAAAAATTGTTTGAAGGCTCGGGCCACAATCTGCAGGACATTCTGGACCTCGCACGAGATCGTAAGCCACTGCCGCGCTTTCCGCTTGAGGTTTCCGTTCGCGCCACCACGCAAGTCAACAAAAAGACGCTTGAGTCGGCCAATGTGGTGGCCAGGGTTCCGGGCAGCGATCCGAAACTGCAGAATGAATTCGTGGTGCTTTCAGCTCACATTGATCACGTTGGCATTGGTGAACCGATTAACGGCGATCGAATCTATAACGGAGCCATGGACAATGCCGCCGGAAGCGCTGTGCTGATGGACGTGGCTGCTTCTTTGCGGAAATCACCGCAAAAACCGCGCCGTTCAATTCTGTTTCTGTTCCTGACAGGTGAAGAAAAAGGCCTGCTGGGCTCACGATATTTCACCGCGCATCCCACGGTAAAACCAGACTCCATAGTGGCTGATATCAATATCGACATGTTCCTGCCGATTGTTCCACTGAAGGTGCTCACCGTTTACGGTCTGGCGGAATCAGATCTGGGTGAGGAGACACAGGAGACCGCGCAATCCATGGGGATACGTGCCCAGGCCGACCCTGAGCCACAGCGCAACTCATTCATTCGCAGCGATCAATACAACTTCATACGCCGGGGCGTACCCGCGCTGGCGATGAAAGTCGGTTTCGAGCCGGGAACCCCTGAACAGCAAATCTTCAAGGATTGGCTTACAAAGCGCTACCATGCGCCTTCTGACGATCTGGACCAGCCTGTAGTGCTGTCAGCGGCGGCCAAGTACGAGGACGTCATTCGCGGCTTGTTACTGCGGGTTGCCGATAACGATAAGCGTCCACAGTGGAACGCCAACAGCTTCTTCCGGCGCTACGCCGAAATGGGTGCCGGCAGCTTTTAGCAATCGTTGAACGTGACTGAAGAATATGCCCCGCCGAGTTCAAAACTGGCGGGGCATTTCTGATTGACTTACCAAGAAGCAGGCTCAAGAAGTCGAACCAGAACCTTAAAAGCAGACCTTACCGGCACCAATGTTCGACAAAGCCTGGCAGAAGTCAACACGGCCATGTCCCATCTGCGGAATCTGCACGGCTTTGGAAACAGCATTAGCAACGTCATTAGGGTGGTATCCGGGACGCGCTTGAAGGATCAGCGCAGCTTCCCCGGCTACCAGCGGAGCACTGAAAGACGTTCCCCATCCAGCCGCATAGTTTCCGCCCGGGTATGTAGTGATCACGCCTTCACCGGGCGCCGCAACGTAGACCGCATTGGTACCGAAGTTTGTGAAGCTGCTCTTTCCGTCACTGTTGCTCGTAGCGCCCACACCGATCACACTGTTATATCCGGCGGGATAAACCATGATCTGGCCCGCATCATTTCCAGAAGCAGCAACCAGGGTCACATTCTTGCTTAAAGCGTACTGAATGGCGTTCTGTAAGGCTGGTGAGCTCTGCTCGATCTCAAAGCTCATACTGATAACGTTAGCGCCGTTATCCACCGCATAGTAGATGGCTTGCACAATGTTGAACAAATCCGAGCTGCCGTCGCCGGCAAAGGCCTTGAGGGGCAGAATTTTTGCGTTGGGAGCCACCAAGTGAACCAGCCCGGCAGTCATGGTTCCATGACCGAAAGAATGCGGCGGACCATCAAGGATCGTAGCTGTGGATTGGCTCAGAATCGCCGCTGTGTACGAGTTCATCTGGTACACGTTTTCGCCGTCCAGTATTGTGGCGGTGGACTGGGTAAGAGCGGCAGCCATGGCTGGATCGAGATCCACCATTTCGGACGCACCTGAGCGGTTATTCACAAAATCATGGCCGGGCAGCAAGACACCGGTAAGAGCTGGATGTGCCGGATCAACACCTGTGTCAATCACGGCAACTGTGATTCCGGTTCCATCCCAGCTGCTGGAGTTCTGCACATCCGGCAGCCTGGAAAGAGTTGTAGCCGCCTGGCTGACATAGTAGTTTGCCACCGTCGAACCGAAATATGAAACGGCCGCGCGCCCAGGCAGTTGATCCAGAATTGTGGCTGTCGATTGCGTGAGGCTTACGTTTGTGGTGCCAGATAGCTCGGCGACACCCACCTGCCGATTCGATTCAAAGCTTTGAACTGATGAGTCATTAGCAATCGAGGGATCGACCGACGAAGTTGTGACAAGAAAAACGCCTGAAGCCGAACCGGTGGAAACCTGAGTGACTGGGGTAAGTCCGTGTCTCGAGCAGACATCCTGTACGTTCGAGGGCCTGGTTACAAGTACGAATTTATCCTGCGACAAAAGTGGCAGACTGCCGAAAACAATTACGCAAAAAAAAGCATGAATGAGTTTTGTATAAGACATTCTTTGTTTGCCTTAAAAGTCGTTCCGTCGCGACAGTCAAGGTCTCCGTATTGGGTGCTAAAAAATGGTCTTACCGTTCCGAAAGCGAGATCAAGTATAGGCAGGAACCCCCGAGCTGAATAAATAAAATTTCAGATTTCTGCTTATCCTCCTGAAGTTTGCCCTTTACTCCATGGGCTATCTCAGAGCGATAAAAGTTTACTGTTTAAAATCAGTCACTTAGGTGGTCGTACTGGAAGCAGGATTATTCTTTTAAAGAGAACCTAACGCCGGTTCGACCGGCAAAGATAGACTGGGTGCGCAGTCTGAATGTGAACAGAATTAAATTGCCTAATAAACGGGCATATGGGTCTAAATCGAGAAGTTTGTGGTTATTGATGACGAGTAGGAGACTTTAAGGCTTGCTGCCGCCACTGGTGCTGCCGCTGGTGCCGCTGCCGCTCGTACCACTTCCGCTCGTCGTGGTGCTCGTGCTTGACGACACGCCAACCAGGTTGGTTAGAGATTGGTACAGATCGATACGTCCATAACCGCCCAGCCCGTTGATCTGCTTTGCTTTGGAGAGGGCATTCGTAACGTCGCCAGGTCTAGCCGTAGAGCGAGCCTGTAAGACAAGCGCTGCAGAGCCAGCCACTATGGGTGCGCTGAATGAGGTACCCCAGCCGGCCGCAAAACCTCCGCCGGGGAAAGTTGTGATCACGCCTTCGCCCGGAGCGGCAAACAGGGTTACACCTGATCCGAAATTGGAGAACGTGCTGCGGAGATCCGTGTTGCTGGTGGAAGCGATACCTTCCACACCGCCGTAGCTCGCGGGATAAACCAGCGTTTGCAAGCCGTCATTTCCTGATGCAGCGATCAGAGTCACGTTCTTATTGAGAGCGTACTGGATGGCCGCCTGCAGCGAAGGCGACGTCTGCGGAGTGCTGAAGCTCATACTGATCACATTGGCGCCGTTGTCCGCAGCGTAGTAGATGGCAGTGACGATATTCGACAAATCAGAGGTGCCGTCGGCGCTGAAAGCCTTCAATGGCATGATCAGTGCATTGGGAGCGACCAGGTGCACAATGCCGCTCACCATGGTTCCGTGGCCAAACTCGGGATAGTTGCTGTCGAGGATCGTCGCGGTGGACTGGTCAAGAATGGTGGCGGTGGACTGATCCAGAATGAGAGCCGTTGACGCGCTCAGCGGCTGCACACTCTGGCCGTCAAGAATGGTGGCGGTGGACTGCTGGAGTTTCGCTGCCAGAGCAGGATCGAGATCTGCCCACTCAGAGCCGCCTGATAAATTCCGGGTGAAATCAAAGCCAGGCAACATGGCAGATGCCAGCACAGGATGGCTCTGGTCTGCGCCCGTGTCAATGATTGCCACGATCTTTCCTGCACCTGTAAGGCTCGTTGCTGAACGGGCATCATCCAGGCGGATGATTGAAGCGGCGGTCTGCTCTGTGTAGTTGCTGGGAACAACAGTTCCGAAGAAGTTGACCGGGGTAGAGCCAGGCAGACTATCGAGAATCGTAGCGGTCGATTGGTTTAATACCGGTCCGGTAAGCCCCGAGAGCTCTGGCAACTTAGCTATCTGGTTGGGTTCAAAGCCTGCCACCTTCAGATCGTTCTCCACCTCAGTTTCAACTTCCGTGGAGCTTGGATCTGCGGCAGAGACGAGATAGACACAGGTCGTGCCGTCATGCAGCTCTTTAATGATGGTTAAGCCATGACTGGAAACGACAGAATTAACGTTGGCAGGGGAAACGCTGAGGATATATGTGCTTTGCGCCGCCACAGGTACGGTAAGCGCAACCAGCACAATCGCGATCAGTAGAATACGCAGCATCCTCATTGTCGACGTCCCAAAAAGAGTCATGTTTCCCAAAACTCAGGCCTGGTTTGTTTTCCCGAGTACGACTTCCAATTCCTGCCCGGTTGATTCGAGGGGGACGAGCAGGCGCAAATCACTTTCCGGCACATATTCCATCTGGAACTCACCGAAAGAGTTGCTGATGGAGCGCGAAACTTCGCGTTCGCCGGCCAGCAGAATTACCGGCAGGTTCGACATCAACTGTTCCGGCATCTTCTGATTTGCAATCTGACCGACCAGCACCATGCTGGCGGAACCTTTTTCGTGTTCGAACCGCAAATCTACAGAGTAATCGCCCGCGTGAAAAAGAACCTGACGGCTGATCTGGTGCGTTCCCCGCACTCCCGCAGGCTGAAGACTCTGAGCGCTGTCGTAAGTAAGGGTGGCCCAGAGCCGCTGAAAGGCGGAACGCTTCGATTCCCTGCCCAGCGTGAAGAGCGCTTTTACTGAGTGCTCTGCCTGCCGGGGAATCTCAAACGCGCTTTCTCGGGTGCATACCAGCGCAAATCTGGAGAACAGCTGCTGGAGCTTTTCACACTTGGGACATCCCGCCTCGAGATGGGCTTTCATCTCGCGGTTCTTGTCTGCGACCGCCAGATTCCTGGCGTAATCAGCCCACTCGGTAATATCGTAATGGCGCACGGCTTGAGGCATATAGCTTCTTTATCGTCTCGTTTGTCTTACAAAGGGAACATGGCTTCCGGGTCCATGTTCCCTCTTAGCAGTCGACGGATGAGCCTGCTTCTGACAGTAAGAGCGTCGAGCAGGCCCAAAAATATAGTTCACGAAAAAATTACTCAATTTTTATAAAAGCTTCCCTACAAGGGCGAATGCCGCCCAATAGTAAGGATGCGGGCGTTTTCTCCTTAAATTGCTCACCGCCACGCGCAAAGCATTGGCTTTATTGGAGTTTTCCTTGTACGCGGAATAGAAATCGCGCATAAATTCTGCTGTGCTTTGGTCGTGTACTTCCCACAAACTGACCATCAGGGTCTGGGCGCCCGCATACAAAAGCCCCCGCACCAACCCGATCAGCTCGTCGCCTCCAATAACCACGTTCATGCCGGTCCCGCATCCGCTCAGCGTAACCAGTTCCGCACTCAGTTGAAGCTGGTAAAGGTCGAACAGGCTAAGCAGCGAATTCCCGAGCCGGATGGACGAGAACATCGGGTTGTCCTGGCGAAAATAGCCATGGGTTGCAATGTGAATAAAACGGCTTTGTGGTCCGAATGCTTTCAGCCGTTCTTCTGTAGCATCATCGCCGATGAAGAGCCGGGCGCGGTCCATGGCCTGAGCCACAAAGCGTCCTTCCTCTTCGATATGTGGCGCACGGGCATCAGGTACTGCAAGCACCAGCGATTCCCCTCCGTCTTCCCGTGACGGTTTCTGCTGGCACAAAGCAAAGATGGTCCCGCTTGGGGCGTAGGAGATTGTGAAATCGTCGATGAGATAGCGAGTGCCGTCCGACAAAGCATGAAAAGGCAGATAGTGAAGAAAGGAATGGGGAACAAACACCAGATGTTCCGCCTGAAGCTGGGCCCGCAGCGGAGCAATTAGCAGAGCATAGAGCTCTTCCAGGTGGGCCTGCGCGGCCTGAAGGAGCGGCTTCTCCAGGGAACGAATGTAGTCTTCACCCAGGCGGAATTTCGCCAGCTGCAGCTGAAGCAGACGCAGCTTCTCGCGCACCGGGGTTACATCCGCTACGGGAAGGATCTTCAGCTGTTTCGAGGTGATTAAGCACGCGTAAAACGTGTTTCTCGCGGCATAGAACTCCACCAGCATTGTGTTTTCAGGAACAGCCGCCTGGATTTCCCGGGCTGAAACTGTCTTTGCGCTCTGCAATGCAGCAAAATCGCGGTCTACGCTCTGCAATTGAGAGAATACCCGCACCATGGCATCTTCATCCCGGCGGCTTTGTTCCCTGAGTTGCCGGATTCGTTCCCGGGACAAAGGATTCTGGTTCAGTTCTTCGAGTTCAATCTGGTGATAAGTCCAGTTCAGTTTTTCATGCAGCTCGCGAAACTGTGCCATTGCCGGAGACTGCTCCACTCCCTTGCCTGGAATCATGGAGGAACGAAAGGCAATCAAATCGGCCAGGCTTCTCGACTTAGCCTGTTCAATATAGGCAAATGTGTCGTGTTCGGTACAGGCCCGGGAATGCACCGCCAGGGAAGTGAGCACCAGGCCTTCATAAACAGCGAGCTTGTTCTTGAGGAAGGCAATCTTCAGCTCTTCTTTGCCCAGATGGCTGCGCAAATCCTCCAACCGGTGATAAGCCTTCTCGTAGGCCTGGCGCGCCAATTCGGTATTGCCGCTGCTTTCTTCCGCTTGTCCGAGCATGAAATAAGCCTGAAATGCAGCGGGAGATTCCACATGCAGCAGGCGCGACAACGCAGAACTGCAGTAGCGCCTGGCTTCTTCCGGATCAGACCCCCGTATTTCAATGGCCGCCAGCAAGAGTTCGCAGACTGCGGCCTTGGCGGGCAACAGTGAGGATCCGAAGTAATCCAGCGCGGATGCGGCCAGGTCTTCGGCATGATCGTCGTCGCCCGCTTCATACAAAACAAGCGCCTTGTAGAGATCGATCAGCGCGGGCCAGAGCTGATTGTGCTCTTTGACGAATAGTTCGCGCGCCTCATCGAAGATCAGCAGCGCCTCTTCGTAATGGCCCTGCTGGCTGATTGCGATTGCCGAAAATGTGGCAGCTTTGGCCGCCTCATATCTCATATTGAGTTCGGTGAACGCCGTGAAGGCCGAACGCGCCAGTTCCTCCCCGCCCTCGGTCAGATTCAATTCAAGATATATCTCCGATTCATCCAGATCGCATAAGGCGCGGTGATAGCGATCGCCCAGTTCCTCGCAAAGCAGGCGGGTCTGGTCGTAGAGCTCAATCGCGCGCAGATACTCCCCCCGCAAATAGTGCAGATACGCCACGTTGTAATCGGCCTCTGCGACGAACAGAGAGAAGCCATGCTCCTGGCAGAACTGGCGGCCGATCTGGTAAGCCTCCTGGGCTTTCGCAAATTCATTGAGGCTGATATAGCAGGTGCCCAGATTGCGCAGAACAGCGGCAACATCCAGTGGCTCGCCGATTTCGAGAAATTCGCGGTGCGCTTTTTCGTAAAGCGCAGCAGCTTCGTGAAAACGGTCCTGCCGGTAGTAGATGTTGGCCATGTTGCTGTCCAGCCGGGCCAACCGCAGGCGATCATTGTGAGCAAGAAAGATTGTCCGGGCGCG
>Ga0134125_10004967_pt1 | contig 15138 bp, 27 predicted proteins | sample KB31751_FD_96464 | JGI IMG/M metagenome (GOLD analysis project Ga0134125, IMG submission 96464) | Terrestrial soil microbial communities with excess Nitrogen fertilizer from Kellogg Biological Station, Michigan, USA - KB3-175-1 | ecosystem: Environmental > Terrestrial > Soil > Unclassified ... | reverse complement strand
ACCGACGCCAACCTAACCCGCGCCGACCTAACCGACACCGACCTAACCGACGCCAACCTAACCCGCGCCGACCTAACCGACACCGACCTAACCCGCGCCGACCTAACCGACACCGACCTAACCGACGCCAACCTAACCGATACGAAGGCCGATTTGTGGATGGTCCTTACTCTCTCCCGCAATGAGGTTCCAGGACTGCTGGCGACACTTAGAGCGGGGAAAGTGGACGGGTCGCAATACGAAGGGGAATGCGCTTGCCTGCTAGGCACAATCAGCAATATCAAACATTGTGGTTACGATGAGATACCAGGACTTCTACCTAATTCGAGCCGTCCAAGTGAGCGATGGTTCTTAGCAATCCGACCCGGCGATACCCCCGAAAACAGTTCGGTAGCCAAGCTAACTGAATCGTGGATCGTGGAGTGGTGCAACCTAAACGGCATTGACCATAAAGCCCAAGAGGTAGAAGCGTGACGAATAAAGAAGCCAAAGAGCCGCCTGTTTCTATTGGATCTTGTACTGTTGGGAGTGTTGGTGTTTATGGTGATGCTGAGATTAAGAGGAGTGCTTCAATGGGCCACACGGTAACGGAAATGCTAACTATGGCGGGACATCCGATTGACCACGGTGATGAATATCACCCGATCACCATCGGAACTTTCGACACTGACTGGTTTATAGGATTCGTGGCTCCGTATATCAACGGAGATTCGTTTTGGCCTCTAACTGACTTTGGACCTGGGAATGGATTCGACGCGAACACAGAGATTATGTGGTATCCGCGTGACCCCGACGACTGTGAATGGTGCGAGATTGACATTGCCGAGTTACCGGCTATCGCGTTCAAGTCACTTATTCCGAAACGTGTTTGGGACGGATACGAAGTTGCTCAGGTGAGCAATTAGATGCCTTACACTATCCCACAGAGAGCCTACGAGTTGTGGGGTGACTGGCTCAAACAGAAACCAACGGCCCAAACGTTTCGGGACATCGTGAAGATGGAGAGCCTGTTATCTGGCGGTCCTGAGTTCGCGAGAAACATCTATAAACGAACTTTAAGCATGACCGAAGACGATGGAATCCGAGACGTCGCAAGAACCATGATCCGTGTAATTGACTATATTGAGACGGGGAAGGAAGCCAAGTGAAACCTTATTACGATCACGACGGTATTCAGATTTATCACGGGAACAGCGAGGAGATAGCGATTGGCATGGGTCGATTCGATGGACTACTTACCGATCCACCTTATGGAATTGGAGTAGGTGCGAAGCTCATGGGCGCAAGCAAAACGAGGCCCGTCACAAACATGATTCTTGGATCATGGGACGCTAAAAGACCATCGCAAAATATTTTTGATCTGTTCATTGGCATGACCGATAGACAAGTGATCTGGGGTGGAAATTACTTTGCGGACATGCTTCCTCCATCTAGATGCTGGCTCGTTTGGCATAAGCGATCAGAGGCAAACGGTCAAACAGACTTTGCAGATGCCGAACTCGCCTGGACTTCGCTTGACGCTAATGTGCGCGTTATTGTCCATGAGTGGAATGGTTTTCGTCGCGCTGGCGGGGAGGATCGTTATCCCCATCCTACACAAAAACCGGTAGGTGTTATGACTTGGGCTCTATCGTTAATGGGGGGGGGTATGAAGACAATACTTGATCCATATATGGGTTCAGGAAGTTCACTCCTCGCATGTAAGAAGCTTAGGCTGCAGGCCGTGGGGATTGAGGCCGAGGAAAGATTTTGTGAAATGGCAGCTCTCCGTCTCAGCCAAGAAGTATTTGATTGGGGCGAAGCATGACCGAACGACTATTCAGAACGGCTACGTGTCCTTTCTGTGGGTCTATAGGCATGAGTTGCTTGCTCGAATACATCGACGCAGACGACCTCCTATATTTCAAAAAGTACGAGGATAGGGGCTTCACCATTTCAGATGGTGGCTTCGATGCTGAAAAGGCTAAGTTATCCTGCAAATGCACGGACAGCGAACGCAAGAGCCAGTCTCCTAACTCCCTATAAAGAGGAACCATGAAGAAACTTACAGCAATTGACTGTGCGGCTAGATATGAGATATTTGAGGATTTAGCTAATGCGATGAATATTGGAACGGATTATCCAGACCACGGAACCCAATTCCCATTCATGCAATCGTTCTTAGAGAAACAAGCCCAATCTTGGTTCAATAAGGCTGTTAAACTCGGATGGGACAAGAATCCGTTACAACCAAATTAGAGGAGCCATGACCTTAAAGGAATACGCCGAATCACAAAAGAAAGCCACAAAATACGGCTCGAAAAAAGTCACCGTTGATGGAATTTCGTTTGATTCAATAACTGAAGCCGCGAGATATCTAGAACTGCTAGACCGACAGAAACGCGGCGAAATAAGTGGGCTTCTAACTCAAGTGCCCATAGCCTTAAGAGACTCGAATCTCAAGCGTATTGGGCTATACAATGCCGATTTAAGCTACACAATTGCATCTACTGGTGAACACATTATCGAAGATGTGAAAGGTGTTCGTACGGCTGTCTTCAATCTTAAAGCGAAGATGGTAGCGGCTTCGGGAATCGACATTAAAATAATTCTCGCTAGCGATATTCCCAAAAACTACCTAGCGATAGCTAACGAAATTCAAAGGCTTGATATCTTAATTTGGAGAACGAGGGATAAATGAAACACGACGATTTGATTTCAATTTTGGGCACAATTGTTTGCCTTTTTGTCTTAGCCTTCGTTGCTGTTGAATATCTTTGGGAGCGTAAGAAGTGAAGAGAACGGACATAAGGCGCAATACTGACGGCTCATTTAAGCCACAGAAACCATTAAAGAGAACTGCATTGAAACCGATCGGTCCACTGGGAAGGAGGCTCAAGAAAGCCGACGCCAAAACGAAGAAAGCTTTGATCGAGGAACGCGGCGACGTTTGTGAAATGGCTCGCACTTCCCCGTGCTCGGATGGTCTTGATTTACATCACATCGCAACAAAGGGAGCGCATCCAGAATTGCGCCAAGACGGCACGAATCACATTTTGGTTTGCAGGAAACACCATGACGAACTTCATGGCAGGAAGTGGAAACAGTGATAGCAGCTAGCGCATTCAGTGGAGCCGGTTGCGCGGATGAAGGGTTAAGGCGAGCAGGGTTCGAACATCTTTGGTTCTGTGAAAAAGTCCCCGTGAGGCGATCGGTTTTGAGGCGGCACTATCCAGGTTTGCCAATTTGTGAGGATGTTAAGAACCTAGCATCGGAGATTGATTCAGGAAAGTACGCTGCGCCTGATCTATTTTGGTTTAGTCCCCCGTGCCAAGATTTGTCGATCGCGGGACTAAAGAAGGGTTTGGACGGTGAAAGGAGTGGATTATTTTTCGATGGAATCAACGCACTTAGGGCTCTTCGGGACAGAGGAACTAGATACGCAATTATGGAACAGGTCCCTGGGCTCCTTAACTCAGATTCGTTTGAAGACTTTCTTAGAGTACTTGCAGAGTTCGCCGCGCTCCGGCCTGTTTCATGGGGATACCGCATTCTTGATGCCCAATATTTCGGAGTCGCCCAGGTTCGCCGAAGATTGTTCTTTGTCCTCGATTTTGGAGGAGAACGTGCCAGAGAAATACTATTTGAGCAAGACGGCGGCGAGAGGCGTGTTACGACGCTCCGAGATGCGCGGGAAAGCATTACCGAAGATTCTGAAGGAATCATTAGAAGCAGTTGCCGAGACAAATCCGTAACGCTATCTTCATCGAAAGGCGCGGGTAGAAGAAAGTCGGATGACGACAACCTAGTTTCGATGGTCTTCCCTGAAAATGATTACGGGGGATCGCCTACGTGGTCAATGTCGAACGACAAAGCGGGAACGGTTGATAAGCATCGCCCCGATTGCGTTCTAACATTCGACTATAAGCAGGCAGGATGCTCTAGTAATTCGATGGTTGTCAAATCAGACAAAACAGGAACTATGCGAGCTGGCCGCGAAATAGCGGGTCTTGAATTGAACCAAAAAGCACGAACATGCTTGGCTAAAGACAACGATAGTCATGACGCGACGCTCCATACCTACTTAAGCACATACGATCCCAGGCAAATCACCAGTCCAGCGCATCGCCGAACAATGGAGCATGGCAGACCATGTGGAACAGTGAACGGTGGGGCGATGGGGTTAGTTCATGGAAACCGAGTCCGGAGATTAACCCCGGTTGAAACCGAAAGATTGTTCGGTCTACCCAGCGACTACACCAGATGGCGCGACGATGGCACCGAAATTAAGGACTCCCCGCGTTACGAGATGCTTGGCGATGGAGTCGTGAGTAACGTTTCAGAATGGCTCGGACGTGGAGTTCTTGGATAAATGAATCACTACCCAAAGTATAGAAAGAAAAGAATTTGGCGCTTAATCTTGAAGGGGTTAAGGAAGTGACCCCCGAAGCCTTTAACCGCGACATGAGGCCGTACATGTTAATCGTGGCCTATCGGTATACAAAAAACAGAGACGAGGCAGAAGATTTAGTGCAACACGTTTCGATCAAATGGCTTCGTCACAGAGGCGCGATAACTGGAAGCCTAAAGGGGTGGCTAAGCGAGTCAATCAAAAACCGATGCATAGACATTCGAATACAAAACAGGCGAGTCATGTACTCGCTAGATGCCCCAGCAGAAACGCATCTTGGAGAAGAAAATTCGAATACGCCGACAGTCGAACTATTCAACGATAACTTTTACCTTCTGGCAGATTTAGAGCGCCTGATGAGTGAATTACCCCCTTTAATTAGGCAAGCTTACATACTCAAAGCCCAGGGATTTAACGACCATGAGATTGTTTCAGCAACCGGACTCAGAAGCGCCCAATTTAAGTCAATGTTGGCACGGTTTAGAAAGCTCGCAAATAACCGATTGACGATACGAGATGCGCTCAAATGAATTCACGAAAATATCGTCTTGAAACTTTAACACTGATCTGCTATGGTTGGAGAGAACGTTTGGTATAATGGAAATTGAGCGAGAGCGCTCCCGGTGTGGAATCCCGGCGACGAATAAGTACATGAAAAATCTGAAACAGCATACGCCTACCAGGGGGCAAAGGGCCGTCGACTTATTCCGACGATTCCAATTTGCTCTTGCTCCCGGTAGGCGTTTTTGTTTGTGATTTTCATGGATGAGCCGAAACCCATCGTCACTTGCCGCAAGGTTAACCGCTATTTCGCGTGCGGGAAGGGCTACGCGACCGAACGCCAAGCATGGACGGCGGCGGCAAGGAAATGCCTCAAAAACATCGTACGGTATCGCGCCCAACAGATTGAGAACCGCGCTTGCTGTATTTGCGGCGGACGCGGTGAAGTGCACCGCGCTCCTTGCTATGTGTGCAATGAAACCGGGAAGGAATGGCCGTCACCGAATACAGTATTCGAGGTCTACGCAGAGATGTTTCCCCACGATGAGGAGTTCCTTTGCTCGTATTACGGTGGGGGAGTGTGCGCAGGCCAAGGCGAAGAGCTTGATCCGTTTAATGGGTCGGTTACCGACCCTGGAACGCCAAAATACTCCTGGTGCAAAACCGCATACCGCGCTTGGATCGCTGCCAAGATAATCGAACTCAAAAATCAACCAGCGCTTATGGTGGCTGATTAGTGGCGCGAATGCGTGGAGTCAAGCCTGATCTTTGGGCCGATGAAGATTTAGCCGAAAGGTCAATCTGGGCGCGTTGGATATTTCCAGGGCTCTGGACACAGGCCGACCGGGAAGGACGGCTCATAGACAGCCCCAAGCGCCTCAAGCGAGAACTGCTACCTTACGACGATCAGGATATGGACGCGCTCTTACAAGAGTTGCATGACCATCGGTTCATTGTCCGGTACGAGATTGACGGCCAGCGGTTTATCTGGATTCCCAACTTCGAGAAGCATCAAAGAATCTCCGGCTCTGAGGTCAGCTCCGAACTCGAAATACCCGAATGGGAAGGGGAAGCAACTTGGAAAAGGACCGGCCACACCTGTGAAACATCAGGGAACAATGATGGAAGCACCGAGGAAGCATCGAGGAAGTCCCTCGCGCGCGGGCCTAGAAAGGAAAGGAATAAGAAAGAGAAAGGAATAAGAAAGGAAAGCGCGAGCGCTGATTTTTTTCTTCCAGACTTCCTACCGGAAGAGTTTAGAACTCCTGAACTCAAAGACATTTGGACGCAATACATCGAATACCGGAAAGAAATGGGAAGCCCCCCCTACAAAGAAAGGGGATTGGCTCAGTTAGCGGCGGTCCTTCGGGAATCGGGCATATCGGCCTCAGAGATTCCAAGGCTAATCAGGCACTGCATGTCTCAAACATGGAAGGGGCTACCTCCTGGGGTAATTCAGGAATGGAATGACAAAAATGCCATAAGATCAGACGGAAAGCCCAATGGCCATCTAAACGGCCACGTATCCAACGGATCGATAACCATTCCCGGAAGAATCGCAAAACCAGGAGAGCAACAAACGTGATTTTTTCCGACAGCTACGATGATATTGGCGTGGATGGTCCTTACTCAGAGTTTTGTGAACGCGCTTGCATTGGGGCGTGCCTTGTCAATGCGGGGGCCTTCAGGGATGTTTGCGCCGTTTTGGAACCTAACCATTTTTGGAAGCCCTTACATCGTGAGGCGTTTCGGTCAGTAAAGAAAATCTACGTTGCCGGTACGACCGCTGACCTCGAATCGGTTCGAGTCGGGATGTCCGATCAGGGTCTAAAATCGGAGCAAATTGAAGAGGTGCTTTTGGATATGGCCGAGAATTTTGCCTATCTGGTAGGTGAGATCGGAAGGCATATCCAGATTATTCAAGAAAAATGGGTTCTTCGTCAATTTATCGCGCTGGGTAGAGATTGTAACCGTCGAAATGCTCAGTCGGACAAGGCTCTGTCTTGGGTCAAAAAGATCGAAGAAGGGTCTATTTCGGGACTCGCTGAAACTGGGCTTATCGGTGATTTCATGGACTTCAAGCGCAAGTCTGGAATTCTTTCAGCGTTCAAATTCATCAATGAATCGACCGTAACTTGCGGGTGGCCTGAAGGGCAAATGCACGTTATCGCGGCCTACCGTGGTGGTGGCAAGACGGCAATAATGTTGCAAGACGCGGCGTTTATAGCGGCGAATATTGGACCCGTAGCTTACGGAACTTTCGCGGATCTTGACAGAGAAGATGTTGCAAAAAGGCTTATGAAAAACGCTACCGGCTTTTCAGTCGAGCCGCCAGAAACAGCCGATTGGGGAAGATGGCTTGATGCCGAAGAGGATCTTAAAAAGCTTCAGTTCCATGTCTACGACGCGACGAAAAATAGAGCGGGCAGGGACATTGAGGGTTGGGCCGCGTGGGTGCGTAGAACTCATGAGCAACGTGGTTTGAAGTGCGCTTATCTCGATTACGCCCAAAAGGCAAAAACGAGAAAACACACGTCAAGCCCCCTTGAAAGCCTTACGGAGGTATCCGACGTTTGTCAGTGGCTTGCCGCTGAGACTAAAATTCCGGTTATCGTAGGCAGCCAGGTAACTCTAGGATCTGAAAAAATGGGGACACTCGATAAAACCAAGGGAGGTCTAGTTTTGGAGGATGACGCGGCTTTAGTTTTGAGGCTAAAAATATACAAAGAGCCTGATCGGCTGAAGCTAGATCCTCCGTACAACACGGTCCCAGGAGCTACCCTTTTGCACCTAGATAAGAACCGATTTGGGGAAAGCGATCTAAGTAGAATATGTCAATGGCAGAGCCGATTTGCAAAATTCGTGGAGATTGATAGCGATGGATATTAAGACAATTCACCCAGGAGCGCCGCGCCTTATTGTAGGTTTGGGATATTGGATCGGTAGCCGGTTGCGTGATCCAGAATTCGGCACTCTGATGCGCTATGACGGATCGTATGCGACCTTCGAGACGCTCAGTGGTTATCGAAGGGTATCGGCGGCATGGGTGCGCAGAACAAGAGAGGAGGCAGCTTCGCTTGCCGATAGCGGGACTTCTGACGGGCGAATTGTGGGAAATCAACCATGAACAAATACACTGTTTTCCTGACGTTCGAACGCACATCGGATGGTGTTTACTGTGAGCGTTTGTTTTCGACATGGAAGCCCATTGCTTGGTTGTTTATAAAGATCGCCGCGATAGCGACATTCGCCCCCAAAAAGGGATGCACGGGAATTGGCATGACTCCAAAATCGCGTTACGATGAATCCTTGAATGCGCACATTGAGAGGATGAAGGATCTGGGAATCGAACCGTGAAATACAAAATTACAGGACTCGTTTACGCGGAGAACTCAAAGTTCGAAGTATCAGCAGAGAGGGATTACAGTTTGCCGGTCGAAATCGGAGACACATTCGGTTCGGGCCAAGTTAGAGAATTCCGCACAATGCCCGCTATTTCGCGATTTAGGGCCGACAACGATGATTCAGGAGTTCTGGTAACCCTCTCGGTAGATCGGAGGCCCTTAGACCAAAAATTAAGCCTTGACGATGCGATGAAAGATTATGAGGGTATTGGGTTTGCGGCTCGGTTATTGGGTGAGGGGTCTTGACGTTTTACGTTGGGATTCATCAACCCGGCGACGCTCATTATTTCGCTAATGCGTTTATCTCGGTCAACCGAATTCGAGGCCGCAAGAAGCCGCTGAACTGTAAAAATTGGATCATGGATAGCGGAGCGTTTACCGAGCTGGCGACTTACGGTTACTACCGACACTCGCCGCACGAATATGCGAGAACGATTAACCAATGGTCTAAAGACATGAATTTACGTGCAGCCGTGACGCAGGATTATATGTGTGAGGCGTTTATTCTCGCCAAGGCGAAACTTGCCGACCGTGGCTTGGTCAGTCCGAAGTACGGAAACGGCTTTCACCTAACCGATGAAGGTCGAAAGATGGCCGCAAGGATGGGACTGCTTTCCTGGGAGTGCGTTTGATGATTGACACTGGAACCAAGATTTGGGCGTTCGCTCCCTCATGGAAGCCGGGCGAATACGGTGCAGACAGAAACGACGGTCGTACTTGGGATAGATTGGTCGGAGTCTCACCGATTCGAAAGGGCCAAGCCTAGGTTCGCGCCGTGGGACGTGATTGCGCCTCTCTGCGATGCTCCGTACAGAATGAAATATCAGGCGCTATTGGACCTGGAAAATGCGGGAATCAGAATGCCGCAAATGTATCTGGAAGGATTCCCGCACCACAATTGCGGCGGTTTTTGTTGCAAGGCCGGACAGGCGCAATTTGCACTTTTACACGCAGTGAGGCCAGCATATTACGCTTATAACGAATCGAAAGAACGTGATCTTCGAGAATATCTCAGCACTGACTCGTCAGTGCTGATTGATCGACGCGGAGGCGAAAAGAAGCGGATGACTATGGAACGATTCAGAAATGAGATAGAGGACAAAGCAACGCCAATGCTTTTCGATAAGGAAGAATGGGGCGGTTGTGGTTGTTTCACAGACGAATCGGAGGAAGGGTAAATGCTGATAGAGAATTACCCGAGCTGGGTATGGACGAACCGCTTTCGACGCGATCAGTCGCATTTTTATATTCTCCCGTACCTCAATTGGTAGAGGATGCGCCTTTTAAGCGACGAAGTTACAGGTTCAAATCCTGCCGGGAGAACCAAATCCGCGCCATCGCGTAAAATAAACCCGATGCTACTCACTCAGACTCTCACTCTAGCTCCGTTCCAGATTTGGCGCTCTTGGATTGTGATTGTAATTAGATGGTTAGAGGCTTGGGGAAGGAAAGACGGGCATTATCAATCGCCTTCAGTGGCCTCCTTAACTAGAAAGATGCGGCGAGAGTCATCGGTCCCGATCAACGGAAACCTCGCGAGGTCGCTCGCTCACTACGCGTTGATTGTTTGGGGGGATACGATTGCTCTGAGAAATGAGGAACCGGTAAAGAGAGAGATTGTCCAAAGTGGATATAACGCTCACGATCCAAAGAGACCCGAAAAATTTGGCCGTGGAGGGACAATACTTGCCCCTACCCATTCAAACTACGCGAGAGCCACGAAGGACGACGACGCGCCCCAAGATGACCCCAATGAGGCAGCGTTTTGGTTTATTCAGGTTGAGCGCCTTTTAGACGAGTTAGGCAAACCTTTGGATGGGTCGAATTTTTACCGCGCTTTTGCCATCCACCGGTACGCACAAAAAAGGAAGCAAACGAGCTTCGCAGACGGCCAAAAGATAGATCGTGAGATAATCAAAAACCTGTCCAGATGTTTCGATGAAACGTGGAATGGACAAGTCCCTCAATCAGTTCTCAGAGAGGCGTTTTTAACGATCAAGGCCGAGAGGCAGGAGTCAAAAAACGAAACTGCGAGGGAAGCTAGGTCCAGTCAAGTTGAGAAGCAGATCGATTTAAGGCAGGTAGGCGCGGAGTCAGCTTCGATGCGTAACCGTCGCGGCAGGTTTTGAAGTCAGCAATTAAGTTTATTTATGGGTCGAAAAATAACATTTTGGCGCAATTTTGAACCTAACGCTTGCGAATTTAGGAGCGAAGTGATATTCTAATCGACGTACATCCATGCTTGGTTGTTTGAAAGCAATGAGGAGTGGGTGTTGCGCAATCTAAAAAGTGGAATCAGTTCGCCGTGAACCGGTGGAATTGTGAGAATCCATAGGAAGGGGCGAAGGGTCCGGCGCAAACCTAGCCACCAATTTGAGCCGTGGACGGCTCAGGACAATTCATCCAACGTGCAGCCATTCGGAAACGGATGGAAGGTAAGGAAGGCAAGCGAGAGCACTAGTAGCGAAGCCTAGAAGCGGAATCGGTCAGTAACGCGACAATAGTTGGAAAGTCAGAAGTCCGCAAACAACTTGACACATCGGAAAGACGATGAACAATTTGGGACTCTCCGAGCCTTATAGTGCCCATCTGAAGAAATTCATATGAAAGAGGCCGGTTACCCAGGAGCACGGGTATGGGTCCCAGAACAGCAAGGCCGTTCGATGATCCAACTGTATTGAAAATTGGACGGCCAACAGGTTTCTAGGGTAGCTCCCTAGATGAACTCGGAGACACGGGGTAGCCGAGAGAGATTAGCCGCAAGGTAAAGCCCGACCATTTTTCATTAAGACTTGACGGTCAACAATTTTAACATCCTCTCTTGGTGCGGTACTCCACGGTGCCGCACATTTTTTATGAATCAATGACATTCGAGGAGTTGAGGTTTTCGGATATCGGGGAGTTCGTTTGTGCTTATTATCCAGAAGGCGCAAATGGCTTTAGAATTAGGGTAAGCGTCCTGAAAGATCCCTGCGCAGATGACGCATTTTACGCGGCAAGTGATCGGCCTAGGGTCGTTGGAGTAGGCAAAACCCCGTCAGACGCCTATGCGGATTGGGTGAAAGAACTCGACTGCAAGCGAGCGATAGCAAGGAATCTGAACCCACCCTACGCCGATGATACTGCAAAGGATATTGCCGCGATTAACAGGTTTTTTGGAGAGCCAATTCAATGAGCAACGAAGAGCAAAAAGCATGGGGTAGCGCGAGTCAGAATGGCGACTCAAATCACAATTGCCCAAGGTGCGGCGCTGAGACCTCGAAGTACCTCCAAAATTAGTCAGATCAGCGTGATACTCATGAGTTGGAAAGATTGGTTGCCCTTAATTACCTGCGTGTTTTCGCTCTTGATCGTCCCGGCTCTCGGCTATATAATTCGGCTCGGTAACCGCCAAGATGCTCAAAAAAGCGAGCTAACGGCAACAAACGTTCAGGTAGATCAGGTAAAAAAGGACGTCGGAGCGGTGAAGGATGATGTTAAGATCCTCACAGGCAAATTGGACGATCACGGAAAAGTGCTTTACGAGATCCGGGGGATGATTAAAAATCGACCGGCAGATAATCCATGAAGAATTTGCGGCGCATATCGTTCGAGAATTGGTGTATTACCATACTCACGATTTGCGGAATAGCTACGGCGTCGGCGACCTCGGCGAGTCTGTACCATCAGCTCACACAGCAAACAGAATTAGAACTGAGGGTTAAAGCCCTCGAAAAAACATCGAAGTACAAGGATATCCTTTTAGAAAAATGGATGCCCGAAAACATCAGGAAGCTAATTAAATGAACCCAACGCCGCCCCCAACAGATCCGACACTCACAGAAGCGACTTGTACCGAGTATTACAGCCTTAACGGGACAACTGCGCATCTCAACGAACAGTCTGGATGTTCAATCCCTGAAACGGTTGTTACCGGCGCTGCGCTGTGGGCGTGGACAATCGTGCAGGTCGAAGCCGCCCAGGTCCAAGCCGCACTCGATGCGATTATTTGGATTTGGATTAGGGCGAACGGGTAGGCAAATGGGGCGGCAAGACGATCCAATCGAGGATGCAAGCCAGAGCCATCCGGTAGTTGTTATGATTAGTTGCCTTTGGGTAATAATCATGGGTTGCATTATCGGGTATCTAATTCGCAGGTTTGTGTAGATGGGCGAACGGGAAGACAAGCTAAAATTGGGCCGGTGCCCATCATGCAATCTGAGATTAAAGAGGCTTACGGGAGCAAGGCGCAAGTTAAAAGTTTGTTCACGGTGCCAGGTTCAGTTTGATTTTTCGAGAGAGGGTATGCCGTCAAAGCGATGTTAGCTAAGCTCAAAAACATACACTTACTGGCATGGGTTACGGCTGCGGCCTCTATAGCCGTCACGATTTGGACTCAAGTTTCCCCATCGGTTCTCCCTCTTTTGTCTGCTCATTCGGGCCAGATTATCACGGCGTTTGTCGCGATTTTGGCCGCGTTTTCGCCATCAAAAAAGCAAATTACACCCCAGCCAAGTGCCCAATCTCAGGGCCTAGTCGTGCCGTCCGACTCGATAAGGATTCCCTGAACCGTCCCCCGGTTCGATCCTCTTGGTATTCAAAATTCATGAAAGAGATCATTGAAGATTCAGTCAGAAGCCGGGTGACTTGGATGGCCCTTTTGGTAATGGCGATTCTCATGTTTGTGCTTGCAGGATGTCCCGATGAGCGATCAGTCTCCAATTCCTGTAACTTCGAATGCGCCAACCACGTTCGCGTGGGATTCCCTAAACCAATTCAAGGGAACTCCGTTTCCGAACGACTTCCCAGCCAACGTAAAGCGGTTCTATTCGCCCCAGGATCAGGTACACGCGGCGTTTAAGGCGCTTGTGAGTTCTGCTACGTCCTCGATGATCCTTAGCATGTACGGAGAGGATGACCCGGAGCTAACCGCGATCATTTTGCAGAAGGCGCAAGACCCTAAGATATTCGTTCAGATTAACTTGGACTCGTCGCAAGCTGCCGGTCAAGCCGAAGTGCCTTTAGTTAAGTTGCTTGAAGGGTGCCCATCGACGCGGGTAGCGATTGGTCAATCCGAGTTCCACAGGATCAACCACTTAAAGATGCTGGTAGTTGATGGTCTGTACACGCTTTCCGGGTCAACTAATTGGTCCTCCGATGGACAATCGAAACAAAATAACGAATCGACAATACACATGGACCGTGCGATTGCTCATGAAGCAACCACGATTTTGAACGCGGAACATCAGGTCATGCTGACGCAGATGGCCGGTAAGTCGCGCCCGAGTTCTGGGGCATAGTGATTGCATCCTCCGGGGCCCACCCACTTTTGAGCCGGTAGTAAAGGCATTTCCATGGCACAACGCATCGTGGATCGCGAGCCCATTCCATAACAATTTTAGTTTCCCCAAAGGCCGTCAGATTATGGTTATTACGCTTATTGCGTTGCTGTTCCGACTTCGTAATCCAAGTGCAATTAGCCGGTGAATAGTTTCCGTTGACATCCTTCCTCTCGATGGTAAGGTCAGAAGCGTATCCGTTCGATAGAGCCCAGTCCCGGAATGATTCGAATACTGACCACTCCTGACAAATGAAAACTCCTCGACCACCGTAAAGGTAGAACTCGCGGTAGTTGGGATTAGTGGTGCGCGTAATCATGTCCCGGTAAATGGCGTATAGGCGTGTGCCGGTCATGCCGTGGGTTCTGTGCAATGTCTTCGACACATCGGCGCGATGGCAACCGCAAGATTTACTGTGTCCAGTTTTGATATTGCCCTCTGGAAGTATTCTTTGGGTTCCACAATCGCATTGGCAAAGGTAAAAGGGACGCCTTTGACCGTAAATAGCTTTGGTCTCTCGATCTCCGATCACAGTCCATCGGTTAAACCTTCTGCCCGTCAAACTCTCTGCGTTCATATTTTATATTCTACACGACTGAAACCACCGTAACCGTATCCAAGGAATAGCCTATGAAGAAAATCATCTCAGCATCTCTCGCATTGCTATCGGTGAGCGCCTTCGCTCAAACATACAGCGCGAGCGCCTTTGTCCAGCGCGATAAATCATTCGGCGTAATCCTCGCGAATCTGCACCACCTGTATGGAATTGGGCGATTATCAGTTGATGCAAAAGCATTTGCGGGCGTTGCCGCTGAGGGGCCAAAAGCAGTAGCAGGGTTGGCCGAGGTTGCTACATACGATCTAGGTAAGGGGTGGCAGTTGCTAACGGGCATAGGAATTGCTCAGACATCTTTCCGAATCAACGATGTAAATGCCAATACAATTGGCCTCATTTTGGGCGTTAGTGGCCCTATTGATCTATCTGGGCTATTCGGAGGGGGATCTACTGTTTCAGCGCCACAGAGCGCCAAGAAGGCCCACATTATCAGCGGGCCTCTAACGGCAGGTTAGGCAAATCTCAGTGAAATCCCCACAGGCGAGACCACTTACGTGATAGTCCAGTTTTTTGAGAGTCGGCAAAGCGTTTTTCGACTTCGCGTTGTCTGAGAGCTAGATAGGGAATGTGATCGGTAATCGGGCAGTTTTGAATTGCGTCTTGTCCGGAGGTCATCGCATCGTGCCAATTCTCCATAGCACAAGCCCTTTTGAAAAGTGATTCCGCTTCTAGGTATTTAGTCAGATCCATTGGAGGTTTCTTGTTGGATATTTGAGAGATTGGTGCAGGGTGCGACGCCCATTTCAATTAATTCATAAACTAGAGCAATAGCAGAGGCGAATAAGGATTCCGCAGCCGATTTCGCAGCCGATTCCGCAGCCCATTCCGCAGCCCATTTCGCAGCCGATTTCGCAGCCGATTTCGCAGCCGATTTCGCAGCCGATTCCGCAGCCGATTCCGCAGCCCATT
>Ga0134125_10004966_pt1 | contig 15139 bp, 13 predicted proteins | sample KB31751_FD_96464 | JGI IMG/M metagenome (GOLD analysis project Ga0134125, IMG submission 96464) | Terrestrial soil microbial communities with excess Nitrogen fertilizer from Kellogg Biological Station, Michigan, USA - KB3-175-1 | ecosystem: Environmental > Terrestrial > Soil > Unclassified ... | reverse complement strand
CGTGCCCTATGTGGGCGTCCCCATCGCCTTTCTTTTCCCCGCGATCATGGCGGTGGCGGTGGACCCCGGCTGGTCCATGCTGCTCTGGGTGATAGTCCTGTTCGCCGGAGTCGAAGGGGTGATCGGCCAGATGGTCGAGCCTTTCGTCTATGGCCGCAGCATGGGGCTTTCCGCCGTGGCGGTGGTGGTGGCGGCGGTGTTCTGGACCTGGCTGTGGGGGCCGGTGGGCCTGCTCCTTTCCACGCCGCTCACCATGTGCGTGGTGGTCCTGGGCCGCCACATCGAGAGCCTGAAATTCCTGGACGTGATGTTGGGCGATACCCCTGCGCTCAAAGCCGAGGAAAGCCTTTATCTGCGCATGTTGGCGGAAAATCCCGAGGAGGCCAACGAGGACGCCGAGGATTATCTGCGCGCCAACAGCCTGGTCGCCTATTACGACGAAGTGGTGGCGCGCGCCCTGATGCTGGCGCAAGCCGACGTCAATCGCGGCGCGCTCGATCCTTTGCGCCAGGCGCGCATCCGCGACGCCATCAAGGGCGTGATCTATAATCTCGGCGGACGCAAGGAAGGCGTGCAGGATGTGGGGCTGCCGTCAAACTGGCAGCATGGCAAGCCGGTGCTCTGCATCGCCGGGCGGGGGCCGCTGGACGAAGCGGCCGCCCTGATTTTGCTGGACATGCTGAGCAAATATGGCGTAGGCGGCAAAGTCGTTCCCGCCGACCAGGCCGCGGCCGGAGAGATCGAGAGCCTGGATGCAAACGGAGTGAAGCTCGCCTGCGTGTCCTATCTCGAGCCCGGGACCTACAAGAATGCGCGCGGCCAGGTGCGCCGCTTGCGCAAACACATCCCCGGCGTTCCCATCCTGGCGATCTTCTGGGGATTGGGCGACGATCATTCCCGCTATCTCGACAGCATCGAGGCCACGGAAGCCGATGTGGTCACCACCGGCCTTAAGGAAACCATCCATCATGTCCTGATCTTCGCCCGCCGCGCGCCGAAACCGGTGATGGAAAAGGCGGCGGAATAAATCGCTAATAAGGCAAATCGTCCGCCGTGCGCTTGCGGCGGCGCATTGACCAAAGCTGCATGCCGCCGGACGCGATAAGGCAAATGCCTGCAATGGCCGTCAGGGCGCGAATCACGGGGTCATTCACCACCCCGCCAATCAACAACAAGGGGATACCTGCTAAACATGTCAGGATGGCTGACAGCCGCTTGATGGTGCGTCGAATGGCCAATCTCTCCCCATGTGTCCGGAACGGACCGCGTCAAAATGGCGACCCCGGTTGGATTCGAACCAACGACCACCGGCTTAGAAGGCAGGTGCTCTATCCAGCTGAGCTACGGAGTCTTGGCCGGCACTTTAGGCTAAAAATTTGCCCATCCCAAAGTTCGTGTCGAAAGGAGGAACCGCGCTTCAACGGCCTGTAACCAGAATCTGCAGGGCGACGGCGCGCGAAGCGCAATAGGTGGAGCCCTGCATTAATGTGACCAGGGGACTTTGCGGTCGAAGCGGAAATTGTCGGAATAGGCCTTGGGCATGGGCTTTGGCGCATGCGGCTCGAACACCTGGTAGGGAATGTCGTGCTTTTCCGCATAGGCGACCGCTTCTTCGCGTGTGTCGAACTCCAGCGCCAGTTGCTGGCGCATGTCATTGGAACTGGTCCAACCCATCAGGGGGTCGGGCACGCGGGCTGTTTCCGGTTCATATTCCAGAAGCCATGATTTGGTGCGGGCTCTGCCCGACTGCATCGCGTTCTTGGCCGGTTTGTAGATGCGCGCGCGCATAGTCTCTCCCGAATTCTTCCAACACCGTTCGCTTCCCTCCGCCCTCACGCTTCGGCGTTCGGTGCGGTCCTCCACCCGTTGCCGGGTCCGCCCTCGCTCCGGCTTCGCCGTCGCTCGGTGCGGTACTCTGTTTTTGTAAGCTCACATTCGTTCGCTACCAAAAACAGGCATGGTCGGAGCGGCGTGATTTGAACACGCGACCCTCTGCTCCCAAAGCAGATGCGCTACCAGGCTGCGCTACGCTCCGCCGCTTTTAGGGCGTTCCCATACACGCTGCGCCGGGCGTGGGCAACCGCGGGCCGTTTAACGCCGTTTTGACATCAGTTGCGGCGCGCGGACATGGCCGCCTTCCTTGATTCCCAGGGCCGCGGCGCGCCCGGCGTTGAGTTCGATCACCAACTGCACCGGCTCGCCCGACGGGATGCTCTCGCGCGAATAGGGCGTGGCATTTTCCTTGACGCGGGCGATGGTGCCGTCGGCGCGCACGAACAGCATGTCCAGCGGCAGGATGGTGTTCTCCATCCAGAAGCTCACCTCCTGTGGTTCGTGGAAGTCGAACAGCATCCCGGCGTCGGGCGCCATGGTCTTGCGGAACATCAGGCCGGTTTCGCGGCTCTCTTCGTCGGCCGCCACTTCCACCGTGAAGGCATGCGGCCCCGCCTTGGTATCGACGGTGATGGTTTCGACCGGAAGTCCGGTCTGGGGACCGCTGGCCGCAAGCGCGCAGCCGCCGGCGAAGGCGATGATGAGAACGGCAAGCAATGGTGAAGATAGAGCGCGCATCAAAAACCCCCGAAAACCTCGCTCTTGCTTAAAAGCGAGGCATCGGGAAATCAATCGGGGGGCCGGCGTCCCGATTCTGAAATTCGCTACACCCCATATAATCATTATACGAATTTCAGCGTCGAAACCACGGCACCAGGTTTGATGAACGGCTTGTGCTTTGATCTCGCGCGGCTGAAACTTTGCCGCATGAGCGAAGAACTTGAAAAAGCCGCGACCTGGCTGGCTGGGGGGCGCAAAGTGGCGCTGGGGACGGTAATCAAGACCTGGGGCTCCGCGCCCCGGCCGGCCGGAAGTCAGATCGCCGTGCGGGACGACGGCGCTTTCCTGGGCTCGGTTTCGGGCGGCTGCGTGGAAGGCGCCGTGATCGAAGCCGCCCTTCAGGCCATCCGGGACGGCAAGAACCGCGAGTTGGAATTCGGCGTCACCGATCAGCAGGCCTGGGATGTGGGCCTGGCGTGCGGCGGGCGCATCAAGATCCTGATCGAGCCGGTCCGGGAATGAAGCGCGCCCTCCTCGAAAAGCTGGCCCAAGGGGGCCCAAAAGCCTGGGTCCGTGCGCTGGACCTCGCGCACCATGAGGAGCGGCTGATTGATCCGTCCACGGACGAGAGCGCGCTGGGCAGGGCGGCCCGCGCCGCCGCCCGTGCCGACGCCAGCGGCGAGACCGAAGTGGAAGGCCGGACCTGGTTTCTGGAAGTGCACAATCCGCCCCTGGAACTCGTGGCTGTTGGTGCCGTCCATATCGCGCAACCTCTGGCCGCAATGGCAGCGATGGCGGGCTATGTGGCCCGGGTGATCGACCCCCGGACCGCCTTCGCCACCGAAGCCCGTTTTCCCGGCGTAAAACTGGTCCATGCGTGGCCCGATCAGGCCTTGCGCGATCAGCCCTTGGGGCCGCGCTCGGCGCTGGTGGTTCTCGCCCATGATCCCAAGATCGACGATCCGGCACTGGAAACCGCGCTCCGCTCCGAGTGCTTTTACGTGGGCGCGCTGGGCTCCAAAAAGACCCATGCGGCGCGGCTGGAGCGGCTGCAAGCCCGAGGTTTCCCGAAAGAGCAACTCGCGCGTGTCCACGGCCCCATAGGCATTGCCATCGGCGCGAGGAGCCCGGCCGAGATTGCGCTTTCGATTTTGGCGCAAATGACTGAGACTTTGCGCCATTGACAGGATTTGCGACAAATCCCTGTTTGCAAGGGCCCGCACCGTGACGACAAAGTTGCATTCCATGAACAAGGAAGAGGCCAAGCCGCACATCCTCCTGGTCGAGGATGCGCGCGACATCCGCGAGCCCTTGGCGCGCTATCTGCGCGAACATGGCTATCGCGCCACCACGGCGCCCGATTCCGCGGCCGCACGCAAAGTCCTCAAAGGTGCGGCGATCGACCTGATCGTGCTGGATATCATGATGCCGGGCGAAGATGGCTTGAGCCTCTGCCGCTCGATCCGCGAGACCTCGCAGATTCCCGTGATCCTGCTCACCGCCCGGGGTGAGGAGGTGGATCGCATCATCGGGCTGGAAATGGGGGCCGACGATTATATCGCCAAGCCCTTCAGCCCCCGCGAACTGATCGCCCGGGTCACCGCCGTGCTTCGCCGCACCCAGGCGCTGCCGCCCCGGCAGAAGCCTCCCGGGGCAGAGCGCATCCGCTTCGGCGACTGGACGCTCGATACGGGCCAGCGCGAGTTGATCGGTCAGGATGGGGTGGCGTTGCCCCTCTCGTCGGGGGAATTCCGGCTTCTCACCGCGCTCTTGGAACGGCCCAAGATCGCGCTCACCAGGAACCAACTCCTGGACCTCACCAAGGGACGCGACGCCGACCTGTTCGATCGCTCGATCGATAACCATGTCTCCAGACTGCGCAAGAAAATCGAGCCGGACCCCAAGAATCCGCGCTATATTAAGACGGTCTGGGGCGGCGGCTACATCTTCGCCATGGAGCCTGAAGCGGCGTGACAATGGCGCGACCTGTACCGCAATGCGAGGAGCTGTGAGGCTGTGATGCGTTTCCGGTTCTGGCCAAACACGCTTCGGGTTCAGCTCGTCGTCGTGGTCGCGGGTGCGGTCGCGGTATCCAATCTGGGTGTCGCCTATTATTTCTACCGCAACAGCGAGGCCCAGACCCGCGACTTCGTCAATGAGCGCATGGTCGACCGTGCCGCCGCGGTGGCGGCCACTGTCGCCCAGGTGCAGCCACAGTCGCGTCTGGTGGTCATGCGCACCATGGGCCGGGCGGATTGGCGTTTTCGCGAGGCCACAAATTACGACACCAAGGCCATGACGGCCGAGGAAACCGCGCTTGCCAAGCGGCTATCCGATGTCCTGCCCGATCAACATCCCCGCCGAAAGGCGGTGATCGTCCATCTGCATGAGCCTTTGGCCGCAATTCCCGAAGCCTTGCGCCCGGTGAAGACGCAGGGCAACACAACCACCAGGGATGTCATCCAGACCATCGTGCCCATTGACGCTCACAGCATGATGAGCGGTGTCCTGGTGCCACCCACTCCCGACTGGCCGTACGAGATCATGGTGGCTGCGGCGATTGCGGTGGTGGCAGCTTCGGCGGGGGCCGCCTTCATCGCGCGACGGGTTGTCCGCCCTCTGTCAGAACTTACGACCGCCGCCGCCAAGGTCGCAGCCGGCGCCAGCGTCCCACGGGTAGCCGAACGGGGGCCCGAGGACGTGCGAAACGCGGCCATCGCGTTCAATCGGATGACCGACAAGGTGACGCGCACCATGGAAAGCCAGCGTCATCTTCTCTCTGCGGTGGGCCATGACCTGCGCACGCCCATCACGGCCATGCGCATCAACCTGGAATTCGTGCAGGAAGAGGAATTGCGCGAGGGCCTGCAGCAGAATCTGGACGAGCTCCAGGATCTGACGGAACAGGTGTTGGCGGCGGCCCGGGGTGCCAGCGGCGAAACCAAGCGCAGCGTGGATTTGTCGGCGCTGGTGGAAAGCCTGTGCGCCGACCTCGACGATCTGGGCGAGCCGGTGACCTGGCAGAACCATGCGCCGGCGCCGGTCAATTGCCGCCCCAATGAGATCCGCCGTGCCGTGCGCAATCTGGTCGAGAATGCCGTCGCCTATGGCAACAAGGCCGATGTGCAGATCGCCGCCAATCGCGACGGCTATGACATCGTGATCGAGGATAATGGCCCCGGCATTCCCGAGGATGAGCGGGTGAGAGTGTTCGAACCCTTTGTGCGGCTGGAAAGCTCGCGCAACGCGGCCACCGGAGGCACCGGGTTGGGACTTACTCTTGCCAAGGCCATCGCCGAAGGCCATGGCGGCGCGATCGTGCTGGAAAACCGGCCCACGGGTGGGCTCAGGGCCCGCATGCACCTGCCACGCATGGCGGCAACCGTCTAGAAGACTTACATTATCCCCATGCAGTTCGGACCCTCTCCCGCGGCCCAAGCCGCAGGCGCGATTCTCGCCCATGGCGTGCGCCAAGGCGCGCTCTCGTTCCGCAAGGGCCGCGTGCTGTCGGCCGAGGATGTGGCGCAACTGGAGGAAGCCGGCGTCGCCGACATCACCATCGCCCGGCTCGAACCCGGCGATGTCGCCGAGGACCTGGCGGCTGCCCGCATCGCCAGGGCCGCCGGCGGTGAACATGCCAATTTGCACCATGTCCGGGTCGGTGCCGCGTTCACCGGCCGGGCCAACCTCTACGCCCAGGCGGCGGGCCTGACGCTGATCGATGCCACCGCGATCCAAGACGCCAATGCGGTGGACGAAGCGATCACCTTCGCCTCGCTGCCGGCGTTCGCCAAAGTGGATGCCGGCCAGATGTTGGCCACCATCAAGATCATCCCGTTTGCCGCACCCGAAGCGAGCGTGGCGGCGGTTGAAAAGCGCTTGGCCGCAGGCCCGGTGATGAGGATCGCGCCATTCCAGGCCAAACAGGTGGCCCTGATCTCCACGCGGCTGCCGGGTACGAAGCCTGCCCTGTTGACCAAGAACCGCGAGGCGCTGGATGCCAGGTTGAGGCCGCTGGGCTCTGCCATCATGTTCGAACGGCGCGTTGCCCACGACATCGCCGCGGTGGCGGACACCCTTGGCGAAGCGGCCCGGGCCGGAGCCGATCCCATCCTTCTGTTCGGTGCCAGCGCCATTTCCGATCGCCGGGACGTACTGCCCGCCGCGCTGGAGCTGGCCGGCGGCAAGATCGCCGTGCTGGGCATGCCGGTTGACCCTGGTAACCTGCTGATGGCGGGCACTTTTGAAGGACGTGTGGTGCTGGGCCTTCCTGGCTGCGCCCGCTCGCCCAAGCTCAATGGCTTCGATTTCGTGCTCTGGCGGGTTTTGGCGGGCTTGGAAGTGGGCCGGGCGGAAATCGCGGCCATGGGTGTGGGCGGCCTCCTCACGGACAGTCCAGTCCGGCCTCATCCGCGCGAGAGCGCATGGGGGACGGAACCCCGATTGCCCCGTATCGGTGCTGTCATCTTGGCGGCCGGGGCCTCCTCGCGGATGCGAGCGGCTGGCCAAAGTGTCAACAAGTTGCTTCAGCCCTTGGACGGGCGGCCCATGGTACGCCATGTGGCAGAGGCGGCGCTGGCAAGCGCGGTTTCGGACGTGGTTGTTGTCACCGGCAACGAAAAGGCCGGCGTGACGATGGCGCTGCGCGGCCTACCCATTACCTTCATCGATAATCCCGATTATTCAAAAGGTTTGAGCACGTCCCTCATCTCAGGTCTCAATGCCCTGCCGGAGGATTGCGATGGCGCCCTGATCCTGCTGGGCGATATGCCGGCGGTGGATTCCGCTCTGCTGGACCGGCTGGTCGCAGCCTTCGATCCCTCCGAGGATCGGGCGATCATTGTGGCCAGCCATGGCGGGCGGCGCGGCAATCCAGTGCTCTGGGCCAGGCGCTTCTTCCCCGAGATGCGGGAACTCTCCGGCGATGCCGGGGCGCGCGCCCTCTTCGCCCCCTATGCCGGGTTGATCTGCGAAGTCGAGGCGGGCTCGGACGCGCCCTTGACCGATATCGACACCGAGGAAGCGCTATCCGCCTACCGGACCCGGAGCGAAGCATGAGCGATCCCATTTACCGGCGCGAATTGCTGCGGCTGGCCGCGGACGCTGTTGGGGCCGGTCGGCTGGAAGCGCCGCACGGCTCGGCCACCCTGCACAATCCCGCCTGCGGTGACCGGGTGACGGTTGATCTCACCTTGGAAGATGGCCGCATCGCGGGCCTCAGGCATCGTACCCAGGCTTGCGTCCTCACCCAAGCCTCGGCCGCCATCCTGGGCGCGGAGGCGGCGGGGCTTACTCGCGCAGGCTTGAGCAAATTGCGCGAGGATGTGGCGCGGATGCTGAACGGCGGACCTGCACCGTCATCACCGTTCCAAGCCTATGGCGCATTTGACGGCGTGGCCGAACACAAAGGCCGCCATGTCTGCGTGCTCTTGCCGCTCGAAGCCGCGCTGGAAGCCCTGGACGTTTTAGAGGCGGCCGAACCAGGCGCCTAAGGCGCCAAGCGTGAGCCGATTGTCTTTTTGCACAACCTCGCCGGTTCCCAGATTCAAGCTCATGACATTGGGTGGCAGGAGAAAATCCATCGCCGCGCGGCCGAGATTGAATATGCAAAGAATTTCCCCGCGGCGGAATGCGAGCAAAGGCAAGTTGGCGTCAAGCAGCGTCAGATCGGCGTCGCGAAAACTCGCATGGTCCTTGCGCGCTTTGAGCATGTTGCGGGCAAAGGTCAAAATCGAGGCCGGGTCGCCTTCCTGCATCGAGACCGCCAGGCTGGCATGGGCTGGTCCCAGCGGCAGCCAGGGCGTGCCCGAAGAAAAACCCAGATTGGGTTTGCCGGCGTCCCACGGCATGGGGGTTCGGCAGCCATCGCGGCCCTTGAACAGGGGATAATAAAGATCGCCCACCGGGTCGCGGAGCTGGTGGCGCTGCAAATCCACTTCCGTGAGGCCCAACTCCTCGCCCTGGTAGAGAAGCACCGTGCCACGCAGCGCGAACAAAAGCGCCAGCATCACTTTGGCCGAGCCTGGGCCGAAGCGGCTGGCGGTGCGGATCACGTCATGATTGGAGAACGAGATCGCCGGCCAGTGCTGTGGATACCGGGCCAGCGTTTCCAGGTGCGTTCGCACCCCGGCGGCGTCGCTGGCAGTGAGAAGGGCAAAATTGTAGCCGCTGTGAAGGCCCTTGTCGGACGGCAGATAAGCCCCCGCGCGGTCGAATTCTTCGGAGAATTCGCCGAACACAAAACGGTCCCGGAAAGCTTCGACGCGGCGGCGGATCACGTCCAGCACCGCCTTGTTCTCTTCCAGATTGGAGTCGTGGAGATGGCGCTGCATGTTCGCCGCTGCCACCCACTCCGCCGCGGTGCGCGACGCAGCGGGAATGGCGGGATTGTTGGCCAGCCCGGGATCGTGGAGATGGGCGTTGGCCACATCGAGGCGAAAGCCGTCGGCGCCGCGCGTGAGCCAGAGATCGAGCACCTTCAGCGCCGCTTCGCGAGCATCCGGATCCACCCAACTCAATTTGGGCTGCTGGCGCAGGAATTTGTGGTGGTAATATTGCCGCCGCGCCGGCTGATAGGCCCAGGCCGGACCGCCGAACACCGACAGCCAATTGTTGGGCACGGTACCGTCATCTTTGGGATCGGCCCAGACATACCAATCCTTTTTTGGCCAATCCCGCTTGTCAGGATCGCCATCACGGCTGGCCGCGAACCAGGCATGTTCGTCCGACGTATGCGCCAGGACCTCATCGAGGATGATCTTCAGGCCTCGCGCATGCGCCGCGTTCACCAGCGCGGCAAAATCTGTCAGCGCCCCGTAATCGGGATGAACGCCCTCGAAATCGGAAACGTCATAGCCCCAGTCGCGATTGGGCGACGGATGGATGGGCGAAAGCCAGATCGCATCCACGCCCAGCCGGGCGACATAGTCGAGCTTTGAGATCAGGCCGGCGAAATCGCCCTGCCCGTCGCCATTGGCATCACAAAAGCTGCGGACATAGACCTGATAGACCGCCGCACCGCGCCACCAGGGCTGCGCCGCGGTCACAGGTCACACTTCGTTGGCGTTGGTGACGATCTTGCCGACCAGGCCGTATTTCAGGGCCTCGTCCGCACCCATCCAGAAATTGCGTTCGGTATCGGCGACCACTTTCTCATAGGGCTGACCGGTTTCGACCGAAATCTCCTTGATCAGCCGCGCCCGCATCTTGAGGATTTCTTCCGCCTCGATGGTGATGTCCGAGGCCTGGCCGCGCACCCCGCCCAAGGGCTGGTGCAGCAGGAAGCGGGTGAAAGGCAGACAGTAACGGTTCTCGCGCTTGGCGCCCAGAAAGATGTGAGCACCGGCGCTGGCCACCCAGCCAGTGCCGATCATCTTTACCCGATTGCCGACAAAGCGGATCATATCGTGGATGGTGTCGCCCGATTCGACATGGCCGCCCGGCGAATTGACGATCACCCTGATGTCGCCGTCGCTTTCGGCATAGGCGAGAAGCTGGGCGGTGACCCGCTCGGCCATCTTCATGTCCACTTCGCCGAACACCAGGACGGTGCGCGACTTGAACAGGGCCTTGGCGATCTCGGAGGATTGCGGATCGGGCGACTTGGACTTTTCGTCGTCTTTTTCTTCGGGTTCTTCTTCGTCGGCGCGGCGCAAGGGCAAAACTCCAAGACTGGGATGGGCGGTTTCCATCAATATGGGGAGAGTCCCGAAGGTTATAAAGCCTGAAGGGCGGCGGTCAAAGTCGGCCCGATTTCCCGGTGCAAAACCAAGTCCGCATAGGGGTCTTGCTCGGTTTCCTCGCGATTGAGGATCACCAGCTTGGCGCCCGCCCGCTTGGCCAAAAGCGGAAATGCCGCCGCCGGATAGACCACCAGCGAGGAACCGGCCACCAGGAACAGATCGGCGTCGAGGCTCGCCTCTTGCGCCCGTGCCATCTCGTCTTCCGGCATCGCCTGGCCGAAGGAAATGGTGGCCGTCTTGATAATGCCGCCGCAGAATTTGCAATCGGGCGCCTCGCCATGATCTTCGAAATGAAGACGGATGTCGGCGATCTCCACCCGCATGTTGCAGGTGAGGCATTTGGCATAGCTTGTGTTGCCGTGAAGCTCGATCACGCGATCGTCAGGCACACCGCCCGCCTGGTGCAGATTGTCGATGTTCTGGGTGATCACGGCGCGGACATGGCCCAGCCGGATCAGTTCGGCCACCGCCAAATGGCCTTCATTCGGTTTTACGGCGTTCCAGGTCTCTTCCATCTCGAAGCGGCGTTCCCATGACACGCGCCGCGCCTCGGCATCGGCGATGTAATCCTGGAATTGCACCGGCATCATCTTGGTCCAGATGCCGCCGGGCGAGCGGAAATCGGGAATCCCGGATTCCGTCGAGATGCCCGCACCGGTAAAGACCACGCCGCGGCGCGCCTCGCGCAGCAACCTTGTCAGTTCGGCAATGTCGGGATCGGGCAACTGGACGTCGCTCATGCAATGCTCTGGAAGCTTTCACGAAATTTGGCATGGCGGCCCGGACACGCCAAGCAGACCCTGGTCTGAAAAGGCGGGCCAAAAAGCCCTTTTTCTTCGTTGGGCAAATTGACGTAGGGCCCAGGCAAGTCTGGTGTTCGTCCCAAGCCGCCGCTAGATTCAAAAGTCATAAACAACCTGAGGGGAAAAAGCGCATGCGCCGGGTCTTGAGTGCTTTGACGGGTATTTCGCTTCTGCTGGCGTCTTCCGCCAGTTTTGGCCAGCAATCCGCCAATTCCAATGTGGCCGAATTCAACGGCGCCAACGTATCCCAGAAATTCCCGCCGCCGGTGGAAGCGCCCGACGGCATGGCGGTAAGCTCGCAGCGCGATGCCTCCAAGGCCGGCGCGGAGATCCTGGCGGCGGGCGGCAACGCGATCGATGCGGCGGTGGCGGTGGGCTATGCGCTCGCCGTGGTGCATCCCTGCTGCGGCAATATCGGCGGCGGCGGCTTTGCCACCATCCATCTCGCCAACGGCAAGGACACTTTCATCAACTTCCGCGAGAAAGCGCCGGGAGCAGCCAAGTCCACCATGTACCAGGACGCCAACGGCAATGTGATCCCCGGCCTCTCCATCCATGGCTATCTGGCGATCGGCGTACCGGGCACCGTGATGGGCATGGAGCGGATGCTGAAGGAATACGGCACCATGACCCGCGCCCAGGTGATGGCGCCGGCCATCAAGCTGGCCGATGAAGGCTATGTGCTGCAGGAGGGTGATGCGCGCGGCTATGTCAACGCCGCCAAGGCCTTCGCCAAGCAGCCCAATGTCGCGGCGATTTTCCTCAACAATGGCGAACCCTACAAGGCGGGCGAAAGGCTGGAACAAAAGCAACTGGCCGCCACCCTGAAGGAAATCTCGGCGCAAGGCCCGGATGTCTTCTACAAGGGCGACATCGCCGAGCGCGTGGTCGCCGCCTCCAAGGCCAATGGCGGCATCCTCACCATGAAGGATTTCGCCGATTACACCACCACCGAAAGCGCGCCGCTTACCTGCAGCTATCGCGGCTATCGCATCATCTCATCGCCGCCGCCCTCGTCTGGCGGCGCCTCGATGTGCGAGATTCTCAACATTCTCTCCGCCTACCCCATGAACAAGATGCCGGTCCATTCCGCCAAGAGCGTGCATTACATGGTGGAAGCGATGCGGCATGCCTATGTGGACCGCAATTTCTCGCTGGGCGATCCCGCCTTCGTGAAGAACCCGATTGCTTATCTGCTCTCGGCCAAGCATGCCGCCGACATCCGCGCCAAGATCGATCCGGTGAAAGCGACGCCTTCGTCCGAAGTGAAGATCGGCGTCGAACCCCATGAAAGCACCGAGACCACCCATTATTCGGTGGTGGACAAGATGGGCAACGCCGTTTCGGTCACCTACACCATCAATGGCGGCTTCGGCGCCCAGGTGATCGCCGGCGATACCGGCTTCTTCCTCAACGACGAAATGGACGATTTCACGTCGAAGGTGGGCGCGCCCAACATGTTCGGCCTGGTGCAGGGCGACAACAACTCGATCCAGCCCGGCAAGCGGCCGCTCTCTTCCATGGCGCCGACGCTCGTCACCAAGAACGGCAAGGTCGTCATGGTGACGGGCAGCCCGGGCGGCTCGCGCATCATCACCATCACGCTGGAATCCATCTTGAACGTGATCGACCACAATATGGACGTCCAGGCCGCGGTGGACACGCCGCGCATCCATCACCAGTGGCTGCCCGACACCGTTTATGTCGAGCCCGGCGCGATCACTCCCGCGGTGCAGAAGGAATTGGAGGCCGATGGCTATAATTTCACCGAAAACCGCACCTGGGGTTCGGATGAAGCCATCATCATCGGCACCAAGGACGGCAAGCGCGTGCTTTATGGCGCCAATGACGACCGCGCGACCGCGGGAGCCGCGGTCGGCAATTAATTGACCCCCTCCGCCCTTCGCACCTGGATCGGTGCTACGGGCACCTCCCCCTCCAGCGTGCTCCGCACGCGAGGGGGAGGTGGGCCTCGACCAAGACGCACCATCCTCAAAGGACAATCCATGCGCCGGTTTTTGGCCGTTCTGATCAGCTCGTCCTTTTTCCTCACGCCGACGCTCGCCAATGCCGATTTCACCGGCATCGCCCCGCCGGCCAATTCGCCGCCGCCGGTGGAAGCCGAACACGGCATGGCGGTTAGCTCGGAGCATTACGCCAGCCAGGTGGGCGCCAACGTCCTGAAGGCCGGCGGCAACGCCGTCGATGCGGCAGTGGCGATCGGCTATGCGCTGGCAGTGGTGCATCCCTGCTGCGGCAATATCGGCGGCGGCGGGTTCGCCACCATCCATCTTGCCAACGGCAAGAATACGTTCGTGGACTTCCGCGAGAAGGCGCCCGGCAGCGCCAGCGAGAACATGTATCTCGATGCCAAGGGTAACGTAATCCCCAATCTCAGCCTGTTCGGCTACAAGGCGACGGGCGTGCCGGGCAGCGTGATGGGCTTCGAGAAGCTGCGCACCGAATACGGCACCATGAGCCGCGCCCAGTTGATCGCCCCCGCCATCAAGCTGGCCGAGGACGGCATGATCCTCAAGCAGGGCGACGTGGACCTGCTGCATTGGGGCACGGAATATTTCTCCAAGCAGCCCAATGTCGCAGCCATTTTCCTGAACCACGGCAAGCCTTATGAAAAAGGCGAGACGCTGGTGCAAAAGCAGCTTGCCGCCACCTTGAAGGAAATCTCGGCCAAGGGTCCTGACGTCTTCTACAAGGGCGATATTGCCGAGCGTGTGGTCGCCGCCTCCAAGGCCAATGGCGGGCTTCTCACCATGAAGGATTTCGCCAGCTATAACGTGGAGGAGACAGCGCCCATCACCTGCTCCTATCGCGGCTATCAGATCATCTCGGCGCCGCCACCCTCGTCCGGCGGCGTCACCATGTGCGAGATCATGAACATCGTCGCGGCCTATCCGATGGACAAGATGCCGCCCCATTCCGCCAAAAGCGTGCATCTCCTGGTCGAGGCGATGCGTCACGCCTATGTGGACCGCAATTTCTCGCTGGGCGATCCCGATTTCATCAAGAACCCGGTGGATTTTCTGCTCTCGGCCAGGCACGCCGCCGACATCCGTGGTCATATCGATCCGGTCAAGGCCACACCCTCGGTCGAGGTGAAGATCGGCACTGCGCCGCATGAGAACCACCAGACCACCCATTATTCGGTGGTGGACAAGGATGGCAACGCGGTCGGGATCACCTACACCATCAACAACAATTTCGGCGCCAATGTGATCGCTGGCGATACCGGTTTCTTTTTGAATGACGAAATGGACGATTTCACCTCGAAAGTGGGCGCACCCAACCTGTTCGGGCTTATTCAAGGGAAAAACAATGCCATAGAACCTGGCAAGCGTCCGCTTTCCTCCATGAGCCCCACCATCGTCACCAAGGACGGAAAAATTTTCATGGTGGTGGGAAGCCCGGACGGCTCGCGCATCATCACCATCACCCTGGAAGCGATCATGAATGTGATCGACCACCACATGGACATTCAGGCGGCGATCAATTATCCCCGCATCCATCAGCAGTGGATGCCGGACGAGGTCTATCTGGAGAAAGGCGCGCTTTCGCCCGACGTGCAAAAACAACTGACCGCAGACGGTTACAAATTCGCTGATGACGATCCCTGGGGCGAAGCGGAAGGCATTGTGATCGGCAGCAAGAATGGCAAGCGCATGCTTTACGGCGCCAATGATGGGCGCGTCGAGGCGGGCGCGGCTGTCGGATATTGATTGTTGACCCCCTCCGCCAAGACGCGCTTTTCGTTTCCGCTCGCCGCGTTGCTGGCGCCGCTGCTGCTGGGCGGTGCGGCAAGCTATCCGTCGCCGGACGACGTGCTGGCCAAGGCTCCAGCTAGCGCGTGGGCGCCGCTCGATCCCGCCAGCACACTTTACATGGACCTTCCCAACGGCCGGGTGGTGATCCTGTTGGCGCCCGGCTTCGCGCCCAAGACGGTGGCGAACATCAAGCGCCTGGCGGCGGCGCGCTATTTCGACAACAGCGCCATCGTGCGCGCGCAGGACAATTATGTCGTGCAAT
>Ga0134125_10004964_pt1 | contig 15142 bp, 12 predicted proteins | sample KB31751_FD_96464 | JGI IMG/M metagenome (GOLD analysis project Ga0134125, IMG submission 96464) | Terrestrial soil microbial communities with excess Nitrogen fertilizer from Kellogg Biological Station, Michigan, USA - KB3-175-1 | ecosystem: Environmental > Terrestrial > Soil > Unclassified ... | reverse complement strand
GGTCCCCATGTGCATCGCCCCCATCACCACCCGGTGGGGGAGGCGCAGCGAGCCGACCGCGGTCGGCGTCAGGACGGCGCCGAGGTCCGTCGGCTCAGCCATCCGACGCGGCGGGCGCCGTGTCGCCGGCGTCCTCGCGCGTCGGCAGCCGCAGCGGCCCGGTGGCGTCGGAGAAGAAGGGCGGCGAGATGATGCTGAGGCCGCCGTCGACGACCAGCGACTGCCCGGTTACGTACTCCGAGCGCGGTTCGAGCAGGAACTCGACGCAGTCGGCCACCTCCTTGACCGAGCCCTGCCGCGCCTTCGGGATCTTCGGCAGCACGTCGCGGTGCAGGTCGGGCATGCCCTCGACCTCGTAGAAGTAGGCCGAGGAGTCGGACTCGATGATGCCCCCGTTCACCGCGTTGACGTTGATCCCCAGCGGCGCCCACTCGATCGCCATGTAGCGGACCCAGGCCTCGACCGCGGCCTTGGCGGCGCCGAGGTTGGCGTAGGTCGGGTAGGCGCGGATCGAGCCGTAGCTCGACAGCGTCACGATCCGCCCGCCGTCGCTCATCAGGTCGACCGCCCGCTGCGCCCCGAGCACGAAGGAGCGGATGTTCATCGCGTAGGAGCGGTCGAGGTGGTGCAGCTTCAGGTCCTTGATCAGCTTGAAGCTCGACGCCGCCGCGTTGTCGACGAAGTAGTCGAGCTTGCCGAACTCCTCGCGCGCCGCGTCGAAGAGGCGGTCGATGTCCTCCGGGGACTCCATGTCGGCCTGCACCGCGATCGCCCGCCCGCCGCGCTCCCGCACGCCGGCGACGACCTCATCCGCCAGGTCCTCGTTGACCTTGTAGTTGACGACCACCGAGCCGCCCTGGTCGGCCAGCGACAGCGCCAGCGTGCGGCCGATGCCGCGCGAGCTGCCGGTGATCAGCGCGACCTTGTCGGCCGCGTACCGCGCGTCGGTCGCCATCAGCCGAGTTCCCGCTCGGCGATCGAGGCGTGGACGGGGGCGAAGACCTCGCGGGCGATGATCGTCTTCTGGATCTCGTTGGTGCCCTCCTCGAAGCGCTGCGCCCGCGCGTCGCGGTAGACCCGCTCGATCGGGGAAGAGGCCCAGAAGCCGATCCCGCCATGGGCCTGCAGCGCCTTGTCGGTGACCCGGCCGAGCATGTCGACGGCGGTCAACTTGGCCATCGAGGAGAGGACCGGGGCGTCGGCGGCGCCCGCCTCCCAACGCCGGGCCGCGTGCAACACCAGCTGGCGCGAGGCTTCGATGTCGGCGGCGTTCTCGGCCAGGGCGAAGGAGATCGCCTGGCGCTGGGAGAGCGGTTTGCCGAAGGTGACCCGCTGCGCGGCGTGCTCGGCGGCGAGCTCCTGGGCCCGACGCGCCAGCCCGACGCAGGTCATCGCGACCGCGATCCGGCTCGGGGTGAGGAAGCCGCCGAAGGCGACCTGCAGCCCCGCGCCCTCCTCGCCGAGGGTGTCGGTCACCGGCACCGGCGCGCGGTCGAAGACCAGGTGCGCATGGTCGGTCCCGCGCACCCCGAGCGACTCGCCCATGTCCTCGACCTGCACGTTCGGCGTCTCGCGGTCGACCAGCAGCGCCACCGTCCCGTCCGCGCCCTTCGTCCCCGCCAGCCGCGCGAACAGCAGCCAGCGGTCGCAGCTGACGCCGAAGGTGATCAGGTGCTTCTCGCCGGAGAGGTAGTAGGTGTCGCCCTCGCGCTCGACCTCGCAGCGCAGGTCGGCGCCGGTCCCGGCGGTCGGCTCGGTCAGGGTGAAGGCGACGGTGAGATCGCCGGTCACCGCCGGCATCACGTAGTCGCGCCGCTGCTCCTCGGTCGCGAACTGGTCGACCGAGCGCCACACCCCGTTGGCGACGTGGACGATCATCCGCAGCGACGCGTGCGACATCGCGAAGAGCTCCAGCAGCTCCAGATAACGGGAGATGGGGATGCCGCGCCCGCCGTACTCGACCGGCCCGGCGAGCGAGAGGTAGCCGCGCTCCTTCAGCTCGACCCGCAGCGCCGCCGGCACCGCCCGCTCGGCCTCGATCCGCCGCGTCCACTCCTCGCCCTCGTTCGCGACGTAGGCGGCGATCTCCGCCTTCAGCTCCTCGAAGCCCGACTCGTCGAACGTCTCGGGCAGGGGGATCGCGGCTTGCGGGGTCATCGCACGGGCTCCTTGTCGGTCTCGGTCGGTTGCGGCTCCTCCGGCCGGAGCCCCTTCGCCCGCTCGCGCAGGACGAACTTCTGGATCTTTCCACTCGGCGTGCGAGGCATCTCGTCGAGCGTCTCGACCCGCTCCGGCCAATAATGCTTCGACATCTCCTGCGCGTCGAGCCACTCGCGCACCGCAGCGAGGCCGAACTCCCCGGCGAAGTCGGGATCGCGGACGACGAAGGCGCAGGCGCGCTCGCCGAGCCGCTCGTCGGGCATCGCCACGATCGCCACCTCGGCCACCGCCGGGTGCTCGTGCAGCAGCTGCTCGATCTCGGCGACGGGGACCTTCTCGCCGCCCCGGTTGATGATGTCCTTGACCCTCCCGGTCAGCCGCAGGTAGCCGTCGCCGTCGATCGTCGCCAGGTCGCCGGTCCGGTACCAGCCGTCGGCGGTCATCGCGGCGGCGGTCAGGTCGGGACGGTCGAGGTACTCCTCGAAGAGGCAGCGCGAGGTGACCTGGAAGTTGCCCTCCTCGCCGGGGCCGAGCACCTCGTCCTCGTCGTCGACGATCCGGATCCGGGTGCCGGCCAGGGCGCGGCCGTCGGTGCCCCAGACCTTCGCCGGGTCGTCGCCGGGGGCGGCGAGCGCGCCGAGACAGGACTCGGTCGAGCCCCAGGCGCCGCAGACCGAGGCCGAGAGGACGCTCGTCGCCCGCTCGGCGAGCGCCCGCGGCACGGCGGCGCCGGTGACGACGAAGATCCGCAGCGCCGGCGGCGCCGGCTCCTCGCCTGCCTCGACCACCCGCACCAGGTCGGCGAGGAACGGCGTCGCCGCCTGCACGAAGGTGCCGTCCCATTCGCGCAGCGCCTGGGCGCCACGGCGCGCGTCCCAGACGTCCTGGATGACCTGGGTCGAGCCGAGCGCGAAGCTCAGCCACATCCCGTAGAGCAGCCCGGTCTGATGGGCGAGCGGCGTGGGGATGAAGATCGTGTCGTCGCGACCGAGGCCGAGGTGCTCGACCTCCATCATCGCGGCGCGGGTGAGGGCGTCATAGCGGTGGAGCACGCCCTTCGGCTCGCCGGTCGAGCCGGAGGTGAAGAAGAGCTGTGAGAGGGCCGTCGGGCCCGGTTTGCGGGCGACGATCGCCTCCGTGTCCGGCTCCTGCCCGGCGACCGCCGTGGCGAAGTCGTGCCACCGCGCGCCGTCGGTCTCGGGGAGCGCCGGGGCGCCGTCGCGGCCGACCACGAGCACGTGCTCGACCGGGAGCGGCCCGGCGCCGTTCGCCCCCGCCAACATCGTCGCCGCCTCCTCGGCGTGCCTCCGCCCGCGGAACTCCTCGGCGACGACCAGCACCCGCGCCTTCGAGCGCCGCAGGGCGAAGCCGATCTCCCGCTCGCGGAAGATCGGCATCAGCGCGCAGCAGATCGCCCCGATCTTCATGCAGGCCAGCGTCAGGATCACGAACTCGCCCCAGTTGGGCAGCTGGTAGGCGACCGTCTCGCCCGGCTCGACCCCGAGCTCGAGCAGCAGCGCCGCCGCCCTGTCGGCCTCGCGGTCGAGCTCCTCCCAGGTCCACACCCGGGTGCCGCCCGCCCGCACGTCGACCACCGCGTCCTCGCCCGGCCGCTCGCGCGCCCAGCGCCCGACCCAGTCGACGATCGAGATCTCCGCCGCCTGGTCGATCGCGATCGACTCCACCGCCCGCTGCCCGCCCGCGCCCGCCCCGGTCGCGATCGCGACGCCCGCGGCGGAGCGCTCGCGGTCGTCCTCGATCGAGAGGTCGAGCCCGATCGCCCGCATGTCGTCGAGGAAGCCGGGATAGGAGATGCGGAAGGCGTTCGGGTAGGTCAGCGAGCTTTCGCCGCGCGCCCGCGAGGCGGCCACGGTCAGCGCCATGTGCACCCGGTGGTCGTTGAAGCTGGAGAGGGGGGAGCCGGTCAGCTCGCCGGCGATCCCGCGCACCACCAGCTCGTCGCCCTGCTCTTCGACGTCGCCGCCCATGCGGTTCAGCTGCAGCATCGAGACGACCCGGTCGGACTCCTTCAGGCGCACGTGGGCGACGTTGGAGAAGCGGGTCTCGCCCTCGGCGAACTGGCCCATGGTGGAGAGCACCGGCAGCATGTCGGGCATCGGCCGGCAGTCGATCTCGACCCCGCGCAGGCGCACCCCGTCGTGGCGCACCCGCATCCCGCCCGCGGCCGGGTCGAGCTCCATCGGCAGGCCCATCTCCGACACCACGTCGAGGAAGTGGGCCTCGGGATGGTCGACCCTGGTGCCGTCGATCTCACCGACGCCCTTGAAGAAGACGTCGGCGGGGTGGATCGAGGTGGCGGCGAGGCCGAAGGCCAGCGAGCCGATGTCGGGCGGCAGGGTGATCTCGGCCGCTCGCGCGGTCTGGTTGCCTTCGATCTCGAAGCGACGCCAGTCGTCGGCGACGCCGACCTCGAGGCCGAAGTCGCGCATCATGTTCACGGTCAGCTCGACGTAGGGCTGCTCGTTCAGCGTGCCCTCGACCTCGATCGTTGTCGGGCCGCTCGCGAACGGCGCCACGATCAAGAGCCCCGAGATCCACTGCGAGAGCGTCCCCGCGATCGACACCTTGCCGCCCCGTGGGCGCCGCGGCTGGACCGTGATCGGCGGCGTGGCGTTGGCCGAGGAGAGCTCGATCCCCATCGATCCGAGCGCCTCGAGCAGCGGTCCGACCGGGCGCCGCTGGAAGTACTTCTGGCCGGTGATCGTGACCGGCGCGTCGGCCAGCGAGGCGAGTCCGATCATGAAGTAGAGCGTGGTCCCGGAGGAGCCGACCGAGACGGTGTCGCGGAGCGGCCGGTAGGGGAGCCCGCCGCGCACCAGGAAGCCCTCGGCGGTCTGCTCGATCGCGGTCCCGAGGCCGGTCAGCACCTCGATCGTCGACTGCACGTGGCGCGCCGCCACGCCGCCCTTGATCCGGCTCTCGCCCTCGGCCAGCGACGCCAGCATCAGTGCCCTGTGGGCGTGGTACTTGGACGCGGGGACCGAGATCGCACCTTCGAGGCGTCCCGAGGTATCCCGAACATAAAGATGCACTGCCCGAGACCGTATATGTGGGGCCAGTCGCCAGGCGGCGCGGCGTACCCCGATCAGGCGGTCCGCGGCGCGGCCTCAGGCACCAAACAGCGATAATCGGTTTCCGTGAACGCTCGGTGCCGTCCGCAGTGAACCAGGCAGGGGACCCGGTCGTCACCGGGCTGGGGGCGCTCACCCCGGTGGGCCTCGATGCGCCGTCGACCTGGAAGGCGCTTGTCGCCGGGCAATCGGGGATCGGTCCGATCACCCAGTTCGACGCCTCCGGGCTGGCGACCCGGATCGCCGGCGAGGTGACCGGATTCGACCCGGTGGAGACGCTGGGGGCGAAGCGGGCGCACCGCAGCGCCCGGTTCTCGCAGCTGGCGATCGCGGCCTCGCGCGAGGCGGTGGCCGACGCGGGCCTCGACGTGGCGGCCGAGTCCGACCGGATCGGGGTCGCGATCGGCAGCGCCGTGGCCGGGACCCCGGAGACCGAGCGCAACGTGCGGGCCCTGCTCGAGGAGGGCCCGCGGGCGGTCAGCCCCTTCTACGTCGCCTCGACGATCTTGAACATGGCGAGCTGCGAGGTGGCGATCGACCTCGGCGCCCACGGACCGGTCACCGCCAGCTCGCTGGCCTGCGCGACCGGCACCTACGCGGTGCTGGAGGCGCGGCGGCTGATCATGAGCGGCGAGGCCGACGTGGTGATCGCCGGTGGGGCGGACGCCGGGATCAACGAAGCGGTCTTCGCCGGGCTCTCCAACATGGGCCCGCTCTCGGAGAACAACGAGGACCCGGCCGGGGCGAGTCGCCCCTTCGATTCCGATCGCGACGGCTTCGTCTTCGGCGAGGGCGCGGTGGTGATGGTGATCGAGTCGGCCGCGCACGCGGCGGCCCGCGGGGCCACCTCCTACGGCTCGGTCGCCGGCGGCGCCCTCACCTCGGACGCCTTCCACATGAGCGCCCCGGAGCCGAGCGGCGACTACGCGGCGGGGGCGATCCGCCTCGCCCTGGAGCGGGCCGGCATCGCTCCGGAGGAAGTCGGCTACATCTGCGCCCACGGCACCGCGACCCGCGCCAATGACGCCTCCGAGAGCCGCGCCATCCGCGCCGCCCTCGGCGACGCCACCGACAACATCCCGGTCAGCTCGCCGAAGTCGATGGTCGGTCACCTGATCGCGGCGGCCGGAGCGCTCGCCGGCATGGTCTGCCTGCTCTCGATGCGCGACGGCGTGATCCCGCCGACGATCAACCTCGCCAACCCGGACCCCGAGTGCGACCTCGACCACGTCGCCCTCACCGCTCGCCAGGCGACCCCCTCCGCCGCGATCGCCAACGCCTTCGGCTTCGGCGGCCAGAACTGCGTCGTCGCCTTCCGCCGCGTCGACTAGCTGCCGAGCCGCGGCAGCTCGGGGGGATCCGTCACCTCGAATCTCCCGGCCCCGTCCACGGCGGACCTCCAGCTGATGCCCTCGAGCAATGTCGGCACCGGAACCTCCAGGGCGCCCGCCAGCTTCACCAGGGTGTCGAGGCGGGGAAGCCGCTGCCCACTCTCGAACAGGCTGATCTGGGTGCGGTGGATCGCGCCGCGGTCGGCGACGTTTTCCTGACTCAGCTTTCGAGCCTGCCGAACCCGCAGGAGGTTCTCCCCAAACCGTTCCGAGACGTCCATTTCCGGACCTTTTTCTGCCCAATAGCGACCCTCTACAGATAACGACCAGACGATCTTCCCATGCGCGGACAAAACGTTTCAATTCGTTTACTATGTCTCCGCGATGGCTCGGGCATGGGAGGCTGAGATGGAGATGCGGGAGCGCCGACTGCTGCTCCGCGAGCGCCGTCGAATCGCCCGTCAGGAACAGGTCCTGAACCGCATCGAGATGGCGAGGCGCGTCCTCGTCGTGCTCGCCCTGATGGCGGTGCTCGCCGACCTCGCCCCGCGTTGACCCACGGCGGGGTCCCTGGCCACGAGGTACTTATTCGGCACTTGACTGGCTCCGACCGGTCGTCCAGCCTTCTCGGCCCTTGGCACGACGACGCGACATCCGATGGCGGGGCAGGACCGGGCAGGCGATCTGCGTCGGCCTCCTGATCGGCTTCTTCCTCGCGGCCTTCGCCCCGCGCGCGTCGGCGCTCGACGAAACGGACTGGCTCGGCCGGATCAACGAAGTCCGGGCCGCCTCCGGCGTGGCCCCGGTGGCCGACGAACCGGTCTGGAGCGCGGGGATCCTCGCGCATCTCGAATACGAGGCCAAAACCCCGTCCAGCTACTTCACCGGGGAGTACCAGAGCGCCCACACCGAGAACCCGGCGAGCCCGTACTACACCGAAGCGGGCGCCAAGGAGGCGGCAAGCAGCGACCTCGGCAACGGCGCCACCAACGTCGCGGCGATCGACCAGTGGCTCGGCGCGCCGTTCCACGCGATCGGGATGCTGCGGCCGACCCTGACGAAGGTGGCGTTCGCGCGCAACGCCGGTGGCGGCGCCGGGCTCGACGTGATCAGCGGGCTGGGGGATTGGTGGTCTGCCACTCCTCAGCAGATCCTCTTCCCGGGGCCCGGCAGCACCATCGACCTCTCCCGCTTCCTCGGCGAGCTGCCGACGCCGATCGAGACCTGCGAAGCCCAGCATCCGGGAGCCGACTACGACTCCCCGAGTCTGCCGCTGATCGCCCTGCTCACCGAATCGCCGTCGGCGGAGCTCAGCGCGACGCTCACCCGCCCGGACGGCAGCAAGGTGGCGAGCACCGGGCCGGACCTCTGCGTCGTCACCGAACACGACTTCGTCACCACCGATTCGATCTACGGGCCGACCGGCCGTTCGATCCTCTCCTCGGACCGCGCCGTCTTCGTCATCGCCCGTGAACCGCTGGTCGAGGGGACCTACTCGGTGGACATCGCCCAGCCCGGTCGACCGGACGTGGCCTGGTCCTTCCAGAGCAGGCCGCCGCCGGAACCGGTGACGAGGTCGATCGGCCTCCGGATCCTCGTCCACGGATCGACCGCGCGGATCCACCCGACCGGCCCGTACAAGGCGTTCCTCGGCAAGCCGGTGAAGGTGACGCTCCGGCGCCAGTGGGTGCCGTGCGCGCTGATCCTGCACGCGTCCCGCTGCACCTGGGTCCCGAAAGGCCGGCCGGAATACCGTCACCTCCGCTTTTCGAGGTCGATGACCGTCCGCTTCCGCCGACCCGGCGCCTGGGAAAAGTTGGGGATCGACGTCCGGGCGCCGGAACTGGTCATCGGCCTCACCACCTACACGCCACCGATGGCCTCGACCACGCTGATCGGGCCCAAGCCACGCCACGCGGCCCGCTGACGCCGCTAGAGCTTGCGTTCGTAGACCCTGTACCTCTTCACCACGCGGCCGTTCATCGCTTCGAGGCCGGAGTTCATCGCGTGGTTGGTCTCGAGGATGAAGCCGGCCTCGCCGTGTTTGAGGCGGGTGCGGGCGGCGGCTTCGAAATGTTCGACGTAGAGGAGGGCGGCGACGCCGGTGTGCTGCCACTCGGGCTTGACGCCGAGGAAGCCGACGCGGAGCCGGTCGGTGGTGCGGTTGCGCATCAGGAAGTCCCACCAGCCGTGGGGTAAGAGCTTGCCGCCCATGCGTTTCTGCATCTGGTTGGCGTCCATGACGGTGATCGCCATCGCGATCGTCTCGCCGTCTTTTTCGGCGACCATGAACCATTCCGGCACGAAGACCAGCTGGAGATCGAAGGCGTAGGCGTCGAGGTCCTCCTTCGAGTAGGGGACGAAGCCCCAGTTCTCCGACCAGGCCGAGTTGTAGACCTCGGCGAACCTGTCGAGGTCCTTGCGCAGCGAGCGGCGGGTCATCTTGCGCACCTCGACGCCGTACTTCTCGCGACAGCGTTTCGCCAGCTTCTCGATGATCGGCTTCATCGAGGCGCGATCGTCGATCGAGAGCTTCCACGAGAGCAGGTCCATCGCCTTCTCCAGCCCGACCTCCTCGCAGCGCCGCTGGTAGTAGGGCGGGTGCCAGTTCTGGCGGATCAGGGGTTCGAGCTCGAACCCCTCGATCAGGACCCCGGCGTCGTCGTTCAGCGAGAAGTCCATCGGCCCCAGCATCTGGTCGCAGCCGCGTGCCCGCAGCCACGCTTCCGCGGTCCCCAGCAGCGCCCGCAGGATCTCCGCGTCGTCCTCGAACTCGAGGAAGCCGAACATCCCGGTCCGACCGCCGTGGAACTGGTTGTAGGCGAAGTCGATCTGGGCGGTGATCCGGCCGACCACGCGGCCGTCGCGGCGGGCGAGGAAGTACTCGGCCTCGCCGTGCTTGAAGTAGGGGTTGAGCTTCCGGCTCAGGAAGAGGCGCCGCTCGAGCTTGAGCGGCGTCACCCAAGGCGTCCCCTGGTGCAGGCGGAAGGGCAGGTCGACGAATTCGCCGATCGCGCGACGGCCCTCAACGGTGGTGATCTCGACCGCCACGGCCGCGAAACCTACGTGAACTTCGCTTCGACTTCCACGAGGAAGGCGTCGAAAAGACGTTCGAAGGCGTCGCCGTCGAGGCTGATTTCCTCGCCTTCCTCGAAGCCCAGCACCGAGCTGTCCGGGGTCAGCTTGATCCCCTTCGGGATCACCACCACCGAGCCGTTCTCGGTCACCGAGGCGGCCAGCACCCGGACCTCGTTCAGCGGGTTGCCGTCGCGCCCTTCGAGCTTCGGGTTGCGCAGCTCGAACCAGCGGTCGAGCGCCGGCAGCAGCTGGTTCCAGGCCGCCGACCCGGCCCCGACCCGACGCAGCTCCTCGACCGCCGCCCCGACCGACTCGCGGCAGGCGGCGACGTAGTGACGGTCGTATCCGGTGCGGAGCAGCATCGGCGACACGGTATCGCTCTCAAGCCATCCACCGACGAGGCCGATCAATGGGTCGATGAGCGTCGAACCAGCGCCCTCGAGCCGCATCGCCACCGCCAGCCGCCGCTTCGGCGACGCCTACCCGCCGCTGCGCGGGCAGTGGCAGATCCGCGGCGCCGGGGCGATCCTCGTCGCCGTCACCGTGGTCTACGTCCCCTGGCTCTTCGCCTCGCTGAACCGCTCCGAGCCCTGGCTCGCCTGGCCCTTCCTCGCCGCCAACGCGCTGACGATCTTCACCGCCATGCTCGCCGTCTTCAACGCCTGGTGGCGGACCGCCCCGCCGCGACGTCCGCTCCCGCATGGGGACGAGCCCCACGTCGGGCTGATCATCCCCACCTGCGGCGAGGCGCCGGCGATGATCCTCCGGACCGTGCTCAGCGTCCTCGTCCAGGACTGGCCCGAGGAGAAGCTGACCGTGGTCGTCTCCGACGACAAGGGCGACCCGGGACTGCGCGAGGCGCTCGCCGACTGGCCGGTCCTCTACCACCGCCCGATCCCCCGCGACGCGCCCGGTCGCGACGGTGCCGCCAAGGCGGGCAACCTGAACGACGCGCTGGCGATGCTCGACCGCGAGTACCCCGACCTCGTCTACATCGAGACCCGCGACGCCGACGACGAGATGGGCACCACCCACTTCCTCCGCGAGGTGGTCGGGCAGTTGGAGGCCGACGATCGCCTCGCCTACGTGCAGACGATCAAGGAGACCCAGGTCAGCGCCGGCGACCCGTTCAACAACCGCGAGTCGCTCTTCTACCGCGGCCAGATGCTCGGTCGCAACGCCGCCAACGCGGTCTTCCCCTGCGGCTCCGGCGTGGTCTGGCGGCGCACCGCCCTCGCCTCGATCGGCAACTTCCCGGTCTGGAACCTGGTCGAGGACCTGCAGTCGGGGTTCGAGGCGCTGAAGCGCGGCTGGCGCGGGATGTACCTGCCGATCGTCGGCGCCGTCGGCCAGCACTCGCCCGAGGACGTCCCCAACGTCTACAAGCAGCGCGGCACCTGGGCGATCGACACCGTGCGGCTGATGCTCTTCAACCGCTGGCGCGGCCTCGACCTGCGCCAGCGCGCCCAGTTCCTCGAACTCCTCCTCTTCTACATCAACGGCTTCACCGTGCTGGTCTACGTGCCGGCGGTGGCGCTTTCGCTGCTCGGCGCCGTGCCGCTGGTCTCCTCCGACCTCGGCTACGTCCAGCACCTGCTGCCGGTGATCCTCGCCACCGAGCTCTGGCTGCTGGCCCTCAACCGCCCCTTCGCCGATCGCCGCACCCGCCAGCGCGAACCGATCCGCGACCTCTGGCGGGTCCGGATCATGTGGACCGGGATGGCGCCGATCTTCATCAAGGCGACGGCTCAGGCCGTCCTCGGGGGACCGCACCGCAAGCCGGTCTACAAAGTCACCCGCAAGGAGGACGACCTGCGCTGGCACTGGCGCCACACGCTGCCGCAGACGACGATCGTGCTCGCGGTCTTCGTCGTCCTCATCTACGCGTCCGCCCACGGCACCTTCCCCAACCTGGTGCTGCTCCTCGGCTCGATCTACTGGGGCGGCCTGAACATCGTCCTCCTGAGCGGCTTCGTCGCCCGCGGCTGGCACGGCCTCGACCTGTTCAGCCGCTCCCTGACCAGGACGGCGCGCGCCGAGCAGGTCCCCACCGAACTTGCCGTGTAAGCGCGAGGAGGGGGACCCCTGAACGAACCTCCCGGCTGTTGTGAGAGAAGGGGTCCTCCTCCTCGCGCCCTCGCCCGCGCTAGTTGAACTCGATCACGCTGCGGATGCCGTCCTGGGCCTCCATCAGCTCGAAGCCCCGGTTCACTTCGTCGAGCGTGATCTTGTGGGAGATGAAGGGGGAGACGTCGATCTCGCCCGCCAGCGCGCGGTCGACCAGCACCGGGACCTGATCGCGCCCCTTGACGCCGCCGAAGGAGGAGCCGGCGATGCGGCGGCCGGTGATCAGGAGGCGCGGCACCACGTCGAGGGTCTCGCCCTTGCCGGCCACCCCGGCGACGGTGCAGAGCCCCCAGGCCATCCGCGTCGCCTCCAACGCCTGCTGCATCACCTTCACGTTGCCGGTCGCCTCGAAGGTGTAGTCGGCGCCGTATTCGCCGTCGGTCATCGCCAGGATCCGCCCCACCGCCTGGGGCCCGCCGATCATCGTGTCGGTCGCGCCCTGTCCCTTGGCGAGCTCGAGCCGGTCCTCCGACATGTCGACGCAGATGATCCGTTCGGCGCCCTGCAGTCGACAGCCGGCGACGGCGCCGAGTCCGACCATCCCCGCACCGAAGATCGCGCAGGTGGTTCCCGCTTCGACCTTCGCCGTGTTGATCGCCGCGCCGAGCCCGGTCGAGAGCCCGCAGGCGAAGAGCGCGATGTGCTCGAAGGGCGCCTCCGGGTTGACCTTGGCGAGGGCGATCTCCGGCATCACCGTGTACTCGGCGAAGGTCGAGCAGCCCATGAAGTGGCGGATGTCCTCGCCTCCGCGGGACAGCCGCACGGAGCCGTCGGGCAGGTGTCCCAGGTTCTGCTCGGCGCGGATCGCCATGCAGAGGTTGGTGCGCGGGTCGACGCAGTGGACGCACTCGCGGCACTGGGGCGAGAAGAGGGTGACGACGTGGTCGCCGGGGGCCACCGAGGAGACCCCCTCGCCGACCTTCTCGACCACTCCGGCGCCCTCATGCCCGAGGACCGCCGGCGCGTAGCCGGACGGATCGGCCCCCGACGCCGTGTACATGTCGGTGTGGCAGACCCCGCAGGCCTCGAGCCGGACCAGCACCTCGCCCGCGCGCGGCTCGGCCAACTCGACCTCCTGGACGGCGAGCGGCTGCCCGAACTCCTCCAGGACCGCGGCACGGATCTTCACTTGGCTCTCCTTCTGTGTGGGACGCTCCGCCGCTCCCGATCCTAATGTCCACCGGAAAGCCAACATCCGTCTAGGTCGGTAATTCCTTTTCAGTACCGGAGGTACCGGCGTCGAAATGGAGAGCATGCCGACCAGCCGCAGTCTCAAAGTCCCTTCCCGTCTCGCCTTCGCGCTGCTCGCGCCGCTGTCCGCGCTGGCGGCGTTCTTCGCTTTCGGAGCCCCCGGGGCGCAGGGCGCCCCGACCTGCCAGGGCAAGCCCGCGACGATCGTCTCCAACGCGGCCGTCATCCGCGGTGGCAAGGCGCCCGACGTGATCGTCGCCGGCCCCGGTGACAACACGATCCGCGGCGAAGGCGGCAACGACACGATCTGCGGCGGCGAAGGCGACGACACGATCGACGGCGAACGCGGCGTCGACGCGATCTACGGCGAAGGGGGCGACGACACGATCGAAGGCGAACGTGGCTCGGACAACCTCGACGGCGGTCCTGGCGACGACAAGGTCATGGGGGGCCGCGGCTCCGACGAGATCGAAGGCGGCGACGGCTCCGACCTGGTCGAGGGCGAACAGGGCAACGACGAAGTCGACGGCGGCGCCGGCGACAGAGACCTGGTCGAGGGCAACCAGGGCGACGACGCGCTCGAAGGCGGGGCCGGCAACGAAGACGTGATCATCGGCAGCACCGGCAACGACAAGATCGACGGCGGCCCCGGCGAACACGACATCGCCGACTACGCGGGCACCGGTGGCGGCGTCAACATCGATCTCGCGTCCCAGAGCGTCGGTGGCGCCGAGAACGAGCACATGACCGGCATCGAGGACGCGATCGGCGGCTCCGGCGGCGACACCCTGAGCGGCTCCTCCGAATCGAACCGACTCGACGGCGGCCCCGGCAACGACCACCTCGAGGCGAGCGGCGGCGGCGACGCGGCCTTCGGCGGCCCCGGTACCGACCAGTGCGGCGGCGGCTTCAGCGAAGAAACCTCCTGCGGCCCGTCGGCCGGAGCCGACGGCCTGGCGGTCGAAATCTACGAGTCGATCGACGGCAAGTCGACGCTGATCCTCACCGGCAGCTCCGGCAACGACCAGGGCACGGTCGACTACTCCGGCGGCAAGTACACGATCGGCGGCACCGATGTCACCAACGGCGACCCGACCAACCCCGACTGCAACGGCGGCGGCACGCTGACCTGCACCGGCAAGGTCGACGCGATCGAAGCGACGCTCGGCGCCGGCGACGACGAACTGACGATCGGCCAGAGCGTCCCGCACTCGGTCAGTTCGACCCTGGAAGGCGGCACCGGCACCGACAAACTCGTCGGCGGCCCGGCCAACGACGTCCTCTACGCGGGCGAAGACAGCAGCCCCGACACGCTCGAAGGAGGCGGCGGCAACGACGTCCTCTACGGGGTCAACATCTTCCACCCGAAAAAAGACTCGGGCGCGGCGACGATGGACGGCGGCCCCGGCTCCGACCTGATGATCGGCGGCCAGCCGTGCGACGGGGACACCTTCGACGGTGGCTCCGGCGCCAACGACAGCGCCTCCTTCGCCCGCGTCCACAACTCCGGCGTGGCGGTCGAGGCGACGATCGGCGGCTCGGTCCTCGATCCCGACGGTGGCTCCTGCAACGCCGGCAGCATCGACTCTTCGACCGAGAAGATCGAGGGCTCGCCCGGCAACGACATCCTCACCGGCGACAACGGTCCCAACACGCTGCTCGGCCGCGGCGGGAACGACAAACTGGACGGCAAAGGGGGGGTCGACGACTGCAACGGCGGCGGCGGCAACAACTCCGCCGTCAACTGCGAGCAGACTGCCCAGATTCCGTAGCTGGTTGATTCCACGAGCTCGGTGCCGGGGAAGGGATCGGCCCGGGGAAGCTGGCGCCCGGGGGAAGGGATAGGACCCGGGAAGCCCGCGGCCCGGGAAGGGATAGGACCCGGGAAGCCGCGGCCGGGGAAGGGACGGCCGAGGGACGCGGCCGTCTCGGCCACGGCCCGGGCAGGCTGTGGCCGTGGCCGAGACGGCCGGGGGTGCGGGGAGCGGTGGATCGTCACGAGGGCGTGCCGGATCCGTCACCGAAGTCCGGTCCCGTCACGAAAACGCCGGGAACGTGACTCTTCCTCCCGTCTTCTTCAGACGTTACGAACACGTGACCCGGGTTTGACCCTCCTATAGGAGGGTCAAAGTCGACAGCGCGTCCTCGGGGCCCCGATCCCGG
>Ga0134125_10004963_pt1 | contig 15146 bp, 7 predicted proteins | sample KB31751_FD_96464 | JGI IMG/M metagenome (GOLD analysis project Ga0134125, IMG submission 96464) | Terrestrial soil microbial communities with excess Nitrogen fertilizer from Kellogg Biological Station, Michigan, USA - KB3-175-1 | ecosystem: Environmental > Terrestrial > Soil > Unclassified ... | reverse complement strand
GGTTTCGAGGCGCCGGTGATGCTGGCCTATTCGGCCCGCAACCGCTCCGCCAGCTGCCGCATCCCGTACGTGGCCAGCCCCAAGGGCCGTCGCATCGAAGTGCGCTTCCCCGACCCGATGCAGTCGGGCTACCTGGTGTTCACCGCGCTGATGATGGCCGGCCTGGACGGCATCATCAACAAGATCGACCCGGGCGCGCCGGCCGACAAGGATCTGTACGACCTGCCGCCGGAAGAAGAGAAGAACATCCCGCAGGTGTGCTCCAGCCTCGACGCCGCGCTGGAAGCGCTGGACAAGGATCGTGACTTCCTGAAGGCCGGCGGCGTGTTCACCGACGACTTCATCGATGCCTACATCGAAGTGAAGATGAAGGAAGTCACCAAGTACCGCGCCAGCACGCACCCGCTGGAGTTCCAGATGTACTACTCGCTGTAACAGGCGATTCAGGCGGAAAGATCACGGACGCTTCGGCGTCCGTGATCGTTTTGGGGCAGCTGATTCGGGCGCGCTTTCGCCCGCGTTTCATGCGGTCGGCGTAATCTCGGTGGTTGCCGTTGGCCGCATCTCGCGGCGCGGCCGTCCCCCACGTCCCCGCAGGAACAACGCCATGGCCAACACAAACGCCGCTTCATCGGGCACCTTCAGGATCGGCGGAAACACCGCCATCCATCGCCTTGGCTTCGGTGCCATGCGCATCACCGGCAAAGGTATCTGGGGGCCGCCGGTGGACAAGGCCGAGTGCCTGCGCACGCTGCGGCGACTGCCCGAACTGGGCGTCAATTTCATCGACACCGCCGATTCCTACGGGCCCGATGTGTCCGAAGGGCTGATCCGCGAAGCGCTGCATCCGTATCCCGGGATGCTGGTCGCCACCAAGGCCGGGCTGGCCCGCAGCGGACCGGACCAGTGGCAGCCGCTGGGTCGCCCCGAATACCTGCGCCAGCAGGCGCTGAAAAGCCTGCGCTGGCTGGGTGTGGAGCAGATCGGCCTGTGGCAGTTGCACCGCATCGACAACAAGGTGCCGCGCGATGAACAGTTCGGGGCGATCAAGGCGCTGCTGGACGAGGGCATCATCGCCCACGCAGGTCTGAGCGAGGTGTCGGTGGATGACGTGGTCGCGGCCTCCGCCGTGTTTCCGGTGGCCACCGTGCAGAACCGCTACAACCTGGTCGATCGCGGTAGCGAGGACGTGCTCGATCATTGCGAAACGCACGGTATCGGCTTCATCCCCTGGTATCCGCTGGCCGCCGGCAGCCTGGCCGGCAGTGGTGGCTTGCTCGATCGCATCGCGAACGCGCATGGCGCCACGCCGAGCCAGGTCGCACTGGCCTGGCTGCTGCGGCGCAGCCCGGTGATGCTGCCGATCCCCGGCACCTCGAAGGTCAGTCATCTGGAACAGAACGTGGCCGCGGCCGGCATCGAACTGTCCGACGCGGAATTCGCGGAGCTGGACGCCGGTGGCAAGGCGGAGTTTTCGGCCGCCGGCCCCGACTGATCAACCGCGTCGGCGGGAGCGTCGCCAGCGCAGCCAGCGGCGCTCGACCCACAGCAGCGCCCGCAACATCGGGCGGCGCAGAAAGGGTAGGTCCTCAGCCAGCAGCAACAGCCCCAGCGGCAGCATCCACAGGCCCAGCAGCGGCAAAAAGCTGAATATGCCCCCGGCGATCAGCAGCAGGCCCACCGGCACGCGGACCCAGCGAGAGGAGGGCACGCGCAGCCAGCGTATGGGCCGCGCAATCCATGCGGGCAACTGGGCTTCCATGCGATGGAATTGGCGGTTGAGCCGTGCCTCGTCCTTGCCGATCATGCTATCTAGTGGCCCTCGGCGCCGTCATCACTCCTCCTCGCCAGCCCCACCCGTGGGCGCCTGATAGGACGGATCGGCCGCATCGCGCACATGTAGCGTCGCCTCGCGCAGGCGCGGTTCCAGCCGCGTGACATCAAGCACCACTTTCCCCGAGTGCACCCCACGCACTGCCGACAGCGGCAGCTCGAAGTCGCCCGCGTTCTCGATGTAGATCACCAGCTCCGGTGGCTCGGGCCGGATCTCCCGCACCGAGCCGATCCCTTCGCCCCCGTCGGAGACGAAAACCATGTCGCCCAACTGGATGGATTCGTGCATGGCCAAGGCCCTCTCTTCGTGGTCGCCGCATGCCGCCCGGATGCGCGGTTGCGTGCCTGCAGCGTGGTTCAACACAGTGGCGGCAACGCGGTGAATGGCCGGTAAAAAAGCGCGCGACGGCGCCGTGACAGGAGGTCGTGGCCGTTTACCGGTGTTCCGGATGCCCGTACAGCGCCTATAGCGCTGCACGAAACTCCACGCCCCAGCGGCGTGGCGGGGTGATGTACGCCCACGGCGTGCCCAGCACATCGGTGGTGACGTTGCCCAGCGATTCCACGTAGCGCTGGTTGAACAGGTTGGTGGCGTACAGCGCCACGCCCCAGTGCTCGTTCGCCGCCGACCAGTCCAGCCGCAGGTCGGTGCGCTGGCGTGCGCCGCCCACGGCGAACGGCGTGGCCGGCGCGCACTGGCCCTGCAGGCGCGAATCGGCATTGCAGCGGTTGGGGCCGCGGTAAGCGTGGCTGGCAGTGAATGTCACGTCGCCGCCGGCCACGTCGTGCCAGCGGTAGTGGCCATCCAGCGCGTAGGCCAGCGTGGGCTGGCCGGCGGGCTGGCCGGCCAGGTCCAGGCCCGCCGCGGTGACGGCGTGGCGATACGTGGCATCGGTCCAACTGGCGCGCAGGCCCAGTTGCAACGCCTCCAGCGGCTGCCAGCGGGCGGCCAGCTCCATGCCGTGGGCCTGCTGGTCGGTGTTGCTGACACGGTATTGCGGCACCCCGGCGCCGCTGCTGGTGGGGATCAGCACCAGCGCCTGGCGGTCGTTGTAGCGGTAGGCGAAGGCGGCCACATCGAGCAGCAGGTGCAGGCCCGGGTACGCGGTCTTGAGGCCGGCTTCGAGGTTCCAGACCTGCTCCGGCGCGAACACCGAATTGACCTGCACCGCGTTGTAGCCGCCGGCCTTGTAGCCCTTGGCCAGCGAGGCGTAGGCGGCGGCGTTCGGGGCCAGCGCCCAGTTCAGCGCCAGCCGCGGGCTGACGTCCCGCCAGCGATCGTGCCGCCGCACGTGCTGGCCCACGGCGTCGGCGTACAGCAAATTGCGCGACAGCGCCGCGCGCAGCATTTCCGGCGTGGTGTGGGCCGCCTGCGCCGCCAATGCCAGCACGCCCGCCTGAGCCATCGCGTCGAGGCTGCGGTCCAGGCCGGGGGCCAGCCGCATCGGCGTGAACCAGGAAAAGCGCCGCGTGTCGCGGGTGTAGCGCAGGCCCGCGGTGAGGTCGAGGCGGGTGCCCACATGCCAGGTGGTGTCGGCGAACGCGGATACCGCGTGGCTGTGGCTGCGGTTGTCGATGCGTTCGGTGATGGGCTCACCGAGCAGGCGCCACGGCAGGCCGAACTGGCGCAGCAAGCCATCGAAGTAGGCGTACACGCTGCCGTCAGGCGTGCCGGTGGGCAGGCCGCGGTTGCGCGCCAGTGTGTCCACCGTGTCGGTGTTCGAGCGGGCCAGGCTGGTCTGCACCGCGTCCTCGTACCAGAGGCTGCTGCCGACGGCCCAGTCCAGGCGTGTCGTGGCGCCGGAGAGCCGCAGCTCGCCATAGCCGCTGTGGCCACGCCCTTCCACGCCGGTATCCAGATGCGTGACCACATGATTGGTGGCATCGGCGTCCTCGGTATGCGAGAGCGTGTAGCCGGTCCACGCGGCCAGCGCCTGCAGCGTGGCGTCGCCGAACCGGTGGCGGACGTCGAGTTTGAATGCATCGTAGCGGCGGTCGGAGTGGCCATCGCCACTGTCGTCGTGGAACGGGGCGTGCCGCGGGTCGCGGTAATCGCGGGGGGCGGCGGGGAATGGGGCCGGTTCGCGCGGGTCATCGCCCAGCGGCGCCACGCCGATGCCCACGCTGGCGGGTTCAGCCAGCCGATCGTGCGTCCACGAGGTCAGCACGCGTGTCGCCGGCGAGATGTCCCAGCGCCAGGTGGCGCGGGTGCCCCATTCGCCGTTCCTGCCGTAGCGACGGCCGCTGTCGGCGTCGCGGATCCAGCCGTTACTGCGGTTGTCCAGCACGCTCAGCCGCAGCGCCTGGTGGGTGGACAACGGCAGGTTGAGCAGGGCGTCGGCATAGCGCTGGCCCTGGTTGCCCAACCGCAGCCGCGTGTTCGCTTCCAGCGCGTCGGTGGGTTCGCGGGTCACGATGGCGATGGCGCCGGCGGCACTGTTGCGCCCCAGCAGCGCGCCCTGCGGGCCCTTCAGCACCTCCACTCGCTCGACGTCGTTGAGCGCAAGCAGGGCGCCGCCTGCGCGGGTCTGGTAGACGCCGTCGATGTACACGCCCACGGCCGGCGCGGTGCCGATGCCGTAATCCAGCGTGCCGATGCCGCGCAGGCTGAACATCGGTTCGGTGGGCTGGTGCGCGCGGATGTCCAGTCCCGGCACCAGCAGGTCGAGGTCGGAAAGATCCACCGCCGCGGCATCGTCCAGGCGTTCGGCGCCGATCACGTCCAGGGTGATCGGCACGGTTTGCGCGTCCTGCGCGCGGCCCTGGGCGGTCACCAGTACCGGTTGCAGTGCGCTGGCTTGTTGCGCGCGGACGGGCGCGGCGAGTGCGGTGGCGAGAAAGGGAAGCAGCACAAGGCGACGCGTCATGGCATGTCCGGGTAGATCAAACGGTGGTGGCGAGCACGCCCTGCGCGGCCATGCCGTCGAGGTAGCGCCGCGCGAATTCGATGAAGGCGTCTGCGGAGGTGGCTTTCCGCGCGCTTGCATGGAACGGCAATGGCCGCGCCTCGAAACCCTCGAACAGGGTCTGCAGGCGGCCGGCCTGCAGGTCGTCGTGGCAGGCGTACATCGGCAGTTGCACCAGGCCCATGCCCGCACGGGCCGCGAGCAACAGCGCCGGCAGGTGGTCGCTGACCAGTCGCGGCTGCAGGGTGCGGGCGGCCACGCCGCGCAGGTTCCAGGGTGCGCCGGCGAACGCCAGCCAGTGGCGATCCTCGACCAGCTCCGGCCGGATCGGGTTTTTCAGGAGCTGCAGCAACGCCGGGCTGGCCACCACTACCAGGCGCAGGCTGCCCAGCGGATGCGGCTGCAGTCCGCTGGCCTGCGTGGGCACGCCCACGTCGAGCAGCAGGTCGGCGCGTTCGCCCTGCACCGCGGCTACGTCGGCGTCGGCCCAGCGCGACACCAGCCGTTCGTCCGGATGGGCCGCGCCCCAGGCGCCCAACAGTTGATCGAGCAGCGGTCGCAGCAAACCGTGCGCACCGACCCGCAACAGCCCGCTGCGGCCACTGCCCGCCGCGTGGAACGCAGCCTGCGCGGCCTCACACATCAGCACGGCGTGGCGGTAGACATCCTCGCCGGTGGCGGTGACGCTGAGCCCGCGGGTGTTGCGATTGAGCAGTTTCGCGCCCAGCCGCGCCTCCAGCGCCAGCAGCCGACGGCTCACCAGCGACCGGGTGGTGCCCAGCGTTTGCGCGGCGGCGGCCAGGCCGCCGGCATCGATCACTTGCACGAGCAGATGCAGGTCGGCCAGATTGTCGGCCTGTTCCATTTCCATCCCCGCACGATAGCAGCCGACGATGCGAGGCTAGAATGATGGGCTCGCATGGGGGAGCCATGACCGCTACGCCGCCACACATCCTGGTGATCGACGACGAGCCCGACTCGCTGGGCGCGGCATTTGCCGCCATGCGCGCCAGCGGCTGGCGCGTGAGCCTGGCCACCGATGGCGCGCAGGGTTGCCGCCGTGCGGAACTGCTGGGGCCGGACCTGATCCTGCTGGACGTGCGTATGCCGGCCATGGACGGCTACGTGGTGTGCCGACGCCTGCGTGAATCCTCGCGCACCTGTGCAATCCCGGTGTTGTTCCTCACCGCCGCGGGCGCGCCCGAAGAGCGCCTGCAGGGACTTACCCACGGCGCGGTCGACTACATCGTCAAATCGTGCGCACCGGCCGAACTGCTGGCGCGCATCCAGATCCACCTGGAGCTGGCCCGCCGCAACGCCGCGCCGGTGCGGCAGGCGATGGCGCCGATGCCCGATGCCGAAGTGACCTTGCGCGCCGCGACACGGCTGATCGGCGAGGAGCTGGCGGCGCTGCCGCCACTGGTCGACATCGCCGCGCGCGTGGGGGTCAGCGCGCACCAGCTTTCCAACATCTTCCGCAGCCAGCTCGGCACCACGGTGTTCGCGTGGATCCGCGAGGAACGCCTGCGCCAGGCCCGGCGCCTGCTGGCCGACACCGCGCTGGACGTGCAGCAGATCGCCGCCGCCGTGGGCTTCCACGGCGCCGGCAACTTCAGCACCGCGTTCCGCGAACGGCACGGACTTACGCCCAGCCGCTACCGCGAGGAACTGCGCGCGGGACAGCCCGTGGGGGATACCGGGCCGTGATGGCAGTGCCGGCGGGGCGGATGCTGCGGGGTCTGCTGCTTGCCCTGATGTTGGGTCTCACGCCGCTACTGGCGCACGCTGCCGTGCCCTCGTGCGCGGTAACCAGCCGCGACCTCTCGCCGATGACCCAGGTGCTGGAGGACCCGCAGGGCGTACTTACCCCCGACGCCGCGCTACATGCCGCCGACTGGACCCCTGCCAGCGTACGCACCTTGCAGCCCGGTTACAGCGCATCCGTATGGTGGTTGCGCATCCGGTTGCGCAATCCATCGCACACTGCCTGCTCCGCCTGGTTGCTGGCCGGCCCTGCGCAACTTCACGATGTGCGCGCCTTCCTGCCACGTCCGGCTGGGGGCTGGACGGAAAAGGTCGCCGGCGCCGGCCATCCGTTGGCGGCCTGGTCGGTGCCGGTGCGGCAGCCGGTATTTCCCCTGGCCTTGCCGAGTGACGGCGATTCGACCGTGCTGTTGCGGATAAGCAGCCCCGGGCGACGCATGGCTTTCACCCCGCAACTGTGGTCGGAACACGCGTTCGAGCGTGCGGCCGTGTACGAGAGCCTGGTCGACGGTGCGGTGTTTGGCGCCATGCTGCTGCTGGTGTGTTTCGGAGTGGCGCTGGGCCGGGTGTTCCGCCGGCCACGGCTTATCTACCTGGCGCTGGCGGTGTTGTCGTACACGATCTACGTGGCGGTGCTCTACAACTATGGTTACGTGCACCTGTGGCCCGGCAATGGCGCGTTCAACAATTGGCTCACCCGCTGCGCGGTGGCGATGACGTTTTTCGCGGGCAACCTCTATTTCTGCGACGTGTTCCGGGTGGCGCGCCTGCACCGCGGTTTTGGTCGTGCGTTCGCGGCCTTCCGCTTCGCCTATCTGCTGCTGGCGCTGGCCAGCCCCTGGATCGAGCCGGGCTTGTGGCAGCTCATGGTGCATAGGATCGACCGGGTGGCGGTGCTGTTGTTCATCGTGGTGCTGGTGATCCAGTGGCGCCGCCGTGCGCTGGGCTGGTTTCCACCCACCCTGCTGGCATTGGGCCTGATGGAGCCCCTGATGCGGGCGGCGTATCGCGTGGGTCTGCATACGTTCTACACCGCCGACAACCACCTGTTTTCGGTCACCGTGTTGCCGGGCGGGGTGATCCTGATCGCCACCCTGATCAGCCAGATCGCCAAAGCGCGACGCAACGAGCTGCGCGCCAAGGCGGCGCTGGAGCGCAAGCGCGAAACCGACCGCATCCGCCTGGAGCAACTGGTGAGCCTGCGCACGGGCCAGTTACAGCAGGCGTTGCGGGCGCGCAGCGGCCTGCTGGCGCGCATCGGGCACGACCTGCGCGCGCCGCTGGCGGCGATGCTCGATTCAGCGCGGCAATGGCAGGCGGGCGTGGACAGCAAGGACTTCCCGCGCGCGATCGAGCGCAGCGCGCGCCAGCAGATGGAGCTGATCGACGAACTGGTCGAATTTTCCCGCGACGAGCTGGCCGAGCTGGAGCTGGTGAAGGCACCCGGCTATCTGCACAGCTTTCTGCACGACGTGGCGGACCAGGCGCAGCGCGATGCGGCCCGCCGCGGCAACCGTTTCGAGTGCCGCCTGGATCCGCGTCTGCCGCACGTGGTGGTGGCCGACTTCCGCCGCCTGCGGCAGGTGCTGGCGAACCTGCTGGGCAACGCGGCCAAGTTCACCCGCGACGGCCGCATCGAGTTCGCGGTGGACGTACAGCCGGCGCCGGTGCCGGACCAGGTCCGGTTGCAGGTGACGGTGCGGGACAACGGCGTCGGCATCGCGCCGGACGACCGCGCCCGCCTGCTGCTGCCGTTCACCCGCGGCAGCAACGCACTCGGCCATGAAGGCAGCGGGCTGGGCCTGTCGATCGTGGCGCAGTTGCTGCAGCTGATGGGTGCGGCCCTGCAGATCGATGCCGCGCCCGGTGGCGGCAGCCGGTTCTCGTTCGAGCTGCACCTGTCGCTGGCGGGAGAGGAGGCGATCGAGGCGGGCGCCGAGCTGCCGGCCGGCACGGTGGATGGCGGCGGCCGGATGGTGCTGGTGGTGGACGACCAGGTGCAGAACCGCGAGCTGCTGTGCGACCTGCTCGATGGCAGCGGCTTCGTGGCCCTGGCCGCGGCCGACGGCCACGCCGCCCTGCGCCTGCTGCATGAAAAGGAGGTGGCGCTGGTGCTTACCGACCAGCGCATGGACGGCCTGGATGGCTGGGGCCTGCTGGCCGCGGTGCGCCGCCAATGGCCCGGCCTTCCCGTCGTGTTGTGTTCCGCTGCGCCGCCGCAGCGTCCGGTGGGTTTCGATTCGGCGCTGTCGTTCGATGATTGCCTGCTGAAGCCGGTGGCGTCCGGCGAACTGCTGGTGCGGGTGGACGCGCTGGCCGCCGGGCCGGCGATCGATGGTCAGGGCGACGAGGAGTCTTCTCTCGCCCGCGCGGCCGGCTCGGCCCGCCGCTCCCAGGGCGGAACCGGGCACGGCGATACCGACGGCTGAAAAAAATTGCCGCTTTTAGCGCCTGCGGGCGTGTGTTCCGGCAAAAGTGGGGTGTTCGGCCAAGTCGCGCGAATAGTGAACCCCGTCCATTTCAGTTTCTGGGATTCGCAAATATTGTCACGATAATCGTGACATAGAGTCGCTCAATAACGCGTTCTTTACGCTGCGCAATACGGCTAGGATGCGCCAGCGCGGCATTGCGTGGGTCGATTTCATCGGCCACGCCCGCGCCTCGGGCAAAGCCTTCAGGGGGCTCCTCCCAAGTCATCCAACCGGCCGGCAACGGCTGGATGGGCGTGTTTTGTCGATCGAAAACCGGCACGTCGGAAGGCGCACCGGTTTGCCGTGCGGGCCAGCCTGCGCGCGCGCAGCAGCGAGAGCCGGGTCCATGTCCAGTCAATTGCAGGGTTTGTTCCGTCGCCGCAGTACCTCATCAGTCGCGCGCAGACCGGCCAGGCACACGTGGCGCGCCATCATGGCGCTGGCCGCGATGTTGTGCAGCGCGCAGGCGTTCGCAGCGGTGGACCTGGTGCTCAACCACAGCGATACCGGCTTCGACCCGGTACCCGCCGGTGGCATCGTGGAATACGTGCTGCGGGTGGACAACAACGGCAGCACCGGGGCCAGCGCGGTGGTACTGACCGACAACCTGCCGGCCGGCACCAGCTACGTGGGCAGCACCAGTACCCAGGGCACCTGCTCCGCACCCGTGGGCGGCGTGCTGACCTGCAGCCTCGGTTCGATCGCCGCCAGCGGCACGGCCACGGTGACCGTGCAGGTGCGCGCGCCGGCCGCTGGGCTGATCAATGCGGTCGCCTCGGTGCAGGCCGCCGAGGCCGATACCGACTCGAGCAACAACCTCAACATCAGCCAGCAAACAACCGTTACGCGCGGTGCGAACCTCGGCCTCGCGCTGGTGGCCGACGCCCCCACCGTGCAGGCGGGCGGCGCGCTGGCGTATACCTTCACGATCACCAACGCCGGGCCGGACACCGCCAGCGATGTGCGCGTGAGCGGTGGCGTGCCTACCGGTTTTGTCGCTTCCGGCTCGTTGCCGGCGGGCTGCAGCGTGGCTGGCTCGACCTTTACCTGCGACGTGTCGGGCACGATCGCCAGCGGCGGCTCGCGCAGCATCGGCCCGATCAACGGCACCGTGGCTGCGGCGGGCGGTTCCACGGTCACCCTCGCCGCCACTGTCACGGTGAACTCCGGCGGGGCACCGCAGGATCCGGACAGCACGAACGACACCGCCGCCGTCGACACCGTGGTCAGCGCGGGTAGCGACATCAGGCTGCTGAAGCAGGCCAGTGTTTCGGGCGTGGTGCTTACCGGCACCGACTTCAACTACACCCTGAAGACGTCCTACACCGGCGATGTGCCGCAGAACCTGGTGGTGGTCGACGCCGTTCCGGCCAACTTCCAGATCCTCGCCGCGGCGTCGTTCAACAGCAACGGCTGGGCCTGCGCGGTGAGCGGGCAGAGCCTGCAATGCACGCGCGCGTCCGGCGGCAGCGCCGCCGGCGACAACGTGAACATCGGCGACATCGTGCTGCCGGTGCGGGCGATTACGCCGGGCAACGGGATCATCAACCAGGCCGAGGTATCCAGTAGCACGGGCGATCCGAACCCCGGCAACAACAGCGGCCAGGTCACCCTGGACGTGCTGGCGCCCACTGCCGACCTGCGCGCCAGCAAGACCGGCCCCAACCCCGCGCTTGCCAGCGCCGGCTCGCACTGGAGCTGGACCATCGGCATGGGCAACGACGGCCCCGCGGCGCTGGTCGGCAATGCGGTGATGACCGATACCTTGCCGCTCGGCATCACGCTGGAGAGCTACACCGACCTCAACGGCTGGAGTTGCCTGCCGGCGGCGCCATTCACCGCCGCCGCGGGCAACCGCACCATCACCTGCACGCGCGCGTACACCGGTGCAGGGCTGGCGGTGGGCGGCAATACGCCCAAGGTCAGCTACGAAGTCAGCGCCGCCAGCGACGGCAGCTACAGCAATTCGGTCTGCGCCTCGGCCACGACCAACGGCAGCGACATTCCCGCTGCCGACGGCAACAGCGCCAATGACTGCGCCAGCTCTGGCGTGGGCGTGCAGCCTTCCACCGAATCGGCCGACCTGCAGTTGCACAAGAGCGTCAGCCCCGCGACCTTGCCAGCCGGCGAGGTGCTCACCTACACGCTGGAGATCGTCAACGCGGGCCCGGTCGCCGCGGCCAACGTGGTGTTGAGCGATACGCTCGACACGCTCATCAACAATGGCGCCGGCGCCACCGGGCAGGGCTTCATCGACGCCACCATCGCCGCGGGCAGCGCCACCGGCGGCAACTGCACGTCCAGCGCCGCAGGCAGCAGCGGGCGTGCGCTGAGCTGCAGCTTCACCAGCCTGCCGGCGTGCACCGAGGGCAGCACCTGCCCGGTAGTGACCGTACGCGTACGCCCAGGCGGCGACGGCGGCACCCGCACCAACAGCGCAACCGCGGTATCCAACACCACCGCCGACCCGGATTACTCCAACAACAACGACGACGCGTCCAGTCAGATCGAGGCACGCGCCGATGTCACGGTGACGAAGAACGCCACGCCCACCACTGCGATAGCCGGGCAGACGCTCACCTATGTGGTCGCCGTGCATAACGCCGGTCCCAGCACCGCGCAGACCGTCGCCATCGCCGATACCTTGCCGCTGGACGTGACATTCGAGTCGGCCGTCGCCAGCAGCGGCACCTGCGGCACCAAACCCGCCGTGGGGGCCACCGTCACCGGCGCCAACCGCATGCTGGCCTGCAGCCTGGGCAACATCGGCAACGACGGGCAGCAGACGGTGACGGTGAAGGTGCGCCCGAACACCGGCACGCGCGGCACCACGCTGACCAACAGCGTGACCGTCAGCACCGCCACCGTCGAAACCGACGCCACCAACAACGACGCCTCGGTCGACACGCCCGTCTCGGTGCCCGTGCTGGACCTGCTGGGCAACGTGGTCGACAACCCCGACCCGGTAGCCGTCAGCGACCAGATGACCTACACGCTGCGGGTCACCAACAACGGTCCCTCGTTCGCCGAAAACGTGCGCATGTCCGATGTGCTGCCGGCGACCAAGCTGAGTTTCGTGTCGATCGCCGCCCCCGCTGGTGCCACCTGCACCACGCCGGCGGTAGGCGTCACCGGCGGCACCGTCGACTGCCAACTGGGCGGCCTGGCGTCCGGTGCCAGCCTCAACGTCACCGTGACGATGAAGGGCGAAGCCAAGGGCACTGAGGACAACGTACTGACCGTGAGCTCGGACGAGACCGTTGCCGGTTTCGACAGCCAGCCGGGCAACAACGTCGTCACCGAAAAGACCACGGTGCGCCCGAAAGCCGACATGGCAGTGGTCAGCAAGACCGCCACGCCCGGCACGGTGGGCCTGCGTGAGGCGTTCAACTACCAGATCAAGGTCACCAACCACGGCCCCGGCGTGGGTGACGCCGTGCAGGTGAGCGACAACCTGCCCGCGGGCATGGTGCTGGCCGGTGTGCCCAGCGTGACACTGGGCAACGCGTCCGATTTCCCCTCGCTACCGCCCACCCAGTGCACGGGCAACGCCGGCGCGGCCAGCTTCGTGTGCAGTTTCGGCGACGACGTTGCCATTGACGCCAGCGCCACCAGCTTCACCAACAGCGCCACGATCAGCACCGTGTCCAAGGACGAGGTGCCGGGCAACAACACCAACTCCGGCGACGTGCAACTGCAGACCGCCAGCCTGGCCGGCCACGTCTACAACGACGCCAACAGCAATGGCAGCCGCGATGGCGGCGAAGCGGGGATCGCCGGCGTCACGGTGAAGATCGCCGGCACCGCGCCTGACGGTACGGCGGTCACGTTCACCGCCACCACGGCGGCGGACGGCAGCTACAGCTTCAGCAAGCTGCCGGCTGGCAGCTACACCGTCACCGAAACCCAGCCGTCCGGCTGGCTGGATGGCGGCGACAGCGCGGGCAGCGCCGGCGGCACCGCTCTGGCCACGCCGGGCGACCAGATCAGCGGCGTGACCCTGGCTTCCAACACCAGCGCCACCGGCTACGACTTCGGCGAGTACACGCAGGGCACGCTGGCCGGCGTGGTCTACCGCGACCTCAACAACGACGGCACGCAGGCTGGTGCGGGCGAGACCGGCATCGCCGGCGTGGCGCTGGCGCTCAGCGGCACCGATGACCTGGGCGGCGCGGTCAGCCTCACCACCACCACCGCTGCGAACGGCAGCTACAGCTTCGGCCCGCTGCGTCCGGGCACCTACACGGTGACCGAAACCCCGCCGGCCGGCTTCCTGCCGGGCCGCGCCACGGCGGGCACCGGCACCGACGCCGCCGGCATCGCGGCCGCCGACGGCAACAGCATCGCCAGCGTGACCCTGGCCGTGGGCCAGGCCGGCGCTGCGTTCAACTTCGGCGAGTTGCCGCCGACCGGGCTCTCCGGTTTCGTCTACGTCGATTCCAACCGCAACGGCAGCCGTGACGGCAGCGAAACCGCGGGCATCGCGGGCGTCACCGTGACCCTCACCGGCACCGACGACCACGGCATCGCGGTCAGCCTCACCGCCACCACCGACGCCAGCGGCGCCTACCATTTCGACAACCTGCGCCCGGGCAGCTACAGCGTTACCGAAACCCAGCCGCCAGCGTGGGATGACGGCGGCGACAGCGTGGGCGTGGTGAGCGGCACGCCGCGCGGCACGCTGGGCAACGACAGCATCAGCGCGATCACCCTGGCCGCCGGCGAAAGCGGCACCGGCTACAACTTCGGCGAACTCGGCCAGGGCCTGGGTGGCTTCGTCTACGTCGACAGCAACGGTAACGGCGTGCGCGACGCGGGCGAACCGGGCATTGCCGGCGTGACGCTCACCGCCACGCCGCTGGGCGGCGGCGCGGCCGTGACCGCCAGCAGCGACGCCAGCGGCGCCTACCTGTTCGCCGACCTGGCCGCGGGCAGCTGGCGCATCGACGAAACCCAGCCGGCCGATTACCTGGACGGCGGCGACAGCGTGGGTTCGCTGGGCGGCTCGCTGGCGGGCAACGACCGCATCACCAGCATCCCGCTGGGCGTGGCCCAAGTGGGCACCAACTACAACTTCGGCGAACGCGCGGGCCGCGTGGCCGGCAGCGTCTACGTCGACGGCAACGGCAATGGCGTGCGCGATGCGGGTGAACCGGGCATCGCGGGCGTCAGCGTCAGCCTGGCCGGCGCCGACGTGCATGGCACGGCGGTAAGCCTCACGGCGATCACCGATGCCAGCGGCGGTTACCTGTTCAACGACCTGCTGCCCTCCAACGGCGCCGGCTACACGCTCACCGAAATCCAGCCTTCCGCCTATGCCGACGGCCTGGAGCACCCGGGCAACCTGGGCGGCAGCGCGGGCGCGGCCGGCACCAGCACCATCGGCGGCATCGTGCTGGCGGCGGGCGGGCAGGGCAGCGCGTACGACTTCGGTGAACTGACCGGCGGTATTTCGGGCAGCGCCTACGTGGATGCCAACAACGACGGCGTGCTCGATGCGGGCGAGAAGGGCATTGCCGGCGTCACTGTGCGCCTCACCGGCACCGACGTGGACGGCAATGCGGTGGACCGCAGCGCGGTCACCGGGGCCGACGGCAATTACGTGTTCGACGGTCTCACCCATGCCGGCCCCGGCGGCTACACCGTCACCGAAACGCAGCCCGCCGGCTACCTGGACGGCAAGGCGGTGCCCGGCATGGTCGACGGTGCGCCCTGCGCCAGCTGCGACATCGCCACCACCAATCGCATCGGCACCATCGCGTTCGATCCAGCCAAGGCGTTTGCCGGTTTCGATTTCCCCGAGCTGGCGCCGGGCTCCCTTGCCGGCAGCGTGTATGACGACGTGGACGGCAACGGCGTACTGGGCGCGGACGAGGCGCTTTCCGGCGTCACCCTCACCCTGACCGGCACTGACGACCAAGGCCACGCAGTCAACCAGACCACGACCACCGCCGCCGACGGCAGCTACCGCTTCGACCACCTGCGCCCGGGGACCTACGTGGTCACCGAGACGCAACCGGCCGGGCTGGCCGATATCGGCAGCCACGCGGGCAACCTCGGTGGCAGCACGGCGACCAACGCCATCTCCGCCATCGTGCTGACGTCCGGCGCCGCCGGCACCGGCTACGACTTCCTGGAGCAGGGCGGCGTGCTGGCCGGCTCGGTGTTCTTC
>Ga0134125_10004962_pt1 | contig 15146 bp, 15 predicted proteins | sample KB31751_FD_96464 | JGI IMG/M metagenome (GOLD analysis project Ga0134125, IMG submission 96464) | Terrestrial soil microbial communities with excess Nitrogen fertilizer from Kellogg Biological Station, Michigan, USA - KB3-175-1 | ecosystem: Environmental > Terrestrial > Soil > Unclassified ... | reverse complement strand
GCGCCGGCATCGAGCTTCGATATGTCCATCAGCGCCGTGAACTGCCGCTCCAGCGCTTCGACCGACGCATTGATGCAATCGACGATTTCCCGGGTCGCCGTATCCCGGACTCGCGCCGACAGCGCCGCGCCGAACAATCCCATGGCGTGCAGCGGCTGGCGCAGATCGTGGCTGGCCGCGGCGAGGAACTGTGTCTTGTCGCGATTGGCGGCCTCGGCGGTGGCGCGCGCACGGTCGGCTGCGGCGGTCTCGCGCGTGAGCTCGCCGATCAGGTCGACGTTCTCGTAGCGTATCGTCAGCGACTGGGTCATCAGGTCGTTGAGGTTGTGTCCGGAAGCCAGGATGAAGGCGAGCACGACCACCATGACCGCGCCGATGTAGAAATGCAGCCGATCGCCTTCGGCCGCGACGCGCACGATCAGCGGCAGAAGCGCGGGCAGGACGAAGCCATAGAATGCAGGCTTGTAGACCGAGGTGAGATTGATCCCGCCGAGAATCACGCCGAACAGGCACACGATCACCAGCGCCTGATGGCCGGGATCGCCGGGGACGAACAGCATGACCCCGGCGCAGCCCCATAGCGCGCCCGCGACGGTCGAGCCCAGCGCCGACGCGCGGCCCCAGCGACCCGACGAGGATGCGCCCGGCGCCGCGGCGCGATAGCGGCGCGTCAGCTCCAGACGCCACGCCTGGTTGAGCAGGATCGCGGCGAACCAGGCGGCGAATGCCGCCGCCGGGACCGTGCCCCACATGACGGTGATCAGAATCGCGCCGCCGAGTGCCATCGACGCCGTCGTGCGCGGCCATTGGGCGAACAGCGCCGCGACCTGATCGCCGCGGGCGCGCGCCAGCAGCGGCTGCGGCACGGCGGTCAGCGACGGCACGAGCGGCGCCGCGTCAGCGCGGGCGTGCCACGTGCGCGTCGAGTCGTACGCCGCGCCGCGCGAGCTCGATCACGACTTGCGTGCGGTTGTGCACGTTGAGCGCGCGCAGGATCGCGCTGACGTGCACTTTCACCGTCCCTTCGGACAGCGCAAGGTCGCGGCAGATCAGCTTGTTCGGTTTGCCCTGCACCAGCAGGCGCAACACGTCCGACTGGCGCAGCGTCAGTCCCAGGTCTTGCGCCCTGGCCGCGGCGCGCGGCCGGGCGCTGCCGGTTCCCGGACAGTCGGGCGGCACGAAAACGCCGCCGGAAAGGACCAGTCGCAGCGCGTCGATCAGCACGCGCGTATTCGCGGTCTTCGGAATGAAGCCCATCGCACCCAGATCGAGAGCGCGCTCGACGGTCGCACGGTCGTGCGTCGCCGAGAGCACCAACAGCGGTATACCCGGCCAGTCGCGGCGCAATTCGGACAAGAGCTCGAAACCATCGCCGCGCGGCAGCGTCAGATCGAGGACAATCAATTCGGTGTCCGGCGCGGAGAAGAGCGCGGCATGCGCGTCGGATGCATCCTCGGCCTGGACCAGATCGAGCGCGGCATCGAGCTCGGTCAGCACGTGCTTCAGCGCTTCCTGTATCAGCGGATGATCGTCGATCACGAGTATCTTCATCGCGCTCCCCAGGACGTGAAGATCAGCTGCGGACCTTCTGCAGCGTGTCCCTACTCTAGTTGCGTGGCGCGCGACGTCAACTGTAGGAAGTAACAGCCAAACCCGCGAGCGCATCGCCCTTCATGTAATCTACACATTCCCGACGCCGCCCGCCGCTCCACCCATGCTCGTCTACGTCATACGCCGCAGCCTGCAGGCCCTGCTGGTGATGTTCGTGATGTCGATACTCGTCTTCGTCGGCGTCTACGCGATCGGCAACCCGATCGATATCCTGATCAATCCGCTCGCCGACCAGATCGAGCGCGAGCATGCGATCGCCGCGCTCGGGCTCGATCAGCCGCTGTGGACGCAATACGGAAAATTCCTGGCCGGCGCGATGCACGGCGATCTCGGCCGCTCGTTCGTGCACAGCACGCCCGCGCTCGGATTGATCCTGCAACGCATGCCGGCGACGCTCGAGCTCGCGCTGGTCGCCATGCTGATCGCTATCCTGCTGGGCATTCCGCTCGGCCTCTGGGCGGGGCTCAAGCCGCGCAGCATCGCCGGCCGCTCGATCATGGCGGGATCGATTCTCGGCTTCTCGCTGCCGACGTTCTGGGTCGGGCTGATGCTGATCATGGTCTTCTCGGTGATGCTGGGCTGGCTGCCTTCGAACGGGCGCGGTCCAACGCAGGAGGTGCTCGGCGTCCCGGTGAGCTTTCTTTCGCTCGAGGGCTGGCGGCATCTGATCCTGCCGGCGATCAATCTTGCGCTGTTCAAGCTGGCACTGCTGATCCGTCTGACACGGTCCGGCACGCGGGAAGCGCTGCTGCAGGACTACGTCAAGTTCGCCCGCGCCAAGGGCCTGACCAACGCCCGCGTGATCGGTGTCCACGTGCTGCGCAATATCCTGATCCCGATCGTGACGATCATCGGGCTGGAGTTCGGCTCGGTGATCGCCTTCGCCATCGTCACCGAAAGCGTTTTCGCCTGGCCGGGAATGGGCAAGCTGTTGATCGACTCGATCAACCTGCTCGACCGGCCGGTGATCGTCGCCTATCTGCTGATCACGGTGTTCATGTTCATCGTCATCAACCTGCTGGTCGACCTGCTCTACTCGACGCTCGATCCCCGCGTGCGGCTGGCGGACAGCAAGGGATAGCATGGCCAGCGCAGCCGCAGAGACGCCGTTTCGACGCATTGCGTCGGACTTCGCCGACAGCCGGATTGCCGTGTTCGGGCTGGCGCTGCTCGGCCTGATCGTTCTGATGGCGATCGCGGCGCCGCTGATCTCGCCGCAGAACCCGTACGATCTGGCGCAACTCGACGTCCTCGACGGCCGTTTGCCGCCCGGGTCCGTATCGGCGGACGGCGCGACTTTCTGGCTCGGGACCGACGATCAGGGCCGCGACATGCTCTCGGCGATTTTCTACGGGCTGCGCATCAGTCTCTCGGTCGGCGTGGCGAGCACGGTGCTGGCACTCGCGCTCGGGCTCGGCCTCGGCCTCGCCGCCGCGTACTTCGGCGGCAAGGTCGAAATGCTGATCATGCGCATCGCCGACATCCAGCTTTCGTTCCCTGCGATTCTGATCGCGCTGATCCTGCTGGCTGTGCTGGGACAGGGCATGTCGAAGATCATCGCGGCGCTGGTGGCGGTGCAATGGGCGTACTACGCGCGGACGGTGCGCAGCGCCGCGCTGGTCGAAAAGCGCAGGGAGTACGTCGAGGCGGCACGATGCCTGGCACTGACTCCCGCGCGCATCGTGTTCCGGCACATCCTGCCCAACTGCCTGCCGCCGCTGATCGTCGTCGCGACCGTGCAGGTTGCGGCAGCGATCGCCCTCGAGGCGACGCTGTCCTTTCTCGGTCTCGGCTTGCCGATCACCGAACCATCGCTCGGGCTTCTGATCGCCAACGGCTACCAATACCTTTTGTCCGGCAAGTACTGGATCAGCTTCTTCCCCGGCATTGCGCTGCTGCTGACGATTTTCAGCATCAATCTGGTCGCCGATCAGCTGCGCGACGTCATCAATCCAAGGCTGCAGCGATGACCGACGCGGTGTTGAGCGTCGAAGGCCTGCGCACGCATTTCCTCACCAAGGCGGGCGTGATCAAGGCGGTCGACGACGTCAGCTTCGGCATCGCGCGCGGCGAGGTGCTGGGTCTGGTCGGGGAATCGGGCTCGGGCAAGTCGGTAACGGGATACTCGATCATGGGCCTCGTCGACGCGCCCGGGCGCATCGTCGCCGGCCGTATCGTCTACCGCGGCGAGGACATCACCGCGCTGGAGCCCGAGGCAATGCGCCGGTTGCGCGGCAATCGGATCGCGATGATCTTCCAGGATCCGATGATGACGCTGAACCCGGTGCTCACCATCGAAACGCAGATGGTCGAGGCGATCCTCGCCCATGAGCGCGTGCCGTACGCCGCCGCCGTGGCGCGCGCCCGGGCCTGTCTTGCGCAGGTCGGCATCGCCTCGCCCGATGCGAGGCTCGCCGCGTATCCGCATCAGTTCTCCGGCGGCATGCGGCAGCGGGTGGCGATCGCGATCGCGCTGCTCAATGTTCCCGACGTGATCATCGCCGACGAGCCGACCACCGCGCTGGACGTCACCATCCAGGGTCAGATCCTGTTCGAGATGCAGAAGCTCACGCGCGAAACCGGCGCCGCGCTGATCTGGATCACGCACGATCTTTCGGTGATTGCGGGGCTCGCCGACCGCGTTTGCGTGATGTACGCCGGCCGCATCGTCGAGCAGGGTACGACCGCCGACGTGCTCGGCGCGCCGCGGCATCCGTACACGCGCGGTCTGCTGGACTCGGTGCCCGGCCAGGCGCAGGAACAAAGGCGGCTGCGCAATATTCCGGGCATGACGCCGTCGCTGCTGGACATCGGTCCGGGTTGTGCCTTCCGTGTGCGCTGCGCCTACGCGACCGAAATCTGCGCACAGACGCCGCAGATGACGCCGATCGGCTCGGCCGACCACACGCTGCGCTGTTTCTACCCTCTGGCGGTGGCCGGCGCATGAGTGCCGCCGGACCGCTCCAAGGCGCGAATCGCGCCCCCAACGGGGGCAGCGCGGCGGCGCCCGCCGCAAGCGTGGGGGGACCATGAGCGAGCCAGCGCCGGGTCCGGTCGATCGGCTCGTCTCGCGCGCCGCCAGCGAGCAGCTCGCGGGCCGCGCCGACGAGGCGGTCGCCATTCTCGCCGAGGCGCTGCGGCTGGATCCGAATCACGCCTCGGCGCTGACGTTCGGCGCACTGCTGGCTTTGCGCCGCGGGCAGGCGGACATCGCGCTCGACTATGCCGACCGCGCGATCGCCGCCGATCCGCAACGGGCGCGCGCTCGCCATCTGCGCGGGCTGGCGCTGCAGGCCGTCGGGCGAGGCGCCGAGAGTCTGGCCGAGCTGCGACAGGCGATCGCGCTCGACGTCAAGCTCGTCGACGCCCGGCTGGATCTCGGCAATGCGCTGCTGGACGCAGGCGACGTCGCAGGCGCGGAGACCGAGATCGAAGCGGCATTGGTCGCCGCGCCCTCGTCGGCGATCGCGTACAACAGCCTGGGCAACCTGCGCGCCCGGCAACGCCGGTTCGACGCTGCGGTCGCCGCCTACGGCAGAGCGATCGAGCTCGACCCGAGGTTGTCGCAAGCGTTCGGCAACCTCGGCATGCTGCAATTCGGCATCGGCGACAACGATGCCGCCATCGCATCGTTCCGGCGCGCCGTCGCGCTCGCGCCCGACCGGCCGGCCAACTGGAGTGCGCTGTTGTTCGCGCTCAGCGTTTCGGATCGCGCGACCGCGGCCAGCATCGCCGCCGAGCACCGCGCTTTCGGCGAGCGCTTCGCCGCGCGGATCGCGCCGTTGCCCGCCGTCATCCCGGTGCCGCGCGCCGGCCGGCGGCTGAAGATCGGCTATGTTTCCTCCGATTGGCGGCGGCATGCGGTCGCGGTGTTCGCCGAGCCGTTGCTGGCCGCGCACGATCGCGACCGCTTCGAGACTTTCTGCTATCAGAATTATGCCGGTGGCGACGAAATCACGGCCCGCTTCGCCGCGCTGGCCGACCATTTCGTCCCGATCGCGGCGATGTCCGACGCCGCGGCCGCACAACGCATCCGCGCCGATGCGATCGACATCCTGGTCGACTTGAACGGCCACACGGCGCACAACCGCCTGCCGCTGTTTTTTCTCAAGCCGGCGCCGGTACAGGTCAGCTGGGTCGGCTATCTGGGGAGCACGGGCGTGCCGACGATCGATTACCGCCTGACCGACAGGTACACCGATCCCCCGCAGCAGGCGGATGCCGCCGGCGCCGAATCGCTCTGGCGACTGCCGCTCACCCAATGGTGCTACCGCCCTTATGTCGAAGCGCCCGAAGTCGGCCCGCTGCCGGCGTCGACCGCGGAGACGATCACCTTCGTGTGCATGAATCATGCGATCAAGATCTCGCGCACGGCGCTTGCGCTCTGGGCGCGCATTCTCGCCGCGGTTCCGCGCTCGCGTCTGCTGCTGCTGGCCACCGCCGACCCCGGGCAGCGGGCCAGCGTGCTCGCGTTCATGGCCGGAGCGGGCGTCGCGGCCGAGCGCATCGAGCAGGTCGGCGAAGCTCCGATCGCGACGTATCTCGCGCGCTACCTCCGCGCCGACATCGCCCTCGACAGCCTGCCATGCGCCGGCGGGACGACGACCTGCGACGCGCTGTGGATGGGGGTCCCGGTCGTCACGCTGGTCGGCGACCGGCCGTTTTCGCGAAGCGGGGCGAGCCTGCTGCGCAACGCGGGACTCACCGAGCTGATCGCACACAGTCCCGACGAATACGTGCGCGCCGCGGTCGACCTGGCGGCCGATCGCCCGCGCCTCGCGGCGCTGCGCGCGGGGCTGCGCGATCGGCTGCGCGCCTCGCCGCTGCTCGACGCGGCCGGCTTCGCTCGGGCGGTCGAGGAAGCGTTCGATGCGATGTGGGAACGCGCCGCCCTGGCGCCGCGCGCATGAACGCCGATGTCGAGGTCGACCTCGTTCCGCAGCAGCCGCCGCTGCTGGAGCTTCGCCACGTGTCCAAGCGATTCGTCAGGCCGCTGGACCTGCCGGCGCGCATCGCCAACCTGCTCGGCGCGGGCCTCTCCGACGAAGTCGTGCATGCGGTCGATCGCGTCGACCTCGGCATCGCCGAACGCGAAGTCGTCGGGCTGGTCGGCGAATCGGGTTGCGGCAAGTCGACGCTCGGTCGAATTGCCGTCGGCATGCTGTCGCCGACCAAGGGGGAGCGGCGCTGGCGCGGGGCTCGCCTGCCGGACCTGCCGTCCGCGGAGGCGCGTCGGCAGCAGCTGAAGATGCAGATGATCTTCCAGGATCCGTACGCTTCGCTGAACCCGCGCCTGCGCGTGGTCGATATCATCGGCGAAGCGCCGGTCGTGCACAGGCTGATCGCGCCGCAGCAGCAGGTCGAGTACGTGGGGCTGCAGCTCAACCGCGTCGGCCTCGATCCGACCTTGATGCGGCGCTTCCCGCACCAGTTCTCTGGCGGCCAGCGCGCGCGCATCGGCATCGCGCGGGCGCTCGCCGTCAAGCCGGAATTCATCGTCTGCGACGAATCGATCGCCGCACTGGACGTGTCGATCCAGGCGCAGGTGCTGAACCTGTTCATGGATTTGCGCGCGGCGCTGAATCTGACCTACCTTTTCATCAGCCACGATCTGGGCGTCGTGCGGCATATCAGCGATCGCGTCGTGATCATGTACCTCGGGCGAATCGTCGAATCGGGTCCGACGCAGCAGGTATTCAGCGCGCCCAACCACCCGTACACCCAGGCGCTGCTGCTCGAAATCGGGGTTCTCGAGCCGAAGAAGCGGACCTTCGTCCCGATTCGCGGCGAAATACCCTCGCCGATGGCGCCGCCGTCGGGCTGTCATTTCCATCCGCGCTGCCCGTATGCGATGCGGATATGCCGCGACGTGGCGCCGCCGCTGGACGAGATCGCGCCGGGGCGATGGTCGGCCTGCCATCTCAACGACGCGGTGCGGCATTGACACCCGCCGTCCGACGCCACGGCGAAGCGGGTCCATCGATCCCGCTGGTGCTCGACTCGCCGCACAGCGGCACCGCGTATCCGGCTGACTTCGATCACGCCGCACCGCGTGCGCTGGTGCGGCGCGCCGAGGACACCTATGTCGAGGAGCTCTTTGCCTCGGCGCCGCGAATGGGCGCCACGCTGATCGAAGCGCTGTTCCCGCGCGCTTATATCGATCCGAACCGCCACGTCGCCGACATCGACACCGCTCTTCTCGCCGACGCATGGCCGGGGCCGGTCACGCCGTCGCGCAAGACCGAGCAGGGCATCGGGCTCGTCTGGCGACTCGCGCACGGCGGCGTGCCGATGTACGCGCGCCGGCTCGGCGCGGCCGAGGTCCAGCGGCGCATCGAGCGCTATTACGATCCCTATCACGCGGCCGTCGCCGCGGCGCTCGACGAGCGGCATCGCGCCTTCGGGGCGGTATGGCACCTGAACTGCCACTCGATGCCGGCCGAGGGCGATGTCAATTCCGACGATCCGGGACGCGCGCGCGCCGATTTCGTCCTCGGCGACCGCGACGCCACGACGTGCGCTCCTGAATTCACCGCCTACGTCGCCGCCAGCCTCGAGGCGATGGGTTACGACGTGGCAATCAACGATCCGTACAAGGGTGTCGAGCTGGTGCGGAAATTCGGGCGCCCGCACGAGCGCCGGCACAGCTTGCAGATCGAGATCAATCGCCGTCTGTACATGAACGAGACGACATTGGCCAAGCTCGGCGGATTCGAGGTGCTGCGCTCCAATCTCGATCGTCTGCTCGACGCGCTGCGCGCGTTCGTCCTCGCTCGCGTCGGCTGACGGCCGGGGTCATATTGGCTTGACCGGTTGCGGGGCTCTTGCTACCGTAGCTCGAGCCGCGCCCGACTCGACGCCAGATCGAGCAAAGAACCGCGGCGGAAAAACCCTTCCCGGAGGAATCATGATGAACGTCTTCGTACGCGGCCTGTTCGCTGCGGCCTTCGCATGCGGTCTTTTGGCAACGCCGGCATTCGCCGCGTATCCGGAACGTCCGGTCACGCTGATCGTGCCGTGGGCGGCCGGTGGCGGCACCGACGCCACTGCGCGCATTATCGCCAGCCTGCTGGAAAAGGAGCTCGGCCAGCCGGTGACCGTCGTCAACCGCACCGGCGGCAGCGGCGTCGTCGGCCACGCGGCGATCGCGTCTGCCGCGCCCGACGGCTACACGATAGGCATGATCACCGTCGAAATCGGCATGATGCACTGGCAGGGGCTGACCGAAATCAATGGCGCCTCGTATACGCCGATCGGTCTGGTCAATGCCGACCCGTCGGGCATCGAAGTGCGCGCCGACGCGCCGTACAAAACCGTCGGCGAGCTGGTCGCCGCGATCAAGGCCAATCCGGGCAAGTTCAAGGCGTCCGGCACCGGGCAGGGCGGCATCTGGCATCTGGCGATCGCCGGCATGCTGCGCGACATGAAGGTCGATCCTGCCAGCGTGCCGTGGGTGCCGTCGAACGGCGCCGCTCCCGGACTGCAGGACATGGTCGCCGGCGGCATCGAGATCGCGCCGGTGTCGCTGCCCGAGGCGCGCTCGCTGATCGACGCCGGCAAGGTGAAAAGCCTGGCGGTGCTCGCCGACAAGCGCTCGACCTTGTACCCGAACGTGCCGACGCTGAAGGAAGCGTCGGGCAGCGACTGGACGATGGCCGCCTGGCGCGGCATCGCCGCGCCGAAGGGCATTCCGGCCGAAGCGCGCGACAAGCTCGTTGCGGCGATCAAGAAGATCGCCACCGGCAAGGAGTACAACGACTTCATGCTGCAGCGCGGATTCGGCGTCATCTACGAGGGGCCGGACGAGTTCGCCAAGTACATGGCCAAGTCCGATACCGACCTCGGGGCGACGATGAAGGCCGTCGGCATCGTCAAGTGACACGGCCGTTCAAGAGCAAGACGCGAAGCGTCGCGGCGATTGGAAACGGCCGTGTCATCCCGGGGGAGCGCGAGCGACGCCCGGGATCCAAGCTGTCGTCCGGATAGCTCCAGCGACATGCCGCGCAACTTGGGTCCCGGCCTGCGCCGGGACGACACCGTTGGCGCTGCGGCCGGGGTGCCGGCGTGAAGCTTAACGACGCCGTTTGGGGCGCGCTGTTCATTCTGTTGTCGGTTGCGCTGCTGCTGCACGTCCAGAGCTTTCCGACGATACCGGGCCAGAAGATCGGCCCGGCGCTTTTCCCCGGGATCATCGCGGTCGGCCTGGCGGTGTGCGGAGCGCTGCTGATCATCAAGGGCCTGGCCGTCCGCGCGCAAGGGCGCGAGCATGCGCACTGGGTGGCGCTTGCGCCCTGGGTCGGTTCGCCGCGGCATGTGCTGGCCTTCTTCACGGTCATCGCGGTCAACGTCTTCTACATCCTGCTGGTCGACAAGCTGGGCTTCATTCCGACCGCGGTGATCTACCTGGCGGTGCTGTTCGCGGTCTTCGGCGTATCGCCGCGATGGAATCTTCCGATCGCCATCATCGTCACGCTGCTGATCCACTACAGCTTCTACAAGATGCTGAAGGTTCCTCTGCCGTGGGGCGTGTTGACCGGGCTCGCATGGTAGCCATCGCTCTGGCCGGATGCGCGAGGGGGAGGCGATGAGCCCGGCCTGGACACAGGCATTCGCGATGGTGTTCGAGCCCTACAACATCTTCGTGATGCTGGCGGCGTCGCTTTTCGGCCTGTTCGTCGGCGCGGTCCCCGGCTTGACGGCGACGATGGCGACCGCGCTGCTGGTGCCGGTGACTTTTTTCATGGCGCCGGTGCCGGCGATCGCCGCGATCGTCACCGCGACCGCGATGGCCATTTTCTCCGGCGACATCCCCGGCTGCCTGATGCGCATGCCCGGCACGCCCGCGTCGGCTGCGTACACCGACGAAGCCTACGCGATGACCAAGAAGGGACAGGCGGACACCGCGCTCGGCGCGGGCCTGGTGTTCTCCGCGGTCGGCGGGCTGTTCGGCACGGCGGTGCTGATGCTTTCGGCGCCCACGCTGGCCGAATTTGCGCTGAAATTCAGCTCGTTCGAGTATTTCTGGCTGGTCCTGCTCGGACTAACCTGCGCCGTCTTCATCACGTCGGATCGGCCGCTGAAGGGATTCATTTCGCTGCTGCTGGGCCTGCTGGTCGCGTGCGTCGGACTGAACAACCCGGCGGCGATCCCGCGCTTCACCTTCGGCAGCGTCGAGCTGCTGGGCGGCATCGGGATGATCCCGATGATGATCGGAATGTTCGCGATCTCGGAGATCATCCGCTATGCGGTCGACACCAACCCGACGCTTAAGATCATCGACAAGCCGATCGGCAACGTGTTCAAAGGCATGTGGCGGCTGGCCCGGAAATATCCCGTTCAGATATTGCGCGGCAGCGCGCTGGGTACGCTGGTCGGCGCGCTGCCCGGCGCCGGCGCCGATATCGCGGCGTGGATGTCGTATGCGATGAGCAAGAAGTTTTCGAAGGAGCCGGAGAAATTCGGCACGGGCCACGTCGAGGGCATCGTCGAGTCGGGCTCGGCGAACAACAGCGCGCTGGCCGGCGCCTGGATTCCCGCGCTGGTCTTCGGTATTCCGGGCGACTCGATCACCGCGATCGTCATCGGCGTGCTCTACATGAAAAACATGAATCCCGGACCCTCGCTTTTCACCAACAATCCGCAGAACATCTATGCGGTCTATTTGCTGTTCATCATCGCCAATCTGATCATGCTGCCGCTCGGCTGGTGGTGCATCAAGGTGTCGAAGCAGATCCTCAAGGTGCCGCGCACCGTCCTTATGCCGGTGATCATGCTGTTCTGCGTCGTCGGCTCGTTCGCGATCAACAACACCGCGTTCGACGTCACCGTCATGCTGATCGCCGGCATTGCCGCTTTTATCCTCGAGGAAAACGGCTTTCCGGTCGCGCCTGCGATTCTCGGTGTCGTTCTCGGCGGCATGCTGGAGGAGAATTTCGTCAGCTCCATGATCAAGTCGGACGGTCAGCTGACGGCGTTCTTTGCCCGTCCGGTCGCGGCGACGCTGGGCGTCATGACCGCGGCGGTCTGGTTCCTGCCGCTTTTGATGCGCCGGCTGCGGCGCCTCGCCGGAATCGGAGAGCCCGCCTAGCGCCGCCGCCCGCCATGCTGCGGCGCAGCGCGTTGACCCCCCCGCGTGCGGCAGGGTAAAATCCACAGGTTATAGCCCGGCCGGCCGCAATTGCGGCCAAACGCGGTTTTACAAGCGAGCAATGCGCGGCAAACTGGTCGTCGGCAACTGGAAAATGAACGGCAGTTTGCGGCAGAACGACGCGCTGCTTGCCGACTTGCGCTCGGGCTGGACGGCGACGCCGTCGCGGCGAATAGCCATTTGCGTGCCATTTCCCTATCTTTGGCAGGCTCAGGCGGCGCTTGCCGGCTCGGCGCTCGACTGGGGCGCACAGAACGTCAGCGAACATGCTTCCGGCGCATTCACCGGGGAAGTGGCGGCGGCGATGGTGGCCGAGTTCGGCAGCCGCATGGCGATCGTCGGCCACTCCGAGCGCCGGGCGCTGTACGGCGAGACGGACGCAACAGTGGCCAACAAGGCCGCCGCCGCGCTGGCCGCCGGTTTGACGCCGATTGTCTGCGTCGGCGAGACGCTCGCCGAGCGCGAGGCATCGGCGACCGATGCCGTCGTGTTGCGGCAGCTCGACGCCGTCGTTGCGCTGCTTGGCGCCAGGCTCGCGCAGGCGGTGGTCGCGTACGAGCCGGTGTGGGCGATCGGCACCGGCAGAACGGCGACGCCGCAGCAGGCCGAAGCGGTGCACGGACTTTTGCGGCGCCGGCTGCGCACCGCGGTGGGCGAGGCGGCGGACGACATGCTGTTGCTGTACGGGGGCAGCGTCAAGGCGGATAACGCCAAGACGCTGTTTGCATGTGCAAATATCGACGGGGGCCTGGTGGGCGGGGCATCGCTCAAGGCCGACGAATTTTTGGCGATTGCGCGTGCCTAACAGGGCGCAACGCGGCGCAGCGACGGCTCATTCGCCGGACGCGCGGCAGGCTACGAGGAATGAAGGATGATCTGGGAAACGGTTCTGATCGGTGTGCACTTTCTGATTGCCGTCGCGTTGATCGGCTTCATATTGATGCAGCATGGCAAGGGCGCCGATATGGGCGCCGCATTCGGCAGCGGCGCATCCGGTAGCCTCTTTGGCGCCGCGGGTTCGGCGAACTTCCTGTCGCGGACCACGGCGATCCTGGCGACGGTGTTCTTTCTATCGAGCCTCGGCCTGACGTATCTGGCGACCAATCATGAGGCGGCGCGGGATCTGATGCAGCAGGGCGCGGCGCCGAAAGCGCCGGCGACGGCGCCGAAGGCGGGGGACTTGCCTCAGCCAGCCGCACCGGCAGCGCCGGCGCCGGTCGATCCGAATTCGAAGGCGGGGGAAATACCGAAATAGCGGCGCTTGGCGGCGAGGCTCGCCGCGAGCGGCCAAAACCGGGTTTGCCGGATGCGGAACGACCAAGCCGACGTGGTGAAATTGGTAGACACGCTGTCTTGAGGGGGCAGTGGCGTAAGCCGTGGGAGTTCGAGTCTCCCCGTCGGCACCAGAGTGACAAGGCGCGCGAGCGCTGGACGAGCGATACATTACGGCGGCGCCGGGCTGCCGCCGCATTTTGACGGGGTGTAGATCCGATCATGCTGGAACAGTACTTTCCGATCCTGCTTTTCATCCTGGTCGGCGTCGGCATCGGGCTGCTGCTGCTCACCGTGGGAACGCTGGTCTCCCCCGACCGTCCGGACGCCGCCAAACTTTCGCCGTACGAATGCGGCTTCGAAGCTTTCGAGGACGCCCGGATGAAGTTCGATGTCCGCTATTACCTGATCGCCATCCTGTTCATCCTGTTCGATCTCGAGATTGCCTTCCTCTTTCCATGGGCGGTCGTTCTGCCCGACATCGGCATCTTCGGCTTCTGGTCGATGATGGTGTTTCTCGCCATTCTGGTGATCGGCTTCATCTACGAGTGGAAAAAAGGCGCCTTGGAGTGGGAATAGCGCTGATGGCCGCAGAGCAGGGGCCCCGCGCAGCGGGGATGCGACCGGCCAGCAGCGCAGGCCGCCGACACGCATATGGTTGTGCGGCGAAGGTGGTGCAAGGAGGCGGCGGCTCGCAGGAGGTGCTCCATGCCTATTGAAGGCATCCTCGAAAAAGGTTTCGTCACCACCTCGCTCGACGCGCTGATCAACTGGTCGCGCAACGGCTCGATGTGGCCGATGACCTTCGGGCTGGCCTGCTGCGCAGTGGAAATGATGCATGCCGGCGCGGCGCGCTATGACCTCGACCGCTTCGGCGTCGTCTTCCGGCCGAGCCCGCGGCAATCGGACGTGATGATCGTCGCCGGGACACTGTGCAACAAGATGGCCCCGGCCTTGCGCCGCGTCTATGACCAGATGGCCGAGCCGCGCTGGGTCATCTCGATGGGCTCGTGCGCCAACGGCGGCGGCTACTACCACTATTCGTACTCGGTCGTGCGCGGTTGCGACCGGATCGTGCCGGTCGACATCTACGTGCCCGGCTGCCCACCGACGGCCGAGGCGCTGCTCTACGGGATCATCCAGCTGCAAAACAAGATCTGGCGCACCAATACGATCGCGCGCTGATGAACAACGCGATGCTTTCCGGCGCGCTTGGATCCGTATTCGCGGAAAAGCTCCGCGTCGAGACGGCGTTCGGCGCGGTCACCGCGGTCGTCGCCGCCGATCGGCTGGTCGCGACGATGCGCGCGCTGCGCGATCTGCCCGAGTTTCGCTTCGAGATGCTGATCGACATTTGCGGCGTCGATTACTCGGCGTACGGCACGACCGCGCGCGGGCTCGCCTATTCGAGCTCGGACGCGATGCCGGCGGAGCCGCCCGAGCGGCTGCACGGCGGCCGCTTCGCCGCCGTCTATCACCTGCTGTCGATCACGCACAATCACCGCCTGCGCGTGCGCGCCTACGCGCCCGACGACGACTTTCCGGTGCTGCCCTCGGTCATCGACGTCTGGCCGGCGGCCAACTGGTACGAGCGCGAGGCATTCGACTTCTACGGCGTGATGTTCACCGGGCACCCGGATCTGCGGCGGATACTGACCGATTACGGCTTCGTCGGCCATCCGTTCCGCAAGGACTTTCCTCTGTCCGGCAACGTCGAGATGCGCTACGACCCCGAGCAGGGCCGCGTCATCTACCAGCCGGTGACGATCGAGCCGCGCGAGGTCGTGCCGCGCATCATCCGAGAGGAGACCTACGCAGAAAGCGAAGGCTTCCGCAAGGGCTAGCGTCATGGCGGAGATTCGAAACTACACGATGAACTTTAGTTCCGGCATAACGCCCGCTGCGCGGGCATTAGCCTCCACTGAAGTTCATGGTGACCGTGCCTCATCGAGTGGAGGAGTGTAGGGGATTGCCATGGCGGAGATTCGAAACTACACCATGAACTTTGGCCCGCAGCACCCGGCGGCGCACGGCGTGCTGCGGCTGGTCCTCGAGCTCGATGGCGAAGTCATCCAGCGCGCCGATCCGCACATCGGCTTGCTGCACCGGGCGACCG
>Ga0134125_10004961_pt1 | contig 15146 bp, 18 predicted proteins | sample KB31751_FD_96464 | JGI IMG/M metagenome (GOLD analysis project Ga0134125, IMG submission 96464) | Terrestrial soil microbial communities with excess Nitrogen fertilizer from Kellogg Biological Station, Michigan, USA - KB3-175-1 | ecosystem: Environmental > Terrestrial > Soil > Unclassified ... | reverse complement strand
TCGAGTTTTAAGCGACGAATTCTGGGTGAAAGCATGGGTCAGATCACAAAGGCAATTCCGGTGTTTCTAACCACCGTGAACAGCACCGCCAGTACTATGACGCCAACAACCGCCAGGCGCGGGGCTCTCAGTTCGAGCTTCCTGTCCTCCCGCATCGCCCGGCACCAACTGAAAGCAAACCATAAGATGCCAAGAGGAACAAGCACCGTAAGTAATGCGTTGTAATGAAGGGCTCCTCTCAGGTTGAAATGAAGCAGCTCATACATGGCGCGCGTCCCGCCGCATCCCGGACAAAGGAGATGAGTGTAGGTGTAAATAGGGCAACGCGGATAAAAATGATATTGCAAAGGCGAAAAGCAGTAGAGCACTGCCATGGCCGCGGCAGAGATCGTTCCCCCTAATACCCTTTGCGATCGAACCCTATTCATCATTGAGCTTCCAGCACCCCAGTCTTTTTCCAGCGGCTAATACGCGACAGATGGTATTGAAAGTAAAAGACTGAGAAGAAGAAGGTCATCACTCCGCTGAGCCGCAGATTAATTGGTTCAACAGAGTTGTAATACTCTTCGAGATCGCTACGCAGCGTAAAAATGCCCACATACTGAACTATGATCGAAACCAGCGTCAGAAGTGGGCCGATGGGGCTGTCCTGGCCTCCATTCATGGCTTTCAGGAAGCCTCCTAAGAAGCCGCTGACAAAGCCGCCCGCAATTCCGACGCAACTCCAGAGTAGTGCTTTGCTCTCCGGCTTAATCTTCTTCACGAATACTGCCTCAACGATCAGCCAGGCTGAATAAAACAAGCCGCAGCTAAAGATTCCGAAAAGCAGTACCAGCCCCCAATGAAGGTCGACAGGCACTGCCGACGGAGAAAGTGCGGGTGCTGCCGCAGTTCCAAACCCCGTAGAAGGGGCACTGTAGACAGTTCCCCCACCATGTTGAGGGCCGGCGTACACTGTTCCGGGGCCGCTATAAACAGTGCCTTCGGCGGGAGAGCCTGGAGGCAGCGCTGCAGGCGCAGGAATGTTCCCGATCACCTCGGAAACCGGCACCCAATCGGTCATTCCCTCGCTCCGGGTCAAATCGCTTGGCGAGATGTTTCCTTGCGCGACGTAGCGCTGCAGGTCGGCGAGTGTGTAAGGTCCGTATTCGTTGAGATCGCGTCGTATGAAATATTTCATTTGTCCCCAAAATGCCGCTCAGCTGAATTTCACGCCTGCGCTGTCTTTATCAATAATGCAAATCTCAATTACCGCCCAAAGCCACGAAGCCACGGCGAGGTAAAACAAACTTAGGATCGTGAGGCACAGCTGTCCGACAGCCTTGCCTGTGTATCCGGCATAGAAGTTGTGCGCTCCAAAGGCCCCCAGGAAAATGCCAAGAACGATGAATGCCGTGCGGCTCCTGGGCGGAGTCGCCCCGACAGCAGCCGGGGGATTGATCAGTGAGCCGTACTGTGGCTGAACATACATCGCCGTCTGAGTTGGACTTGCCGGGTACACCGTGGCAGCGTTCAACTCAGATTGTGAGACCTGGAGTTTCGGGTCATCTGCGGGAGCGCGTGAGCAGCCGAAAACGGTGCATCCGCCATTTTCCTGAAAGCAGTCTTCATGGTGTGGCATGCCGCAGCCGGGGCAGTAGATCTTGACCAGCTCCGGCTGCTCAAAGGCAGTACGGCAGTACGGGCATGTCGCGGGATCGGTCATCTACTTCCTTTGCCTCTCGCGGAAATGAAATGCGTACCGGCCGATTTGAATCAGGTCGCCGCTTTGCAGCGTGCGATTTTTGGCCGGCTGGCCCGAAACAAAGACCGGACCTTCCGCATGAAGAAAAGTCTGCGCGCCCCTCAATTCAATGCTGCCGTGAGTGGCCTGTATGGATGGGTCTTTGAACAGGTAGATATCCGCCTGCTGATTGCTGCCAATCACGGTCAAAGGTTTGTAAAGGATGAACTGTTTACCTGCCAGAGGTCCAGCCGCGACGTACAGCCATCGATCCTTCAGCGCGCTCTCCACGATACCCATGGCCACGCCTGTGGCCAGACCGAGCAAAGCGAATCCTATGGCACGGCTGGGAGCGCCAGCGTTTGTCCCTAGGGCAATGGGATCAAAGATCATGCCGCCCAGGCCAGCGCCGATGATGCCGCCAAGGATTCCGTAGCGTATTTTTTTGCCGGATCGGTCGACCAGGCCATAAACAATACCGCCTGCCACACCGAACACCATCCATGCCATGCCGCGAGCAATCCAGAAGGCCGGATTCCTGGCGGTGTGCACTCCCAGTTCTGCAACGATTCCCACGGCGATCACGAAAATCAGGTTGGCGATTTGATCAAAAACGATTCCGCCGACGAAGCCCAGCACAAGCGAAAGCAGCCCGCGCCACAGAGCCTTGTTGAGGGAGCGTTCCACAATGCTTTCCGCGACGCCGAATCCAAAGCACATTAAGGCAACGACCAAGGGGATGATCAGGAAGTTCCCCCAAAGACGTCCGCCGCCATCCAGAAATCGCGGTTCGCAGATGCCCCATCCAAGAACTGCTCCCAGCATTCCGGCTACACCCAGATAAAACCAGCCTTGCAGGAAAATGTTGGACTTGCCTTCATCTTTGATCACAGGTTCGGCGCCGGGCGAGGCAATGTTGCCGTATTGCCGGACAGCACTCGTAGCTGCAGCCGCGACGGCGACTGCATGAGCATCGCCGGACACTGACACCTTTTCGAGATCTTCCAGTGTGATCTTCAGAGTCGTTTTATCGTCAGTGTTTGCCATCAGGCCTCGTTTCCGGTTTCTTGCCGCTCGCGGCATCGGGTGCCTGCAAACCTTGTGGTGGAAGAGCATTTTCGTTCTGCGATCCGGTTGCCCCAGGCAGAACCGGTATTACGTGCTGCAAGAGGTCGTCGCAACTGCGCAACGCGGGATCCACCTGGTAATGAACGTATAGGAACCCACCCACAAATCCCAGCAGCAGGGCGCAAACATACGCCAGGGATTTAAACGTCCAGCGTACGAATGCCGGCTCGTTCCGCGACGGCTCTCGCGGTCCCGAAGGAACACTTTCGATGCCGGCCTCACTCTCATGCTCATCTTCAGTGGTCATTGCAGAGCCGGCGATCTCCACGCTTCGCGAATATCCAAAGCGTATGCCTGAGAGCTTTTCGACTTTGCCGTTTACCCAGCCGAAGCAGCCCTCTTCATCGGTATGCGGGTCGTATACCCAGGCTATCTGGTGAGTGCCGGAGAAGAAGTTCTCCTGGATAAACATGTCATGCTCGGACAGAAAAACGCCAAAGCCAGGGTGCGAATGATACCACCCGACAATTTTGTCATCGGGGAATTCCCTGTCTTTGATTTTGTAAATGTGCTCCCAGGTATCCTGCGTAAAAGTAACGTGAGCGCCGCCCTGCGCTGCGTTGATTCCGGCGATGCACGCATCAACGGCCGTCCGTTCATTTTCTGACGTGCCGATCAGCACGCCGCAGACTTCGGCTTTCATAGAGGAGCGGGCGTGCTGGCGAATCTTGCGGGCGACCTCCGACTCCATCACAACGGCAGGCTGTACTTTGACGCTGGTTCGTGTCTTTGCCATCAGTGGGCCGCTCCCACTGCCAGCTGGCCGAGCACCGCGTCCTGATCACCCGCCAGCAAATACGCAATTTCGCGCTCTCCGAAACGTGCGGTGAAAACATCGAAAAGGGGCAATCCAAGCTGATCAAGGCGGCGGTGACCGAAGGGTTCGTTTCCCGAGTAGCTATGCGCCGAGATTACGGCTCGCATGTGCCCATCGGAAGGACATTTGCCGCGGGCATACGGCACACTGCCCACCGGTGAAAACAGCTCTTCTTCCATGCCGCATTGCGCGCACGTGAGTTTGTGGATGATGTCGCGGCTGAAATCGATCGTAACTTCTTCTGTGCCGAGATCTTTGCGCGCACGTTCCAGCAGCTCCGCCAGCGTCATCTCCTGCGAGCTGGAGGAGAGGGCCACAACTTCAGGAAAAATGTAGTGGCTCATGCAATCGGTGTTTTCCGTGTATTCCACCCGGTAAGACGTATGGTTGAGACCTTCAAAGATGAATCCCTTGCCCGCGAGCACTGGAAGCCCGTGCATGAGTTTCACCGCCTCCTGCACCTGAAGACCGGCAATGATGGAGGAGATGGTCGGTGTGGTGGCGACTTTACCCTCCGTGTCATTCTCAAGGAGCAGAAGATTGCAGGACATGCGGCGGTTCAGAATTTCCCAGTCTGTTTCCCCCAGCGTGCATTCGTAGCACGGTGGAATTCCGGGCAAAAACGCGCGGGCAACGCCGTTGATTCCTTCGATCGCGCCATCAATCCAGGGGCGATTCATCTTCCAGCATGCCCGGTTAATCCAAAGCCGCGCCTCGCGGTTGTCCAAACCGGCAAGAACCACGTCAGCCCAGCCGAACAGGCCCAGACCGAGTCCGTGCATTACGTTCGCGGTGATCGGGTGAACGCGAGCTTCGGGAAAGATATTTCTCGTGGCTTCCGCGGCCACTTCAGCTTTTGGTTTACCCACATCAGCAGAGCGATAAAGAATGCTGCGCGAAAGGTTCGTGGCATCGATGGAGTCAAGATCGACGATCACGATGTTTGTGAACCCGAGTAGCGCCAGGTTTTTGAGGATTTCATTCCCCAGCGCCCCGGCTCCGATCACGAGCACGCGGGCGGAGCGGATTTTTTCCTGGTCCCACCAGCCGATCAGACGAAAGCGGCTGAAGCGGTCTTCCGGCCCTGAAATGGCAGGTTGGGTCATTGGGCTCCTGCAGTGATTTCGGGCTGCAGGCGAAGGATATCGCCTTCTTTTACAGCAGCATCCGCCAATGTTTGTGCATCCTGGATCTGGCGGCCTGAGTTCTTGTGGTGAAATTTGTAACTAAGTGGCGCGCCGTCTGGCCCGTTGCGCGGTAACTGAAGTTTCTCAACCAGCACGGCAATAATGCGGTTTGCCGGAGCATCATCGGGAAGCTCAACAGGCACGCGTTTGTTTTCCGTTGAATCGTAAACTGTAACTGTAATGTTTGCCATGTTCGAATCTATTGAGAGGCGCCAGGTTCCACCGTTGTGCTTCTGACTTTGACCTGGTGAATAAAATCGGAGAACTCGTTCTTGGGTGCTCCGGTGCCGTTCTGAATTTCCCAGTCGGATTCGTGGAGCAGGGCATCCGTACTGACGGCGAAATTCAAGTTTTCTTCCTCAGGATCCATCGACCGGGCGACCTTTGAAGTAACGATACCGAGCAGGTTTCCGTATTCGTCATAGACCGGTCCGCCGCTGTTGCCCGGGCTAACCGGCGCCGAAATCTGCAGGACCTCACTGCCGGGCATGCGCGAAATGATCCCTGTGCTCACGCTGAAATTCAGTCCTTCGGGATGACCAATCACGAATATCTTTTCCCCCGTCTGGACGCTTCTGTACTTGGCTATGGGCTGGCGAAAATCCGCCTCCCCTTCCCGACGCTGCAGCCAAAGCAGGGCAACATCAAGATCGCGATGTCGGGCCAGGACCTGCGCTGCTGCCCAGCCATTCATTCCGTCCGAAACCATGACCTTTTGAGCGCCGTGGTGGGACCGCCAGTCTTCGCCATCAGCTACGTGTCGCGCCGTCGCCAGTAAATACCCGTGAGCATCGGCCTGAAGGATGAGCGCTGCTCCCAGAAGGCCGGATGTGGACTCGGAATGGCTGAACCACCGCCTTGCTGCGGGAGAAGCGAGCAGTACCATAGGCTTCAGTGTGGAACTTAACTGGACGCCCGACATCGTGCTGGCTGCGGGCAGCGAGGGGAAGTTTCCACGTTCATCCAGACCGGATAATGCCACGCCAACCGCATCTGGAGTGGGAACACCGGGAACCGATATTGCCACAACCACTATCAACGTTGAAACAAACCCGCTGATAATCAGCAAGGTAAGCAGGTATGACCACCATGCCTGCGCTTCCCGCGGTGTTTTTTTGCGCACACTGATACGAAGCACCAGCGCAACCAGGCACAGCACCGGAAGTAGTAATACAAGGGGGCTCAGTAACAGCCGTGCCCAGACTGGAACAGGGTTGGGCAAGCGAGGCCGCAGTCCAGCGGGCTCGGAGAGCACGGGCGGAGTCGCCGCCAGGGGCTGCGCGACTTCCTGTTCTGTAATGACAATTCTATCCATTCACTTCGTTTTGCAAGGGGGTAACCAAGGCAGTAAAGGCGACAAGTGCTTTGGGAATGTATTTTTTATAACGGCTTCTCTGCTAAAGCAAGAGAATCTGGTACAAACGTTGCCCTTTAGTGTAATTTCTATGCCGCTGGTCTGAGGTGTTTACCTGCTTCAGCAGAAAACCTCACATGTTCCATGTGGCACCGTAGTGCGACTCAAGATGACGGTTTTGCAAATTCTTAGAGAAGAGAGATTCTGCTAGGCAGAAATCGCTGGAAAGTGATTTAATGTAGGCGCCCCATGAAAGTAAGAATTTTCTTATAAAACTTCTTATCGCGAATGTTAAGAGGGAGAACAGAAACTGTCTTACAATGACAGGCTAAACATGGATTCAATTTTCAAAAACGAGAAACTTCTCGACCCGATAGGATGGAAACTTCTTCACGAGCTGCAGGTGAATGGGCGACTTTCCTACGCGGAACTGGGCCGTCGGGTCGGCTTGACCACGCCTGCCGTAGTGGAGCGCGTAAAGCGTATGGAAGAGGCGGGAATCATCATTGGCTATCACGCCGATATTGATCCAATGAAGGTCGGGATGCCAATTTCGGCATTTATCAGAATGTCGGTCGTGGGGGATGTGTTCAGTAAAATTACGGCCGCGGTGAAGAGTTTGCCCGAAGTGGTTGAATGCCACCGTGGAACCGGCGCGGACTCGTTCATCATGAAGGTGCACGTGCGCTCTGTTGAGCATCTGGAATCTTTGATTGACCGCTTAACACCATACGGCACCACTTCTACTTCCATTGTGCTGTCATCCCCGGTCCAGCGGCGTGAGATTCAGAAGCCTGAAGAACTCGCCCAGGCCGCTCAGGTAGCGCAAAAGAAGTAACGCAATTGGCCACGAAAAAATCGGGTGGTCTGCTCTTCCCGTGTTATTTCAGCTTTGCTCGCTCATATTGCGGCGCCCACGTTACGTCCGTCCCCAGAGAACGCGCAGCCAGAAGCGGCCAGTAGGGTTCGCGAAGCATCTGTCGAGCGAGAAAGACCACATCAGCCTGCCCCGTTCGCACGATCTGATCGGCCTGTGCCGGTTCCGTGATCATGCCGACAGCACCGGTTTGCACGCCGGCTTCACGCCGTAACCGTTCTGCGAATTGAACCTGATAACCGGGACCAAGAGGGATCTTTGCGCGCGCAACGTTTCCGCCTGACGAGCAGTCGAACAAATCCACGCCGTGCGTTTTCAAGATTTTTGCGAGGGCAATGGAATCCTCGATCGTCCAACCGCCCTCGGCCCAGTCACTCGCGGATATGCGCAGGAACAGCGGATAACGATCCGGCCAGACCTTTCTGACCGCGTCGACAATTTCACAGACAAAGCGAATACGGTTGGCGAACGATCCGCCATATTGGTCTGTGCGCTGGTTACTGAGCGGGGAAAGGAAAGAGTGCACAAGGTAGCCATGCGCGCCGTGAAGTTCGATAATTCTGGCGCCCGCAGCCTCGGCACGTTGCGCAGCAGCGACAAAGGCGGCTACCACGTTGGCAATTTCAGATTGTGTCATCTGCCGTGGCGTTTGGTAGCCCTCGGAAAACGGCAGGGCGCTGGGTCCGAAAATCGGCGACCACCCAGCCTGTTCCCGCGTAAGAGGCTGGCCACCCTTCCAAGGTGCGCTGGTACTTGCTTTTCGTCCCGCATGGGCCAGTTGCATCCCCGGCACTGAGCCTTGTTGCGTGATGAATGAGAAGATACGACGCAACGGCTCGATATGAGCGTCACTCCAGATGCCCAGATCGTCCGGGCTAATGCGGCCATCCGCCGTTACCGCTGAAGCTTCCGTAAGTACAGCTGCGGCACGTCCCACCGCGCGGCTGCCGAGGTGGACAAAGTGCCAGTCATTCGCAAGACCGTCCCGGGACGAGTACTGGCACATAGGGGAGACCAGAATCCGGTTTTGCAACTCGACATCACGAAGGCGAAGCGCTTCAAATAGGGCCATAGGTTGGAACGGATATTGTAAATCGCTGCCGGCCAGGCACCTGGTCCCGGGACCTACCGGTTGGCCAGGCTGCTTCTAAGGGAATTTGAACCTTGAATTTTAGGGTAAAAATAGGGCAGAGTTGCACTTGCAGAGTTGTTGAATGTCCACACCTCCAAAATCTAAAGATTATAAGGACGACTGGGGAACCACAGCGCGTGAAGGCTACGAAGATCGTGGCCATTTTCGTCCTCCCCGAGCTGCGCCAAAACAAAGCGGCAGTCCTTTGCTTCGGATACTTGGAGCAATCTGCATTTTCGGCGGACTCTGCTGGGGTGCATATTTCTATACTCAGGAACGTGATATCGCCGCCTCCTTGCAGCAGAACCATGGCCCTCTCGCCATCATGGGAATCGGCGTGCTCTGCTCGATTGTGGGTAAATTTCTCAACGCCTGAAATCGTTACTCCTCTCGGACATGCGGGAATTAGTGACTCACAGGCATTGTTTGGTGATCGTCACTTCGCAGACCACAACCTCGCACCGGCTTTTCCTTGCTGACATCTCGGGTGTACGAGCTGAAGAGATTTTTGGGTGGAGGGCAACGTTTAACTCCTAAGTTGCCACAAGGTGTTTATGCCACCTTTTGGCTCAAGGGGCTTAATCAGCCTGGCGGCTCTCCTGCTCACGGCACCCTTGTGCTCAAGCCAGCAGAATTCTTCCAACAACGTGCCACGCGCATCTCACGCTTCTTCGGCGCAAGGCAGCGTGGCTGTGACGGTTACGGTAGTTTCGTCGGCAACGGTGGTTATCAATCCGGATGGAACACAAAAGCTAATTGTGGCGAATGCGCCGGATGCGGTCCAAGATGGTTCGCGACCTCAATATGTGCCGCTGATTCCGGTAAAGCAGAAGCCGGAGCTCCGAAACGTTGAGCAGAATAAAGCGACACAAGACGTAGCGCACTAAAACAAGAGGCAGCCCGCGATTAGAATTCCTCGCTACCCATTCTTGCCGTAGCGCGAGCGTGCGGCAAACAGCTTTTCCAGTTGCTCGTCATCCAAAGTTCGGTTGCAGCCCAGTTGACGTGCTGCGAGAACAATTTTTGCGTAGTGCTCCACGGCCTCCATTCGCAGATACGCCTGGCGCAGGTCAATGCCATACGTTACAACCCCGTGGTTCGCCATCAGAATAGCGTTGTGATCCGGAATATAAGGCATCAGAGACTCACTCAATTCATCAGTCCCGGTTGTGGCATAAGGCGCCAGGGGTACGGCGCCCAGAGTAATGACCACCTCGGAGCATAGTGGCTCGTCCAAGGCTATTCCGGCTGAGGCGAACGCCGTCGCAGTGCAGGGATGGGCGTGAACCACGGCGCCAACTTCCGGCCGCATGCGGTAGATCGTCAGATGCATGTTGATTTCACTGGACGGCCGGCAAGGCCCGCTCAGCCTTTCACCCTGGAGATCAACGATTACCATCTCTTCCGGATGCATCATCCCTTTGCTGACAGCGGTCGGCGTAATCATCACGCGATCACTGTCCATGCGGATAGAAAGATTCCCGTCGGTGGCAGCGACAAAACCCTGAGCATGAAGCATACGTCCAAACTCCACCAGGTCCTGGCGCAGCTGGAGCTCGTAGCCCACTGGCTTGCTGACAAAGGGCAATCTTACAAATGGGAGCACAGCGGCTCCTTCAAGTATTTTTCGAATGTAGCTCATGGACTGCCGCACCTTCCTGCCTTACTGCTCGTAACCCTCCCAGCCTTCCTTGCCCGGTGAAGGTGGGACACTGCTCCGGGTGATGTCAATCACCCCGAAGAATGTTGTTGCATGACTCGTCATTACACATCGGATTTCCGGACCGAAAGTCCGGCGCGAAGTCTAGCAAAGTCGCAAGCAGATTTTGTCAAGGACGTTAATTGCGGCACAAAACCCTGGACCCGACAGCCCGCGGAACGTAAGAAGAATGAGGAGGAATAATTCAACGAGTGCGTAGGTTACGAACGCAAAGAGGCCAACGGCCGATTTGCCGGAGAAGGCAGAGCCCAGTTCAGGCAATGGCGACATAAGCAAATGCAGCATGCCGTAAATCACCAAAAGCCAAACCGCGCGTTTGATCCAAGGGCTCACGCGACACATAGTATCCGATTTTCTACACGGTTGAAAGAATTTCTCCGGACCTCGACCGGCCCAGTGTTTTCACGCATCCTGCACTCCATAAAGCCAGGCTGGCCTGACTGAGGGCTTACCTGGAATCAGCGTCGCATCATTGCCCGCCGGGAGTGTTAAGACTTGTTTATCTGGCACCTACTACTCACACCGTAGTAGTTGCCAATTAGATGCACCGGCTGAGACAAGCAAACGAGCGGGGATCGCGCCAAGGAGCGTCAAACACTCCGCGCGACTGATCCCGACAGCCGCATACCGTCAATAGCAAAGGAATAACGTGAATTCCCGTTTACGCGAGTCGGGCTGACCTCCAAGCCAGAGCACGAGGAGACGTTGCTTAGCGGACGGTGAAGGTAATGTCGGCGTCAAACTTATCGGGCTTATCATCGCGGAGGTACGGACGAAAGCGCCACTGATGCAAGGCCTGCTCGCCAGCAGACTCGAGCGGAGCCGCAGCATTGCTGATGTTCTTGATACTCGCAATCCTGCCATGTTCATCCACGCGAACACGAAGGCTGAACCTTGTGCCGCGATTCGCTTCTCCCGGCGCGAAGTGCGGCTCAACCACATGAGTGGCCAGTCTGCGCGCAGCGTCGTTCGAGAGCAGCGGAATGGGTTCGCCCATCATGGCGGTGAAGGCGAAGGTCAGCACACATTCCATCTGCATGGGGCCACCGTTCACGTATGGCTGAAATTGCCAGTGCATGAGCTGATCACGCGCGATGGAATTCAGCTCTGAGTTGTCGGATGCAAGCGGCCAGACTTCACGAACGTGTCCCAGGCGATCCACAGAGACATAGACGCTGAGAGTCCCGGAAGTTTTTCCTTCGCGCACGGCCGGCCAGGCAATATCAGGGGCGGCAACGGTAATTTTGCGGGCAATCGATTCGTCGATCTGCATGCTCCTTAATTGGCTCCCGGGCAGCGTCGGTTGGCTGACGGTGAAGAGCGATCGATCTGACGGAAGATTGTTATCCAAAGCGGTGATTGTGGCCATGAGAACCGCTCCGGCACCAAGGTCGGCTTTGATGCGGCGGGGTACCATTCTGCCGTTGAATGGCTTGTAGTCTTCAAACCGGGCCTTGTATCCGGGAGTGAGCACTTGCTGAAGAAGGGCACGCGTGCCTTGAAAGCAAAACGCGTAAGGAAGGCTGGCACGCACGGGTGGAACGCCGCTGGGCACGGCAAAATTCAGACACGCAAGGTCATCAGCTTCAGCGGGTACTTCGACATTGCCTTTGAAAAGGTCCAATTGCTCATGCATTGGCAGCGGATCAAAGATAGCGGTCACGAGATTTCGCAACCAGAGCGGATAGTAATCACCAGTGTCCTGCTCAGAGATCTTGGAGCCTTCAACGATGAGAGTCTGTGAGAAGCCGGATGACTCGATCTTCCGCCGCCAGTTCTGCGGCGAAAGCCAGTATTCCTCGATTTCGGCCGCGTACGGCGAACTGGGATCGGCGGAATTTGTGATCCTTGCCTTGAGGTGAAAAGCAGGAGAGCCGGGGAGCGTCAATTGCGACTGTTTGAGAGCGTTCGCGCCCGCTTCACTGAGGCTCACCATTTTTCCTTCCTGAGCGACAGCAGCTTGCGTCCAGGCGGCCAGGTACAGGGCACTCAAGAGAAGGCAAGCCCTCGCTGGAAAAAGGTTCACTTCTCGGCTCCTGAAGATGTCAAGGTCGCCATTACTTTGTAGGCTTCACGTGCTGTATAGGTTTCATTGTAGATAGGGGAGTCAGGCTGCTGCATTCGTCCGCCTATCTGCAGAGAGCCCGTATCGACCGGCGCAAAGCCAATGTCTCGGATCAACCCGGCCACAATCTCCTTGGCTTCCGCATCATCGCCGGCGATGTAAATGGCGTGGCGGTCTTCTTCAGGAAGGCTGTAACTCCCACGCGTTGCCAGATGTTCGTAGTAGATGGTATTGAAGGCCTTAGCCAGCCTTGCTCCGGGCATTCGCCCCAGCACGATCTCACTCGAGGTGGCCCCTCCAAGGTCAAAGAAGCCACCAGCGGGATCGTATGGATTCATTGCATCAATGACAATCTTGTTGCGCAAGAGTTCCGGGGACGGCAGGGCATCTGTCATATGCCACGGTACAGCCAGGAGAACGACATCGCCGAAGCGCGTAGCTTCTTCCTTGGTCATGGCGTGCGCTCTGGGGCCGAGTTCGCTAATCAGAGCACGCAGGGATCCCGGGCCGCGTGAGTTAGCGATGGCCACCTCATGGCCGGCGGCCACAAAGAGACGGGCTGCTACCGCCCCGATTCTGCCTGATCCCAAAATCGCGATTTTCACGACTAGAAGATACCCACGCGAATTAAGATGAATGATCTTTGATTCTAAGCACATCGCGCGCAACGGAAAAGATGCCGGTCGTAATGCTTTACAGCGATTGGCCCGCGCAAAATCCGGAGGCCCAGGCCCACTGAAAATTGAATCCGCCAAGGTGTCCCGTCACATCCACCACCTCACCGATGAAATATAACCCCGGCACTTTATGGGATTCCATAGTCCTGGCAGAAAGCTCATTTGTATCCACGCCCCCCGCAGTGACTTCAGCTTTGTCGTAACCCTCTGTACCTTCAGGTATGACTTCCCAGGAATGGATTTGTCGTTCGAAGTCGCCGAGCGCGGAATTGTTCCAGCCGTTCGGCGGATACAGATCCAGCCAGCGATCAGCGAGACGCTGAGGAAGCCTGGAACGCAAAGCTGTTTTCAAGCTACCCATGTCCCGCCGCGAATTTTCTTGCAATAAGGAAAATGTTATCCGGCCATCGGGGGCCAGATCGATTGTGATTGGTTCAACGGTTTTCCAATAGGAAGAAATCTGCAGAATCGCCGGTCCGCTCAGGCCGCGATGGGTGATGAGCATTTTCTCGAGGAAGCGTTGTCTTCCGATTGAAGCAACAACTTCCGTCGAGACGCCGCTGAGATCAGCGAAATGCTTTTGATCCTCCGGATGGAACACTAAAGGGACAAGTGCAGGGCGAGTGGGAACAATCCTTAGTCCAAACTGGCGGGCCAGGTCGTAGCCGAATCCTGTCGCGCCCATCTTTGGAATGGAAACGCCGCCGGTTGCGACCACCAGCGAATCAGCATGGAAGGTCGGCCCGTTTGTGCTGACCAGGAAATCAACGGTGCGCTCGACCGCCTTCACGTGCATGCCAGTGAAGATCTGGACGCCCGCAGTGCGGCATTCGCTTTCCAGCATGTTCACGATGTAGTGCGCGGAATGGTCGCAGAATAGTTGTCCCAGCGCTTTCTCGTGCCAGGCAATGCCGTGTTTATTTACGAAGCTGATAAAGTCCTGAGGCGTGTAGCGCGCCAGCGGAGACTTGGCAAAATGCGGGTTGGCGGAAAGAAAATTCTCAGGCGCGCAGTGCAGGTTAGTAAAGTTGCAGCGTCCACCGCCGGAGATCAGGATTTTCTTGCCTATGCGTTCAGCGCGCTCGAGAATGGCCACCCGACGGCCGCGTTTCCCGGCCTCGATCGCGCACATCAGGCCGGCGGCCCCCGCGCCGAGGATGATCACATCAAAACGATTTTCCGCTGCCATTCAGGATCTTTGAGTTTAACGCGGATACGACAGGGCCTGCGCGGAGGCCGGCCCACAAAGCGAAATAAGGTTGTTGGAGGTGCAAGCCCAGGCGATAGAATCAGATCAGCGTTCCTCAATTTACAGGCACCCCAGGGCCAAGAGAACCTGATGGTGCGGACGGCAGGCGGATTCATGGGCTTGTGGGGCATGCTTTTTGAAATTGTGAAAACCGCGGCCACCCATGCGGCGCCGCACGTGGCGCGCGGCGCAGTAGATATCGCGCGCGAACGTATGAATGCCAACAAGCCCGAGCCGCAGGAATCAAATGCGGTCGAGCAGTTGCATAGCCTTCTTTCTGAGTTCGACCAGCGTATTTCCACCGCTGAACACCGAGCTGCCGCAGCGGAACAGAGCCTCGCCGAATGGCGGGAGGACTGGAACCGGAAATGGGCAAGCGCGCGTGTCTGGATCATCGCGCTGCTCTGCTGGAACGTGCTGCTGACCGGACTGATCATCTATCTGGTTTTTGCCCACCGATAGCCTGGCCCGGGATCCAGGAGACTTGTGGAAGCGAGCGCTGCTCGCTCAGCTACATTTGATATAGTTTAAGAAACCAGTCTTTGAGCCGGGATGGCGGAACTGGCAGACGCAGCGGACTCAAAATCCGCCGAGGTTCACCCCTCGTGGGGGTTCAACTCCCCCTCCCGGCACCATCCGAACGTCCCCTCGACCATCTAGGTATTCTGGGCAAATTTTCAGAGCGTATTCACCTAGCAAATCCCATTGTCCTTCAACAACATAGGCATTGTCCTCAAGATCAGGACGCAGGACGATTTCAGAGACATGTTTGCTGAACTCGGTTTTCGCCCGAGCCACGTCAATCTTGATGAGTTCACAGATTTCAAGCAGGCGGCGACTAGCAAAATCGGTGAGTGCCTCTCGGGAGAATTCTGGTCGTTCTTTCGATTGTTTGTTTACCAATGCCTTGAGTTGCTTGAGTTCGGATTCACGTTCATGGATCGATTCAAGAAAAGCCGAGGTTGCCGACTTACCTTTCGCAATGGCGGTCACGAGGTTGCGTATCTCAGCATCCAGTTCTTTGATCCGCGCCTCAAAATGGAGCGTCTGGCCATCGTTATCATCTCCGGCGTTCTTCAATCCTGTGATGAATTCGTCCATGATGACATCAAGAGCCTCAGGACTAAGAATCCTAGTTTGCAAGTCCTGGAACAGCATCAACTCAAGTCTATCTTGACGGACACGGATCGAGTTTGAACAGGTTCCGCGACTGAAGT
>Ga0134125_10004959_pt1 | contig 15150 bp, 16 predicted proteins | sample KB31751_FD_96464 | JGI IMG/M metagenome (GOLD analysis project Ga0134125, IMG submission 96464) | Terrestrial soil microbial communities with excess Nitrogen fertilizer from Kellogg Biological Station, Michigan, USA - KB3-175-1 | ecosystem: Environmental > Terrestrial > Soil > Unclassified ... | reverse complement strand
CGGCAGGAATTCGACCATGCAGTTCCTGATGGAGGAGGCGCTGCCTCACGCCCGCGCTCATCTCATACTTGACCTGGGATCGGCTTATACCGGCGGCTGGCCGGAGATCCTCTTCGAACTTGGTGGCCCTGTCGGCGGATTTCTGCTGGTGGCCGCGTCGGCGGTCATCTTTTCCGAATTCATGTTCCTTTTGACGCGCTGTATCGTTCAGGAGCGCTTTGCGACGTGTTTCTTTCTGACACCCGTATTGTACGCGCTGATGATCACTGTCGTTTCGGGCATGCTTAATTCGTTTGTCCAACTGACGTTTCTGTTGAAGTTATCCGTGGCTTTGCTGGTGTATCTGGCGGAGGACAGGTGGCGCGGTACACTTCCGCTGCTGCCGGCGGCGGATTCCAATTCTCATGCGGGTTTGCAGGGGAGTCCCTGATCGTGGGACAGTCGCGCGTTGCAATCTCGGTGGATCGATATCTGGGTGGACTGTTCATGGTGACGTACCGGGCGAGCCGGCGGTATCTGATCGCAATGGTGCTTTCCGCGCTGGTCGTCGGGCTGATCGCGTATGCTTTCACCCCGCGGGCTGCTCCAGTCTATGGGGCGCAGGCGCTTGTTCAGCTTGGAGCCGCGGGAGGACAGCAACTGACCACCAAGGTGGCCGCCGCCGCGAGCATAAACGCGCCGCCGTTCCAAAAGCAGGTCCTGCAAGCCATCGGCGCATCCGCTGACGATCCCAACTTTGCTCGATTTATCGCCGACAGCCTGTCCAATCGGACGGATAACACGGATCTGATAACCGTGAACGTCCGGGCGGCAGACGAACAACGGGTCCGGCAGGTCTTTGAGGTCATGCTGCGGCTTTTGAACGAGAAGCAGGAAAAGCTGCGAGAGCCGCTGCTTGCCAGAGTCAACGCGAGAGCGGTGGCTCTCGACGCCTACATCGCCAGCCTGACAAAGACCCGCGACTCGCTGTTGGCATTGGCGAAAGAAGCCGTAACCGATCCTTCTCGATCGACGGAAGGTGCGTCGCCTTCGCTACTGGCTGTGTTGCTGCTGGACCTGATGGCGAAGAACGAAAAGGAACTGGCTTCCACGAAGACAGGAAAGGAAGCGGTGCAGGAACTCCTGGGCGAAACAAGAACCTATCCGACGAGAATAGCCGACGACGACCTCAAGGTGTCGTTGATCGGCGGGCCGGGCCGGCCTTTGCGGACAGCGTTGCTGGCGGCCGCGATTACGTTGGTCGGATTTATGCTGTTTGCGCTGGTACGTGAGCGGAAAGCCGCCCGGAATTGACCGGAGTCGCACTGCCTGCTGCGGCTCGCGCGACTTGCAGCGACCGCGTAGCGTGCAGTATCTAGGACGCCGAACATCGGCGTCACCGGTCGCGGCTGTTGCCCGCGCGGGGCAACAAATCGCAAGTTCGGCAGGGCAGGTGCTTTTGAAATGACCGTCGAGACGAAGACTGCTTCAATCCCCGAAGAACGCGTCCGGACTGGCGTGATCCGCGTGCCTTCGAAGCGGACGAATTCGATCCGGGAGGTGCATATCGTCATCGGCCCGTTGCTGTGCGGTTTCGTCGAGGGGACGTTGTGCTGAGTCAGGCCGTCATCCTGGTCGGAGGGCTCGGGACGCGGCTGGGAGAGCGGACGAGACAGGTCCCCAAGCCGCTGCTGGAAGTGGCGGGAAGGCCGTTCCTGGACTACATCCTCGATGAACTTTCACGCTATCCGACCATTCACAAGATCCTGCTTTTGGCAGGCCATCGCGCCGAACAGGTCGTGGGCCGCTATCACGGCAAGAGGTGGCGCCATGCGTCGATCTCGGTGGTGTCCGAGCCGACGCAATTCGGCACGGGTGGTGCGCTCAAGCACGCGGCTGCATCGCTGGAGTCGCAATTTCTGCTCCTGAACGGCGATTCCTTTTTCGATTTCAATCTGCTTGATCTGGCGACGCCCAGGTCTTCCTCGATCGTGCGCGTGGCGTTGAAAAAGGATCACCCCGGCGACCGTTACGGCCGCGTGTTGCTCGATCGTGACTTGGTCAGGAGCTTTCTCGGCCCCGGCTCGCTTTCCGGTGGGCCGATCAATTCGGGCGTATACCTCATCGAGCGCGGCGTTCTCGATTTCATCCGGGAAATGCCGTGCTCGCTCGAACAGTCCGTGTTTCCGCGCCTGGTTGAAAAAGGCCAGCTGCACGCGGCCCTCTATGATGGCTTCTTCATCGACATCGGTATTCCCGCCGACTTGGAACGAGCGCAGGTCGAGCTTCCAGCACAATTGCGGCGTCCCGCCGTATTCTTCGACCGCGACGGCGTGTTGAATGTCGATAAAGCCTATGTACACAGGATCGAGGATTTCGAATGGGTTGCAGGCGCGCGCGAAGCCGTCAAGCTGTGCAATGACCGAGGCTACCTGACATTCGTGGTGACCAATCAGGCCGGCGTTGCGCGCGGCTATTATGGCGTCGATGCGATCGATCGGCTGCATGGCTGGATGAACGAGGAACTGGCCGGCCTCGGCGCCCATGTCGACGAGTTCCAGTATTGCCCCTACCATGAAGACGGAATAGTCGAGCAATGGCGGCGCGCCAGCGACCGGCGCAAACCGGCGCCGGGAATGATCCTCGATTGTCTTGACGGCTGGCCTGTCCGAAAGGAGACGAGCTTTTTGGTCGGCGACAAGCCGCATGATATCGAGGCTGCCGCGGCGGCCGGGATCGCGGGCCATCTCTTCGAGGGATCAAATCTCGAAGCGTTTGTCCGGCCGCTGCTCGGCCCCGGCTGAGCGCCGCCGTCAACGGCCGGTGCGCTCTTTCATTCGTGGCTGACGGCGCGATACATCGCCTCCGCCTGTTCCCAATCCTCCATCGTGTCGATGTCCTGCACGAGCTTGCGCGGCAGGACGACGCCGATCGATCGAGGCGAGAATAGCGGGCCGCCGTCGAGGAAGGCGCTTGCGGTTCCCCAATAGAATTGGCCGGCATCGTGGTAGGCCGGCTCCAGGTCCTGCGACCGCGTCATGCGATGTTCCGGATAAAGCGCGTCGACGCGGCCATTCTCGGTGATCCGCAAGGCGCGCTGGATCGGAAACGCATAATCGGTGACAGAAAAGGCGAAGGCGGCGTCCGAGGCGGTCAGGAGCTCATAGCCTTTCCTGACGAAACGAACCTGAAGCAGCGGCGCGGTGGCATAGATGCAGCAGGCATGCGCGATCGCCGTTCCGCGATCCCCAAACCAGACAATGGCGTGCTTGACTACTGCATTCGTGCCGGTGAAATCGTCGGCGATCTCCTTCGGCCTAAGGAAGGGCGTCGTCGCGCCATAGTCGCGTGCAACAGCGGCGATCTCCTCGTCGTCGGTCGAAACCACGATCTCGTCGAAGAGACCGCTCTCCTTCGCGGCGGCGATCGAATAGGCGATGATGGGCTTTCCGCAGAATGGTCGGATGTTTTTTCGCGGGATCCGCTTGCTGCCGCCGCGCGCCGGGATGACCGCGATCTTCACGTGAGGATCTTCTGCAGCGCCGACACCACGGTGTCCTGCTCGTCATCGGTCATTCTCGAGAACAGCGGCAAGGTGATCGCGTCCTCGTAATAGCTTTCGGCCTCGGGAAACATGCCGGGCGCAAAGCCGAGGTTACGATAATACGGTTGCGTGTGTACGGGAATGTAGTGAACGTTGACGCCGACACCGGCGGCGCGCAACGCATCGAACACCTGCCGCCGGCTGGGCTTGATCGCGTTGCGATGCAGGCGGATCACATAGAGATGCCAGGCCGAATGGGTGTCGGGATGCTGCCAGGGGCAGGTGACCGGCAGCTCGGCCAACAGGCGGTCATAGCGCGCTGCAAGTTCGCGACGGCGCGCAACAAAGGGGTCGAGCCGCCTCAACTGGCTGGCTCCGAGCGCAGCCTGGATGTCCGTCATGCGGTAGTTCAGCCCGAGCTCGATCTGGTCATACATCCATGGACCGTCGCGCTCCTCGTTGACGCGGTCGCCATCGGCCGCTGCCGCAGGACGTTGCGCCGGACGCACGATGCCATGAGTCCGCAGATGGGAAAGGCGTTCGGCAAGCTTCACGTCGTTGGTGAGCGCCATGCCGCCTTCGCCGGTCGTGATGATCTTGACGGGGTGAAAGCTGAAAATGGCGACGTCACCATGGTCGCAGGCGCCAACCTTGCGGCCGCGATAGTCGCCGCCGACGGCGTGCGAGGCGTCCTCGATGATACGAAAGCCGTAGCGGTCCGCGAGCGCACGGATTTCGATCATCTCACAGGACTGGCCGGCAAAATGCACGGGCACCACCACCTTCGGTAAACGGCCTCGCGCCCTGGCGGTTTCGAGCTTCTCGGCGAGCGCCGACACGCTCATGTTGTAGGTACGCGGATCGATATCGACGAAGTCTACATTGGCGCCGCAATAGCGCGCGCAATTCGCCGATGCCACGAAGGTATTCGGTGTCGTCCACAGCATGTCGCCGGGGCCGAGATCGAGGGCGAGGCAGGCGATGTGCAGCGCCGCGGTCGCGTTGGAGACCGCGATCGCGTTTTGCACGTCGCAATAGGACGCCAGCGCGCGCTCGAACCGGGGGCCAGCCTCTCCCTGCGTCAGCCAGTCCGAGCGCAGAACCGCGGTGACTGCGTCGATATCCTCGGACGAGATGTCCTGGCGTCCATAGGGGATCATTGGACTGCGATCCGGTTGAATTCCCTTATCTCGGCGACGTCGAGGAAGTGGTCGTTGCGGCCTGAATTGTATTCGAAACCGTCCGCCACCGGCGCGCCTTTTTCTCCGATCTGGTTGGTCAGATAGTCGACATCCTTGCGGAAGAACTTGATGGTCGGCTTCATGACGAAATGGTCGCCGAAGCGCAGCGTCAAATGCGAATCGTCGGTCGGGCACATGATCTCGTGCAGCTTCTCGCCGGGCCGGATGCCGATCACCTTTGTCGGGAGATCGGGAGCCATCGCCGCGGCGAGATCGGGAATACGAACGGAAGGGATCATGGGAACGAAAATCTCGCCGCCGGACATGCGCTCAAAGCTCTTGCGCACGAAATCGACGCCCTGTTGCAGCGATATCCAGAAGCGGGTCATGCGCGGGTCGGTGATCGGCAGATGGTCGGCGCCGTCGGCGATCAGCCTGTTGAACAGCGGCACGATCGACCCGCGAGAGCCGACGACATTGCCATAGCGTACGACGCTGAACATGGTCCGGTGGCCGCCGGCCATGTTGTTGGCCGCGATGAACAGCTTGTCGGAGGCGAGCTTGGTGGCGCCGTAGAGGTTGATCGGCTGGGCGGCCTTGTCGGTCGACAGCGCGATGACCTTCTCCACATCCGCCTCGAGCGCGGCCTGAATGACATTCTCTGCACCGTGGACGTTGGTCTTGATGCATTCCATCGGATTGTATTCGGCGGCCGGCACCTGCTTCAGCGCCGCGGCATGAATGACGAAGTCGATCCCCTTCATCGCGGTGCGCAGCCGCTCGCCGTCGCGCACGTCACCGATGAAGTAGCGCATCGCAGGCTGATCGAATTCCTGCTGCATTTCGTATTGCTTCAGTTCGTCGCGCGAATACACCACGAGGCGGCGCGGCTTGAAGTTCTTCAGGAGATTGCCGACCCATTTGCGCCCGAACGATCCGGTGCCGCCCGTGATCAGAACAGACCTGTCGTTAAACATGCTTGATTCTACGTCGGCTCGTGTTGCGGGAAATTGGGGGATGGCGGCTGGTTACCACACGCTCCTGCCGCCGTCCATGACGAGATTCTGCCCGGTCATGTAGCTCGATGCGTCCGAGCAGAGGAACTGCACGGCGGCGCGGTACTCGTCCACATGGGCCATGCGTCCCATCGGGATCAGCTTCGTCAGCTTCTCGACGAAGGCGGGGTCCTGGTCGTTGAAGATGCCGCCGGGCGAGATGGCGTTCACGCGCACGCCATCATCGGCCCAATAGGTCGCAAGGTATTTGGTGAGGCCGATCAGGCCATGTTTGATGACCGAATAGGTCACGGGCTTGACCGGCTGTTCCTCCTCGCGCGTCACGTTCGGCTGGCGGTAAAGGCGCTGGTCGGGCGCGATCACGCCGAGGTCGGAGGCGATGTTGAGGATCACGCCGCGGCGGCGCCTCGCCATCTCGCCGCCGAATACCTGCGAGCATAGCATCGCGCCGGTGAGGCCGACCGCGATCTCCATCTGCCATTGCGGCACCGGAAACGCCTCGAAGCGCGAGGAGTGCATCACGCCGGGGTTCGAGGTGACCTTCGGGTCGATCGCGGCGTTGTTGACGAGGATATCGACCGCGATGCCGCGCCCGGAAAGCTCGTCATGGGCCGCGCGAACAGAGTCCCGGGAAGCGACATCGATTGCGGCAGGGACCAGATCTGCCGACGGCGCGCTCTCCCTGATTGCAGCGATCGCGGCCTCGGCTTGTTTCAGTGCGATGTCGGTGACCACCACGCGCGCGCCGGCCTCCGCCAGCGCTGCGACATGCTGGCGCCCCAACAATCCGCCGGCGCCGGTAACGAGCGCGGTACGTCCCTTCAGGTCGTAGTGGGAGAGGGTGGTCATGGAACACTCCATTAGCTGCGCAATTGTCCGCCGTCGGCGACGACCACCGTGCCGGTGACGAAGGCCGCCCGCGGGGAAGCGAGAAAGGCGACGACATCGGCGATCTCCTCGGGCTTGCCCATCCGGCGCAGCGACACCTCGCGCGCAAGCATCTCGTCCACCGCGCTCCTGTTCTCTGCGATCCTGCGCGCCCAGGTGCCGCCCTCGAACAGGATATTGCCCGGTGCGACCGCATTGACGCGGATGCCCTCCAGCGCCAGCGGCCGGGCGAGGCCTCGCACGGTGGCATTGAGTGCGGCCTTGGCGGCGGAATACGTCACGGGCGCGCCAAGCGCCGCCATGCCGCAGATCGAGGATACGCAGACGATGGCCCGGTCGCCGTTGCCGCGGCCCATGACCGGTCGTGCGGCCTCGATCATGTTGGTGGCAGCAAACAGATTGAGATCGAGCACGCGGTGCCACTCCGCGGCGGTCTCCCTTCCGGGGGGCACCGAGGCGCCACTGCCGGCATTGCAGACCAGGATATCGACCCGGCCCCAGCGCTTTTCGACGTCATGCGTCAGCGTCGCCGCCGCTGCGGGATCGGTGACATCGGCGACGTGAATAGAGACATCGCCGCCGATTTCGCTCGCCGCCGCCTTGAGACCGTCAAGCCCGCGCGCCGCCAGCGCCACCTTCGCGCCTTCGGCCGCCAGCGCCCTGGCGATGGCGAACCCGATGCCGCGGCTGGCGCCGGAGACGAGGGCGATGCGGCCTTCGATGTCGAGATTCATCGCCCGGCCCCCTCGATCCAGCGCACGGTCATGTCGCGGTACTTCGCGAGCGCGCCGGTATGGTCGCCGTCGGTCGCGCGCGCGGTCTGCAGGATGTACTGGCCGGAATAGCCGGATTGCTCGATCAGGCGGATCGCTTTTGCAAGCTCCGCGGCACCGGTGCCGAGCGGCACGGTGGTGCCGCCGCGCAGGCGATCCTTGACATGGACGTTGAGGATGCGCGGGGCATAGGCCGCGATCTCCTCAGCCGGGTCGTAACCGAGCGAGGCACTGTTGCCGATGTCGTAGTTGATGCCGAAATTTTCACGCGGCAGTCTGGCGATGAACGCCGCAAGCTCGCGGGGCGGCAGATCGGATTCGAACACGATCTTCACGTGCTGCTTCGACAGTGAGCCATCGCGGTCGAGCAGCACGCGCAGGAGAGCATCCGTCTGCGCCTCGCTCTCGATCTTGCCGTTGTCGACCAGCGGGATCACCACGAATTCGATGCCGGCTGCGCCCGATGCCTCGAGCAGGAGATCGAGATCGTCGATCAGCACCTTCTGCTTTTCGCCGCTGGCCTTCCAGAACGGCGCCTGCATGAAACAGTCGCCGGTGAGGCTTGGAATTCGAACGGCATTCGCTTGGCAAAGCCCGGCGATGTCCGCGCGCCCGGCCGCCGTCGTCAGCGGATTTTCGCGCAAGCGATCCTGGTCGATGGTCCATTCCATGCGCGTCAGGCCGAGAGCCTTCGCGCGCGAAAATTCCTCGCGCCATTCGTTCCACGGGAACGCCTGGATCTTGCCGTCGACCATGGCCGAGAGCCGGCCCTGCATGAGGCCGATCCGCGCCAGCGCCGTCATGGCGTCTTGTCCGTGCCGATCGCGAGGCCCTTGGCGGTCCAGCCGCCGTCGACGAACAACTCCTGGCCGGTCACGTAGGCCGAAGCCGGGGAGGCGAGGAAGATCGCCGCACCAATCAGGTCGTCCGGCTGGCCCCAGCGCCCGAGCATGGTGTGGCGCTTGCGGTCCTCATGCATCGCGGGATCGTTGAAGCTCGCCGCGGTCATCCCGGTCGCGACATAGCCCGGCGCCAGCGCATTCACGCGGATGCCGTCGCGCGCATAATCATTGGCGAGCGCACGGGTGAGGCCGGCGAGCCCCGCCTTGGCCGCGACATAGCCAGGATTGCCGGGAAAGCCGCGCACCGAATTGATGCTGGTGATATTGATGATCGAGGCGCCTGCGGCCTTCCTGAGCAGCGGGTGAGCGGCGAGGATGGCCGCGTAGACGCCGGTAAGATCGGTCGCAACCGTATCGCGGAAGCGCTTGAGTTCGGAGGCATCCGGAGGAAGGCTGATGCCGGCAGCGTTCACCAGCGCGTCCAGCCGGCCGCCCTTCGCGATCGCTTCGAAGGCGCGCTTGATCGCGGCGTCGTCGGAGAGGTCGCAGGCGAGTGCGGTCACGTCTTTCGGCGCGGTACCGGACCGGCTGAGGCCGAACACTGTCGCACCGGCCGCGGCGAAACCGGAGGCGATCGCAGCCCCGATGCCGCGCGAGGCGCCGGTGACGACCGCGATCCTGCCTTCAAGCGAAAAGAGCGCGGGATCATGCATAGCCATAGCTCTGCATGATGGCCGCGCACAGCTTGATGTCTTCCATCCGGTCGATCTGGAACATCTTGTGGCGTTCCATCAGGTGAAAACCGATCTTGCCGCCGAGCCGGTTCTTCTGCTCGCGCAACAGCGAGGGGATCAAGACGTAGAACGAGCCGTTCTCGAGATAGCGCTTCTCGATCTGCTGGCGCATGCGGCGGTTGTGGTAGTCGTAGTTGATCGGCTCCGGACCGTCGGCGCCGATCCGCCAGTTGAAATAATCCTCAACCTCGCAGACCGAGAGCAGGCTGTCGAGCCTGTCGCGCTCGAAGGCTTCGAGCGCCTGCTCGATATCAGAGGGTTCGCGGATCGGCGAGGTAGCCTGCAGTGCCACGATACGCTCGAAAGGGCCGAGCTTGCCGTCGAGCGTGTCGAGTGCATGCAGCCAGGCCGATTCCGAGGAATCGAGATCGCCGGAGATGGCGTCGGGGCGACGGACGCCGACGGCGCCTGCCGCTTCGGCTGCCGCCAGTATCTCGCCGTTGTCGGAGGAGACGGCGACGACATCGACGCCACGCGCGGCGGCCGCCTGCATCACGGTCCAGGCGATCAGCGGCTTGCCGCAGATATCGATCAGGTTCTTCAGCGGGATACCCTTGGAGCCGCCGCGTGCTGCGACCACGGCCAGCGTGCGCTTCTTCTTCTCCGTCATACCCGGCCCTCGAGGCGTTCGAGCGCCGTCCAGAAGCCTTCGCCCAGGTTCTTGTGACCCTGCCAGATCTCGGGAATGAAGGAAGCGCCGGGCGCATGCTTGCGCAGCACGCGGCCGACCTCGTCGAAATCGATCTCGCCTTCGCCGACCTGCAGGCCTTCGCCGTCGAGGCCCTTGGCGTCGCCGAAATGGATGTGGGCCGTGTGCGGACCGAGTTGCGCCAGGCCTGTCGCGAAGTCGAAACCAAAATGATTGGCGGCGAGCCTGGTGTGGGAAATGTCGAGGCACATGCGCAAGCCATGAGCGGCACAGAACGCAGCCGACTCTTCCGGAAAGATGAAGATGTTCTGATGCCGCTGGCCGCCGAAATGCCAGGGGAAGGGCGCCATGGTCTGCGGAATCAGCTCGACGCCGTCGAGGTCGAGCTCCTTCAGGCTCGCGGCGAAGATCCGGTAACGCTCGGCTTTCACGTCCGGCGGCAGCGGCTCGTCCATGGTGAAGCCGCCAACATTGGCGACGATCGGCGGCCGCTTTGTCTTGGGGAAGAATTTCTTCAAGCCGCGCGTGATGTCGATGACGGCCTGGGTCTGCTCCAGCGAGTAGCGGCGCAGGGCTTCGTCCGGCGTGGCGAGATCCATCAGCTTGCTGCCGGCAAACAGTTCCGGCGCGTGCACCACGAAGCCGAGATCGTAGGTGCCGGACAGATAGGCCGCCGGATCGCGCTCCATGTCGCTGTAGCTCAGATGAAACTCGATGATGTCGGGCTGGCAGATTTCGAGGAAGCGCGCGGTGTCGTGGTAGCGCACCGGCACGCCCCAGGGACGGTCGAAACGATAGCGCCGCGCCTTCGCCGCGCCCTCGTCGAGGTCGCTCTGGAAGAAATAGTCGTCGGGCGCCATCGCGCGGCTGATGCGCCTGCCGATCAGCGCCGGCATCTTCAGGGGGGACAGGCCCTGGCCCGGGCTTCTCACGGCAATATCGACGTCGGAGATCACCGTGCCGGCTGCGATGGTGCGCGCGGCGACCAGGCTCTTTGCGAGATTCTCGCGGTTGATCAATTCGCCCTGGCTGAGCGCGCGTTCCGCGAGCTTTTCGCCGCGCGCGGCCTCGACCTCGCGGATCCCCGACACCAGCGCCTTGAACTCTTCCGGCTCCAGGCTTGCGGCGTGATCGGGGCCTTCCATCTCGCGGTCGAGGGTGATGTGGCGTTCGATCACGACGGCGCCGAGCGCCACCGCACCGATCGACACGGCAATGCCGCGCTCATGGCCGGAATAGCCGACGAGCGGGTGGATCTCGCGCAGCGTTTCCATGAAGCGCAGATGGATATTGTGCAGCGCCGCCGGATAGGTGCTCTGGCAATGCAGCAGCACATAGGGGGCCTTGCGGTCGTCCAGGAATTTCGCGGCGGTCTTGATCTCGGGGGTCGTGCTCATGCCGGTCGAGACGATCAGCGTCTTCTTGGTCGCGGCCAGCCTTGCGAGCAGGGGAAGATTGGTCAGGTCGGCGGAGGCAACCTTGTAGGCCTGCACGCCGAAGGTCTCGAGCACGGCAACGCTTGCCGCATCCCATGGCGTGCAGAGATATTGAATGCCCTTCGAGGCGCAGTAGTCGGCAATCTTGCGTTGCTGATCGGTGGTGAGCTCGAAACGGCGCAAAAGGTCGAGTGTATATTCGACCGCGAGGTCGTCATCCTTTCCGGAGAGGGAGGAGGCGCGGTAGACCTCGTCGAGCTTCCGCATCTGGAATTTCGCGCAATCGGCGCCGGCCGCAACCGATGCATCGACCAGCGCAATCGCACGGTCGAAATCGCCGTTGTGATTGTTGCCGACCTCGGCAATGACGAAGCAGGGCGCGCCATCGCCGATGGCGCGATTGCCGATCCTGATGGAGGCCGGTTTGCTGGTCGGATTCATTCAGATCTTCTCATGGCGTTCGTCGAACGCGATGGGTGGATAGCGATCGTTCAGGAGGCCCGGAGTTAGCAGGTTTTCTACGGTCCAGACAACAATCCGGCCTGTGCATTTACCAAGGCATTTTGGATGTCATGCCGCGAGGCGCCGGCATGGCCTGCATTCGCAAATCGACCCTCCAGCCGGCTCGAAAATCCGGCCTGGATACGTTCGCAAACGGATACGCTGCGTGCCCTTGCATTGGCTGTTGGATAGGGCGGGCAATGGGCGTGACACTGCTGGAAAAGGCTGATATTGCGCTTTGCGTAACAAGGGGTTGCCTGCTTGAAAACCGTCGCCGAGCCTTTCAATAAAAACAAGTAAGTTCAATATGTTACAAGCGTCATCGCGTTCAGGGGGACTGTCGAATGCCAGCGCTCAAGGTAAAGCTGTTTCAGGACGGCGCCGACCTTAGTTCCATGATCGCTGCGCGTGGCCGGGGCCTCGTGAGCGGTTACACGACCAACCCGACGTTGATGCGCAAGGCCGGCATCACGGACTACAAGCAGTTCGCACTCCAGGTCATCGCGGCGATCCCGGATATGCCGATCTCGTTCGAGGTCTTCTCGGATGATTTCGAGACGATGGAGCGGGAAGCGCGCGAGATCGCAAGCTGGGGTGGCGACACCTATGTCAAGATTCCCATCACCAACACCAAGGGCGAATCGGCGGGACCGCTGATCTCGAAGCTGTCGAAAGAGGGCTTTTCGCTCAACGTTACGGCCATGCTGACGCTCGATCAGGTCGACACGGTCGCCGCGGCCGCGAGCCCCTCATCGCGCACGATCGTCTCGGTATTTGCCGGCCGCGTTGCCGATACCGGCGTCGATCCCGTCCCGGTCATGACGGAAGCGGTCAGGCGCCTGCGCTCGCTGCCCAAGGCCGAATTGCTGTGGGCGAGCCCGCGCGAAGTCCTGAACATCGCCCAGGCGGAGGCCTGCGGTTGTCACATCATCACCGCCACGCCCGATATCATCGCCAAGCTGCCGCTCACGGGCAAGGATCTGCGCCAGTATTCGCTCGAGACCGTAAAGATGTTTTACGATGATGCACGCGCGGCCGGCTACAAGCTCGTCTGAGCGATGAATACTTCCGGCCACGCCAAGGCGCTTGTTACCGGTGCCGCGGGATTCATCGGCAGCAACCTGGTGGATCGCCTGCTGGCGGCCGGTTTTTCCGTCACCGGATACGATAACTTCACGACGGGGATGCGCCAGTTCATCGACGGCGCGCTTCGCCATCCCGAATTCAGGCTGGTCGAAGGCGACGTGCTCGATACGCCGCGGCTCGCCGCCGCGATGGCCGGTTGCGACATCGTGTTTCACCTCGCCGCGAATGCCGATGTGCGGTTCGGCCTGCAGCATCCGCGCAGGGACCTTGACCAGAACACGATTGCGACCTTCAGCGTGCTGGAGGCGATGCGCACGAGCGGTGTGAAGGACATTGCCTTCTCGTCGACCGGCTCCATTTACGGCGAGGCGGAAGTGGTGCCGACGCCCGAGACGGCGCCGTTTCCGATCCAGACCTCGCTCTACGGGGCCTCGAAGCTGGCGGGCGAAGGCCTGATCATGGCCTACAGCGAGGGCTACAATTTCCGCTCGTGGATATTTCGTTTCGTGTCGATCCTGGGCGAACGCTACACCCACGGACACATCTTCGATTTCTACAAGCAATTGCTGGCCGATCCGGCGCGTCTTGCCGTGCTGGGCGACGGCACGCAGCGCAAATCCTATCTCTATGTGCACGACTGCATCGATGCGATCCTGCACGCGCTGAAAGCGGCGCAGGCGAAGGTGAATGTCTTCAATCTCGGCACGCCCGAATATTGCCAGGTCAACGACTCCATCGGCTGGATCACGGGCCATCTCGGGCTGAAGGCGCAACTGAGCTATTCCGGCGGCTCGCAGGGATGGATTGGTGACAACCGCTTCATCTTCCTTGACACGGCCCGGATTGGCGCTCTCGGCTGGCGGCCGAAGCTCACGATCCGGGAAGGGGTCGTGCGCACGGTAGACTGGCTCTCGCAAAATCGCTGGGTGATGGAGCGGACATGAACGCGGCCGGATACGGGAGGACCGCTGAATGCGATTGGCGATCATCGGTTGCGGCCTGATCGGCTCGAAGCGGGCGGCGGCTGCGGCCGCCCATGAGATCGTTGCGGTGTGCGATCCCGATCCTGAGCGCCGCGAACGGCTTGCCCGGCAGACCGGCGGACGGGCCGTCGCCGACTGGCGCGAGGCGGTCGCGGTGGATGCCGATGCAGTCGTGATCGCGACCTCCCACAATCAGCTCGCCCGGATCGCGCTTGCCGCCGTCGAGGCCGGCCGGCACGTGCTCGTGGAGAAGCCCGCGGGCCGACGGCCTGCCGAACTGGCCCCGCTCGTCGCCGCCGCAACAAAGCATGGCCGCATCGTGAAGGTCGGTTTTAACCACAGGTTCCATCCTGCCATCGCGCGGGCGAAGGCGCTTTCGGACGAAGGTCGCATTGGGCCGCTGCTTTTCATCCGTGGCCGTTACGGTCACGGCGGACGGATCGGCTATGAGAAAGAATGGCGCTTCGAGCCGGAGATTTCCGGTGGCGGCGAGCTGATCGATCAGGGCTCGCATCTGATCGACCTGTCGCGCTGGTTCCTCGGCGAGCTCAGCTTGGCCTATGGCACGGCGCCGACCTATTTCTGGCCGGGCCGGGTGGACGACAATTGTTTTCTGGCGCTTGCCGGAGAGCAGAAGCGCATGGCCTGGCTGCACGCGTCCTGGACCGAATGGAAGAACCTGTTCGCCTTCGAGATCATGGGCCGCGACGGCAAGTTGACCATCGATGGCCTCGGCGGCAGCTACGGCACCGAACGCCTGACGCTGCATCGCATGCTGCCGCAAATGGGACCGCCGGAAACGACGATCTGGGAGTTTCCCTTTCCCGACCGCTCGTTCGCCGACGAGTTCGAGAATTTCGTCGCGGCCGTCGAGGGCCGGGCCCAGCCGATCGGCGATATCAGCGACGCCTTCGCCAATCTGACGATCGTCCAGGCCGTTTATGATCGGGCGCAACCATGATTATCGTACGCTCTCCCTTGCGTATCAGCCTCGGCGGCGGGGGCACCGATCTCGCTTCCTACTATCGGGAGCATGAAGGTTTCCTGATCGCGTCGGCGATCGACAAATATGTGTATGTCAGCATCATCAAGCCGTTCTCGCCGGGCATCTACCTGAAATATTCCGAGATCGAGCACGTCGAAGCCATCGATCGGGTGAAGCATCGGATCATTCGTGAGGCGCTGAAACTGTTCCCGGGCGAAGCAGGGCAGATCGAGATCACGACGCTGGCCGACATTCCGGCCGGCACGGGGCTCGGATCCTCCGGCAGTTTCACGACCGCGCTGTTGCGCGCGCTGCATGCGCACTCCCGCAACATCATTCATCCCCGCGAATTGGCCGAACAGGCCTGTCACGTCGAAATCGATCTACTCAAGGAGCCGATCGGCAAGCAGGATCAGTATATCGCGGCCTTCGGCGGCATCACCTGCTTCACCTTTCGCCGCGACGGGTCGGTCGAGGCGCAGCCGCTGGCGCT
>Ga0134125_10004958_pt1 | contig 15152 bp, 6 predicted proteins | sample KB31751_FD_96464 | JGI IMG/M metagenome (GOLD analysis project Ga0134125, IMG submission 96464) | Terrestrial soil microbial communities with excess Nitrogen fertilizer from Kellogg Biological Station, Michigan, USA - KB3-175-1 | ecosystem: Environmental > Terrestrial > Soil > Unclassified ... | reverse complement strand
GTTGGGGTTGCCGGTCACGGTCAGGCCGATCTGGCCAGGCGCTCCGCTCAGGTGGGTAACGATTCCCGAGATCTGCCAGTTGTCGAGAACAGCGCGCGTAGCGAAGTTGCTCCAGAGGCGGCTGCCCTTGGGTAGCGCCCAAAGGTAGTTGATGGCGAGGTTGTGCCGGATGTCGTAGCTGGCTGGTCCGTAGTTCCATTGACGCACGTTCTGATAGAGCGCCGAAGTGAAGTTGTAAGCGTCGCTACAGCCAGTATTGGAGCAGGTGCCGTAGTCCATGGTCTTGGAGTAGGTGTAGTTGACACCGAACTCCAGGCCATTGTGCAGGCGTCGCGTGAGGCTGACCTGTAGCGAGTGGTAATTCGCGGAGAGATCGTCCTGCTGCATATTGATGCCGTTGAAGCCGGGATAAGGGCGGAAGAAGTCGTCCGGCAGCGTTCCTCCCGCAACACTCTGATTCGCCAACAGGAACTCAGCGCCGTAAGGCACGTTGTTGATAGGAACGTAGCGGCTGGAGTGCTGCGTGAAGGTGCCGACGTAAGCGACGTCGAGAACGGCGCGGAAGGAAATCTGATGCTGGACGCCGAGGCTGACTTCTTCGGTGTACGGCAAGGGCAGGTGCTGAGGCAAAGCGTGGCCGATGGAGAAGGGGCCGTTGAGGTTGCCGGCGTTAAGGTAGTAGTTGGAGGCGTTTGAATTGATGCTGGTGTAGTACTGCTTCGGACTGTTGGTGCTGGGAGCGTTGTTGGTCAGGTCGCCTTCCTGGCCGGAGCGGGGACGGGCGTTGTAGAAGATGCCATAGTGACCGCGGATGACAGTGCGATCGTTGACGGAATAGGCAAACCCGAAGCGCGGCTGCCAAAACATGCCCTGGTTGTATGTGGTGCCTGAAGGCTGGCCGGGCGTGTTGGCGTAGAGGATGCCGTTGTTGAGGTTGCCCGTGCCTGGAACGAAGAGACCGACATAGGCCTTGTAGTAGGTCGAGATGCCGGTTGTAGGATCGGTGGCCGTACCGGTGGTGTTCGGCTGATACAGGGCCGGTGCCTGTGAGCGGTTGTAGAGGCTGGGGACGAAGTTATTGCCGATGAGCAGCGTCTGCGCGAGAGAGTACGAGGTGCGCATGCCGTAGTCGAGCACGAGGTGACGGTTCACCTTCCAGGTGTCCTGGCCGTAGAAGTCCATCACCGTGGTGCGCGGGTCGTAACTGATGAGCGCGGTCGTCTGGCTGTAGGTGTAGAGGTTGCCCAGCAGAGCGTTGCCGTAGGCGAAGTTGCTGTCATTGGGATTTGACGAGTTCTGGTCGAAGGCAAAGGTGCCGACGCGATTGTGATTGGTCTGGAGGTAGGTATCGGTCTCGAATTCGGCGCCGAACTTGTAGGTGTGGGGACCGCTCACCTTGGTAAGGCCGTCGCTGAAGGAGAGGTTGAGGACGTTGTCATTGAACGGGAAACGCGAGTCCCAGCCGTAGGTGGGGATATCTCCGGACGTGCCCGAGACTCCCCCGAACGTGACGCCCGGGAAGAGGTTCAGCGGGTTTACACCGGCGTACAGGGACGGCAGATTGAAGCCCGACGCCCCCAGCGTCACCTTCGCAATGTTAGCCGGATCATAGCGGGAATACTCGTTCCAGGCCGACGCGCCGAAGTTGAACTCGTTCACGATGCTGGGTGTGATGGTGTAAGTGACATCGAGAGCATAGTTCGGTTCGGTGAGCTGATAGTTGACCGGAAAGAGCCAGGTGTACTTGTTGGTGGTCGAGCCGTAGCCGTTGTTGTTGATGGTGGCCTGGTTGACGCGGACGTAAAGACGAAGCTTCTCGGTGGGATCGTAGTCAATGCGGAAAATCTCCTGGTTGTACGACTTGTCCGAGGAGTAGTTGGTGACGTAGTTGTAGTCGTTCTGAGTGAGGGAGGGATTGTTGGCGACGTAGTTTTCAGGGTGGGCTGCGATTGTGTTGTTGTACATGATCTGCGTCAGGATCTGGCCCTGGGCGTTGATCAGGTTGGCCGGGATTTTGTTGCCGGGAAAGCAGCCGGTGCCCGCAGTGGTGGCACTGGCAGAACAGGTATTGGGCGGTGAGGAGGGGTCTTTGATATTAAGGAGATTATTCGTGGTCTTGTGAGTCTGATAGGTCTGCGAAAAGTCTCCGTTAACTTCAAGCTGCGTGGGGATACGGAAGTACTTGGTGCCATCGGGTGACTTGATGGGTGAGCCCTCGTAGGAAACAAAGAAAAAAAGCTTGTCCTTGTTGCGGTTGATCTTGCCGGGCCAGTAGATGGGGCCGCCGAGGGTGCCGCCATAGGTGTTGTAACGGTAACGGGGGCGAGGGACCGTTGCGCCGTTGAACTTGTTGAAGTAGGAGTTGGCGTTCAGATCTTCGTTGCGGAAGTAGTAGTAGGCGGCGCCATGAAAGTGCGATGTGCCGTTCTTGGTGACGAAGTTAAAGTTGGCGCCGGCAACCTTGCCGTTGGCCGCCGAGTAGCTGGACTCGAGCAGCGTGACTTGCTGTACAGCGTCCATATTGGGCGGCGTGTCGAGCGTGTTGAGTCCGCGGGTGTTGCTGGGAACGCCGTCGACTGTGGCGAGGTTGTATTCGCTGTTCACACCGTTGACGGTGGGCGTTCCTGTGGTGCTGAGGCTCGACGATCCCTGGCCCCCAACCACGCCTGGGTTCAGGCGGGTGAGCGCCATGATGTCGCGTCCGACGCTGAGCAGGTTGTCGATCTGAGTGCTGTCGATGACAGAAGACCGCTCCGCACTGGTGGTCTGGAGCGGCGTGATGTCGGCGGAAACGGTGACGAGCTCCTTGACGTCGCCCACGGGCAGGATGATCTTGCCGGCGGAGAGGTTCTGCGAGGCGCTGAGCCTGAGATTGATCTTGCGCACCTCCTTGTATCCCGCAGCGTTGACAACCACGGTGAACGTCCCCGGCTGGACATCTGGAAAGATGAACCCGCCATTCTGCAGGGACTTGGTCGTGGATTGCACCTTGGTCTCTTCGTTGATCAGCGTAACGGACGCATTGGGGATGACAGCGTTGGTGCTGTCTTCGACTGTGCCGGTGATGTTGGCGCTGGAGTTCTGGGCTTCGCTGTGTGGGCATGCGAAGGCGAGGAATGCGGCCAGGCACATCAGTGCGCGCCATGGTCCGAATCGGAGTGTCAGGAAGTTTGCTGTCATCGTGCGGCCTCAGTCTGCTGATGTCGGCGGTGCACCTGTGGGTACCCGCCGCTGGTCCGGCACGCACGATTGGCGACGGTAGTTCGCCGAAGTTATACGTGCCAATTATGCGACGCACGCAAACATAGACTTCGGTCACCAAAGTTGTCAACGGAAATTTTACATATCGAAGTGAAATTTTGCAGGTGAACGTACCCGGACCTGAGTTTTCGTTGCATATCACCGTTTTCCCTGAGAATTGGACGAAGTCTCAACGCCTGGCAACAAAATTCGGAATGGCGTGTGTGTCGTTCAACGCGACTGACGCGGGCTCCTGTACGTGCGAGAAATAAAGCATTGACGTCAAAGGAATCAATACGTATAAATACGCGAGCCGGGGCTCGTGAAAGAAGGCATGCGAAAGAAGCGACCCGAGCATCGAGCGAGCACCGTCATTTTTCCTGCATGTTGTCAGGTAGGGTTGGGGCTTGCAAACCAATACTGTCGTCGGTCCGTTTGTGAATGAGAAAGGAATACATCGCGATGCAGAACGAAGAAACTCAGTCGTTGTGGACTCGTCGTCAGTGGCTCAGCAAAGCCCCTGCCGGAGCGCTTGCTGGAGCGGCCGCAGTCGGGCTATACGCGGAATCGGCGTCTGCCGCCACCGCACCGATTGCTGCGAATGATCTGGGCGCACGCGTATACAACGTGCGCGAATTCGGCGCGAAGGGCGATGGTGTCACGTTGGATACGGCATCGCTGCAGCGTGCCATCGATGCCTGCACCGGCGATGGGGGCGGCACAGTGCTGTTGCCGGCGGGGCGGTTCATGGTGGGCAGCGTGGAGGTGAAGAGCAATGTGACGCTACACATCGCTGCCGGAGCTGTTCTGCTCGGCAGTGCGAGTGGCAAGGATTATCACGCGGTCGATGCGATCCCGCTCAGTGGAGATACCACGCTGGTCGATGGCAACTGGGCGCTGTTGTATGCGGTGCATGCGAAGAATGTGACGATTGAGGGGCCCGGCACTATCGACGGCCAGGGCTTTCAGTTTCATTCGCCGGTGCGTGGAGAGGCGCCTCCGAGTGGCCTCGGCGGCAACAAGCGGCCGTACCATCTGCTGACCTATCAATGTGAAGGGCTCACAGTTCGCAACCTCGATCTCGTGGACTGCGCGTACCACAGCATTCGCGTGATCCAGTCCAAACGCGTGCATATGGACACGCTGTATATCCACAACCGCGTGAACGGCAACAACGACGGCTTTCACTTCATCAGTGCGCGCGACCTCACGGTAAGTAACTGCATTGTGATGTCGCAGGATGATGCCTGCGCTCTCTTCGGCAGTTGTCAGAATGTGACGATTACCAACAACACGTTCAGCACGCGCTGGTCGGTCTTCCGCTTTGGCGGCGGCCAGGTGCGAAACGTGGCCATCTCCAATTGTGTGCTGCGTCAGGTCTACGGTTGCCCCATCAAGTTCCAGGGCAATCCGGGCTCGAGCTACGAGAATATTTCCTTTTCAAATCTTGTCTTCGACGATGTCACTGGTCCGATCCACGTTGGTGTGGGGCCGCGCGCTCCACGGACCAGACCGGCGGGAGCGCCTCCAGCACCGGTGCGTGACGACATGACGAGTCCGCACCCTGAGGAGAGTGGCCCCCCGGCGGTCATGCGCAACATCTCCTTCGCGCATATCCAGGGCAATGTCACAACCGACCCCGGGCAGATCGACGAGGCCAAGGTGACAAGCACGGCGAACGCTGGAGAGAAGCATTCCTGTATTGTCTTCAACTGTGTTGGCGGGGCGACGATGGAGAACATCTCTCTCAGCGACATTCATCTTCGGTTTGGCGGCGGCGGCACAGCGGAGGATGCGGCGCGCCGCGATCTGCCGGAGTTTGCGGGCGAGTACTTTATGATGGGGCCCATGCCGGCTTATGGTTTTTATGCTCGCGGTGTGCGGGGGCTTACGCTGACCAACGTCCGCCTCGAGGTTGCGTCTCAAGACCTTCGTCCCGCCGTTATTCTCGATCGCGTCACAGACTGCGCCATCAATGGCCTGAGCGTGCAAGCGGATGAGAAAGCGGAGTCGGCGCTGCGGTTCCGCGACACAAAACAGGTGTTGGTAACGGCAGCCCGTCTGCTGACGCCGACCCCTGTCTTTCTTTCTACGGAGGGAGCTTTGTGCGAGCGCATTGTGATCGATGGCGGCGACTTCTCCTCCGCCGGAAAATCGCTGAATGTGATCAACGGTGCGCAGCACAATGCCGTGAAGATTCGAGACTAACTGTGCCGCAGATACATCGAGGAGGATTGTTTGTTCTACGTTAACCAACGGGGCTATCGGCCATGAATATGCGCGACATCGCCAAGCTTGCCGGCGTTTCGAGCGCCACGGTGTCCAATGTCATCAATGGGTCGAAGGTGGTGCGTCCGGCGACGGCCGCACGCGTCCGCAAGATCATTGAAGAGATGCGCTTTGTGCCGAATGGCAGCGCGGCGACGCTCAAGTATGGTCGCAGCAGCACGTACGGTCTTATCATTCCCGACATTACGAACCCGTTCTTCCCCGAGTTCATACGCAGCTTCGAAGCCATCCTGGTGGAAAAGAACCAGGACATGCTGATGGCCACCACCGACTTCCACTACTCGCAGATGCAACAGACCATTCGCCGCATGCTGATTCGCCAGGTGGATGGTGTGGCGTTGCTCGCAGCGGAGTTTGAGACGGAGCCGATCGAAGCATTGATCCACCACCGCGTGCCGCTGGTGACGATGGACCGCCGCGTAACCGGGCGGGGAGTGAGCGATGTTGCCATCGATTACCTTACCGGCATGCGCGCTGCGCTGAAGCATTTGAAGCAACTCCGCCATCGCAGGATCGCGTACATCGGCGCCTCGGCGGGTCCCACCATCTCCGACCATCGCATACAGGCCTTCAAGATGGCTGTTGCTGAAGCCGGTTTGAAGATACGGCCAGAGTTCATTCGCGTGGGCAACTACCGCATTACGGGGGGCGAAGCGGGCATGGAGGAGATTCTCCAGCTAAAGGAGCGCCCCACCGCAATTCTTTGCGCGAACGATCTTACCGCCATCGGCGCATTGCGCGTGATTCGCCGCCACGGGCTCAGCGTGCCTGAAGATTATTCGCTTGTGGGGTTCGACGATATTGAGCTGAGTGACATTATCTTTCCGCCGCTGACCACAATCCGTCTCTCGCGCTCAGAGCTGGCATCGACGTTCTATGAGGCCCTGGCGAGTTTCGGCACGGATCCGCATCGGCGCGGCAAGCAGTACCAGGTGACCTCGTCGCTGGTTCAGCGCAGTTCAACCGGTGCAGCACGCTCTGCCATGTAGCGCGTGAACACCGCAAGGTAAGCGTGTGCTTTCAGAGACGTCCCGGTCCTTGTAAAGCAAGGAATCAAAATTCTGCAGGCATTTGGAAAGGAAGCGAAGAATGAGCGTGCAAAACAGACGGACAGCGTTGAAACTGTTGGCGGGTGCGCCTTTGCTGGTTCCCGGCGCAGCAATGTGGCAGCGTGCCCTGGCACAGCCGCCTTCGGCCACGGCGAATCTGGACTGGTCGAAGGCAGTGATCGAGAACATGATGGCGAGCAAGCCCGCACCGGCGACGCTCGGAGGATGGGGTTATGCCGTCTCGCTCTACCTCTACGGACAGTATCTCTTCTACAAGCGTCACGGCGATCGCAGGTATCTCGATTACGTACAAGGCTGGGTCGACCATCACGTCGACGACAGTGGAAAGATCGATCGACCCATCACGGCGCTGGACTACGTATTGCCCGGCAATCTGCTGCTGGTGCTCTACAAAGAGACCGGCAAGGAGAAGTACCGCACGGCGGCGCAGACGATTCGGCACACCTTTGATACATATCCGCGCACAGAAGACGGCGGCTTCTGGCATGCGCTCAGCCGGCAACACCAGCTCTGGCTCGATGGAATGTTTATGTCCATGCCGTTCCTGGTGCGCTACGGCCAGATGTTTCAGGAGCGCGAATCCACCGTAGACGAGGCCGCGAAGCAGTTGCTGATCTACGCCAAGCATCTCAACGATCCGGCGTCAGGATTGATGTTCCACGCCTACGATGAGTCGGGCCAGCAGAACTGGGCAGACCCGGTGACGCATCATTCCGGCTTTTTCTGGTGTCGTGCAATTGGCTGGTTCGGCATGGCGCTGATTGAGGTTCTCGAGGTGATGCCGCACAATCATCCGCGTCGCGGCGATTTGATTGCCCTGGTGCAGCAGCTCTGCCGTGCCTATCAGCGTTACCAGGACCCTGCGACCGGGCTGTGGTATCAGATCGTGGACAAGGGAAGCGACCCCAAAAACTGGCACGAGACGTCGAGTTCGTCGATGTTCACCTACACTCTCTCCCGCGCCGTGGCGCGCGGATACGTGCCGCGCAAAATGCTCGCGGTCGCGCGCAAGGGATATGCAGGCGTGCTCACGCAGTTGTCTCTCGATGCCGACGGGCACGCGCACATCGCCAACATCTGCATAGGGACCAACGTCGGCGACCTTGCTTTCTACTATGACCGCCCCCGGGCCACGGACGATTTCCACGGCATCGGGGCGTTCCTCATCATGAACGAACAACTGCGCGGAACCCGCGCCTGAAGGAGAGATTGTGCGGATTTGGGTCGGTGCTGTTGTTCTAATGCTGGCTGTTGCACACTCGCACGCTGCGCCCCTCAGGTCTCCCTGGAGCGCGCATCATGTGGCGCAGACGTCCGCGTCCTACGTATGCGCACCTATACCCAGGCTGCCCGTGGATCTTGTGACCAATGGTTTTTACGCCGACAACGACCCGACGCACTCCATCATCGATCCGGTGAAGATGAAAGCCTATAGCGAAAGCTCCGGCCCGGTGAAGCACGAAGGAGACGTCGTCGTAGCCGCGGCCGATGGGTTCCGCAAGTCTGGTTCGGCAGAGGCGGCGCGTTGCGTGATCGCGCATCTGGATGCGCTAGCGACACAAAAGGCGCTCACGGGAAAGATGTCTTCCTCGCAAGCGTACTTTGTGCAGGGATGGGTTTCGGGGGCGTGGGCGATCGCATATCTCAAAGTGGATGGCGGCAACCGGACGACTGCCGAACAGCGTGCCCGCATCCTGCCCTGGTTGCAGGCTCTCGGCGAGATGACCATCGCCTATTACGACAAGCGCGAAAGCCAGAGCAGTGGAGCACAGAATCACTTCTACTGGGCCGCTGTGCAACTTGCGGCAACCGGCATTGTCGTGAACAACTCTCACGACTTCGATTGGGCGATGCATCGCGCCAAAGCGGGTATCGATGCCATTGCGAGCGACGGAACACTGGTGGAGGAGATGCGGCGAGGCAAACGCGCGCTGCACTACCATCTCTATGCGGCGTCGCCGCTGGTGATGTTGGCTGAGTTCGGCATGCCCAACGGGGTCGATCTGTATGCAGAGAACCATGCAGCCTTGAAGCAACTCGTTATTGTCTCAACGCACGGTCTTGTGGATGCGTCGCTCTTTGCGCAACGCGCGGGCATCGCACAAGAGCGCCCCGATCCACCGACGGCGGAGGCAATCGGCTGGGCAGAGCCATACAACCGTCGTTTCCCAGACCCCGTTATCACGAAGCTGCTTCAAGAGGCTCCGGACCACAGCTATATGTATCTGGGCGGACTCCCTCCGGAGTAGCGAACCTTCCGCCGTAGCGGCATCAACGCCACCAGTAATTCAGCAGCGCGCAGGACATTAGCAGCAGCCCTGCGAGGACCCAGACCGCAGGTGCCTGCGACATGGGGCGAAGGTCTTTCCATGCAATCGACTGCGGCGATGTGCGCGGCTTTGCTGCATGCGGCATCAAGCGGTTCGCCAGTCCGGCAACGATGACCGCCGTGCTGAAGGAATAGATCGCCGAATAGAAGTTGGCCGTCATGTTGCTGCCGTAGAGAATATTCCCGGTCGCAACCGCTATGAAGTGAAGGACCGCGATGGCCGTGCCGGCGAGGAAGCCAGACAGTGCGGCCCTTTCAGTGATCCGCGTCGTGAGGAAGCCCAGCAGAAAGATCGCCCAGAACGGTGCGGCAAACGTCGCGAAGATCAACTGGATCTGCTCCATCAGGTTTCCGAAGTGGAAGCTGAGGAAAGACGCGCCGATGCTGAGGATTGCGGCGAGCACCAACGCCGCGCGGCCCACGATCAGGTAGTGCAGGTCGCTGCGCTTCGGCGCCAGGTATCGCCGATAGACGTCGTTGATCCACACCGCGCCAAAGGCCGTCACGTTCGCGCTGAGTGCTGAGGTGAGGCTGGCGGCGATGGCCGTGAATCCGACCGCCAGCAGCACTGGCCCGTAGCTCTGTTGCATCAGCGCTGGAGCGGCCTGATCGAAGCGAAGCGTGGTGCCGAGCCCGGGAACCAGACGGGCGGCGGCAAGCCCCGGGAGTACGACCAGCATGGAGAAGAAGAGCTTGCCGAATCCGGCGAGCAGCGGCACGCGTTGCGCCGCTGCGTCGGTGCGCGCCGCAAATGCGCGCTGCATCAGCACGAAGTCGGTGCACCAGTAGCCGAAGCTGAGCACAAAGCCGAGTCCGAGTGCGACGCCCGCAACGTCGAGAGTGGAGCGCGGCTGTACCAGCGGCAGGCTCGTCCAGAGATGGGTCCTGATCCCTTGCTCGACTCGCGGGAGTGCGATCAAGTGTCGCGCAGAGAGAATGGCCAGCGGACCAAAACCGGCGACAATTACCAGCAGTTGCAGAACTTCGGTGTACATGGTGGCGCGGATGCCACCCAGCAGAACGTACAGCAGCACCACCGCTGCCGCGACGCAGACCCCCGTCACGAAGGTTGTGCCGGTGAGGGTCCGCAGCAGCAGGGAAGACGCATACAGGCCGATCCCGGCAAGTAAAGGAAGCATGATCAAAAGCATGCATGCATTCAACAGGCGCATCACCGGACCGTAGCGAACCTCAAGCCACTCAGGGATGCTCAGCACGCCGCTCTTTCGATACAGCGGCATGAGCCATACACCGACAAAGACCATGGCTGGAATAGCGCCGATCCAGTAGAACTGGAACGCCTGCACACCGTATTGCGCTGCCATCGCGCTGAGGCCGACGGCTTCGAGCGCTCCGGAGTTGGCAGCGAGGAACGATATCGCCACTACGAGCAAGGGAAGCGAGCGGTTGGCGTAGAGAAACGAGTTTGCGTTGACGGAAGACCGGCGCGTCCATGCGCCGATTGCCAGCGTGATTGCGAGATACAAAGCCAGCGCGCCAAGGCACAGTGGGGTGTTCATGATGGTGGAAATCTCAGACGAAGCCCATGATTTTCTCAGCAGGTAGTTGCAAGCTTACAGGAAGTGTTCGGCAGTCATCACTGCCAGTTACCCATAAGGATGAAGGGCGCCCAATAATATGGATGAGAAAAGTTTGTGGGTGCGTTCGGGTCGTTATAGTCCGGCTTTGGCAGGACCTTGGCGGACAGCAGATCGAGTTGCGCCTCGCGTAGTGCCTCGACCTTCTGCACCTTGCCATTGCCATCGGACCACCGCCGGTAGAAGTCTGCCATCAGGTCGCCCGTGCTGCTGTCGTTGACCGGCCATAGCGATGAGATCACGGCCCGCGCACCCTTCAACTGCGCTGTCGTCGCCAGGCCGTCCACCTCTCGGCCATTGCCCGCATTGCCGCCCACACCGGTCTCGCACGCCGACAGGGTCAGTAGATCGGTATCGTCCAGGTCGAGCTTTTGGTTGTCGCGGAAGTCGGCGACAGTGAGGTGGTATCCGGTGCCGGCTTCATCTTTGCCGGCGAGCAAAAGATACGATTGGCTGTCGTCGCCAGGGCTGAAAACAAAGTGGCTCGCAATATGCACCACGGAGTGCTGGCCGCTCAATTGGCTTTCCATCGCCTTCTCTGTGAACTGGCCATTGAGGAGGATCGATCCCGGCAAAACGCCGTGCGCGTCTTTGACCTGCGGGTCTTTGATGATGCTGTTGAGCTCACCGGTTACGGTCGGGAGCGGGTTCAGATCGTCCTCATATTGTCGCGATATGCCCATGGCGACAGCGCTGACGTTCTCCATCGACGGCTTATCCGAAAGATGGGAAATACTTGCCGGAGTGAAGGCGACGATGTTGTAGTTCTCCACCAGATACTGCTTTCCGTCATAAAGCGCAGCCATAGGAATGTACCGCAGCACTCCATCGAGCGACCACACCAGCGTCTGCGCTTGTGCCTGGTCGAGGTCGGCCTTTACCGGCCCGATGATGATCTTGTATAACTCCTGCGCCTGCGGACGTGGATCGCTGGCCGGGTTGCGCAATGCCTGCTGAAAGGCCGCAATCTTCTGGTTCAGGTCTTTCTCTGCGATCAAAGATTCCCGCGCGACGACTGCCGAGCCGCTGATAACGATCACCGTGTACCGGTCTTTGTTCAGCAAGGTATAGAGCGCAACGGTGTGTGGCATCTTCGCGATTTTCTGCTTCAGAATCGCGGTGTCTCCTTTTACATCGGCCACCTGTTTGTTGGCCTCGCTGTCTTTGCCGAAGAGGACGTAGAGCCGGCTGTAGTAGTCGCTCAGTCCGCGGCTGGACGCAGTGAGTGTGTCGGAGAGTTGTTGATACTGCTGCTCCTGCTCGGGTGTGCGCGACGCGATCTTCTTGAGCGCAGACCACTGCTCTCCAACCGAGAGTAGCTGCGCGGTGGATTTCTGGTAGTCCTCTTCAGCCTGCTTTTCGGCGGGCGTCAGCGAGAGCGGATCGGCAGGGTTGATCTTGGAACCGCGGACGTAATCGCTGTACTCCTGCTGCTTCAGCATGTCGAGTACCTGTTGCGCCTCCGGCAGCCGCCTTTGTTCGATCAGCAGATTGGCCAGATCGTGATACGTTGAGTCTCGCGAAGAAAGAAAACTCGCCTGCAAATCTTTATCGAGGATTTTGATGTTTCCGCGGACCTGCTGCACGAGGTTGACGGCCTGCTTGCCATAAAAAATAGCGAGCGATGGGCGGACTTCCCGCTCGTTGCGCATGAGATTGCGAAAGATGAGCGCTGTGACCAGAGGGCTGTTGACGGCAGCTGCGATGGGAAGCGCCTGGTTGAGGTTATCGAGCGCTTTCTGCCTCTCGCCCAGAGCGGTGTAGACCAGGCTGATGTCGTTCAGTGTGCTCGCTTCTCCGCCACGATTACTGCCTCTTCGATAGAGCGCCAGCGCCTGGTTGTGAGACTCAAGGGCATCGGTCAGCTTTCCGAGACCAAGATAGACGAGGCCGATATCGTTCAACGTCGCAGCCTGACCGCTCGGATCGCCGGTCTTGCGAAATACCGCCAATCCTTCGTTATAGGAATCGAGCGCCTTTTGCGTTTCGTCCAGATCGCTGTAAATGCTCCCGATCGCGTTCAAGTCCACAGCCTCATCGGACACATCACTTGCCTGGCGAAAGATGGGAAGCGCCAGATTGAAGTTTTCCAGTGATCTGCGCTTGTCCCCCAGATCGAGGTATACGAGACCGATGTTGACGAGTTCCTGTGCTTCGCCCGTGTGGTCTCCCATGGCGCGCCGAGCGGTAAGCGCCTGATTGTGGTACTCCAGCGCCTTTTGATGTTCGCCCATATCGCGATAGACGCTGCCAATCAGGGATATGGCGTTGGCTACTCCATCGCGATCGCCCACCCGGCGAAATATCGGCAACGCGCGATTGTAAAAATCGAGCGCCGTCTCCTTTTCGTCCAGATCGAAATACAAATTGCCAAGGTTTCCAAGCGCCCTGGCTTCGCCGTCGAAGTCGTTTGCGGCGTGATACAGCGGAAGCGCCTGATTGTGGAACTCGAGCGCTTTCTGCTTTTCTCCCATACCGGAATAGATATTGCCGATATTGTCCAGGGCCATCGCCTGACCGTCCGGGTCGGCAGCTTTGCGAAACGCTGCGAGAGCCTGATTGGTGAAGTCGAGTGCCTGACTCTTCTCTCCCATCGCCGAGGTAACGAGCCCGATGTTATTGAGGGTCCTTGCCTCACCGTCGGTGTCATTTGTCTGCTGCTGAATCTTCAGGGCCTGATGGTAGAAATCGAGCGCAGTCTTCGGTTGGCCCATGTCGGCATAGGCCAGGCCGATGTTGCCGAGTGCCCCGGTCTCCAATTCGTAGTTGTTACTTTGTCGATAAAACGGCAGGGCCTGGGTGGCGGCATCGAGCGCCTTCTGCGGCTCGCCAAGGCCGCGGTAGAGCGCACTCAGCGCATAGAGTGCATCAGCCTCGTCACCATGGTCGTTTGTAGTGTGCGACAACTGCAGGGCATCGTTGTAAAACTCTACTGCTTTCTGTTTTTCACCAAGAGCGGAGTAGAGGGAGCCAATATTGGCCAGCACACTACCTTCACTCTTATGATCGCCAAGTTGACGATAGAGTGTCAGAGCCTGGGTGTTGTAGTCCATGGCTTTTTGTTTCTCACCCATGCTGGAGCAGGCAAGACTGCTATTGCTCAGCGCCTTGGCCTCGCTGCTGCGGTCACCTAGTTCGCGATAAATCTGCTGGGCCTGACTATAAAAATCGACGGCTTTCTGCCACTCGCCCATATTGTGGTAGGCGATGGCGACGTTGTCCAGAGCAGTCGCCTCGTCCTTCCGGTCTGCCAGTTTGCGAAAGATCTGGAGCGCCTGGAGAAAGGAATCGAGAGCTTTTTGTTTGTCCTTCAGCTCAAAATTGAGCATGCCCGCGCTCAGCAGTGTGAGCCCCTCGCCACTCTGGTCGCCGCTTTCACGCTCGATTGACAGTGCCTGGTCATACGCGGCCGATGCATCGGGTTTTCGGTCCAACGCCTCCTCGACCGATCCAATGAGATTGAGCGCTTCGACTTGTTTCTTCTTATCGCCTGTCTGCTTCATGAGCGCCAGCGCTCGGTCCAGGAAATTGAGTGCTTTTTGCGATTCATCCAGATCGCTGTAGGCGAGGGCGGTGTTCTCGAGGACGGTGAACTCAATAGGAATGTCGCCGGCCTGTGTCACCAGTGAGAGCGCCTGCTCATAGAGTTCGATGGCCTTTTGTTTCTCTCCCTCCCTACGATGCATGTTCCCAATGTTGTTGAGTGTGCGGCCCTCACCGTCGAGGTCGGCGAGCCGCTGAAAGATGGGGAGTGCCTGCTCATAAAATCCAAGCGCGGCGGCGTTATCGGAGGCGTCACTGTAAAGATTGCCCAGCAGCTTGAGCGTCTGGGCCTCCTGTTTCGCATCGCCTTTGGATCGGGCATTGGCCAGCGCGTCCTGAAGTCTATGTAACTCGGCCGCGTCGGGCGATTTCGTCTGTGCTGCGGCCGGCATATTTGCCTGCGGTGCGGAAGCAGTCTGCGGGGTCAGGAGGCAGGGAGACAACATTTGCGCGATCAGGCCGACTCGGATGACCCATCGTTTCGCGGCGCGCATGACAGATTTCCCCCCAGGGAAAACGGTTCGAATATTCAAGACAGAGAAACTGGATGGTGGCGAAATCTTACTTCGGTTTCGCGGGTTTGGACTTTGCCGGCGGTGTTGCGGAAGAGTCCGCTCCCTGAGCCGGAGCATCCAGCACCGGGTCGGTCACAGTCGTTGCGGAAGTGTATTTGCTCGCGGGCTGCACTTTTACGCTCAACGTGATGTAGCTGACGTCGGGCACGGCCTGTTTCACCCGCTCGTCCGGAGGAATGTTGGCGGCCGCATTCCGCTCGACAAGATAGCCATTTTGAACCTGAAGCTGTTCCATGGACTTGGTGAAGTCCGCCTCCTGCGACTTGGGGACCATGATGTAGTCGCCGCTGACCAGCTTGAGAGAACTCGCCGAGATAAGACTGCTGTCCGATCCCTTGCGCGTGACGGCCACATCCTTGATCGATGTATTGAGCAGAAAGTTCTCCGGATTCGCTTTCTCTATGGTTCCGTAAAACGTGTAGAAAGCCTGCAGCGCCGGCAGACTGATGGCAGGAAATCCCAGTAGAGGCGTCAGAATTCTGGTCGCTTGTATGGTCGTGCTCAAAAT